>Ga0265292_1000187_pt1 | contig 111280 bp, 99 predicted proteins | sample Munlanlewell296A_FD_189080 | JGI IMG/M metagenome (GOLD analysis project Ga0265292, IMG submission 189080) | Leachate microbial communities from a municipal landfill in Southern Ontario, Canada - Leachate well 296A | ecosystem: Engineered > Solid waste > Landfill > Unclassified | place: Canada... | reverse complement strand
CCCGCCAACCCGGCCGGTGACGCGCCGCGATGTCCGGCGCGCGCGACGCCACGTTCTCGGAAGGAGCCGCGCGCGACATGCGGTCCCATTCCTCAACGTAGAGCACCCACGCAGCCGCCAGGATGAACGAGGGCACCTCGAGCCACCAGCGGTCGCCGGCTGTCAGCGAGCCCGGAAGCAGGAACAGAGGCAATGTGCTCCCAATGGCAAGCAATGGGTTACCGAGCGGCACCGCAGCTGTGTGCGCCAGCCACACCGTGACCCACACGCCGAAGGCGACAATCATCAGCAACTCCGGCGACGGGTTCACCGGCGCCACCTGCACCAAGATCTGCTCTCGTCCTTCGCCCGCAGCCGACCACAGCGCTGCAAGCGTCTTGCCCGAGGGAAGCGGTCCCCACAGCGTCGTTCCGAAGAAGCGAATCGCGACGAACCACAACAGCGCGACGTACGAGGCGACCAAGCCCACAGGCGGCATCAGGTTCAACCGACGCACCACCCACGACGTCGTCGACGCAAGCACGATCGTGAGCGCGACGACCTCGCCCAGCCCGTACGGCTTGAACAGCCGGCCGAGCGGCAGCGAGGCCGCGGCTACGAGCGCCGCAACCGCGAACTCGGGTGCGATACCCCGGCGTTCAGCAGCGTTTTCCATATCGTTGGGAATCGGTCGGCGGCTCCGGCAACGGCAACGTTCCAACCTGCGCGCCCGAGGAGGTTTTGGGATTCGGCCAGACGTTGATCAAACAGCGTCCTCTCACGTGCCTGCGCTTGCCGGAACGACAATGTGTCGAGCAGCACCGCGCCGCACCAGTTGAAAGACGACGCCAGCCCCGCAAGCGCAACTGCGACTTCCGGCGAAGGCGGCGGCATAATCGCGACCAAGGCACCACCAACTGCCGGGGGAGTGCCAAGTTTGCGCAGGGCTCCAAACGGCGATTCGCGCGACGACCTGCGCGCCATCGCCAGTGCGGTCAGCAGCGGATCGGCCGCTTCGCGACCCCAGCGCACGCTTCCGGTCGGTCCATCCGCCGTCGCAACACGAAGGGCAAACCCATCGCGCGCAAGTTCCCACACCAATGTTGCGGCAGCAGAAATCGCCCACTCCAGGCAGACGTGCCCTCCGCCTCCGGGATACACCGACCCACGCGTGTCGACGAGAATCGTCGCGCGCGGATGCGGACGAACTTCGTCCTGGCGAATCATTAACTCGTTTCGGCGCGCGGTAGATCGCCAGTGGATCTTGCGCAGGTCGTCGCCCTCCTGCCAGCCGCGCACGGCGTACATCTCGTCGCCGGCCGCCGACAGGCGCGAGGCGAGCAACCGGCCGCTGCCTCCCCGTCGCTCGGGCGGCTCCTGCTCGCCGAGCGTCTCGACGTACGGGTACACCACCAGCGTCGTCGCCGGGACAACCTCGCGGGCCACCGAGGCCAACCCAAAAGGATCGGTCAGGCGCGCGCGCATCGGTCCGACCACATGCCGCCCGCGCGCCCGCGCGCGCCGCTCGATAACGACGCTCATGTCGTGTCCGTGGTGCAATCCGGGGATCGCAACGCGCACCGGGCCACCCAACTCGATCGGAAGATCGTCTTCGAGCATGAGCGGAGGGCTGGAGATCCGTCCCGTGCTGGTAGCCGTCAACCGCAACCGCAACGTCCCGCCGGCAAACGAACGCGCCGGTTCGAGCGCGCGTGCGCAGGTGATGTGGTGACGCCCGCGAACCACGAACGCCGATGCGAGTCCCTGCAGTAGCAGCGCCGCGAGCGAGATCGCGTACAACTCCCGCACGGCGGTGGCGCGCGCGAGCGGGTAACACAGCACCCCGGCAACGAGCAGCGCCCGGCCCCGGCGCGTCGGCATCGCTACCTCCCGATCGGCACAGGAACCCGCTCAAGAATCTCGCGCAGGATGTTTCCCCCACTGCGGCCACTCATCTCCGCTTCCGGAGCGATTGCGAGCCGGTGCTCGATCACAGAGCAAGCGAGCAACTTAACGTCGTCGGGCGTCGCGAACCGGCGCCCCAGCGCCGCCGCATGCACGCGCGCCGCGCGCAACAGCCCGAGCGCTGCGCGCGGACTGGCTCCCAACGAAAGCTCCGGCGCCTCTCGCGTCGCGGCGACGAGCGCAACGATGTAGTGATGCACACTCTCCGCGACGTGCACGGTCTTGGCCGCATCGGTCATCGCACGCATGAGCGCCGCGTCACAAACCGCCGACACGTCCAGGAGCGCCGAGTGCTCACCGTGACGGTGCAACACTTCGATCTCGGCTGCCTGACTGGGGTAGCCGATCGACAGCCGCATCAGGAATCGGTCCAGTTGCGCAAACGGCAACGGATACGTGCCTTCGTGTTCGATCGGGTTCTGGGTCGCGATGACCATGAACGGATCCGGCAGTTTGTAGGCCACGCCGTCGGCCGTCACCTGCCGCTCCTCCATCGCCTCCAACAGAGCCGACTGCGTCTTGGGCGACGCACGATTGATCTCGTCGCCGAGCACGACGCTGGCAAACACCGCGCCGGGCTTGAATTCGAACTCACGACGCTCCTGGTTGTAGACGGTTGCGCCGGTTACGTCCGTCGGCAGCAAATCCGGCGTGAACTGAATGCGACGCCAGTCGCAACCGATCGTGCGCGCGATCGCTTTGGCCAATAAAGTCTTACCGACGCCCGGAACGTCCTCAATGAGCAAGTGCCCTTCGGCAAGCAAGCACATCAGTGCGAGCCGGATTTGCTCATCCTTGCCTTGAATGACCTGTTCTATGTTCTCGACGATGCGATTAAAGACGGTGGGGAAATCACCGTCGGGCGAGGACGAACGTCGCTGAGCCACAGGTGACACCGAGGCTACCTTCCCGCACCCCTCACCGCTAGCGTCTCGGCGCAATGCGCGCGGCCCCCGGCTTCGCCGGGGGCCGCGGTTCGCGTGAGCCGGATCTAGGAGATCCGCTCGATGATCATGGCCATTCCCTGGCCGCCGCCGACACACATGGTCTCGAGTCCGTAACGGCCGCCGGTTTCCCGCAGGCCGTTGATGAGCGTGCCCATGATGCGCGCGCCGGTTACTCCGTACGGGTGTCCGAGCGCGATCGCGCCGCCGTTGGGGTTGACGCGGTCACCGAACGGGTCGATGCCGACCTCACGGCAAACCGGCAACACCTGCGCCGCGAAGGCTTCGTTCAACTCGAACTGATCGATCTGGTCGATCGTGAGTCCGGCTGCCTTCAAGACCTTGCGAACAGCTTCGATCGGACCGACGCCCATGATTTCGGGATCGATGCCCGATACAGCGCTGGCAACGATGCGAGCAAGCGGCGTGATGCCGAGCTGCGCCGCGCGCTCCGCACTCATCACAATCGCCGCCGCGCCACCGTCGTTCAACGGACATGCGTTGCCGGCCGTGATCGTGCCGTTCTCGCCGAAAGCCGGCTTCAGCGAAGCGAGCTTCTCGAGCGTGGTGCCGGCCCGCGGACCGTCGTCCTTGGACACCACGGTGCCGTCGACCTTCGTGTACTCGCTGATTTCCCAGTCGAAGAACCCACGCTCTTGCGCCGCAACGGCGCGGTCTTGCGAACGCTTGCCGAACACGTCCATGTCCTCGCGCGCGACGTTGTACTTCTGAGCAACCTTCTCGGCCGTGTGGCCCATCGGCATGTAGACACTGGTGAACGTCGTGCCGCCCTGACCTGGGTGGAACGCGGCGAAGTCGCGGGGCAACTGCGGTACGCGCGAAATCGACTCAGCGCCTGCAGCGACAAAGACATCGCCCTCTCCGGCCTTGATTGCGTGGAAAGCCATGCGAATCGCCTGGAGACTCGACGCGCAGAACCGGTTCACAGTCGTGCCGGGAACGCTGTCGGGCAAACCCGCGAGCAACGCTATGCGCCGACCGAGGTTCATCCCCTGCTCTTCCTCGGGGAACCCGCACCCGGCCACGACATCTTCAATCTCCGCCGGGTCAAGTTGCGGGATCTTCTCGAGCGCCTTCTTGACCGCAAAAGCGCCCAAGTCGTCCGGGCGAACGTCGATCAGTGAGCCTTTGCCGGCCCGGCCGATCGGCGTGCGCGCGGTTGCAACGATGACTGCCTCGGGCATCACACACCCTCCTTGAAGTCGTTAGGAGGCCCTATTGAAACCTCCCGAGGGCGTGTGCGCCAATCCGCTACGCGCTGGCGCCGGGGACCTGCATTCCCCCGGACCTCCGCCGCATGGTGGCGAAGTAAGCGATGGAACTGATCCACCCCAAACCGACCATCGACGGGACGACGAGCGCGATCATCCATCCAGCCTTGTGTCCCGATGGGAAACGCTCGATCGGGCGCGTCGTCGCATCCACAACGGCCCACGCAGTTGTTATCACCCCCACCGCAAACAGGATGAGGATGAGACGCACCAACAACAGACCACCGTCAATAGCGAGCATGGCTCCCCCCGCGCTGCGCTTGACCTTGCCTGAAATGGTACTCCCCCTACGCAATAGCCCTTTGCCTGCGGAAACAGGGCAGGCGCGCGCTTGGTACCATCTGCGGACCGGGCCGCTAGCTCAACAGGCAGAGCATCGGACTTTTAATCCGACGGACGGGGTTCGAGTCCCTGGCGGCCCACCGCTCTGAGCAGGGCTTTTGCATTCGGCAGCCTAATTCGCGGCGCCAGTTCCCGGCAATTTCCCGGCAGTCGTTTCGCCGAGCACCCTTTGGATAGCCTCCGAGGCCTTCTCTTGGAGCCCTTCGACGACGTGAGAATACGTGTCGAGCGTGAACGCGACGGACGAATGCCCGAGGGCCTCCGATGCGATCTTGGGATGCACTCCACCGACCAAGAGCGCGGTTGCGTATCCGTGACGTACGTCATGCAGTCTGGTTCGCCCGAGACCAGCGGACGCAGCGATCCGGCGGAACGCATTCGAGAAGCTATCGGGATCAAGCGCGCGCCCGTCGCCTGCATCGAACACAACGTCTAGATCCTGCCATGCCTCGCCGAGCAGCAGGCGGCGAGCGGCCTGAGCGGCCCTGTGGCGGCGCAAAGCATCGACCAGAATCGGCGGCGCGGCGATCTCGCGTCGCGCGCGCGGGGTCTTGGGGTCCAGGAAGCGCAGGTCGGTTGCCCCCTTGCCCGGCGCGCGCTGCAACGACGACGAGACCCGTATCCGCGCCGCGTCAAGGTCAACATCGCGCCAGCGCAGCCCGAGCAGTTCGCCGCGCCGAAGCCCCGTCGAGACGGCGGCGAGCATCGGCATTTCCCACGGCCCCCCCTTGGCGGCCTTGACGAGCGCGACGAGTTCGGGCGGGGTCGGGATCGCAAGATCCGGCCTCGACGGCCTCGGGGCCTGCGCCGCAGCAGCGGGGTTCGTCGCGATCAACTGCCAGCGCACCGCCTGCCGCAGCGCCTGCCCGAGAACTCGGTGACAGTGAATGACAGAGCGAGGCGCCAGCCCGGCAGCGCTCATCTGGTCGATGATCATCTGGACGTGCGCCGCGCGCAGCCTGGATAGCTTCACGCCCCCGATCCGCGGGACGATATGGCCCCGGACGAGGCCGGAGTATCGCTCGAAGGTGCGCGGGCGAACCCTGGTCTGGACGTGGGGGAGCCAACGATCAAGGTATGCCGCGACCGTCAGGCGCTCGGTGTCTAGGTCCGTCCCGGTGTCGATCTCGCGCAGCAGCTTTGTAAGCGCGCGCTCGGCGTCGGCCTTCGTGCCGCGAACCGTGCGGAACACTCGCCGGCGCTTGCCGGTTATCGAGTCAAAACCCCGGGACACCTCGACCTCCCAGGACCTTTTACCGCCCCTGCGAATCGAACCCCTCATGGCTTTACCTCCTGCCTTTGCGCGCGCCAGACAGCAGCGCGCAAACCTGGTTCATGGCTTCGACTTCCGCTTCCTCGGCGGCTCAAGTCCGCCAGCCTTGCCCTTCTTGGTGGGTCCCAGGAGCCCAAGCGCGCGCGTGCGTGCGACGTGCTTAGTCGCGGCTGAGTGGCTCAAGTGAAACCGGGCAGCGACCGCCTTGGTGGGATGATCTCCACGACGAAACGCTTCTCGATAGGTCTGGGCCACCTTCCGCCAATGATCGGCCCCGTACTCGGGCGGACGCCCGACCGAGCGGGTGCTTTCCCACCGCTCAAGTTCGCCTTCGGTGCGCGCGCGCCAGTCGGCATCCTCGTTGTCGAGACCCGCCCGAAAGAGGCCGACGACTCGCCCTCTCCGCTCCTTGATGAGTTTCGCGAGCGGGATGCTGCGAAGGGCCGTGGCGGTAAGCACCTTGGATTGACGCGCGCGCGGATCGGCGCCAAAAGCGTAGCCCATGATCTCTACGCCCACACACTCCATTGATGAGCCGACTTGATCGAAGGTGAGTTTGATCCGCCACCCTTTGTAGGCGAACTCGGTGAACTGAATCCGGGGACTGAGGTCCTTCGGCATGAGTGCGATGGTATAGAAACGGGAATGTACCGTCAAGGCCTAGTACCTATCCCAATACCCTGCCAACATTCTTGAATAGGGGTAGGGCTTGACAGCCCATACCGCTATCTTCACCATGAGCGACATGGACACGAACGAAGTTCTCGAACTCGCGGCGGTGCGCGCGCTCGCCCGCACCGGCACCGCGCGCCAGATCCGTCAGGCGGCCGGGCTGTCACTCGCCGAAGTTGCTTCTTCTCTGGGGGTTTCCTCGGCGGCCGTCTGCCGATGGGAGCACGGGCAGCGGATTCCTCGTGGCGAGCGCGCACAGCGATACGGGGCGCTCTTGCGACTCTTGGCGGGCGCCTCATGAGCGCGCGCTTGACGCTTTCGGTGTCTGAGGCCGCTGTCGCACTCGGCCTCGGACGCGGCCTGACCTATTCGCTTGTGCGCGAGGGCCGCTTGCCCTCGGTCCGGCTCGGGTCTCGGATTCTGATTCCGCGCGCGGCCCTGGAGTCGTTCCTCGCCGCGCAACCTGACCCGCGCGCGCCTGACGCGACCGCCTGAATAACGAAAGCCCCGGCGAACCGGGGCTCCGACCTCGACCGAAGGTGACTTCATTGTATCCCACCCAGCCGACCGAAACACCCCCCCCTGCCCCGCCGATCGTCGCGCGCGCCGACCAAGGCGACGCCAAGATTCTCGACGACGTTCGCGCCGCGATCGGTCGATTCGTCGTCTTGCCGTCCGAGGCCGCGAGCATCGCGGTTCCGCTCTGGATCGCCGCGACCCACGCCCAACGAGTCGCGACCCACGCGACCCGCCTTGCCGTGCTCTCGCCGGAAAAACGCTGCGGCAAAACTCGCTTGCTCGACATCCTCGCGGTCTTGTCGCGCGCGCCGTTGATCTCGGCGAACGCCTCAACCGCGGCGATCTTTCGCAGCATCGACGAGGACGACCCGCCGACGTTGCTGCTCGACGAGGCCGACTCGATCTTCGGCAAGCGGGCCGACGACGCCGGAGTCCAAGACCTGCGCGGCTTGCTGAACGCCGGTTTTGGTCGCGACCGGCCTTCGCTTCGCTGCATCGGGGCGAAGCAGGTTCCGACCCCCTTTCCCACTTTCGCGATGGCAGCCCTCGCCGCGATCGGCGACTTGCCGGACACGATCCTCGACCGCTCGGTAATTGTCCGGATGCGCCGCCGTTCGCCCGGCGAACGAGTCGATCCGTTTCGCGCGCGTCGTGACAAGCCACCTCTCCACGCTCTCCGCGATCGCCTCGCGGCCTGGATCGAGGCGAACCTCGATGCCCTCCGTGATGCCGACCCGCTGCTGCCCCTCGAAGATCGGGCGGCCGATGCTTGGGAGCCACTCATCGCCGTTGCGGACCTCGCGGGCGGCGCGTGGCCTGACCGCGCCCGCACCGCGGCGGTGTTTCTCGCGAACGAGGCCGACGCAGCGGCGAGCGAACTCTCGCTCGGGCTTCGACTACTCGCCGATCTCCGCACGATCTTTGGCGACCTCGGGACGACCGAGGCGTCGAGCGCGGCCCTGGTCGATCATCTTCGCGCCCTGTCCGAGTCGCCCTGGGGCGCCTTCGACTTCACGGCGGCCAAGCTCGCCCACCGCCTTCGGCCGTACGGGGTGTCTCCTTTACCCCTGCGCCCCGGCGGCGCCAGCGGTCCACAGGTGCGCGGGTATCGACTCTCGGACCTCGCGGACGTTTTCGCGCGGTATCTTCCCGCCGTCCCCCCGTCACAGACCGTCACGCCGTCACATTCGCAGGTCGGGCCGGTGACACCCTCAGGCGCTGTGACGGTCCAGACCGTCACACGGGGCGAAAGTGTCACAGGCTTGACCAGGGATTGTGACGCTGTGACACCCTGTGACACCCCCGTCCGGGGACCGAAAACCCCTCAGGAGACGCTTGCCGATGCCTTCGGCCCTTTCGTCGAGCAGAGCGAATGAGCCCCCTCTCCGCGGCCCTCGCCTACGCCGCGCGCGGCTGGTCGGTGTTTCCGTGCGAGCCTTGCGGCAAGCGTCCCTTAGGGCGTCTCGTGCCTCACGGCCTACTTGATGCGTCCCAGGACCCCGAGCAGATTTCCCGCTGGTGGACTGGCGCGCGCACCGCCAACATCGGGATATCTTGCGGTCCCTCCGGTCTACTCGTTCTTGATCTCGACGGCGCCGAAGGCGAGGCCTCGGCGCTAGAACTACAACAGCGACACGGCCCGCTCCCGAGCGACACGCTATGGCAGCGAACGGGCGGCGGTGGCTGGCAAGCGTTCTTTCGCAACCCCGGCGATCTCGGGAACACCGCCTCGAAGATCGCACGCGGAATCGACACTCGCGGGGTCGGTGGATACGTCATCGGTTCGCCGAGCATTCATCCCAGCGGCACCGCTTACGGGTGGTGGAACGAAGGCGCCGCGGTCGGGCCCTTGCCCGCATGGCTTCATCGCTTGCTTGTTCCGGCCCGGCGTCTGACGCTTTCTGCGCCGTCGGTAGACGTTCGAGATTCCTACGTGCGCGCGGCAGTCGAGCGTGAGGCGGACACCGTGGCCTCGGCGTCTCAGGGTGCCCGAAACGAGACCCTCAACGCGGCGGCCTTCTCGCTCGCGCGCCTGATCGGCGAACACCTATCGACCGAACAGATCCTCGGCGCATTGATGAGCGCCGCCGCCGCTTGCGGCCTTCCTGCCGCTGAAGCATCCCGAACGATTCGCTCGGCGATCGCGGCCCGCCAACGGGCGGCCTCGTGAGCGCGCGCGCGAGCGGCTCGACCTTGTTCGTTCCGTCCGACAGAAAGGATCTCCCGATGAAGACTCACCCTGCGCGCGCCTGGCGCCTCTCAGGCGGCAAGTGGTCCGAAGTCAGCATCGACCGCCCCATTGACGCACCACTGGTGCACTCGGTGGCCTACGGCCCCTCGGGCCATAGCGACTCCTGGGAGTGCTTCCGCGCCGTGCGCGTGCACCAGACGCCTCAGGGCTTCGTCATCGACTGGTACAGCGCGCCACGGGGCCGGACGACGTTCGTTGCGGACTCACCCGGCGACATGCTCGACCTCTTAGCGCGACTGGTGCCGCTCGTGCGGGACTCGATCGTCATCGACGTGCTCGACCAGGTGCGCGAGCAGATCGAGGCAGGCGGCGAACTGTCCGGCCTCAGTGGGCGTCTGGCGCGCGCCCTGTGGTCTGCCGGATCATCCGAGGCCTTGTCGGACGCGCAGGAACGAACGTCTCGATCCGAGGACGCGGCCGACCCCGCATAGGGGGGGCATAGGCGCGCGCGCATAGATGAACGTCTGGAAAGCACCCCGCGTCACTCGGCCCGCATTGTGTGCAGACCCGGTTTCCCTGAGAACTCGGACTCATACAACGAACACCATCAAGACCCGACGAGTCGAGACCTGCGCGACCTACCCTCCCCGCATAGGGGGGGCGTAGGTGCGCGCGCATAGATGAACGTCTAGGACAACCCCCGCGCTAGGACTCTGCACCCGTGTACGCCTCAGAGCGAATCGTGACCTGAAGGAGAGTTTTTTCGATGCCACTGCCCCCGAAGCCTCCAGCCCGCCGCCAGCGGCGAAACAAGCGGGACGCGACCGGCGCGCGCGCAGTACGCCCCGTGAGCACACTTCCCGTTCACCATCCCCCCGAGGCGCGCACGCAGTGGCTCGCGTCCACCAGCCGGGCATGGGCCTCGTTCTGGTCGAGCGACTTCGCCGGACTCCTGTGCCTAGACACCGATCTCTTTGCCCTGCTGCGGTTGTTCGACCTTCGCGACGAGCGCGCGCGCATGGCGAACGTCGCGCGTAAGAACCGGTTCCTCCTCGGGTCCAAAAACCAACTCGTGTTGAATCCCGCCTACAGAATCATCTCCTCGATGGATACCGAGATTCGTGCACTGGAGGATCGTTTCGGCCTTTCGCCGCTGGGCCGTCTTCATCTGGGGGTCACTTTCGCGGCGGCCACTCGCTCCCTCGAAGACCTCCACTCAGAGTCCGAGCGGCTCGCCGGCGACCCAGACGAGACGGACCCGCGAATGGTCTTCGAGGAGGAGGACCCCAAAGCATGAAGAGCCCCAACGGGTCAGCCCCCGATGAGCCCTGGTGGCAGGTCCGAATCGACGACGCGAGACGCCCTGTCGCGGCCTTGGGCCTTTGGCGGTGGCGCTCGGGTTGAACACCACCGCCAAGACCCGCAACGTTGCTCTACAGCACGGGCTTCGGCCTCATCATGACCCAGCGCCCTCAAGCGCCAGCTCTGCGGCGGGAACCACGCACGCGCGCGCCAGACTCTCGACCCTGGCCCCCATCGCTGCGGTCCAGGGGAGCGCGATCACATCCTTCGCGCTTGCGGTATCCCACGCGCCTTCGAGGCGATCGCACTCTGCCGCGTAGTCGATCCAGCGTCGCTCTCGCTCGTCGTTCGCGCCGTTGTCGCGTGCATCCCACGACCGGAGCGCCTCGGCAAGGATCGGGTCCGCCTCGGCAACCGCGCGCGTGTACACCCCGGCGCGGACGCGCGGCATCAAGAGTTCTTGCGCGGCCTCTGCCAGTGGATCGTGCGGATCGTCCGCCACTTCAGCGAAGACCCATACCTTGCCGGGCATGAGGAGTTCGTCATGCTTGAACACGTACCGCCGCTGACTCATCGTGATTCCCCCTTTTGTAAGTAAGACCGTGCATTCGACTCGGCGCGCTCGTCAGGCGGTGCGCGAGTCAGGCGGTGCGCGCGCCCGGGCGACATCGGCGCAAAGTTCCCGGCAATTTCCCGGCAGTCGTGCCGACACGGCCCAACACGGCCCGACACGCGATGATCGCGAAAACGCGCTCTGGCCCGCAAAACACGCCAATACTCGGCACTCGCCGATACGCGCCGAAACGCGGGAGCACGCTCTTTTAATCCGACGGACGGGGTTCGAGTCCCTGGCGGCCCACCGAGTCATCTTCGTTTTGCATTGGTCAGCTCGGACTATGGATGCCGTATTACCTGGATCGGAGGATTCCACTCTGCTCCTGAGTGAGCGACTCAAGCGGTGCCTCGAGGACGCGGGCAGGCGCGCGCGCGTCCTCGGCCACCCATCGATCGGGTGCGAGCACGTATTCCTCTCCATGCTCGAGGACACCCACGGCTGGCCTGCGGAACTCCTCGGGCGGCTCCAGGTCTTTGAGGCGACGGTCGCTCGACTGACGGAATTGCTGGCGGACCCGAAGTATCGATGGAGCCCATATCCGATCCCAGATGAGGCCGAGCCAGGGTTTACCGACCCCCGTGCGCCGGCGCTGGGGCCGACGCCCAGGATGCTGCACTGCATGGACGAGGCCGTCGGGTGTGGGCGATCCCTTGGACACGACGCCATCTCCTCCGAGCACCTCCTCCTCGCGTTCGCGGAGGACGCGCGCGGCGTCTGCGCCAAAGTGCTCGACGAGGTGGGGGTCCGGACGCGCGTTGTTGAGGAGACCACGCGCCTCATGACGGCCGACGACTACTACTCCACCGAGCAATGCATGATTGTCGGCCCCAACGAGAACTTCCTCGGGTGGCCGGAAATCCAGGACGGGAACCTGTGGATCAGAAGGGTCACGGGAAAGCTCGTCCGGCCTGAAGACGCGTGATTCAGCCGCAATCAGGCAGCAGGGCATGACTGCAGCGGCGCGGTGCGCGCCGCAAACACGCCTCAACCCTCAGTTACTCGACGGAGATGCCGGCTTCAATTGCGCGAAAATCGCTGCGGACGCAGCGTGTGCAAACGTACTGAGCGCCCCCGCGCTCAGTCGCCGGAAGCCACCCCGTCGGGATGTCACCCGGTGCACATCTTGCCGTCGCCCCGCACCGCGCGCATTCGCACGTTTCGGTTCGCCTACCCATTGCCGCATTCTGCCCGACAATCGCGCCCGGCTGCGACAGCGCGGTTATGGAGCCAGCACTGCATCGACTTCGTTGTCCGCCGCACGGCAGGAGTACGGGGGGCGTTCGATCTCGGTGATCTCGCGGGCGAACACTCGGCCGGTCGCGTCGGGGAGCATCAGCGGCAACGCGGCGTAGTCGTGAAGAGCCTTCAGACGTCCGTGCTCCTCCGCGCGACGAAGGATGGTCAAACCGATCGCATATGCCATCGGCGCAAGTTCCTCGAGCACGCGGTTGCGGTGCACGCGCTCCTCCAGGTCCACCTGCGCGATCGCGTCCAATCCGGTCTCGTACAACAAATCGATCAGCAATCCGACCTCGACGCTGTACCCGGTGAAGAACGGAACGCGCTCGAGTACTTCGCGCCGCCCCGCGTACTCGCCGGCAAGCGGCTGCAGCAGTCCGCTCAGTTCGGGGAACAGCGCGTTCAGCAGTGGGCGGGCCAGCAGCTCTGTGACGCGTCCGCCGCCGGAAGGGAGCAGCTCTTCTCCGAGCGCCAGCGGGCGGCGGTAGTAGCCCTTGACGAACGACACGCTCTGGTCCATCACAAGCGGAGCGATGAGCCGCGTCACGAAGTGCGGAGCGAAGTTCCGGATGTCGGCGTCGAGCCAAACAACGACGTCGCCCGTCAGCGCCGCAAGGCTTCGCCATAGCGACTCGCCTTTGCCCTGGACCCACGGGATCTCGGGGAGCAAGTCCTGCGCGCGCAACACGACCGCCCCGCCGGCGCGCGCCGCCGCCGCGGTGCGGTCGGTGGACCCCCCGTCGATCACGACCAACTCGTCCACCAGTCCAATGCCGCCGACCAAGTAGTCCGACACGGTTCGCGCGATGCCGCCGACCGTCGCCTCCTCGTTCAGCGCCGGAAGGCAGACGCTCACGCGCATGCCGAGCGCGCGCTTGCGCGCGGCCAACTCAGTCGGGCCGGGGAGATCCTCGGCGCCAAACGTGCGGCGGTCGAGCCACCGCTCGGCGACCCGATTCATCCAGGGAAGTTCTCGTATGTCGCTTGTCATCGCCGGGCCAGGATACGGCCCGCGACACAAGGTCGGAAAATCACGCCGTGGGGCATGCCGGACACCCGGGCGCGCGACGAGCGCCCGCGTTCGGTATCCTTTTCCGGCCCGCCCCCATCGTCCAGCGGCCTAGGATCCCACTCTTTCAAGGTGGTGACACGGGTTCGAATCCCGTTGGGGGTACTGCTCCGTCCTATGCTCGTGTCGCTGGCATCCTTGCTCTCACGTACCTGGCACCCATCCCGGCGCATATGAGCCAGCCTCCCTCCGGGACCCATTAGGACTGATGCTCACGCGCCCACGCAGCGAGCGTCTGCGCGGTTTTCGCTCCGGCGATCTTGGCGGCGCGGAGATCGGCCGTCAGCCACCGCCCACCCAGATCCTCGGCCAGGGCAACATACGTCGCGTCGTACCCGCTGAGCCCTCGACACGTGTGGTGTGCCGTGCGCACCAAGGCCGTCTCGGCCAAGGGCAGCGTCCTGATACCGAGCCGGATGACCAGCCTGAGAGCGCTCTCAACGAACACAGCGTCCCTGCCCGACTTCCGCGCAAGGACATGCACGAGTTCGGAATGGAACAACGACGGAACCACGTATCCGTCCGGCGCTTCCCGAAGATGCGCCCGCACCGCGAGCGCCAACTCGCGGTGCGGTTCGTCGGTGAAGAACCACCCGATCGCGACGGACGCGTCCAGAACGAGGAGCGTCTCAGGCACTGCCGCGCAGCTCTCGCAGCACTTCGACGCCGGGGGTTGGATCGATAGACCTCATCGAGAGAGCGTCCATCTCTTCGAGGATCTTGGCTCTGGCCTCGCCCGCGTCCTTCTCTGCGAACCGCTCCTGAAAGTCCCTGATCGAGATCAGCACAGCCACGGGCCTGCGCCCCTTCTCAAGCAGGATAGGCTCTCCGTCGTCGAGGATGGCCTCCACGATCTTCCCGAGCGATTGGCGCAGGTCTAGCGCGGTGACCTTCTTCATACACTGAACATATAACGTGTCTATACACGTGTCAAATACCGGCCACGGCTGATCGTCTGAGTGGGACCCGACGAGATGCGAGCCCGTCAGTCAAGGATGCGTTGGATCATCGCCAGCATCTCGGGGTTCGAGAGCGACTCGATCAGGGGTACCACCATCGACCCAGCGACGAAAGCTCGCCGGGTGCTAGCATGAGTTAATGATCCCATTTGCCCGACTTCTGGCTATTGTCTCCGTAGGAGCGGCGTCTCTGGGGGCGACCATGCCGGCCGTGAGCGACCCGACGACGGACGCCTCGTGCGCCGCCCTATGGGCAGGCACCGCGGGAATCCCGGTCGAGTCGCTCACCCGCTCGATTCCGGGCACGAACATCGAGCAATCCTGGGAGTCCGCCGGATCCGGTGACCTGCCCGAGGAAGTGGACATCCGAACGACCACCGAGACGTTCAACCGCCGCTACCAGTTCGCGTTGCGCGATGATCGACTGTGGTTCTCCCGCATCTCGGACGGCGCGCGTCAGTGGCGGACGGTTCCACTCCCGGCGTGTCTTGAGGGAGGCTTGCGCGCGATATCGGCGGACGACGATGAACTCGCGGCCGTCGACTCGGAAGGCCGCATCTTCACACTCGACGGGATTCTCTCCGACCCAGCTCTGTGGAACTGGACGAATCGTTGGGGGCCCTATCTTTGGGCCGGAACCGGATTCCGCATCCCAAGCGACACGACTGCCTGGTCCTTCTCGGACCTGTCCAACGCCGAGGACGTCACCTGGACCGATCGGGCGGGGAACAGCCAGCGCGTCGGCGGCGGAAAAGTCACGACGATCTACGTGCTGCGCGGCGACCGCCGCACGATCACGTTCCTCGACCCGTGGCTTCCGAACGACACGAGCTACGAGGTGTGCGGACCATTCGATGGACGGCTCGAGTTGGAGGCGCTGAGCGCGAGCGGCTCGACGATAGCGGTCATGACGCGCCACGGCGACGTCTTCGCGCGCCTTTACGACTTCGACATCTCGGGGGGCGATGCCGCGTTCTTTGGGTACTCCTACGAGGACCAGCGCGAGCGCCCCAACCCACTCGTCCAACTACCGGCTCCGGACTGGGTCGATCTCGGACGGCCGCCGGGCCGCGTAACCGACCGACTCTCGATTCACAAAACCGGGACCGACTCCGTCCACCGCATCGTGCGCGTGGGCGGGATCGACGATTACGACAACGCCGGATTCTGGGAGCGGGAAGTCGCCGGTGGGGACTGGGAATTCCACGCGCGCGCCGGACAGATCGAGGGAACAGCTCTGGCGCCCGCACCGAGTCCGGCCGTCGATCCCGCGCTGCTGGGCACGCCCTACACGCGCGCCTACGGCCCGGCGCCCGTCGAGGGTGCCGTCGTCGAAGTGCCCGCATTCCACTACGCGTGCACTCCAACCGCGCTGCACGCTCTCTTGCCGAGCGGAGAACAACTCGAACTCGTCCTTCACTCCGTGGACGGACTCCGACAGGAACCACGCGAAGAAGGACTCGTAGCCGAGCAGCGCCGCTACTACGCAGCAATCGAAGTGCCGGATGCGGTACGAGACGCGGCGTCGCCGGAAGCGCGGACTTGGCTGGAGCACACTTTCGGATTGAAGCAGTTCACCGAAACCGAACTCCTCGCCAGCACGGGCTCACTTGTCTTCCCCGAACTCGGATGGACCTTGCCGGCGATCGCGGGCGGGGAGACACTGGTCGCGCGCCCGGACCCCGGCGGCGACCCCGCCGCCGAAGCGTGGCGCTTGCGCCGCGCTGGCGCCCCGCTTCCGAACTTCGCGAGCGACAGGCCGATTGGATTCGAGTAGATCCCGGGCAGGGTTCTTGGCCCGGTCCGCCCCCATCGTCCAGCGGCCTGGGATCCCACTCCTTTGAGGGTTCGAAAGCGCCTGGATCAGGGGCACCGATCCGTACGTGGGTCGAAGTACCGGCAGAAGAAGACCAACGATCAACTGGGGAGAGGTAGTAGATCGAGCGCGTTGGTCGAATCGAAGAACACGAGCGCATCAAAGATGTCGGCAACTCGATACGAAGCAAACTCCTCATCCACACTGCGACCGGCAGTCACCGCATGACCGACTTCCCGCATTCGCCACTCCCGGGCAACAGGATGCTCCCTGCCGTCCGAGAGCCGAATAACAGCACGCTTGAGTCCAGCTTCATGGCAAAGCCATTCGAAGCTTCCCTCGAACGAAGGGATGGCTTCGACTACCTGAGGCGCCGACATGCCGCGGCCGTCGCGAGCATCTAGCCGAACACGGAAAGAGCCCTCATGAAAGGCGAAACCGATCGCCTTGTAGCTGTCTATGAGATCGTCGAGGACACCACCCATGAACTCCGGAATTCGTGCCACGTGGAAGTTGTGTGCCCACAACACGAGCTTGCTCTCTTTGCCCAGACGATCGAGTATCCACCGGACGTTTTCGGCCATGCATCGATCACGGTGTTTGACGGCGCGCAAATCCTCCAAGGTCGGTGGTGGGAGTGCGCGCAGCTGAAGAGATTGAAGAATAACGGACGCGTTCAGCGCCGCCACCCAAGACCCCTCGGTCCTTTGCAGACTGTCCATCTCGGCAACGCGCCGACTGATTTCAGCTGACGCGCGAAGAAGCCCGGGAGCACTCACTGAGGAAACAGTGTCAGCGATTCCAGCGGCAATCACCTCTTCCAAGGCTTCCATGACCGGCCCGACGGATGCCGCATACATCGGATCGCTTTCGGCTAGGAATCGACGAACGACATCAACCGAGCCGGCGTCCAATTCCTGCTGCATATCGAAGCCAACGAAACGGATCCTCTCGGAACGAGATCCGTTGCGGGCGCGTATCCATTGAAGCAACTCAAGAAGTTCTATCGAGCGCCACGGATACATTCCCGCAGGCAAGTTCGAGAGAGGAGTCTTCACGGGACCCAAGAGATTGTCGACGGCACCGACTACAGATACGTCTCGCTCAATACCAAGTGTCGTAAAGCCAAGTTCCTCAACCAGGAATCGGAAGAGCCGATGCTTCATTCGCGCTTCCTCTTGCGTCCCGTGAGTCGACTCCCCCAGTCCTATCACTCGCGAATCTCCGACGAGGTCGGCAATGCACTCCAGGTCAGACCAGTCTTCATCGTCAGGGTCATCGGACCGAATGGCCGACGCGTGCTCGCGTACCCAGGAAACCTCGGATAGAGACTGCCTCATCGTGATCCCAGTTCTACCGGAAGAGGCACATTGGCAACAAGCCCTCCAACTCGTCGGCCCGCTACGCGGCTCCGCAGACAAAACCCGCACGCTAGCTCCCCAGCGACTTGCCCGATCCGATCGCAAAGAGGTTTTTGGCCGTCGCGGGCGAAACCTCGGTGCATGCGAATCCTGAAGATCTTTCTCGCCGCGGCAACAACGCTCGCGGTTTCCGTCGGCGCTCCGGCGGCGCCCGGTGCGTGCGACCGGACTCCGAACCCCGCGCGGTGGAGCGACGTCGGCACGCCGGACGCCGGTCTCGAGCACATGCGCATCACCGTCCACCGTGGGGCTGCGAATCTCGCGCCGGAGGACACCATCCCGGCGTTTGAGTATGCGATCGCCTACGGGCTCGACATGATCGAGGTGGACGTCCAGCAAACTCTCGACGGACGCTGGGTCGTGCTGCACGACTATGAGGTCGACGACAAGACCAACGGCAGCGGACTGATTCCGCTGATGACCTACGACGAGGTCACCGCGCTGAACGCGGCCGACAACGACGGGTGGCGCGGCACCGAGTACGACCCGACCTACGTTCCCGGACTTGAGGAGGTGCTCGCGCTCGCGAGCAAGCACGACGTCGGCATTAGCTTCGACCTAAAGGAAACGGTCGCCAACGCAGCGGGCGTCGCGCTGCTCGCCTCGCAGTACCCCGGCATCATCGAGCGGTCGATCTTCCAACCGTACGTTCCCGGACGTACCGAGCAGATCCTGGCCGTGGCGCCGGACGCCACAGTGATGTTCAACAGCCAGTACGAAGACACGCCGCCCGCGGCTCTGTTCGCCCTCGGTACGGAGTACCAGTGGTTCGGCTCGTCCTTGCCCAACTTCCCACCGGAGGCGATCGCCGCGATCCACGATGCGTGCGGGTTCGTGCAGCCGAACGTGTATCAGGGAGACGTCACCGGTTCCGAGGCCGGCGACCTCGCGTTCGCGCGCGACATCGGCGCCGACGGCGCGATGGTGAACAACCCCGACGTCGCGGTCGCCGTGCTCGACCGACCGGTCGCAACCTCGATCACCCTTGACGGGGCGCGCGCGTGCTTGGTCGGCAATCGCGGACTCGGGCTCCCCGGAAAGACACTCGAGGTCGACGGCTCGCCGATTCAGACCGCGCGCGGCGGGTGCGTCGCACTGCCGCAGGACTGGGAGTCCGTCGTCTTCGCCGGCGACGACTCCGCATTGCCGTCGGCGTTGTGAGTTGTGGTTAGCCCTCGTACTTGAACGAAATACTGACGCGCGCGCGGTAGGCGGTGACCTTGCCGTCCTCGATCGTGACGTCGAACTTCACGACCTCGCCGATGCGAAGGTCCCGAAGCGTCTTGGCCGCGGTCTCGACGGCGTTCTTGACGGCTGCTTCCCACGACATATCGCTGGTGCCGATTACCTCGGTAACGCGATAGATGCTCTCTGCCATCTCGCTCCCCCTCCTTCGGACGCCTGTTCCGCACATCCTTCCAGAAAAGCCAACCGCTTCATAGCCCCCGATTCGGCGGTCGGCGGGGACGACTCAGCAGGGAAGCCGCAGCGCCGCGCAGATCGCGCCGGTGGGGTTCTCAGTGAAGGCTGCCCCGGACGGGGCATCGCCCGGCGGAAGTGAACGATCGACGGGCACCGTCGAGAACCGGATCCCCGACGGCGCCGAGGCGTCGTGGTGCACGAACATCGTGTCTGTCGTGCGCGCCGGCACGGCTTCACCCACATCCGACGGCGAAATGGCCAACATCAGCCGGTTTCCGACATCAATCCGATGACCGGACACGGTGAGAGGCACGATTACCTCCCGCGGGTTCGCACCCAAACCCCGCACGCCGCGACGGCCGCGCGCGAACTCCGTCACGTCTCCCGCCGGCGTTACTTCCGCCAGCGACACGTGAATCTGTCCCTCTCCCACGCCGGCGGCGTTCGACGACGACACCCATACCGACGCCTCGGGAAGACCGGTGATCTCGATCGTGTCCGGCATCGGATCGGTGAAGTACACGAGTCGCATGCCGGGTCGGCCTTGGGAGCCCTGGGTTCGCAGCATCGAGCCGACGAACGGCACGCCGGGCGGGCTGGATGCATTAGGCACGTTGAAGAGCGGTTCTGCCTCGCCGGCCGGCGAGTCCACGACCAGGGCTCCAGTCGCGTCGCTGCCGCTGCGCGACAGGAGCCGCACCTGGTCGGTCGTGCCCGGAATCGGCCACGCGGCCTCGAGCCGGAAACGATTGGCCCCCCACTCCTGCGCGACGGCGATCGGAGCCTCGTTCGGGTGCGACTGACCCGCGAGCGCCCGAGCAATCCAAGCGAAGACCTCGTCGAGCACCGCGAAATTGCCACCGACGTCGCCGTGACCGTCGTTGGAGATCAGCATCCGAACATCCTGCGCGTAGGGATCTTCGGCGGACGCGCCGCGCGCACGCATGTGCTCGTACGCCTCGGTCACCAACTGGGGAAGCACCAAGCGGTCCATGAAACTCGTGACGAAGTACACAGGGACATCGATTGCATCCAGCCCGGGAGTCAGATCCAGGATGATCGATCCCTCGGGATGCGAGCCGTCGGCTATGCACCCGGCGGCCGCATCGGTCAGTCGCGTGTTCCCGCGCGACATCGGAATCGCTTGGAGCAGAAATGTCGAGCAGGTGCCGTCACCCTCGAACCGAGTCGGGCCCTGCATCGGCACGACGGCGTCAACCCACCTGCCGCCCTCATCGCACGGAACACTTAGGTCGAAACTCGCTGCGCGCGAGGAGCCGCAGTTGTAGATTGCCGCGACCATCGCGAGCCATCCTCCCTGCGACACGCCGTAAACGGCGACCTTGGTAGGGGCCAGTTCGCGGTACATCCACGCAAGCACTGCAGCTTGGTCGGCGACGTCATCCCGTTGAAGGAACGCAGATTGGCCTCCCGAGGCCCCCTGTCCTCGCACGTCATAGCTCAGCACAACCAGGCCTCTGCCGACCGCGTTGTACATGTCGGCGACGGTCGCCTCCTTGGAGAACCCGAAGCCGTGCGCGATGAGTACGGCGGGGCAATCGCCGCCGACACAAGCATCAGGAACCCACAGACGCGCGGCAAGATGCACCGGCTCCGTGAACCCGGGTGAGCAGAGAACGAGTTCCTCATCGTGGAACCCGAATTGCGCGCGCTGCTGCGCGAGAACGGGATTCGCGGAGTCCGGCCGCGGGGTCTCGACGCAGGCACTCGCTCGGCCTCCCACCGGCGTAGCACACGCAGCAACGATGAAAAGCATCAACAGGGTGCGCTTCACATTCCCTCCTCGCGGGGCTTCCCGGCCCTCGGTATCTTCGAAGCGGGGAGAACTTCGTCGCACAAGGCCGGCATTCCTTCCGGCGCGCGCGCGCCATGGTGTACCGTTTGCGCATGCCCAAATCGACCCCGGCGCGCGCGCGCATCCCGGCGCCATGACCGATATCAGATCACTTCTCGAACGCGGACCGACGATCTCGTTCGAGTTCTTCCCGCCGAAGACGCCCGAGATGGAAGAGCAGTTGCGGCGCGCGTTGGACGAACTCGCACCGCTGCAGCCGTCGTTCGTATCGGTCACCTACGGCGCCCTTGGTTCCACGCGGGACCGCACGCGTGACCTCGTGATCGACATCGACAACCGCTATGACTTCCCCGCGATGGCGCACCTCACGTGCGTCGGACACACGAAGGCCGAGATCCTCGAGATCCTGACCCAATACCGCGCAGCCGGCGTGACCAACATCCTGGCGCTCGCGGGAGATCCCCCAGCCGACGCGCCGCCACCAGGCGGCGATTTCACCTACGCGCTGGAGTTGGTGGAACTCATTCGCACGTCGGGCGACTTCTGCGTTGGAGTCGCGGCTCACCCCGAACTGCACCCGCGCTCGGGTGGAGACCGTGACGCTGATCGCCGCCACCTCGCCGCGAAACTCGAGCGCTCCGACTTCGCCGTGACGCAGTTCTTCTTCGACGCGGACGACTACTTGCGGATGATCGACGAACTCGCAACGTTGGGGTGCACCAAGCCCGTGCTGCCGGGAGTGATGCCGATCATCAACGTGGCCGGCGCGCGCCGAATGGCCGCGATGAACCATGCGATCATTCCCGACGAGCTCAACGCGCGCCTCGACGCGGTCGAAGGAGATCCCGAGGCCGTGCGCGCGCTCGGCGTCGAAGTCGCAACGTCACTGTGCGAACGCTTGATCCGCGAACATGCGCCGGGGCTACACCTCTACTCGCTCAACCGTTCCCAGACCCCGACAGAGATCCTCAAGAACCTCGGCCTGGCCTAAGCCTCCACGCTGCGCGGAATCCGGCGCCGAAACTACGAACTTCGAATCCGTCCCCGCGCCGTGCGCGGGGACCCCGCGGGCGCGACGGGACCGCGGCGCATTTCGGTACCGGGGTTGTCGTCGCGCCTGTGCTCGCCCGAGTTCCCAGGCGCTCCGGACGCGTCGCCCGAACGCCCCTGATGAACCTTGCCGGCGGCCTTGGCGCCGTTCTCCATGGCGCGCTCCAACGCTTGCAGCGCGTTCGGGCTCGCATGTCCGGACGCCTCCAGGCGCGCGCGCACTTCGCCCAAACGCGTCACGTGCTTTCCAATCATTTCGAGCACGTGGGCATGCAGAGCCTCGAAATCCTTTCCGATGGCCTTTTGCGCAGAGGCCAGGGCTCGGTCCTCTGAGCGGGCGAGGTCGGAAGTCGCGCGCCCGATGCGATCCTGTCGGCCGCGCGCGCGCAGCACGTCGATCTCGCCAAGCCGTTCAGCCGCCTGTGCCAGATGCGTGTTGACCTCGGATTCCGGTGATCGCGCCATCGCCAATTGCAGACGCTCAATCGCGCGATCGACCCCGTACAACGAATCCCCGGGGACGGCGGTGTCCGCCGCGACCGCGACACCGGATCCGGCCAGCATGAACGTAGCCGCAGCCGCCAAGACCGCAATGCGGCGACGGTGCCGGAACAGCGGAGACACCGGACGCACCGACTTCCCAGCGGCCAGACGCATCTCCGACAAATGCGCTTCGGCGACATCCGCGGACGGTACACGCAAGAACACGCGTCGCACGAGTCCGCTGAACTCCGTCGGATCGTTCCCTTGAGGCTCACGTGTGGTCTTCATGTCTCTGTTACCGCCGGATTCCCCTAAAAGGGTACGCCCTCGGCCTCGATCGCCCGCCGGACGGCCGCCAAACCACGGCGTTGCAAGGCCTTGACCGCCCCTCTCCGCCGGCCGGTAATCCGCGCGACTTCCGCCACCGTCAGGTCCCCGAGAATCCGAAGCAGCAGAACGGATCTCTGCCCCTCGGGAAGTCCGTCCAACAGCGCGCGCACACGTCGGGCTTCCAGCGCCGCAATCGCCTCTTCTCCCACATCGCCGGCGGCAGCGTCCGGGCGCGGATCCAATCCGGCGGGCTCCGACGGGCGGCGACTACGGCTCCGTCGCTCTTGCTCGAGACGATGGTGCGCGATGACGAAGACCCAGGAGCGGAACTTACGCGAATTCCCCGAGAACCGAGGGATGTTCCGCACCACATCGACGAACACCTCTCCGAGGAGATCCTCCGGCTCGAAGGCACCCTGCGCACGAAGGTAGCCGAGAACGGCCGGCGACAGATCCTCGTAGAGCGCGCGCCATGCGTCCTCGTCCGCGCGCGCGGCGGCCGCGAGGATCGCGGCAAACTCCGACTCCGAAATCACAGCGCCATATTCGCATTGCGGTCGGACGGGTGCGACCCGTCTACCGCGTTACCACCAAGGCGTCCACGGCCGAGGGGGATCCCGCCGGAACAAGCACCGGGTTGACGTCGATTTCCGCGATCTGCGGGAAGTCCACGCCGAGCCGTCCGAGCCGCACAAGCATTCCGGCGAGCACCTCGACGTCCACCGCTGGTTCACCGCGCAGCGGACCCAGCAGCGCGCTCGCGCGCACCTGCGAGATCATCTCGCGCGCATCGGCGATTGACAGGTCGGCCGTGCGGAAGGACACGTCGCGCGCCGCTTCGGCGAAGATGCCGCCCTGTCCGAACATCACACACGGCCCGAACACCGGATCGCGCAACAGGCCGACGGTGAACTCGCGCGCCGACGACAGCATCGCCTGCACCAGGATCCCCTCCGCAGCATCGTCCCCCAGGCGCGCGTGCAGCGTCTCCCAGGCGCGCGCGAGTTCCTCCGGATTGCGGATCCCGGCAACAACGAGCCCGCGTTCGGTCTTGTGCGCGATTCCGCGTCCGCAAGCCTTCGCGACGACGGGGAATCCGAGGCGCGCGGCCGCATCGGAAGCACCTTCAAGTGATTCGCACAGCTCCCAACCGACCGTAGGAATCCCGTACGCGCCCAGCAGTTCCAGCGATTCGCGCTCGGACAACGACGCACCGGCCGGCACTGCGGCGAGCAACTCCGCGGCGCGCGCGCGATCTACTTCGAACTCGATCCGCGGTTCGGCCATCCGCGCCAGCGCGTGCGCATGCTCGGCCATTCGCGCCAGCACGAGCACTGCGCGGTCGGGCGTGTGGTACACGGGCAAGCGGCCGAGCGCCTCCGGTGGCGGAGCCACCCCTCCGAGCGACACGCCGATAATCAGCTTGCCGGTCTCCTGCGAAAGCGCGATGGAGCGTTCGGCGGTCTCGATGCCGAGTTGCCTGTACGCGGCAAGGCCGAGATCCGTGCCGTCTCCCAGGTAAGGATCGGTGGAACTCAGCAGCCCGAGGACGAGGATTGCGTCGAACCCGGGATCCCTCGCCAGGATGTTCAGCACTTCCAAGTGCGCGGCGTGGTCCAAGCCGCCGACCAGATCCACCGGATTGTCCTTGCTCCAGTACGGCGGCAGCAGTTGGTCGATCGCCGCAACGGTCTCGGCCGACAGCGCAGGGACTTCCAGACCCGCGGCCACGCAAGCGTCGGTCGCGAGCACGCCCCAGCCGCCGCCCCAAGTGATGATCCCGACTCGGGATCCCTTCGGCAGCGGCGCGACGTCCAGCGCGGTCGCGACGTCCATCATCTCCTCGATCGAGTTGCTAAGGATCGCCCCCGACTGCTTCACGACACCTTCGAACAACACCTCGGGTGTCGCAAGCGCCGCGGTGTGCGACTGCGCCGCGCGCGATCCTTCGCCGGTGCGCCCGCCCTTGGTGAGCACGACCGGCTTCACCGCGACGGCGCGCGCCAGACTTCGCAAAAGGCGCTCGCCGTCGTGCGCGCCTTCCATGTACAGCGCGATCACGCGGGTCTTCTCGTCGTCTGTGAGGAAGTCCAAGTAGTCGGCCCAATCAAGCGTGGCCGCGTTACCCACTGAGAAGAACAAGCTGAACCCGGTCCCGTGAAGGTGGCCGCGACCAAGGCCTTGGCTGCCGACGTTTCCACTCTGAGACAGGAATGCGACGCCGCCGGGCTCGGGACGCGGTGAGGCCATCATCGCGCGCGCGTGTGCGCGCGCCGAGAAGAACCCCATCGAGTTCGGACCCACCATCGCAAGGCCCCACCGGTTCGCGACCTCGACCAGACGCGATTCGGCCTCTTGGTTGCCGGTCTCGGCGAAGCCGGCGGTGATCATCGCCACGGCCCGCACGCCGGCCTGCGCCGCCTCTTCGAGCGCGTCGGCGGCCGCTGATGCCGGGACGCACACCAAAGCTACGTCGGGTACCTCCGGCAGATCCGCCACCGAGGGGTAGGCCTTCAGGCCGAGGATCTCGCTTTCCTTCGGGTTCACCGGATACAGGCGACCTTCGTAAGCGCCTTCAATGATGTTAAACAGAATGCGGTGTCCCCACTTCAGCGGGTTGTTCGACGCCCCGACGAGCGCGATCGATCGGGGACTTGCGAATCGTGCCAAATAGGAGGACACGGGGGCATCGTCGTCTAGAACGTGATCATCAGGGCTCAAAATGCTCACCTTTTCGAGGGAATCAACTCAGTCAGCAGGATACACGCGGCTCGGCGCAGCCGGATCGCCGCGTCCGCTAAGCCGATGCAATCCCGCGATAGCCGGCGCGCACGGCCTCGATCATCTTCGCGTGACCTCGCGGCGGCCCCCATCGCTCGACGGCCGCAGCGACGGCATCTTCCGGGATCACCTCGGCGACGGCCGCGGCCGCCATCGCCAGCGTCAACTCCGTCGCGCGGACGCCGGGGAACTCGACCGAAGTCGCCCCGGGGACCAGTGCGCCGAGTGACGGCTCGATCAAGACTCGCCGCGCCGTAGCGTGCATCGACACCGTCTTGCGCGCGCCGTCCTCGGACGAAATCACGAGCACGTCGGGCGCGCGCACCTGCAAGTCCTCAATAGGCTCGGGCGACAGGATCACTTCGGCGACCGAGAACCCTTTCATCACCGTCACCGGAATCACGCTCTTTTGTGTTGCGTACAAGCCGGACAACACAGCGGCGCGCGCGATGATCGAAGCGGCCGTCCCGACACGCATTCCAGCGCTTCCGGCAAGCACGACGCCCATTCGCCGCTCGAGCGTCGAGACGAACTCGACGGGCACTGCGAAGTCCTCAAGTCGCGGCACTGCAGCACTCCCGCGCGCGAGCGCGGAAGAGAACTCGCGCGCGCCGTCGTGGTGGCGCGCGATCCCGTACCCCGGCGTCGCGTGCGCGCGCTCGGAAAGCTGCGCCATTCGCTCGTCGTTGCGCTTCATGTAGTGCGCAGTGCAGATTCCCCAGACGTCCACGAGGGCAAACCCGTCGTGCGCGACCGCTTGCGCGATAACGTCGGGCAGATCGGGATCCGCCGCAGTGACCCGCGCCACGAAACCGGCACCCGCCGCCTCGGCAAGACGAACAAGATCCAGCGGCCGCTCGAGGTTGCCCTGAGGTGTCGTCGCGGTCAGCGCGCCCAAGGGCGTAGTGACCGAATGCTGGCCGCCGGTCATGCCGAAGTTGAAATTGTTGAACACCACAACGCACACGCCGATGTTGCGACGCGCCGCGTTGATCAAGTGTCCGCCGCCGATCCCGCACCCGCCGTCGCCGACAAGCACCACGACACGAAGCTGCGGGCGTGCGAGTTTGATTCCGGTCGCGTAGGTGATCGAACGCCCGTGCAATCCGTGAAACGTCGACAGGTTGATCTTCTGATCGGCAATTCCTTGGCACCCGATGTCGCTCACGACCATAACGTCGTCGGGACCGAGTTCGGCGCGCTCCAACCCGGCAGCGAGCCCGCGGAAGATCGACTCATGCGAACACCCCGCGCAGAAGGGCAGGTTCTCCAGCTCGATCAAGCTCACGAGAACGCAGCCTCCAAGATCTCCTCTGGGTCGATCAACGTCCCGTCGATCCGGTTGACCGGCGCGCGCACGCACTCCGGCGCGAGCAGCCAGATCTCGCGCGCGTACTGCCCGGAGTTCAACTCGGGAACCACAACGCGGTCGATGCCGCCGAGCGCGCGCCGGATAGCGGTTTCGGGAACCGGGTACAGGGTTTGCAGGACCAGCAGCGACAGCATCCGTCCTGACGCGCGCGCGCGCCGGACTGCCTCGCGCGCGGCGCGCGCCGGTGTCCCGTAGGCGACGACCAAGGCGCGCGCGCCCTCCTGCAAGTCCGCATCGACGATCGCGAGTTCGTCCGCGCGAGACTCGATCTTTTCGACCAAGTGACGCAGCTTGCGCTCCACCAGCGGCGTGTCGGTCGTGATGACACCGCGCTCGTCGTGCATCGAGCCCGTGAAGCGCGCCAGCCGCCGGTCGCCGACTGCGAGAAACCCCGGAACATCTTGAGGACGGAAGAACGCATAGGGAACTCGATCACCGGGCGCGCGCACAACGGCCTCCGGGCGCCGAAAATCCCCGAAATCCACGGTGTCCGACGTAAGCGCGAGGTCCTTGGAGCTGAGCACAATCACCGGCGTGCGCAGACGCTCGGCCGTATTGAACGCTTCGATCGTCAGCCGGTAGGCGTCGGCGTGGTTAGTCGCCGCATACACGACCAGCGGGTAGCCGCCCGAGGTGATCCAGCGCACGAACTGCACGTCGCCTTCGGCCGTCGTCGTGGCCCCTCCGGTCGCCGGACCCATGCGCTGGACGTCGACGATCACCAGCGGCACTTCGCCCATCGTCGCCAGGCCGATGTTCTCGGAGTAAAGGCTCATGCCGGGACCGCTCGTCACCGTCAGCGCCTTCGCGCCGGCCATGGCCGCGCCGATGCAAAAGCCGATCGAGGCCAGCTCGTCTTCACCTTGGATCGCAACGCCGCCCGAGGGCGGCAGGTGCCGCATCATCAATTCCAAGACGCCGCTGGCCGGCGTGATCGGATAACCGGCGAAGAAGTCGCAGCCCGCGTGCATCGCCCCGATCGCAATCGCTTCGGAACCGTCCAGATAGACGCGCACATCTTGATTCTAGGCCCGGCGCGCGCCGCCGGCCCGGCGCGCGCCGGCAGGAATGCGACCATCGCGGGGCGAACTTCATCGGCATGAGACCACGTCGATTCGTCCCACTTCTCCTGGCTCTCGCGCTCGCAGCCGGTTTCGCGGGCGCGCGCACGGCGACAGCAGACGCCGTCATCGGACAACCGCTGTGCGGGACCGAAGGAACGGCTCCCGCCCCGGCGACGTCCGGTGCCTTGCATGTTGCGACCTTCAACGTCTTGCACGGCTTGTCCGAGGACCCCCCGGACTACCCGGCGCATTCGACCCTGGACGAGCGTACCGAGATGGCCGCCGAGCAACTGGCAGCCTCCGGCGTCGATCTCGTGGGGATGCAAGAAGTGTCATTCACGGCGGCAAACGACCAGACGCGGCACACTCCGGGGCTCGTAGTCCAGCGCATCGCAGCACAGATGGCCCAAACCTCGGGTCATTCCTGGCACTGGTGCTGGTACCTGGCAAACCCGCACGTCCCGGGCGAGGACACCGCGGCCGGCGGCGGCGGACCGCTATCGGATCAACTCGCCGCGCTGGGCTCGTCGCGGTACGCATCCTTCAAGGAAGGAGTCGCGGTGCTCAGCCGTTATCCGATCCTGCTGGCCGAGGGACGTCGCCTTCCGAGCCGTCTTCCGGCCGAGGCTGCGTTGTGCCCACCCGAATCCTTCACGCAGTTCCCGCCCGAGTGCGCCGCGACGGTCGTGATCGAGTCGCGCGCCGCGCTGTGGGCGCGCGTTGCCGCGCCGGGCGGCGCAACCGACATCGTCACGACACACCTCGCTCACGGCCTGACCGACGCAAGCGACGCATCGGCGTTCACGCAAGTGGCCGCCGCTCTCGCCTTTGCGGAGCAGAAGTCGGCCGATGGCGCGGCGGCGCGGCGCTTCTTCACTTGCGACTGCAACTCGCGACGCGACGACGATGTCCCCGTCGTTCCATCGATCGAGGCCGCCGGATGGACCGACATGTTCCCGGAAACTTGCGAGAGCGCGGGAGACGCCGGCTGCACTGCCGGCCCCGACAAGATCGTGACGGACACGCCGATGCGCGACTTCATGGACGCGCGTATCGACTACGTCTTTGAGAAGTCCTGTCCGGCCGAAGACGCCGGGCTGCTGGCGAACCAGGCGCGCGCGCGCGACGACGGCTCGTATCTGTGGCCGAGCGACCACATCGGCATCATCGCCACCTGCTGAACGGACTAGAGCACGTGCGGCAAGACGCGCGCGGCAATGCCTCCGACGAGTAACGCCATACCCACGGAGCCGGCCGTTATGGCCAGCGTTCGTCGCATGCCGAGTTCGCTCTTCATCACCGCAAAGGTCGCCACGCACGGGATGTAGATCGTGTTCACCAGCGCGTAGGTCACGATCTGCGGAGCCGTCATGAAGTGCCTGAGATCTCCGCCCTGCGTCCCGTACTGAACGATCGCGAGCGTCACCAACAGCTGCAGCGCCAGCTCCTTGCGCAGCACGGCGAATATCAGTGCCAAACCGGCAACGGGCGGCAGCAGTAACCAGTCCTCGACCACCAGCGACAGTGGACGCGTGAGCTTCCACATCAACCCGGTCTCGTAGACTGCGCCGAGCACGAAACTGCCGAGCACGACGATCGGCGTGGCGACGACGACGAATGAGCGGAACCGGTGCCAGGTCTTGCGCAGGACGTGACGCAACACCGGTCGCCGGAACGAGAAGACCTCCATGATCATTCCGGCCGGACGGCCGGGCAGCAGCATGTTCAACCCGCGGCCGGCCGCGGCCACCAGAACCAGATCGGTTGCGAAGACGATGAGGGCGGGTCCCCATCCCGCGAACCGCGCAACGGCGCCGGCGATCACCGCAGTGCGCGCGCTACACGGAATCAGCACGATCAGCATGCTCGCGATCGTCCGCTCGCGTTTGTTGCCCAGCACGCGCGTTCCGATGATTGCCGGAACACTGCAACCGAACCCAGTAAACAACGGAATCACCGCGCGCCCGTGCAGGCCCAGGCGCGTCATGGCGCGGTCGGCGAAGAACGCGGCGGCGTTCAGGTACCCGGAATCCTCAAGAATCGCGATGAGGAAGTAGACGGTGAGCACGTAGGGAATGCCGACGCCGAGCGCCGCCGAAACGCCGGCGTCCAACCCCCACAGCACCGTCCGCGCGAAAACGCCGGTCCCCAGAGTCGCGTGCACAAGTCCCTGGATGAGTGGAGACGCCGTCGCCGCCCACGCGGAGGAGAACCCCGTGGCGAGCGCATTTCCCACGAAGAACAGGAACGACACGAGTCCGCCCAGAACCCCAGCCAAAAGCAACAGCCCCGTTACCGGGTGCGTTGCGATCTTCCACGCGCGGTCCTCGGGCGGCTCGCCGCGATGATGCTGCACCGACGTTGCGATGTGTGCCGCAAGACGGTGCCGTTCGGTGACGACGGCGCCGGCGCCCTGCGATTGCTCAAACGTTGCCACCCTGCGCCGGGCGACTTCGGCAGCTTCCGGGAACCGCTGCGCCGCTTCCGCGTCGCCCTCCAGCAACATCAGTGAGTCCGCACGGGTCGCACCCTCGGGCAGCGCGGCGGCGACTTCGGCAACGGCGGTCTCCAGCGCGCGCCCGTACTTCGGAGGGCGCGCAGAACTGCGCTGCGTCAGCACAGTCTCGATCAGGCTGGGAATCCCGACCTTGCGCGAGGCGATCGTGGGAATGACCGGAACCCGCAACGCACGCTGCAAACGCGCAACGTCGGTCATCAGTCCCACTTTGGCAGCCTCGTCCATGAGGTTGAGCGCAACGATCGTCGGCAACTCGAGGTCCAGGATTTGCAGCACCAGGTACAAGTTCCGCGCGAGGTTCGAAGCGTCCGCAATTACGACGACGACGTCGGGCTCGGATTCCTGCAGCGCGCGCCGACCGAGCGCTTGGTCCGACAACGTCGATCCGCCGATCGCATAGGTGCCGGGCAGGTCTACAACACGAACGCGCGTATCTCCGACGGTGACGACAGAGGCTGCGACGGTGATCGTCGTTCCGGGGAAGTTCGCGGTCTCCACAGACCCACCCGTCACGGCGTTGAAGAGCGTCGATTTCCCAACGTTTGGATTGCCTGCGAGCGCCACGACGAGTTCACCGCCCGGCGGGGGCGTTACCGCGTGCCGGTGCGAAAACGGCCACCGGCGGCGGCGTTCGGTTCCGTGGCACCCGGCCGATTGCGCGCGGCCGGTCCCGTCATGACACGAACTCACTTCAGCGCTCCGTCGGTGTGCGGTTCGACGGTGATCACGCCGGCAACCTCGCGCCCAAGCGCGTAACGCGCGCGGCCGACGCGAACCAACAGCGGGCCGCCGAAGGGTGCGGCAGTCTCGATACGAACTTCGGTACCCGGCAGCAGCCCCAGCGAGCCAAGGTAGACGAGCAGGTCGGGGTCTTCCCGCGAAATGCTCAAGATGCGCGCACGCGCCCCGGGGGAGAGCGAGTCGAGCCCGACACCGGACTCATCGCGCAGCGTTCCGTCGCGCGCGGGAATCGGATGCCCGTGAGGGCAAGTTTCCGGATGCCCGAGCACCTCGTCGATCTGGTCGGTGACCAAGTCCGACAACGCGTGCTCCAGCACGCACGCCGGCTCGTGGACCCCATCCCACGGCACCTTCAAAACGTCGGTGAACAGGCGCTCGACGAGACGATGGCGGCGAACCGTGCGAAGCGCAAGGCGGCGACCGACCGGCGTGAGGCCGGCACCAGACTTCCCGACGGTCACCCACCCGCGCGCGGCGAGCCGCCGCAGCATCTCGCTGGTCGAGGCTGCGGATACCCCCAACTCACGCGAAACCGTGGCAACCGAAGCTTTCCCCTGGCGCTCCAAATGCTCCAAGGCCTTCAGGTACATCTCTTCGCTTGGTGTTGAATCCGCCGATCCGGGAGCAGCCCCCCGCGCCGGCGCGCGCTTCTTCGGCATATTCCCAATGGTCGGGCATCCGGCGCCGGACCTGCATGATACGGATTGCCTAACTTCTATAGTTAGGCCCCCCGAACGTTTCCCTCTTTGGCATCTGCCGACTCGACTAGCATGGGTCGGAAACGCACGCGAGGGGAGGACGGGCCGTGAAGGCGAGCAAGAAGCTAATCGCGGGGCTGAACCGGGCACTGGCCGAGGAACTTGCGGCAATCGGCCGCTACACGGTGCATGCCGAGATGGCGTCGAACTGGGGATACGCGTTGCTCCACACGACGACCGAGGCGCGCGCGCACGACGAGATGCGCCACGCGGAGATGCTGATCGAACGCGTCATCTTCCTGGATGGGGCTCCGTCGGTGGAGAAGCCCGCACCAATCAAGATCGGTCGCGACGTTAAAGCGCAGATCGCCATCGACCTCGCCGACGAAGTCGCCGCGCGCAAGCTCTACAACGAGCTGATCGAACTGGCGCGCGCCGAAAAGGACCGCGGAACAGAGGACCTGCTCGCCCAGATCCTGCACGATGAAGAGCGCCACCTCGACGACCTCGAAGCCCAAACCGATCAGATCGAGCAGATGGGTTTGGAGAACTTTCTCGCCCTGCAGGTGAAGTAACTCTTATCCGCGGTTGGTCGGCACACCCACCGGCTGTCCCTGAGCGGCGAGTTCGAGGATCTTGTCGTCGGGGAGTTCATCGAGGAACTCGGTCGGCACTTCAGAGGCGATGTCGTTGAGGACCTGCGTCGCGCGCACGTAGCGCATCGCGAGCGCCATGTCGCCCTTCAGGCGGAGGCGACCCTGCATGACCGCCTTCATCGGGTCGATCTCCTTCTTCATGACCTTCTTCCACACCGAGTAAGGCGCACGGATCACGAACTTAGCGTCGGCGGCCTGATCGACGGGAACCTGACGCGCGTCCCGGCACTCGCCGTGCCAAAGGTCGAAGTAACCGCAAACTTCTTCCAGCAGGCCCTTGTCGGGCTCGGGGTCGAACACGTAGGCAATCGCGCCTTCCCAGTCGGGGGCCGCATCCCGGTACTCGGGGGAAGCGTTGATCGCGTCCTTGTATTCCTGCATCCACTCTTCGCTCGGCCAAATCGCCATGATGTCCCCTCGCTCGGATGTCTTCGTGCAGGCCGAGAGTTTCACCTGTTCGAGGCCCTTCGCGCACGTCGGGCCGACGATACCTGCATGATGCAGTTGTTGTATCTTGCAAGCATCATGCCGAACGACACGAAGTTGGAACCCCTGGTAGCCCAGATGGAAGCTTGCTGGAGCGACCTGGCGCGGTTCATGCGCGAGCGTCGTGCCTACGGCGCATCACGGCTGGACATCGCCGCGGAACTCTCGCACGCACAACTGCAAGCTCTGCACATACTCGTCGCCGAGGACTGCCGGGTGTGCGATCTCGCGGGACGGCTTGGACTGGCCGAGAGCACCACAACCCGGCTCGTGGACCGCCTGGAAGCCGAGGGACTCGTTGCGCGCGCGCCGTCGTCTGAAGACCGGCGCGCGGTCGTAGTTGCCTTGACCCTGGACGGGCGCGCGACCGCCAAGCGGCTGCGTGCAGGACGACGCGAACTGCTGCGACAAATGCTCGCCGGCCTCTCCTCAAACGAGAGCCGGCAATTCGTCCGGCTCTTCACACGCGTCACAGAATCGTTGAGCGCGGACGAGCGTCCCGCCGGGACAACGGAGGACGTTCGATGACGATGACCCGACGGCAAGTCATGCTCACCTTCGTCGGAGTGATGGCCGGCATGCTCCTGGCCGCGCTCGACCAGACAATCGTGGCGACCGCTCTACCTAGAATCGTCGAGGACTTACACGGCTTCGATCACCTGTCGTGGGTGGTGACGGCATACCTGCTCGCTTCGACCGTGACCGTTCCGCTGTACGGAAAACTGTCGGATCTCTACGGACGCCGTCGGTTCTTCATCATCGCGATCAGCGTCTTCCTGACCGGATCGGCGCTGTCGGGCTTCTCGCAAAGCATGACCCAGCTCATCGCGTTTCGCGCGATACAGGGTCTCGGCGCCGGCGGGATCTTCGCGCTGGCGCAAGCGACGATCGGCGACTTGTTCTCTCCGCGCGAGCGCGGCCGGTACCAGGGCTACACCGGCGCGCTGTTCGCCGCCGCGTCGGTGATCGGACCGCTCGCCGGCGGCGCGTTGACCGATCACGCGTCGTGGCGGTGGATCTTCTACGTCAACCTGCCGATCGGAGCCATCGCGCTCGCGGTCGTCACAACCTCGATGCACCTTCCATTCCACCGCCGCGAACACAAGATCGACTACGCGGGAGCCGGCGTGCTGGCGGCGGCGGTAACGTCGCTGTTGCTCGTCGCCGTCTGGGGCGGATCCACGTACCCGTGGGGATCACCGCAGATCCGAGTTGCAGCCGCCCTTGGCATCGCGCTGGCCGGGGTGTTCATCGCCATCGAGCTGCGAGCGAGCGAACCGATCTTGCCGCTCCGCCTCTTCCGCAACTCCATCGTCGTCGCCGGAAGCGCAGCGTCGCTGCTCGTGGGGGCCGGGATGTTCGGCGTGACCATCTATGTGGTCGTGTTCGTCCAGCGCGTCATCGGCTCGTCGGCGACCAACTCCGGAGTGGTACTCATCCCGCTGATGCTTGGAATGGTCGTCTCCAGCGTGGCCACCGGCCAGATGGTATCGCGCACCGGCCGCTACAAGGTCTTCCCCATCCTTGGATCCGCCGTGACCTTCGTCGGGTTCTGGCTGCTCACCCGGATGGACATCGCTACAACAAATGCCGTCGCGACTCGCAACATGGTCGTTGTCGGTGTGGGCATCGGGCTGATGTTCCAGACCTACGTGCTCGCCGTCCAAAACGCAGTCGATCGGGCCGACCTGGGAATCGCGACTGCGACAACACAGTTCTTTCGCTCGATCGGCGCGACGTTCGGCGTCGCGGTTCTCGGGACCGTACTGAACCAGCGACTCGTTTCCGAAATCACGACGCGCCTTGGCCCCGCCGGCCGCGTGATGGACGTGCGCGGATTGCTTAAGTCGGCAAGAACCGTCGACCTATCTCCACAAGCCGCCGAAGCGCTGCGCGGAGCGTTGGCCGCGTCACTGCACTCGGTATTCATGGTGGCGCTTCCGATCGTCGCCGCCGCACTTATCCCGGCTTTATTGCTGAAGGAGATCCCGCTGCGCACACACGCCAACGTGCATGCGCCGGTCGAACCCACTGCCGAACCCTAGAACGCAGCGCCGCTCAGACTTCGGCCGCGCAAATCTCGACGATGCGCGCTACCACGTCGGACGGTTCCTTGTGTCCGCGGCGACGGTTTGCGGGTTCGAGAACGCTCCAGATCTTGCGCCCGAGCGCGACCGTCGATGTGAGCCCGGGCGACCATGCGGACGGACGGCGTGCCGCATCGCGAACGGCGCGCTCGACCGCACCCGGGATCGCGGGAACCTTCGCAACCACGCGCTCGGAAGTGAGGCCGAGCAGCATCGCGTTATCCCCGCCCCCAAAGGGCGCGCGCGCATCGTTCTTGTAGAGCACGACCGGAGTACCGATTGCATACGCGATCGCAGTCTCGGCGACACCGCCTTCGTCGGGGACGCGTCCGTTGACGTTGAACACCAGGCAGTCGGCGCGCTCCGCAATCTGGAACACATCCAAGGCGAAGATCGCCCGATCGACGAGCGGGCGGGTCGGCACCAGTCGCGAACCGAGCGCCGAGGAGGCGAAGCGCATCACGTACGCCTCAATGCCGTCGCGGTGCGGCAAGAACGTCTCGTACCCGGCAGCCTCGAGCGCTTCAGCGATCGCCGTCATGCCGCCGATCTCCTCGGGACTGAACAGCGGTCCGGAGCAGTACACGATCTTCTTCTGCGTAGTCACGTCGAGGCCTCCCTTGTGGGGCGACCCTAGCGCACGCGCGCCGAAAACAGGCGCGCGCTACAGAAGACGCGAGTACAAAGGGAAGACGTCGGTAACGACGTACGCCTTCACCCAAGATGGAAGCGTCGTCCCCGCAGGGAGCGTGAGACGGACCTCCGAAACATTGCCGTCGTCACCCGCGATCACGCGCAGGTTCTCCTTGTAGGCCATGCTCACCATCTCACCGGTCGCCGCGTCGGCCAACACCACCGACACCACATGCGAGTTCGCCGGGTAAGACGCTCCGGGAGCGAGCACCAACTTCGCCGAGACCACGCCCTCCTGGACGAGGGTCGGACGCTGGATGGTCATGCGCGAAACGCTGAGTCCCTCAGGTCGCTTGTTTGCCGCCCCGTTGGGGTTGTACGCGTCGGTGATGAACGTGCCGCTCGCCGGCAGTGTGCCCTCGGTGTTGCACAGACCGGTGACGTACAACAGCGGACCGTAGAAAGGAACGTCCGCGCACGTAACTTCCGCATACAGCGACGCACCGGACCGGACGCGAAGGTCTTGACCCAACTGACCGCGCAACTCGAAGCGTCGCATGGGGACGTCGCCGAAACTGAACGGCAGGGTCAGGTTTCGCTGGTTCAGGATTACGAAGTCGTCCTTGTAGCGCCCCGCCAACGGGAACGAGAAGTACGCGTTCGGATCCACCACGGCCTGGCCGCCCACGTGCTTCGTACCGACAACCCACATCAGCAAGTTCCCCTCACCGGCAGCGTTGGGAGGGCCGATGTCGAGTACACCTGCGATCCAGTCGTAGCTGTCGAAGCCGATCTGGTTGACGCTCGGGATCAGCGGCGGCATCGGAACTGCAAGACGCCGGATGTCGAAGGCGCTCACCGAATTGGTGCCGACCGACAGGGGCAGCGAGCCGGCGGACGCCGCGGTCCGGAAACGGATCACATCGTTGAACGGCGACACCGTAGTGCCGCCCACGACGTAGTTGCCGACCGGAAGGCCACCGGTCGTGTAGTTCCCACCGATCCGCACCGAGTACTCGGTGTCGGGCGCAAGAAACCCATTCGGCGCGATGTGAACGAAGTGGCCGTCACCCGAGATCTGCGCAGTGAAGTCGAATGCCGGGAACGTGGAAACCAAACTCTCGCCCGAAAGAGCCGGCGGAGCGGCAAGCATCGACGCGTCCACGGTCTCGCCGCCCTCGCGTACCACGAGGCGGGCGTTGATCACCGTTGCGGGGGCCGGTGAGTCCGTCGGATCCCCGGGCAGGGTGCTCCCACCCGGAGTCACGAAGTACGTGCGAACCACATCGTTGCCGAACTCGTCCCCAGGGTCGGTCGAGCAGCGCGCGTCGGTCGCGTGCAAGCAGTAGTCGTAGGGAACGTAGACCAAGTACCCGTGCTCGCCGGTGGCGTAGATGCCGGTCGCGCCGAGGGCCGGCGCTCCGTTCATGTCGTTACGGTCGCGCAAGATCGGGTCGTCCGGCGTCGCGTCGTAGGACCAACGACGGCGTCCGGTCTGCGCGTCGAGTGCGTAGAGCTTGCCGTTGGACGAGCCGATGTAGACGATGTTCCCGTCGCCATCGGGCGCGCGCCCGATGGACGGCGAAGAGCGAACGACGTCCCCGGTGTCGTACCGCCACAGCAACGCGCCCGACGGGCTCAGCGCGTACACCGAACCGTCGGCAGAGGCGATGTAGATCGCCGTCGTGTTGCCGGCGTCGTCCTCGAGCAGCGCGGCCGAACTGTAGATGTGGTCGCTGGTTTGGAACGTCCACTTCGGAACGCCCGTCGCGGCATCCAGCGCGTAGAACTTGCTGTCGAAGGAACCCACGTATGCGGTTCCGTCGTTGCCAAGAACGATCGACGACGCGACGAAACCGAGCGTCGGTAAGCGCCAAACCAACTTGCCGTCCTTGTCCAGCGCGTACACCGACATGTCCAGCGAACCCCAATAGGTGGTCCCGTCGTTGCCGATCGCCGCTGCGGTCCAGATCGCGTTGTCGGTGGGGTAGGACCAGCGGAGCGTGCCGTCGGGGTTGAGCGCGTACATCGACCCGCCGGTGTTGCCCGCGTAGAACTCGCCGTCGAAGCCCATGACGACGTTGCCTTCCCACCACGTCACCTGCTGGCCGGCCCCCGGTGGGGCGGTCGCCTTGAACTTCCAGACTTCGCGGTCGCCGGTGACCTCCCCGGTGCGAAGGTGGTACACGTGTGAATCGCCCGACCCGAACGTGACCGGACTGGTGCCGAGCTCCTCGTCGTACGCGCCGAGCACGGCGGCGGAATCGATGACCTCTCCGGTCTGGAACCTCCACGCTTCGTGTCCCTGGGAATCCACGGCGTAGAAGTTGCGGTCGGCCGAGCCAAAGTAAGCGGTCCCGTCCGCGTCGATCACGGGAACGCTGAAGATGCCTTTGCCGGTCTGAAACGCCCACGGCGCGTCGCCGTCTTCATAGCGCGCGCGAATGGAACTGCGCCCGGTGTTCCGGCGGTCGTGCCGCATAGACGGCCAAGGTGAGCCCGCTTGAACCGGAACTTCACGCACCGCGTCCGACGACTGAGGGACGGCGCCGGATCCGGGGCCGATCAGGACCACGACAAGGGCGCTGAGGACGGCAATCAAACGTGTTTTCATCGGTGGTCTCCCTGCGCGCTTGTTGTGCGAAATGGGCTCCAAAGGCGCGCGCCGTCCAGTGTAGTTACAAAACGGACATAAGGTAAAGCCCTAGCGGCGCGGAGAAAACGTTCCGCCGGCGCAGGCCTCGCAGCGTGGACGCAGCCCTCGTGCGCGGATCTCGCGTGTCAGGGTCTGATAGCTCGCGGTGAACCCCAGCGGCACCCGCTCGCGCATGAACGCCTGGGCGCGAACGGGCGGATCACCGGCGAAGCGCTGAGCAAGATACGGCTCGAATGCGGCGAGGGATCGTCGATGCGAACGCGGGTTCCGGCCTCTCGCTGCTATTGGATGGGGATCTGATCGTCTTGCGGTCGCGGCCGGGTGGCGGGCGATCAAGGTGATCGACCACCCGCGCGCCGCCAGGGCATGTTCCTCCACGGACTCCTCCTGAGTGAACATGTGGCGGGGCTCCTCTCGACTGGTGGCGTAGTCACCAACAGCCTTGGGGCAGCCCCACTCTTCGTGGTGGAACCAGGTCGCACCGGGAGTCCGGGGGTGGGGAGTTTCAGTGAGCAGAAGGGGGAGATTTACGTGAGCGCTGTCAATACGTTGGCAGGGCCCCCATCTGGTGGTCCATGACGCATGAGAGTCTGTGAGGGCGCAGGAGCCGATCGAGACCCCGAGGTGTGCACTCGGAGATGTGCTTCATCACGAGACGCCCGCTCAACCGCGAACCGCGCACATCATCGTGCCCGAATCACCCGCACGCCGAAGGTCGTGATGAGCCCCAAGGCTACCAACAAGGGCAGTTGCCCAAAGAAACCCAACGTCCCCAACAAGGCACTCCCTACGACGAGGAGGAAGAACACGATGTTCAGGGCGACTGCCAGCCGACATGCCGCGAGACGCGGCCGTGATCGGCGCGAAGGGAGGAGCCAGAAGGCGAGTGCCCCAATGGCAAACGCCGCAACCGCGCCGCCCCGCCAAAGCAACCACCACATCGGCACCCCAGACGGTGCGGTGGGGTCGCCGGAATCAAACCGCAGAGAGACCGCACTCCATTGTGCCAAGAGGAGCGTTTCGCCCCCCAGAGCGACAGCCTCGCCAAACACCGCAGCCGCAAGAAGCCGTGCCCTACGTCGCGTGAGGTGCATCGTTCTCCTATCCGAACTACAGGGAGGTCTGTAGCACGCCGGATCTCGCCCACTGGTAACAGAGGGACACGACTTCCGCAGCATTCTGGCACAGGTTTCTTCCAGACATCATCCCGCGACCCATCGAGCAACTCTGATGATCGCAAGTCCCAATAACGCGACTGGAACCACGATGCGAGCAACCGCGAAAGTTACATGAGCGAACAACAGCTTGACCCACTCGGGATGGTCAGTCATCTCTACGGAAAACAGCCGACGTAGACCAGACTTGCCTTCCCCAAACAAGATCAACCACAGCGCCAGCGCCAGCATCAAACCCATGTAGAGCAGGATGCCCACGAGCCACTGCTCCAATGCGGTCAGGCGGCCCACCTCATCCCGAGCATCAAGCCGCCCCAGCGGATGTTGGTACCAGCCACGCGCATCCAGCGAGTCATCGCCAAGAGATGTTTCGCGCGGAGGACCCGGGACGATCGAGTCGCGGGGCCGGCTACCGCCGCGAAGTTCAGCATTGTCGACACCGCCGAATCCCTACACGATCGACTGCGTCCACCACGCGTTGTGCAGTTTGCGAACATCGAGACTCCAGAGTCGGCAGCCGCTGCGATGCTGAGGCCTTGACCCACGGCGCATCCAGCGCCCGCCGTGAACGGACAAGACGCATAGGCCACAAGTGCAGCAACACCCAGAATCGTGTTCCGATTACGCCATGCCGCCCCGCCGACCGCCGAGACCCCACGGCCGATCCTCCGGAACATCTTCTTCCAGCCGAAAGTGCCGGCGAGGTCGAAGTCGTTGACCGGATCCTGATCGACATAGTCGTAGTCGTTGGCGCTGCCCCCTTCGACCGAGTCAACCTCCAGGAATCTCCCGAGCGCGGGGTCGTAGAGCCTCACGCCCATGCGCACAAGCGCCAGGTTGCCTCCGGTTGAGAACCTCTGCTTGCCCCCAAGCCAGCCGAGGCGATTCGTCGGTGGCGCTCCCACCCCGAACTCGTCTGCTTCAGGGTTCGCGGTGAAGGCTCCGGCCGAATCCGTGGTGCCGACGACGTCCCCGTGGCCGTTTTGGATCGGGTAGGTCGCTGTGCCCGCGGTGTCGATCACGAGCAATCCGTCGGGGCCGGTGATGTAGGTGGTGGTTGCGCCACCTGCGACGGGGCGCGAGTACGCCGGGGAATCCGAGCCCGAGTCGTAGCCAAAGATCACGTCTTCGGAGACTTGGCCGGTCGCGTCGTCGGTGACGGTGCGCCGAAGCACTCGGCCCGAGGGCGACAGCACTTCGGTTGTGGTGTTGGTTCCGTCGTCGATCGAGGTCGCGTGATCGTTGCCGTCGTAGGTGATCACTTCTTTGGCCGGGCGTCCGGGGTATCCCGCGGTGAGCGTTCCCGATCCCACGCCGGTGAGCGGGGTGACGACCAAGGTGTAGGTGCCGGCGGATGAGACCGAGGGCGAGAACGCGAGGGCGCTTGTGCCTTGGTCGGTTGCGACCACGCCGCCCGAGGGGTTCTTCAGCTCCAGCTTGGCCGTGGCGGCGTGGGACTTCGGGTAGGTGAGGGCGAGGTTGTAGGTCGGGACGGCGAGATCGGCGGAGCCGTTTTGGATCTCGGCGGTGTAGTTGCCTTGGGCGGCAAGCGTTGTGGTCAGAGCAAGTGATCCCGCCGAGCCCGACGTGGAGGTGATCGTGGAGCCGCCGGGGTCCTTCAGGCGAAGCGTCAGGTTCGCATACGCCTGCTGCTGATAGCTCGCGGCGGCCGTATAGCTCGCGGAGTAGTTGGTGGAGATCACCTTGACGGTGTAGGTGCCCGCGGGCTCCGAGGCGGCCGAGACAGCTTCAGGTTTGGCCGTAGTGGAATAGCTCGAGGCAACAAGGGTCGAGCCTCGCCACAGTTCAAGATCAAGGTTTGCGGTCACCGGCCAGGTGGAGGATAGCGTGAAGGTGGATCCGGTGGCTTTGGCCTTGACCTGAAGGATGTAGTCGCGGGTTGCGGGGTAGGTGATCGAGGGAACGGTGTAGTCAAAGGACTCGGAGTTTCCGGTCAGGGCCTCGGAGCTTCGCAGCACCGCGCGCGTTGAGGCGTCCAGGAGATAAAGGTCAAGGTCCGGGTTCGGGATGGCCGAGGGCCAAGTGACGCCGGCGTGCAGGTTCCCTGCGCCACTTGCGGTGATGGTGCGCTCGTAGACCCCAAGGGTCCCGACGCTGCTTGCCCAGCTTCCCGAGGTTGTGGAGGCGTTCCAATCCAGGGTGGCCGAAACGGTCCCGGAGGCATCTGGAGAAACCGTGTGGGTGTTGGTCCCCCCGGCCCCCACGCTGGAGGGGAACGAACTTGAGACTTGGTGCTGGCCCTTGGTCCAGGTGAGAGATGCCGAGGAGTATCCGGAGCCATCGGCGGTGAAGGGTTTGGTCGCCGTCCCCGAGGCGGCGATGGAGCCCGTCGCGGAGTCGTCGGTCAGGGTCGTGGTCGACCAGGGCATCGAGTAGGTCGGAACGGCGATGTCTGAGGAGTTGTTGGTGATCGCCAGGGTGTAGGCGCCGCCGGAGGCGGCGAGGTAGGTGAACGAGAGCGATCCGGCAGAGCCTCGCACCGAGCGCACGGCGGTGCCGCCGGGGTCCTTGAGCGCGAAGCTGAGATCAGCGTAGGTGAGCTGCTGGTAGTTCGCCGTGGCGTTGTAGCCGGCGTAGAAGTCCTTGCTGAGGATCTTGAGGGTGTAGGTGCCCGCAGGCTGACCCGTGGCCGAGACGGACTCGGGCTTGGCGGTCGTGGAGTAGCTGGAGGCCACAAGCGTCGTGCCGCGCCAGATCTCAAGGTCCACGTCGGCGGTCACCGGCCAGGTGCTGGACAGGGTGAACGTAGATCCCGTCGTCTTGGCCTTGACCTGCAAGATGTAGTCCTTGGGCGCGGAGTAGCCGACGGATCCCGGGACGGTGTAGGAAAGGGATTCGGAGTTACCGGTCAGGGCCAGGGAACTCGCGAGCACCGCGCGCGTCGAGGCATCAAGAAGATACAGGTCAAGATCCGGGTTCGGGATCGCCGAAGGCCACGACAGACTCGCCGTCAGGTTTCCCGACGCACTTGCGGTAATCGTACGTTCGGATACGCCCAAGGCGGCGACAGTTCCCGGCCACGTTCCCGAGGTCGACGAGCCGGACCAATCCACGCTTGCGGATACCGTTCCGGAGGCGTCGGGGGCGAAGGTGTGGGACTTGGTTCCGCCTGCCGTCACGCTCGACGAGAAGGAACTGGAGACCTGATGCTGGCCTTTGGTCCATGAAAGCGAGGATGCCACGTAGCTCTCGCCATCCACGATGAGCGGCGTCGATGCCGAACCGCTCGCAGCAATCGAACCAGTCGGTGTGCCGGAGCGCCCCACCGGCGTCGAAGACGTCCACGCGTATTGCGCTGAAACCGAGCCTGCCTGCCCAACGGTGATCGGGAATGACTGCGAAGCTGTGGAGGCGAATGCGTCGAAGGTGACTGCCTGGCTGAAGTTCCCTGCCGGGGGCTGGGTCGACGGTGTGGCCTGCGTCAGGTTGCCGTGGGTGTCGTAGGTGTAGGCGGAGGCGAACGGCGAGGCCGTAAGGCGGTCGGCGTTGTCGTAGGTGTAGCTGCCGTCGCAGGTCGTTGAGGTCGAGCAACGGTTGGTGTTCGCGTCGTAGGAGTAGTTGCGCGTCGCGGCACCTTGCACCGTGCGCGTCAGGCGCCCGGCCCCGTCGTACGTGAACGCGCGCGTGCGTCCGGTCGTTGCTTCGCTCGCGATGTCGCCCGAGGCGTTGCGGGTGTAGGTCCAGGGCGACAGTTCGGTCGAGTTCTTCTTGTTCGTGATCGTGTTCAGCCACCCGCGCGAGGAGTCGTATGCGTTGGTGGTGACGACTCCGTTCGGTCGCGTCGTGGCGAGCAGACGTCCGGCATCGTCATAGGTGAAGCTTGTCGTGCGGCCGGTTCCCGAGGCGTATTCGGTGATCGAGTCCAGCCGGCCGGTCGAGGTGCTGTAGGCAAGCTGGGTGAGCTTGGCATTGCTTTGTCCTGAGAACTGCCGCCACGTCTCGGTGGGACGACCGGCCTGGTCATAGATCGTGCGCGTGACGGTGGCGTGCTCATCGGTGTAAGAGATCGACTTGCCGGTCCAATCGTTCTTCGACACGGTCGTGCGCGTGGTCCCGGCGGAGTTGGGGAAGGTCGCAGTGACCTGGAGAGGGTTGGAGTAATCGATGCTTGTCGTCTTGTTCGCAGAGTCGATACTCGAGGTGACGCGGCCGCGCGCGTCGTAGGTCGTGCACGACCAGTAGGTGTCGCCCACCACACGGCTTGCGACCTGTCGTCCGGCCGCGTCGTAGCGGTATTCGCGAACGATCGGGGTCTTCGGCCCCGCTGCGTCGGGGTCTGCCGCGGTCGTGGTCTTGAGCGCTCCCGCCTGCGAAATCCCGGATCCACCTCCCGGGCACGGGTTTGTCGCAGTCTCGGTGTCGCCGTAGTAGGTGTAGGAGACCTGGGTGGATGCGCCCTTGGGCAGCGTGCGCGCCGTACGGCGGAGGTATCCCACCCCGAGGGTCTCGAATGTGGTCGTCGAGCGAAGCGCCAAACCGTCGGGATCGATGACGCTCGCGGTCGCGAGCCCCAGTTCGGGGTTTGGATACTCGGTGCGGGTCTTCTTGCCGTCGGGGTCCACGGTCGTGGTCGCCAGGCCGTAGCGTGGGGCCAACGCCGACATCGGAACCTGCACGGCGCCGCTACCGGGTGGCGTCCACGACAAGATCAGGCGGGCCGAGCCCGTCTGGTCCTGATAGTCAAGGCGAATTCGGTGCACGCCCTGGGTCAGGGTCGTCGAGCCGGTGAGCGTGCCGGTGCCGCCCCAGCGGCCAAGCACTTGCTGGTCGTCGATGAGCAGCTTCACGCCGTCGTCGGTATCGACGTCGGCGGAAAACGCATAGGACCCTGCGGTCGCAGCGGTGATCTCGCCGGTGATGCGCCCCGAGAATCCGTCTGCGGGAATTCCTGTTGCCGGAGAACCACTCCCCCAGTTCGGCCATGCCGACAGCGTGGTGTGGACCTTCGGGGTGCTCGACAGGGTCTGGTTGTCCCACCATGCCGCACCGAGTCCGGTAATGCCTTCGTCGTAGAAAGTCTGCGAATGCGGCGCTGTGGCGGAACGGTTGTTCGCATCAAACTCGCCTGCCGCGCCAGGACCGTAGGAGTCCGTCGGGCGACCCTCAACGTCGTAGATCGTGGTCGTAACAAGGCCTGCCGGGTCGGTGGTCTTCACGACACGGTCGGCCGAGTCGTACACGTAGGTCGTCACCTTCCCGGCGAGGTCGCGGTCCTCGGTCATGCGCCCCGAGGAATCGAGCGTCACCTTGCGGCTGTAGCCAAGAGGTTCGGTGATGCCCGCGACGTGAACCACCGGCGCGGTCGGCGCGGTGTAGTCGTAGGTGCGCTGCGCGCGCGCGGCGCCCGCGCTCGACTCGGGCGCAGTGATACTTGAGACCTTGGCGTTGACGTCATAGGTGACCAGGGTCTTGTGCGCGTCGGAGTCCGTGAACGCCCCTGCCGCGATGAGGTCGTTCGTCAGGGCGTCACGAATGGCGATGATTCGACCGTTGGCGTCGTATCCGAAATCGGTGGTCGCGCCGCCCGGATCCACGATGCGGGCAAGGTGCCCATTCAAGTAATACAGGTCGGACTCACCGATGCCGAAGGCGCTGTAGTCGATCTTGCACAGCATGTATGACGGTGCCGCATCGAACCCCGCAGCGCTCGGACAACTCCCGCCGCCATAGGTGAGCACGACTGAGCGCGTCGAGACCGGATCGGTGATCTGGGTCAAGCGAAGAGGTTCGGTCTGCGACCCTTGTGTCCAGGTGTATGTGAGGGCCGCAGGCTTGCGATCATCGGCGGGAGCCACCATCTTGGCCAGCGAACCATCAGCGTTGAAGCTGAAGGCGCTGCCGTCTTCAGACTGGAAAACCAAAAGACCCGTGGAAGCGTCCGTCGCGAGAACGCCGTCCTCACCTGCGGGCGGCACCCACCCCGTCGGAGTCGAGGTGTAGATGTGGGTGGCGCCGGTGGAATCCGAAAGTAGTACCTGCTGTTCAAAGATCTTCGCAGACGAGTAAAACAACCCCCCGTCGGGATCGGTCGACATTGCCCAGCCATCGGGCAAACCCGGCGTGTCGGTCGTGAGCCACGACGACGGGACCTGGCAGTCCTGCACAGCTCCCCCGTCGCCGCAGGGGCCGTTTGCCCACAGCTCCATGCGGGCGGGGCCGGTGTTCTCGTAGTACTCGATCTTGATGGGAACCGACTGTCCTGCCGCAAGCGTGAGCGCAGTCCCGTACTGCGGCGCCGTCGGCGCCGTCTGGTTTACCCAGTGATCGAAGACGAGCTGGTTGTCCACCCACACGCGCGTGCCATCGTCGGCAAGAGTTCCGAATTGATAGTCGCCCGCTGCGGGAACGGTGACGTACCCGGACCAACGCGCAAGAAAGTAGTCGGTGCCCACGGAGCGATACGGATAGGCCGTTCCCCAGTTAAACGTGGCGTAATCCCGCCGAGACACCGAGGGAGCCTCGTTCGCGTCAAAGACGTGGTCATGGTCCAGATCGTTGAAGTAGGAGGCCATCAGGCCCCGACTGCTGGGACGACGGGAGTTGTACGAATAGGACACGCCGATGGGACCGCCGAGGGAACTGACGCTCGGTGAAGATATCCCCGCCGTGAGGTTACCGTTGGCGAGATTCACCGCGAGCGGGCCGAGGCGATCGTAGGCGTTCGCCGGTCGCTCTCCCAGACCCAGGTCCACCCGGAAGCTCCGGGTCGCGCTCCAATCCGAATACGAAGACCCCGGGTCCTTCACGGAGTCGCGCGCCTGGACCTGCCAGTAGTAGGTGCGTCCATCTTCCAAGGAGCCGTAGGGCGGCTTCCATGGAATGGTCCCGGTCCAGCCGGAATCCACCGCCGAATCAAATCCGTCCGGGGACGTGGAAAGGTGGAAGTAGTAATTGAGAGCATCGCCGTCTGGGTCCGTGGCCGACACGGTGAAGGTCGGCTGGTCCGTCGTCACGACCGCGCCATCAGATGGTGCGGACAACACCGGGGTCGTAGGCGGCCGGTTGTACGTGACGTCAAGGCGAGCACCGTCATAGACGGTGTCGTCAAAGGACGCCCAGTGCAAGTAGTTGCGCGCACCCGGAGCCGAACCGCTCACGTGCAGACGCAGTCCCGTGAAGCTGGAAAGCGAGACGCCATCCGAGTTATCCAGTGAAAACGTCCGGTAGCCGGTCCCTGTCGGGAAGTCCATTGAAGCGGCCGCGGTAGTCAGGGCCGAGGCCGAATAGTCGGTGCAGGTGATCGCCGAGCCTGCGTTGTACCAGTCCGCCGTGAGCTTGCGATTGCTGCCGGTGTAGTTGTCGGTAACCCGCAAGGTGAGCGTCGTCCCGAGAAGAATCGCGTCATATGGCAGTGCATTGGTGGCCCACCGCATGATCCCGTTCTTGATCGTGTAGTCGCCGGCGTAGTAGGACCGCTCAGCGTTTTGTCGCGTGTTGGAGTCCGGATACACGTAGTCGCATGCCGGAGGGTAGGACGTCCCCAGACCACGGACGGTGCCGTCATAGCTGCTCGCGGTGACGTAGAACTGCGTCGTCGGGTCGAGCTGGTAGGGATAGGCCGTCGCGGGCAGCGCCGATTCGTCCAGGTCGAAACTCACCTGGTCCGCGCCGGGGCCAAGCCGCCAGACTCCGATCGGATACTCCACATCGTCGGCACCCAGCGCCACCGGGGCAGGCACGGAAAACACGTCGCTGACCAGAGCGCCTTCTTGCACTGCGATTGGAGCGGCACCGCCCAGGAGGCGATAGGTGAACGACAGAGTTCGGGGGCCGAGCGGCTCGGAGACCGGAGCCAGAAGCTTGATACCGCTGACGCGGGTGTAGTAGGACCAGGTCAAGCCAAGCGGTCCGGCAAAGGACGCGCGGCGACCCGAGACGTCTGCCGGCGCGGGAGTGGCCCAGAAGACGCCCTTTCCGCTCGCGCGCTCTGTCGCCTGAACGCCGTCGGGGGTCACCCGAACAGCGACGTCGTGACGGTCCATCACGTAGTCGCGACCGACGGGACGGAAGTTCAGATCCACGTCGCGCCAGGTGTTGCCCTCGCGGTAATGCTGATAACGACCGAACACCGCGGTCTCGGAACCGTCGGGGTTGCTGAAGATGGACATGTCACGCGTGCGGCGTGATGGGGCCTCCACGCTGCGCCCCGCAACGAACCCCTGGATGCTGCCGAGATCGCGCGCCGGGAGTCCCGCGCCCGTCAGACCATCCTTCTCACCCCAGAGAATTCACCGTCGACAGGCGACGGACGCACCGATGTCCGGGGAGAATCAATCGGAGGGACTGGATGAGTGGTTGCGGCCACCGCGGGCCGGACTGCAGCGAACTGTGTCGCGAGACTAACTACAAGGGCAAGCGCGAGCCAGCGAAGGTTACGCCCCCCCCGAACAACGAATTACGCGCATACCCAATCCAGCCGCTCATGCTGACCCCCGCCAGTCGCCCCGGTCGCCGGACCCCGGCGACTCCATAAAGCGGGCAAAAGGTATCGGGGATGCGTTAGCGCGTCAACGACCGAGGTGCCACCAGAAGGCTTTGCATCCCCCGTCCGATTCGGCCGTCGCTGTCACGCAGCACGGTCTCGGCCAGACCGACGCCGCGCGCGCTCACCGTCGTCACCGAGTCCAGGTTGATCCACTCACCTTGCGGCATCCGGAACAGGTGCACGGTGAGATCGGTGTTGATGAACAGCCACTTGTGATAGTCGAGCACCGACGAAATCCCGTTGCCGGAGTCTGCCGCGACCAGCACTCGCTGCAACGGAGACGGTTCTTCACCGGCGACAAGCGGAACTCGCATGCGTGCCCACGCCATTGCCGGCCCGGACTCGCGAAAGGATCCTGTGAGGAACCGGAACTCCATCGCGGTGTGGTAACCAACATCTCGGGAAGTCTCGAAGAAAGGAGGAACCTCGCCGTCTTCGGGGCCGGGGGGTGGGTCCTCGCGCTCCTCGATCGAGGGATCCAGATCGGCCGCGCGCATGCGCCAGGCAGTCGCGCGCATGATCTCGCCGTCGTCGTCGCGCAGCGACCCCTCGAGCAACTCGACGCTGCGACTCCCGCGCGCCACGCGAGCTTCGATCTTCACCGCAGCAATGGGCACAGGCCGCAGGATCTCCAAGGTGATGCGCACAAAGGGGAAGTGCGTGTTCTCGCCACACCGCTCCAGCGCGCGCGCCAGAATCGCCGATGGGGGACCGCCGTGTTGCGCGCGCGCGTCCCAGGGACCGCGCGTCAGTTCCGTGGGAACGACGCGATCCCCTTCGTCGATGTAGAAGGCGTCCAATTCGCTACGAGCCTTTCGAGAGGCGCGCGCCGACCGCTTGCCACAACGCGTTGATTCCGGAAAGCGGCCGCACCATCACCGTGAAATCGTCGACGCGCCCGTCCGTGCCGGCGCGCAGCAAGTCGATTCCTTCAACTTCGCGGTCTCCCACGCGCGCGCGAAAGACAAGAATCGCAACTCCATCGCCTTCGACGTGATCGGTGTAATGGAAATCCTCGAAGGTCTCCATCAAGATCGAGAACAGACCTCGAACAGCGTCCTTCCCGCGAAAAGGCTTGAAGCTGACCGGACTGTGAAGCACAACGTCGTCCGACAGGACTGCGAGCATCGAGTCCAGGTCTCCTGCTTCAACTGCGCTTCGAAAGGCGCTCGCTGCAGCGTTCGACACGTCAGTCCTCCTCTCCGGCCGCCGGGAACGGCGATCGCGCGCGCCACTTTACGCGGGTCCGCGCACCGTCTGCGTCGTTCCGGTCGCGGCAGCTCGGTATGCCGCGTCGATGATCGCGAGCGCCGCACGGCCGTCCTCGCCCGAGACCGGCGGCGGGCTCCCGGTCTCAACGGCGCGCGCAAACTCCCCATACGGATCGAGCGTCTGCTCGGGCAGCGGCAGCGGCTCGGCATCGCCGCCGACGGCCGGTCTCAACCACGGCGGCGTAAACGCGTCCACGTGTGCAGTGCCCGCGGTCCCGAAGACGGTGAGTTGGTGGTCGGGGCCGGGAAGGGCATCCCAACTGACGTGCATGCTCCCCAGCGCCCCCGACGAGGTTCGCAGCGCAACTTGGGCCGCGCGCTCCACGTCTCCCGGCGTGACCATGGCGGCAACCTCAACGATCTCCTCGCCGAGCACGGCACGCAACACGTCCGCCACATGAATCCCAAGATCGAGCAGCACGCCGCCTCCTGCGGCCTCGGGATCGAGGAACCACTTCGCACCGGGCGCCCACGCTTCCGGCCCAGCGTGGCCGAAAGCCGCGCGGAATCCTCGGAGCGCACCGAGACGGCCCTGCGAGATCGCACGGCGCATCGCAACGAACGGCGGCGCAAAACGAACGTTGTGGGCCGTCATCATCACGACGCCGGCGGCGCGCGCCGCGGCAATCATCGCGTCGGCCTCCGCCAGCGTGCGCGCGATCGGCTTCTCAACGAGCACGTGCTTGCCGGCCTCGGCCGCAGCGATCGCAATCTCTGCGTGCAAAGAGTTCGGCGTGCAGATGTCCACGGCGTCCACGTCGGCGCGCGCCAGAACCTCTCGCCAGTTCTCGCACACTGCGCCGCCGCCCCACTCGGTCGCGGCGGCCGTCGCCGACGCCGGCGAGCCGCCTGCGAAAGCGACGACGTCGGCAATTCCCGATGCGCGGAACCCAGGGAGGTGAATGCGGCGCGCAACAGCGCCGCAGCCTATGAGACCGATTCGAACGGTCACGCCGGAAGCAGGGCCGCAGCGACCTTGCGGACGGCGGCAGCCGCGTCGCCGCAATCGGCTTCGGTGAAAGTCGCCCCGACACCGATCGACACCGAGCGCCCGACAAGGTCCTCCGTGCGTGGGCACATCCCCATCTCATACACCACGTCTGTCGGGTGCTCGGCGCAGTTCCACGGTCCGCCCTTGCCCGACGCCGTGCGTCGCTGCAGGATCGAAGGGGTCGCGTATACGGGTTTGCCGTCGTAGATCTGAGCCGATGGAATCCCCTCGGCGTTCAGCGCCGCGACGAAGCGGCGGGCGACCGCGGGTCCTGGCGCAAACCACGTAATGCTGGAGGATCCGTCGCCCGCGGGATCTACGACGCGGCGGCGCGTCAGGCCTCGAACGTCTCCAATCGCGTCGAGGATGCGCACCTTGTTCGCGCGCATAGCCGCGAGCAATCCCGGAAGCTTGCGCATCTGCACGCCGGCAATCGCGCCCGCGATCTCGGCCATGCGCAGGTTCTCCCCGACGAACGGCTGCTCCATCTCCCCGCCGCGACTGCCGCCGTGACCGGTGACAAACTGCCCGCCTTGATCCTGATACCGGGCTGCACGCAAGTGGAGATCGTCATCACCAGTCACGACGACACCGCCCTCGCCGGAAGTCACGTTCTTCTCGAGTTGCAGCGAGAACGCACCGATGTCTCCCAGCGTCCCGAGCGCGCGCCCGTGGTACGTCGCCCCCATCGACTGAGCCGCGTCCTCCAGAACCCGGATCCCGCGACTCCGCGCAATCGCGAGCAACGGATCCATGTCGCACGCAACGTTTTCCAGGTGAACAGGAATGATCGCCGCCGTTCGCGAGGTCACCTTCGACGCCACGTCGGCCGGGTCCAGCCCGAGCGTTTCGTCGATCTCCGCGAACACCGGAACGGCACCGGCAACGACAACGGCGTTGATCGTGGCGATGAACGTGAACGCAGGAACGATCACCTCGTCACCGCAACCGATGCCGAGCGCAGCAAGGGCCACCCGCAGTGCCGCAGTGCCGCTGGACGTCGCAACCGCATGCGGAGTACCCAGCTCGTCGCGAACGGCATCCTCGAACTCGAGTACCTTCCCCAAGAACTGCGGACCGTAGTAGCGGAACAACGAGCGGCTCTCGATCACTTCCAAGACCGCGGCGCGCTCCTCGTCCCCAAGAAGAGCTACCCCTTTGCCGAGCGGCAACGGCGCGATGCGCACCGGAGTCCCCCCGTCGATTGCCAGGCGTTCTGTCATCGGTTCCCCCGTTCTGCTTCTGGTACATCTTGCGAAGGCCTTCGCAGCCGCTCTTGTTCGGACCGAAAACCTTGAACCGGCAGGGGTACTCGGGGAACAGGTACTTCACTTGCGACCGTGGAACGCGTATATGGCAAATATCTATACCAATCTGTCCGATGTCAAGAAGAGGACGCGATCACAGCCGGAACGCGCGAAGGACCCCGTCCACCCCAACCACGTAAGCAACGCCTCCGGCACAGGCCAGCGCAGACGTGAGCGGAACTGCGAAATCGCGAACCTCGTCGATGACTCCGTCGTCTACGCGCAACCCAACCAGACGCCCGTCGCCCAGGGGAACCCAGGCCCTTCCCGCGACCACCGTCACCGGTGCGAGCGCCACGGCGCCGGTGTCGCGGTAAGGACCCATCGCGACCGGCGCGCTCTGGGACACAGATACGTTCCAGCGAAGAGCGCCGTCACTACGGTCCAGGCACGACACCTCCCCCGTTCCGGCGACGACGAACACCGCGTCCCCGCACACCACCGGCGGCGCCGGGTTGAACCAACCAAGGATCGGGGCCGCCCAGACCGACGACCCGTCCACGCACCGAACGCGTTCCACCACCGAACCCAGTCGCACGACGTAGGCGTCCGCACCGTCGGGATCGGGTGTGATCCCCCCGACGAGCGACCGAGGCAAATGCGCGACGATCTCCGCCATCGAACCCTCGTAAACGCTGCGCGCGCGCACCCCGTGCGGCCACAGCGTCGCTCCGGTCTCGGGATCCAGCCCGTACATATCCGGAACCTGTGCGGCGAACCCCACAATCAACGTGCCTCCCACAACAACCGGGTGCGCGAACGAAGTCATGTTCTCACGCTTGCCCAGATCATCGCGCGCCCAGATGATCGATCCGTCCCGTAGATCCAGACATGCGAAGCGTCCCACGTCGCCCACGAACACCCGCTTCCCGTCGGTCGCGGGCCGCAAATACGCCCACAGCAGCATCGCGTCCGCGAGCCGGACCCGCCAGCGCTCGGATCCGTCGACGGCGGCCAGACACACGATCTCACCCGCCACGGATGTAGCGACAACCGCGTCCCCGCACACCAAGGGCGAACTCTTGACCGCACTCGAAAGCCGCGCGCGCCAACGTGGTTCGCCCGTGATCGCATCGAAGGCCTCGACCGCCCCCGCTGCGCGATCCTCCTGCCGCGAAGTCGCGATAACCATGTCTCCCACGACGACCGGTGCCGCAAGGTGCGCGGCGCCGTCGAGCGCGCGCGCCCACGCCGGCCCGTCGGTCAAGGGAAGGGGCGCGCTGCGGAACGTCGCCCCGCGCAAGAACGCCGGACCTCGCGCCGTCGTCTGCACCCGCAACTCGGTACCGTCCCACTCGGCCACTCGGTAGTGCCGCGGGCAGAAGTCCAGACCGCCGAAGGTTGCCGGTCCCGTGTTGTAGTGGACCGTGCCGCCGTCGGACACCACGCGAGTCGTATGCCAATGCCCGGAGAACGACGCGATCGGAGCCACTCGCATTCGGCCGAAGAAGTCCGACGGCATCTGATCGTGCGCCAAGAGGACCACCGGCGTCTCCGGCTCGACCATCGCCAAGTCCGCGTCGAGCCACGCCTCCTGTACGTCGGCGTCGATGCCCAACCGGTGAGTAAACCAGTCGATCGCCACGAAGTGCACTCCCGCGTAGTCGAAGGAGAACCAGCGTGGGCCGACGTAGCGCTCGTAACGCTCGGTCACTGCCGTAAAGTTCGGCGACTCCGCCTCGGCGGCGCCGGGGTCTTGAGCGCTCGGCATGTGATCGTGATTGCCCGCAAGCGACACGACGGGAACGCGCGAGCGCGCTGCTTCGGCAACATACGCTTCGTACTGCTCCCGCGCGCCCGAGTTGGTGAGGTCCCCTGTGGCCACGATGAACGCCCCGTCCGGATGTCGTTCACCGATCTCTTCGAAGAGACCGGCCAACACATCCGGCGTCGTGACCACACGCTCATTCCACCGGCCGTCCGCGAACCAAAATGTCGCGTCGCCCGCGCCGGGGCCGAACGAGCGATCTCCGAGGGCGACGTGCAAATCCGTCACCTGTATGAACGAGAAGGGCAGTTCCTGGACTTGTGGAACCATGCGGAATTCCAGCGGTTCATCTCCGGCGCGCGCAAACCACGGATCTACGGCGAAGCCGGTCGGGCGCGCGCACACGACGAACGGACCGTATCCCGGAAGCGAGAACCCGCCGTCGGGTCCCGTCCGAGTCACATGCAAACCATCGGACACGACGACCCCCGGCACGCCACCGCCTTCGCTTACAACACGTCCCCTCACGGGGCTCCCGTCTTGCAGAGCCGCAGGCGACTCAAGCGTGGGCCGGACCCACATATGCCGGGAACGGGTCGAGCGCCGGGACGACTCCCTCGGTGTAGTAGCGCAGCATCCAGTAAGGGAGCAGGTAGTCCGACCCTGGGGCCTGGTGGGTCGTGCTCGTCCATGTCTCGAGTTGCGTCGGAGGCCGCTGCCACAGGAAGTCCGTCTGCGGACGGTCGGCAATGGGAAGAGGGCGCCGCGCGCGCAACTTGGAGGACGTGCCCGCAACGACGATCGTCTGGTCGCCGGAAGGCGTGGAGACGATCGTCTCCAATTGGTCCTGGGGCACGCACTCGAACGAGACGCCGCACTTCGCCTCGTTGCCGGTTGGGCCACCCCGGTCGACGCGCGCGCGGTAGTCCCGCCACTCGCGCAGGTGCTCGATCGCCGCATCGCGCCGTGAGGTCTCCCCCGTGAGCGTGTAGGTGATGGTTTCAAAGTGCGCGTTGATCTCGTCGCCGGTCGTGCGATCCATCACACCCAAGGCTTGCTTGATCAGTCCGCGCACAGCGGCGTTCGGCTCCAGGCGAGTGACGCTGTAACCGGTGAGGTGATGCAGGTTGTACTTGTAGTAGCTGTCGTTTGGCTGCACCGCGTCCACTTCCATCGACGCGGCCAGGATCGGACCCTGCGAGGCCAACTCCTCGGTCCAGATGCGCTCCCAGTAGTCGGATTGCTCGGGCGTGCCGGCGGAGTGCGACACATGGCGCGCGGCCTGGGTCATGTTCAGCCGCGCGAGCGGAACATAGACGAACAGCGGGGAAATGAAGTTATGGAAGTCGTGGCCTAACGGCGGCAGCGACACGTTGCCGTGCGGCCGCGGAGTCGTCCACCCGTACTTAAGAGCGAACGCCGTCATGCGGATGACGTCATCGCGAATCTGCGCGCGCATCGACGGATCATCTGCACCCACGAGATCAAACGCGTTGAGCAATCCGAACGTAGTCCCCGCGTAAGCGTCGCGACTCGTTCCATCCTCGCAGTAATACCAACCGGCGTCGGGGCCCTCGTCCCAATACAGCTTGAAAGTCACCCCGTTGGGACCGGGCCGCCATTGGAAGCTCTCGCGAACACACGCCCGGAACAAATACCCCGCCTCACCGCGCACGACTCCGCCTCCGAAACTCGCCGGATGCGCGGGATCGCCGGGGTTCACCGACGGACCGAAGTCGTGGTTCCAGTTGCGCGAGATATTGATGAGCATGTGGTACTTGGCAACCATTTCGTCGATACGCGATTTCGCTTGCGACTTCTGCCGCTGCCAGAACACGGCATCGTCGCCGCTCGCTCCGCCGGCCAGCTTGATCTTGGCCAGTGCGTATCGGAAAGACTGGGCGCTCAAATACGTGCCGGTCCACAGGGCGGAGTCCCCGAACGCACCTACGTTCGTGATGTCACCGGGAATGCGGTCCGCGGTCCGATAATCGACTTCGTAGATCTGACCCTGGTAGAAGTTGTCCTCGATCTTTGCTTCCAGCTCGATCGCAGCCGCCTCATCGGCGGCATCGAGGGCCCCCACCAGAGCCGCGCGCCCTGGGGTCGCCGGGAGCAACACAGCGACCGCGAGCAGTGCAAGAGCTTGCCGCACGATGTGCCTGGGTGAAGAGCGCATGGCCATCCGATTCGTCCTTTATGTGAGCGTATGTATTTGTAGGGTATTCATACGTTTTCGTGCAGTCAAGGGTTTTCAGCAGGGAAAGCAAAGAGCTCACCAGCGATAGTGTGAAACACCGCGAAACGGAACCAGAAGTTCCCCGGATCGGAAGCGAGAGAAGAGATATGGCGGCAGTCGTCGTCGCAGGCAGCATCAACATGGACGTCGTAGCCTCGGCCGCGCGCCACCCGCGTGTCGGAGAAACCGTTCACGCCTCGGACCTCCGCTTCTACCCGGGAGGCAAGGGCGCGAACCAGGCGGTCGCCGCCGCGCGCCTGGGATGTCCCACGCTGTTGTGCGCCGCATTGGGAACCGACGCCTTCGGGGATGACCTGGCCACGTTTCTCTCGGGGTGCGAAATCGATACCACCCATGTCCGGCGCGTCGCCCATGTTCCGACGGGAACCGCACTCATCGTCGTGGCCGAAGCAGACAACACGATCGTCGTCGCAGCGGGTGCGAACGCGCTGATGGACGCGGCAAGCATCTCCGCCGTCCCGATCGCATCCGATGACGTCTTGGTGAGTCAGTTCGAGATCCCCCTGCCCACCATCGAAGCGTTCTTCATGCGCGGCAGATCGGCCGGAGCAACGACGCTACTGAACCCGGCGCCCGCGGCTCCGGTTCCGGCAACGCTCGCGCGCCTGTGCGACGTAATCGTCGTGAACGAAACCGAACTGGCTGCGCTACTGGGCGAAGAAGTCGCCGCGGACACACAGCCGATTCTGGCGGCAGCCGCGCGCCTGCGGACGCTTCCATCGCAAGTCGTCGTGGTAACCCTGGGAGCCGGCGGCGTCGTTGCCTCAGCGCCGGGGGGCGACATCGTGGTCCCAGGACGTGTTGTGCGCGCGGTCGATACCACCGGCGCCGGCGACTGCTTCGTCGGCGCGCTTGCGGCGCAACTCGCCGGACGCGCGCCACTTGCCCAGGCACTTCGGTACGCCAACGCAGCCGCCGCACTCTGCGTACAGCGTCCCGGCGCCGGTCCGTCGATGCCTCGCGCGCGCGAGGTCGAGAACCTCCTGTCTCAAAACGCGTAGACACGCACGTATCCTTCGGACGTGGCAACCGCAGCAAGACCGCATCCGGACGCGCGCAAGATCTACGCTGCGCAAGGAGTGCGCGCGCTCGCGTACGGCTTCGGATCGGTTCTGCTCGGAGCCACCCTGGAGGCGCGCGGGTGGTCGGGCGCGCGCGCCGGTCTCCTATTCGCAGCCGTCGTGTCGGGCATCGCGGTCATGTCCGTGGTTGTCGCACGGTGGGGAGACGTCGTCGGAAGGCGGCGCTTTTACTTCTTGCTCTTCTGCGGATTCGCTGCGACCGCGGTCGTGTTCGCGTTCGCCGAGGCATTCTGGATCCTCCTCATCGTCGCACTTACCGGAACCCTGTCGACCGAAGTCATCGAGTCGGGCCCGTTCACATCCTTGGAACAAGCCATGCTTCCGTCTGTAGTTCCCGCGTCGAGTCGGGCGCGCGCGTTCGGCACCTACAACGCGATCGCTGCACTCGCCGGCTCGACGGGAGCATTACTGGCGGGCGGTTCAGCACTGCTTCGGGATGCGTTCGGATTCGGCATCGCCGACCAGCGGTTCTTCCTGCTGCTGGTTCCGGCGGCCGCAGCCGGGGCGCTAATCGCACGTTCGCTGACGGATACGGTGGAAGCATCCCGCACCACGGTTCGGCGCGCGCCGCTGGAACGAAGCAAGAAGACCGTCATGCGCTTGTCCGCGTTGTTCGCTGCGGACTCGTTCGGCGGCGGATTCGTCATCCAGTCGTTCGTTGCATTCTGGTTCCGCCGCGAGTTCGACGCGTCGCTGGAGACACTCGGACTCGTGTTCTTCGGGGCCGGCCTGCTGCAGACCGCTTCGTTCCTCGCCGCGCCGCGCATCGCCGAGCGTTTCGGCCTTCTGAACACCATGGTCTTCACGCACCTTCCGTCGAACCTGCTACTCGCGGGGATTGCCTTCGCCCCGTCGCTGCCGGTGGGCATCGCTCTGCTGCTGGCGCGACAGGTGCTGAGCCAGATGGACGTGCCGACACGCCAGGCGTACATCGTTTCGCTCGTGGATCCGGACGAGCGCATCGCGGCCGCCTCGTACACCAACGTTGCGCGATACCTCACGCGTCCGGTCGGCGCAGCGTTTGCCGGCGCCGCGCTTCGCGCGGCGCCGGGGCTCCCGTTCCTTGTGGCAGGAGGAATCAAGACCATCTACGACCTCGCCTTGTACGCATGGTTCCGCCGCGTACCTCTGGGCGCCGGCGACGATCACGCTGCGACTTGATCAGGCGCGCGACAGCAGGGCGCGCGCCGGTGCGCCGTCCCCACCCGAGACCTTCAAAGGCAAACACATGAATGTGTAATCGCCCGGATCCACGGCGTGAAGGTCGAGCCCCTCGACGATCACCACGCCGGCTTCCAACAACGCGACGTGCACGGGGTGCCCCGGCGCTCCGCGCTGCTCGATCGACAGGAAGTCGGTGCCGACCAAACGCACACCGCGCGCCGCCAACCACCGCGCGCCCTCCAGCCCCAGCGATACGTAGTCCTCGGGGAACGCGCGCGCGCCACGTGCCCACAGATCAGAGTTGCACGTACGGAACAACACGCGCTCGGCCCCGTCGGGCAAGGCGCACAGATCCTGCGGCGTGATCTCTCCGGCAACCGCGCGAAGGTCCAGCACGACGGCCGGGCCCACAAGAACGTCGGGCGGGATCTCGTCCACCGTCACGGCTCCATCGATGAAATGACAGGGGGGATCGACGTGGGTGCCCGTGTGCGTGCCCAGTCGCAGCGTCGAAACGTTGGCAAGGTCGCCGCGCGCCATGCGCGAAGTCTCCTCCACCACAACGAGCGGATCCCCCGGCCACACCATCATCCCGGGCTCGATGCCGAGCGAGATGTCGAAGACCGGCATCGCACCTCCCCCCTGAAGCCGCCGAAACCTAGAAGTCGGTTACGAACGCTTCAAGCGTAACGTGCTCTTGCTTGGCACAGCTGGCCTTCAGCACGTGCACCTGGCGCGCGCCGAAGTGGTCGGTGGGACTGTAGTTCTGGTCGGGGAACACCCCGCCGTGAATCCCGGTCTGCGTTTCCAGGAAGTCACGGAAGTCCTCGCGCGTCAGGTCGGTTCCGTACGCGGCTTCGTATCGCCTGAAAGATTCGTGGGTTCCCTTCGCCTGACCCCAGATCGCAAACGCGAGGTCGTCCTGCGGGGCACCGAAATGTGCAGCCGCCTGGAAGAAGTCCTTCTGGTTCTTGCGCGCCCAGTCCAGTCCGGGGAACGGGGAGAAGAAGATGCCCCCGTCCACGTCGGGACACCCCGACTCCAGAACCGGGTTCAGAGCCATCGTGATTCCGACACCGACGTACTGCGGGCGGAACCCTTGCTGGTTCGCCTGCTGCGCAAAGCGAATGTAGTCCACGGGAGATGTGTTGATGTACAGCACCTGAACGCCGGCATTCTGCAGATCGCGCGCAACGGTGTTGTACCAAGAGGTGTCACCCTTGGGATGACGGAACGTTCGGAAGTAGTTCAGATTCTGAGCCTTGACGCCCTTTTCCCATCCCTGCACCGCATCGTCGAAGTTCGGAGTGTCCGTGAGAACGGCCGCCACCTTCTTGTTGCCGAAGTTCCGCTTGACGTACTTGGCCAACAACTCGCTCTGGGTGCGGTAGGACATGGAGAACGCGAAGTACCACTTCAGCCCGGTCAGCCCCCGCTCGGTGACGCCGACGGACGTGTACGGGATGTGTGCGGCATCGGCGTAACGGCCACACGCCTGGATCTGGTCGGTCCCGCCGGCGCCCGACATCGCAAAGACTTTCTGCCCCAACTCGCGACACACCTGCGTCGCAGAACTCGGCTGGTACCGGTCATCCGCGAACGACAACTCGATCTTGGAGCGCCCGAGGATCTTCTGGTGCTTCACCTCGGTGATCCATCGCCAATACAAGTCGGCCGCCTTCTCGAAGCTGCGACTCGGCAGCGGCGCGGCGCCGGTCACCGGCGCGTGCGCGCCGAAGCGGATAGTGGTCGCGGTAACGCCGGTCCGGTCGTGGCCGCGAACGACGTAGCGTCCCGGCGCAGCGGTCGCAGTCGGACCTCCGGTGGGCACGCCGGTCGTCGTCGGCACCGGATCCCCAGGATTGTAGGACGGCTGGTCGATGGGCTGGTCGGACGGATACACGTCCTCGGAGTAACCATCGCGCGGAGCACCGATCTGATTCCGGCTCTCGACGTGCGCGTTGGGAAGCTGGCCGCACCCCACGAGCCCCAAAGCAAGGGCCAGAAGCACCGCGGTACCGGCAGGAGATCGCCTCATTGGAACCGACCTTTCATCGTCGCGCGCGAAATTCGCGCCAAACCTACCGAAATGCCGTGGAAGTCCGTACAATAGTTGTCATGCGCAACGGACCGATGGAAACCAGAAACATCGCGATGGGGCTGATCCTGTCCGGGTTCGGAGTTCTCGCTCTGGGGTGGTACGGCGCCGCGCGCATCGACTACGTACAGGGACAAGTCCCTTACTTGATCTCCGGCGGACTCGGAGGAATCGGCTTGATGGGCGCCGGATTCACGCTGCTGCTGGTTCAAGAGTCCCGTCGCCGGCGCCGCGATCTGTCGGCCCACATGGATCGGCTGATCGAAACGCTCGAGCGCCGGTCCACAACACCCGCGGATAGCCCCATGCTGCACCGAGGTCCGCAGATCGTCGCCGGAACCTCCGTCTACCATTTGCCGACGTGCCGCTTGCTGGAGGGTCGCGGGGAACTTCCCGAGTTGTCTCTGGGCGATGTGTCGGAAACAGGACTGACGCCTTGCCGGGTATGCCGTCCGACGGCAACTCTGAACTAGACCCGCTCGCCGCCTCATCCCAAGAACACCTTCCGCACGCGCGAAGAGTCCTTCAACTCGTCCCCACGGAATTCCGCCGCAATCGTGCCTTGCTCCATCACGAGCGCAAGGTCGGCAACCTGCAGCGCGCCGACGTGCTGCTCGACCAGAAACACCGTCACTCCGTCGGCGTTGATGCGGCGCACGATCTCGAAGACCGTCTCGACGAGGACCGGAGCCAAACCCAAGGACGCCTCATCGATGATCAGCATGCGGGGCCGGGCCATCAGCGCGCGCGCGATCGCAAGCATCTGTTGCTCGCCTCCCGACAGGCTTCCCGCATTCTGTCCGCGGCGTTCCTGCAGGCGTGGGAAGTACTCGAAAACGCGCTCAAGTTGTTGCCCGAGCCACGAGGAATCCCGGCGTTGCGACCAGGCGCCGACCTCGAGGTTCTTCTCGACCGTGAGATCGGGAAATACGTGCCGGCCTTCCGGCGACATCACGACTCCGGCCGCCACGGCTTGCTGCACGCTCCAATGCTCGGCGGCCTTCCCGTCGAACTCGACGCTGCCCGACCACGGGCGCACGGCGCCGCACAGCGCCTTAGCGGTCGTCGTCTTGCCGGCACCGTTCAGACCCAGCAAGACCACGGTCTCACCGGCGCGCACTTCGAAAGAGATACCGTGCAGCACCGGCCGAATCCCGTACCCGGCCCGAAGATCGGTGACGCGCAGCAGCACGGGACGGTCGTCTGCGATGATCTCCGGCGCGCGCGCCGCGGCGGCCCTAGGCAACGCTGGTCGCCTCCTTGCCCATGTAGGCCTCGGCGACGGCCGGATTCACGCGGATCTCCTCGGGACTGCCCTGCGCGAGCAAACTCCCGAAATTCAACACGTAGACGTAGTCGGCGACTCGCAGCACTTGGGGCACGTGGTGATCCACGATCACGACCGCGAGGCCCAACTCCCGCCGCATCACCAGCAACCGATCGCCGAACTCCGTCGCCTCCTCAGGCGCGAGACCCGCGAGCGGCTCGTCGAGCATCAAAACCTGGGGGTCCACCGCGATCGCCGCAGCAACCTCCACCATCTTGAGCGTTCCGTAAGACAACCCCGACAAGGTCTCACCGGCGAGATCGGCCAGTCCCATGAATTCGAGCACAGTCATCGCCCGATCTCGCATCACACGCTCCCGCGCGCGCGCGCGCGGCGCGCCGACAAACCCGGAGAGGTTCGTGTAAGCGGCAGTGAGATGCTGCGCGGCCAACAGGTTCTCCGCAACGGTGAACGACCGCACCAGGCCGACTTGCTGGAACGTCCGGCCGATCCCAAGCGCGACGCGCTCGTCCGGTCGCATCGCTGTGATGTCCTGCCCGCGGAAGTGGATACTTCCGCGGTCGGGCCGCGAAAACCCTGAGACGCAGTTGAAAAACGTCGTCTTGCCGGCGCCGTTGGGTCCAAGGATTCCGACGATCTCCCACTCATCCACCGAGAAGTCGATACCGTCCAGAGCCTGCACTCCGCCGAACCGTATCGCGATGTCGCGCGCCTCAAGCACCGGCATGAGCGCCCTCCCCCACGGAGACATCGATGAGCGGATCGGAGGCGACGGCTACGGCAGCCGCCGCGCGCGACCGCGCGGCCCGGGCGCGCACGGCTCCGGCAATCGTCCTGCCGACCTCAGCAAAACCGCCGGGGAAGAACAGGAAGCCGATCAACACAAGCAGCGCGACAACCAGCGGAGAGAACGAAGCGTTCAGCACGCTGAACGGAGGGAACGGAATGTTGCGGTGCGCGGCATCGAGCAGTGTCGGCAAAGATGCGACGAAGACTCCCGCGACCACCGCGCCGGCGCGACTACCGACGCCACCGATAACCGCCATCAGCAGGAACGTGAGGGACAACGTGAATGCGAAGTCCAACGGCGCCACGATCTGCTCGACCGACGCAAGCAGCCCACCCGCAATCCCCGCCATCGCGCCTGAGATGACGAAGCCGAGCAACTTGTATGCAGTCACATTGACGCCCCACGACGCCGCGACTCGCTCGTCGTCGCGCAGCGCCTGGATCGCACGTCCGGCACGCGAACTCGTCAAGCGCCGGTCGAACGCGATCGCCACACCCAGCAACCCAAGACACATGTATGCGTAGGCCAGATTTCCCGTAGCGAAACTCGGCCGCGGAGCCGGCATGCCGGCTCCGCCTCCCGTCAGCGACCGGATGTTGAAAATCACTTCCTGAGCGAAGATCCCGTATGCGAGCGTTACCAGCGCCAGGTACAAGCCGCGCACGCGCAGCGCCACACCACCGAGCACAACCGCGGCGACGCCGCCGGTCAGCCCTGCGAACACCAGCGCGACGGGAAACGGCAACACCATCTCGGTCTGCGCGAACCCTGCACCGAACGCGCCGATGCCGACGAACGCCGCGTGGCCGAGCGAAACCTGTCCGGTGTATCCGATCAAGACGTTGATCGACAAGCCCACAATCCCAAACAAGATCGCGCGAGAAGCGACGTTCAAGAACACCTCTGGAACCAGCAGCGGCGCCAGTGCGGCCGCCCCCGCAACGACGAGGACTCCCGCGCGCGCGCCACGGATCTGCGGAACCCGCACTACGCTTCCTTCCCCAACAGGCCGCGTGGACGCACCAGCAACACAGCCATCAACACCAACAAGACCGCGACGTGCGGAGGACCGGGCAAGTTCCACCTAAGGCTCTGCACGATTTGGTTCGCCGCTGCAACGGTGATCCCAAGGACGATGCCGCCGACTGCAGCACCGGCCATCGACGTGATGCCGCCGAGCACTGCCGCGGTGAAGCCGGGAATTAGGAACGTCCCCAGCATCAACCCCGGGGTCAACTGATTGAACACGCCTGCACCGAGGATCCCGGCGATAGCCGCAAGCGCACCGGCCATTCCCCACGCCAGCATCGTCATGCGCCGCACCGAGATCCCCTGCAATTCGGCGGCGTAAGGATCCTGCGCCATCGCCAGCAGCGCCGTTCCCCATCGCGTACGGAAGAAGGCGGCAAGCAGCAACGACGTCACTCCGAGCACGGCCAGAATGATCAACGTGTGCCAAGAAACCACAATGCTGCCGATCGTAAGTTCGCGCGCGCACGTTCCGTCGGCTGCTCCGCGCAAACACGGCGAGCCTTCGACGAACCGCGGGAATCGACGAGCCTGTGCGCGAAAGAACCCGAGCTGCGTTGCCACGAGCAGCAACGCAATCGCCACCGTCGCAACCAGCGATGTTACCGCCGAGCTTCCGCGAAGACGGCCGATCAACGTGCTGACTCCCATCGACAGCAACACTCCAACGACCACTGCCGGGATCGCGGCCCACCACAGAGCGCCCGGCGTGAGCGCACCGCGCTCTGTGTCGCCGCCGACGATGAGCACCCACGCAACGAACGCGGCGGTCGTACCCACCTCGCCGTGCGCGAAATTCAGCACCCGCGTGGCCTTGTAGACGAGCACGAGCCCGAGCGCCACGAGAGAATAGATGGCTCCGTTCTGGAGCCCGATGACTAGTACGTCGAGTACTGCCTTCACGAATCCCCGCCCGTCAGGCGGGTGAGCGCGCCACCGGCACGCGCGAAAGCCGGCTCGGCTTCAGAACCGAGTCCGCGCGAGAACAGTGCCGCAGCCACCAGCCCGAGGGGGAAGGCCAGCCACATGCGTGCAGGGATGAAGGGCTTGCCGACCGGGAGCGTCGGCCCCAGCGCGATCGGACCCCCCCTCACGGGAGGAGACACGGTGGTGGGGACCGAAGTCGTCGGGAAATCGTACGAGGGAACCGGATCACCAATGGGAACCGGCTCGAACGAAGGCGTCGGGTCCGGCTCGATCTCCGCGGGAAGTTCCACGTAAGACACTCGCAGGGCCGGGTGCGTTGCTTCGGCCGCGTCCTTGCTGCCGAACGAGAGCAGGAAGTTCGTCGAGTAGTCCGGGTCCCCGTACTCGAGGTTCTGCGCAGTGATGGGACCCAGGTACACGCCTTGGTTGGGGATCGTGCCGTCGGCCCACGCGCGCGCCATCACACTTAGGTCGAAGGTCCAAGATCCGTCGGCGGCTTTGACCCCGTTGGAGCCGAACGCGCATTCGCGTTCGGGCAGCCCTGCGGCATCCTGGTTGTCACCCTCAGTCCAGGACCCAGTGACCGCGCACGCCTCAACGCCGGTCGGTTCCACCGACGCCAGCGCCGTCTTTTGGGCAACAATGCTCTCAAAGAAAGCCTGGAAAGGCTCGTAGGACGGCTCGTCCACGTACTGACCGATCAACGTACGCACCAAAGAACGGAATGCCGGGGACTCCATCGCGTAGGCAGCCCCGTCCTCGTGCAGCACCAGATCAAACCGGTCGATCGCGAAGTTCTCCGGCAGGGGCTCTGTGTCGATCTTCATCACCGTCGCGTAGCGGAGCTTGCCGCCCAGCAGCCCGACCGGGATCGTTGCCGGAGCCACCGGCTGCACGGGCCCACCCGGAATCGATATGCCGACCATCGCATCCTCTACCGGCTGAGTAACCGCGTTCGCCTGGTCATTGCACGCCTCGGGTCCGACGAGGCACATGAGCCCGGGTGGGAATTCGTGGAAGATGACAGCCGGGAAAGCATTGCTGGTCTTGGCCGTGTACCAGGCCTGCTTGGAGATCGCCGCCGCCTTCGGGGCAGGATCGGCGCCTTCCGCTCCGGCGCCGCCCGGGAACGCGACCAGAGAGAACACGGCAGCCCCTGCGACTGCCGCTCGCGACACCAACAAGATCCGACGCTGCGTCATGGGCTCCCTCACACGCAGGACAGCTTGGATGAACCACTCAAACTTAGCACGGGAACTCAAAATCCCCTATCCCCTTTCCCCCTTTTCCCCCTTTCGAAAGTTCGCCGGGTCTCCCACCCGCGCGCGCCCGAATGCACTCCCGCCCAACCGTGCGTACCCTGCCTCCGATGAATCTAGGACTACGCGCGCGCGCCCTGCTTGAACCCAAACGAACCGCATTGGTCACCAGTGACGATCGGGTGTCTTTCGCCGACCTCTGCGCGCGCGCCTGCCGCGCCGCGAACGTCCTTCGCGAGCGCGGTGTCGTAGCCGAAGACGCGGTGGCCGTCGCGCTGCGCAATAGCGTCGAGTTCTACGAGATCGCGGCCGGCGCCGCTTTGCTCGGCGCCGACGTGGTTCCAGTGCCCTGGCGTTCGCAGCGCGACGAGGTTCACTACTTGGTCGAAGACTCGCGCGCGCGCGTCCTGGTTGTCGAGAGCGACTTCGCTTTCACGGACCTACCCTCTATGCCCCTGGACGAGTACCGGGCTTTGGTCGCTGCGGCGTCGGTGGAACCGCCGCCGGGCGCGCGTGACCTTGCTCCGATCTCACTTCGCCACTACACCTCGGGAACCACCGGCCGGCCCAAGGCCGTTGTGCGCGCGCCTCTGGACGCGCGCGTACAACTCGAAGGGATCCCGCGCCACCTCGCGCTGTTCGGCGTCGACGACCCGAGCGGCGTCCACCTGGTCTGCGGGCCGCTTTACCACACCGCTCCACTGTCATTCTCTTGTCAAGCTCTGCAGGCCGGACAGACGGTGGTCTTGCCCGAACGGTTCGACCCGGCGCAGACACTCGCGCTGATCGAGAGCGAGCGCGTCACGTGGACCTTCATGGTGCCGATCCACCTCGCGCGAATCCTGCGTCTGGAGCGACGAGACGCCGACCTGTCGTCACTGCGACGAGTCCTTCACGCCGGCGCGCCGTGCCCCGAGGAAGTGAAACGGCGCGCGCTCGAGTTCTTCCCCGAAGGCACGCTGTGGGAGTTCTATGGAACCACCGAAGGGCGTGCCGCGCTGATCTCGCCCGGCGAGTGGCTCGCACACCCCGGAAGCGTCGGGCGCGCGCTCCCGGGTGTGACCGTGCGCATCTTGAACGACGACGGCAAGGACGCCGCACCGGGTGAAACCGGACTCGTGTATTTCTCGCCGGCCGACGGCCGACGGTTCGAATACGCCGGAGCGCCCGACAAGACCGCGCGCGCCTGGCGCGGCGACGTCTTTACCGTCGGCGACATCGGCACGCTCGACGCGGACGGCTATCTGTACCTGACCGACCGAAGCCAAGACGTGATCATCACCGGAGGCGCGAACGTTTACCCGGCCGAGGTCGAGTCGGTCCTGCACGCGCACCCCGGCGTCGCCGACGTAGCGGTGATCGGGATCCCCGACGAGGAGTGGGGCGAGTCCGTTCACGCCATCATCGAAGCAAGCCCGGGGACCGAGGCCGGCCCGGCCGAGTTGATCGAGTTCTGCCGAGCGCGCCTGGCGCACTTCAAGTGCCCACGCACAGTTGACCTGGTTGACCGGCTCCCGCGCGACCCCAACGGCAAAGTCCGCAAGCGGGAGCTGAGGGAGCCGTTTTGGAGCGGGCGCGCGCGCCGGATCTAGCGTGCAGGGACAACCCGCCTGCTGGTACAGTGCTTGAACTCTAGGGCGTGTGGAGCAGTCTGGAGTGCTCGTCACCCTGTCAAGGTGAAGGTCGGGGGTTCAAGTCCCCTCACGCCCGCTCTGACCTGCGGAATCAAGAAATCCGCGGTTCCGGCCAGGTAGCTCAGTTGGCAGAGCACGGGTCTGAAGAACCCGGTGTCGACAGTTCGATTCTGTCCCTGGCCACACAGCGGCGCAGCCCCACAAGGCCTGCGCCGTTTCCCGTTTCCGACGTCTCGCCTTTCTGGTGTCGGTTTGGCGACACAGACGGCGCCGGAGCTACACCAGAACGGGGGGAACTCGTGGCGCGTCAGGTGAATCCTGATCGCCGGCAAGCACCTCCGAGGCGGCACGAACCGTGCCACTCCTGATCAACCGCCTAGCGCGCGCCTAGGCTTCGGGCACCTCTCCGCGGGGCACGCGCTCCATGTTCGCCAGATGCTCGTAGAACGCCCACCGGTCCTCGATGTCGGTTTGGGCTTGACCGATCAGATCGTCGAAGCGCGCCGGATCGTCCCTCGACACCATCGCGAACCGCGTCTCACCCAGCGCGAAATCGCGCACCTTCTGGGTCGGCGGCTTGCTGTCGAGCTTGAAAGGCTTGGCGCGCGCCGGGTTGTACCGGTACAGCGGCCAGTACCCGGTCGCCACCGCGTCCTTCTGGTGGGTCATCGAGTCCTCCATCTCAAAGCCGTGGGCGATGCACGTGCTGTAGGCGATGATCAGCGCCGGTCCGGGCCACGCTTCGGCTTCGGTGAACGCGCGCACAGTCTGCATGTCGTCGGCGCCCATCGCGATCTGCGCTACGTACACGTTGCCGTACACCATCGCCATCACACCGAGGTCCTTCTTGGCCGTAGCCTTGCCCTGCGCCGCGAACTTCGCCGAGGCCGCGCGCGGCGTGGCCTTCGAAGCCTGACCGCCGGTGTTGGAGTACACCTCAGTGTCGAGCACGAGGACCTTGACGTTGCGGCCCGTGCTCAACACGTGGTCCAGTCCGCCGTAGCCGATGTCATATGCCCAGCCGTCGCCTCCGACAATCCACACGCTCTTGCGAACGAGTTCATCCGCCAGGCCGGCTAGGTCGCGCGCCTTTGCGGCCGAGTCGCCGTTGACTCCGGCGAGCAACTCCTTGACGCGCGCCACGCGCGCACGCTGCGCGGCCATGTCGGCGTCGCTCTCCTGCGACGCCTCCAAGATCTCGCGCACCAAGTCGGACCCAATCGCCGGCTCCAGTTCACGCAGCAACTGCCGGGCGAAAGCGTTTTGGCGATCAAGCGCCACGCGCATCCCCAGGCCGAACTCCGCGTTGTCTTCGAACAGCGAGTTCGCCCACGCGACGCCGCGGCCTTCCGGGTTGGTCGTCCACGGTGTGGTCGGCAAGTTGCCGCCGTAGATCGACGAGCAACCCGTGGCGTTCGCCACGATCACGCGATCGCCGAACAACTGCGTCATGAGCTTCAAGTACGGCGTCTCGCCGCACCCCGAGCACGCACCGGAGAACTCAATCAACGGCTGTCGAATCTGCGAACCCTTGATCGTCCCGGGAGCGACCAACGTCGAATCCACCTCGGGAATCGTCAGGAAGAACTCCCAGTTCTCGCGCTCGCGATCCAAGTGATCGTGGATCGGCTCCATGTTGATCGACAGGTGCGAAGGATCTTCCTTGCTCTTGGCCGGACACACACTCACGCACACCGTGCACCCGGTGCAGTCCTCCGGCGCGACCTGAATGGTCAGCTTCTTGCCGGGAACCTGCTTGTTGGCAAAATCCTTCATCAAGAAGCCGGCGGGCGCACCTGCGGCGTCGGCCGGATCGAAGATCTTCATACGAATCGCCGCGTGAGGGCACACCAGCGCGCACTTGCCGCAGTCGATGCAAATGCTCTCGTCCCAGATCGGGATCTCCTGCGCGATCCCTCGCTTCTCCCACTTCGCCGTACCGACCGGAAACGTCCCGTCCGGCGGCAACGCGCTCACGGGCAAAAGGTCGCCTTCACCAATGAGCATGCGCGAAGTCACGCGCTGCACGAAGTCGGGCGCCTCGACGGGAACCGCACGGCGACGGCGACGCGTTCCGACGACTTCGGCTGGGACCGCGACGCGGTGGAGCCCCGCGAGCGATGCATCGACGGCGGCGAAGTTCTGATCGATGACCGCCTGCCCACGCTTGCCGTAGCTCTTGACGATCGACTTCTTGATCTCGGCGATCGCCTCGTCCTTGGGCAGCACTCCCGACAGCGCGAAGAAGCACGCCTGCATGACGGTGTTGATGCGCCCACCCATCCCTGCTTCGTGGGCAACCTTGTATGCGTCGATGACGTAAAGGTCCAGCCCCTTGTCGATGATGTCCTGCTGCGTCTCGACCGGGATCTGCTCCCACACCTCGCCGGGACCGTACGGGCTGTTGAGCAAGAACACCGCGCCCGGCATCGCGAGCTTGAGCATGTCCATGCGATCCAGGAAGCCGAACTGGTGACACGCGACGAAACTCGCGCGATCAATCAGGTAGGTCGACTCGATCGGCTTCGGACCGAACCGCAAGTGCGAAACCGTGACCGAGCCGGACTTCTTCGAGTCGTAGACGAAGTAGCCCTGCGCAAACAGTCCCGCGTCCTCTCCGATGATCTTGACCGAACTCTTGTTGGCGCTGACGGTTCCGTCCGCGCCGAGCCCATAGAACACCGCACGCACAGTCGCGTCGTCCTCGGTCGAGAAAGACGGATCGAACTCCAGGCTCGTGTGCGTCACGTCGTCGAAGATGCCGACGGTGAAGTGGTTCTTCGGCTCGGGCTTGGCGAGTTCGTCCAAGACGGCCTTGACCATCGCCGGGGTGAACTCCTTGGACGACAAGCCGTAGCGCCCACCGATCACCCGGGGGAACGAGAACGGCAGCGTTCCAGCAGCCTGCCCCTCGGCAAGGGCCGTGATGATGTCCTGATACAGCGGCTCGCCGATCGCACCGGGCTCCTTGGTGCGATCAAGCACGGCGATGGAGCGCACCGACGGCGGCAACGCGTCGATCAACTCGCGCGCGGGGAACGGACGGAACAGCCGGACCTTCAGCACGCCGACGCGCTCGCCGCGCGCGCGCAAGGCAGCGACGGCCTCTTCGGCCGCGCCGACTCCCGATCCCATCAACACGACCACGCGCTCGGCGTCGGGGTCGCCGACGTAGTCCACGAGGTTATAGCGACGACCGGTTTGCTCGGCGAGGAGATCCATCTTCTCGCGCACGATGCCCGGCAGCGCCAAGTACCAGGGGTTGCCGGCCTCGCGCGCTTGGAAGAACACGTCGGGGTTCTGCGCAGTCCCACGCAACTCGGGCCGGTCGGGGGACAGTCCCCAAGCCCGGTGCGCGCGCACCGCGTCCATGTCGATAAGCGCCGCGATGTCCTCGTCCGAGATCATCTCGATCTTGTTGACCTCGTGCGAAGTACGGAATCCATCGAAAAAGTGCAGGAACGGCACGCGTGCGCGGATTGTGGACGCGTGCGCGATCAAGGCCATGTCGTGCGCTTCCTGGACCGACGAGGACGCGAGCATCGCGAACCCGGTGGTGCGCGCCGACATCACGTCACTGTGGTCACCGAAGATCGACAAAGCGTGGGTCGCGAGCGTTCGAGCCGCGACGTGGATGACCGCAGGGGTCAACTCACCCGCGAGCTTGAACATGTTGGGCAGCATGAGCAGCAAGCCCTGGGACGCAGTGAAGGTCGTGGAGAGCGTGCCTTTTTGCACCGCGCCGTGGACGGCCCCAGCGGCACCGGCCTCGCTCTGCATCTCGAAGACCTCGGGGACCAGGCCCCACAGGTTCGGCCGGTCGGCCGCAGCCCACGCGTCTGCGAACTCCCCCATGGGCGAAGCGGGCGTAATCGGATAAATCGCGATGACTTCGCTGAGCTTGTAGGCGATCGTCGCGGCTGCTTCGTTTCCGTCGGTACAAACCCAGCGTTTCGTCATCGAGGCTCTACCCCCATAACCGATCGAGTTCATGCGAGAAGGATGATGCTAGTCCATCACATGATAAGGGAACCGTCGGGGGCCAACGGCCCCGGCATCGCGGGGTCGGTCGGCGCCGAATAACCGCCGGGGGGGCGCGCGGCAACCCAGGATGCGAAGAAAGGCCCCAAAAGGAACGACGGGCCTGGGCGCAATCGCGCTTCAGGCCCGTCGAGTTATCGACGAGGTTTGCGGGTGAGACTCTCGCTTCTCGCCCAGGGAAGTTGCTCGTCGGACGCAACCACGACAGCGTCTTAGCTGTTGTGAGTAGCCACGCCCTCGAGAAGACTCATTACCTCGGACTCGCGGTAACGGCGGTGACCGCCCAAGGTCCGAATCGAACTAAGCTTCCCGGCCTTCGCCCAACGGGTGACCGTCTTCGGGTCCACCCGGAAGAGCGCAGCAACCTCCGCCGGAGTAAGCAGCGTCTCTCCAGATGACTGGTCGCGCTTCATGTATTCCCTCCCTCCTTGGCGGCTATCGGTGTCCCGCTCTGCCGCGGTATGTATCACGTTGCCCTAGCATCGGGCCTTTACCACTTGGAACACAATGGCCCTTTCGGGGGGTTTGCCGGGTGGCCCCTTCGAACCGCCCGATGTCCCTTTCAGGTGCCTCTGCGTATCCTTCTACAGGTGTTTCGTCACTTTCCGCGCCGGGTTTAGCTCATATCCCCAAAAACGACAACCTTCGCGTTTTGTGACGCCTCGATCCTACGCCTTCGTCAAGGATTGCGCCTCCCTTGTTTGCGCAGGTGGGAGGCCCCGATACCATACGAGCGTGGGCGTCTTTGATCGGCTGGGCAGCGAGTATGAGCAGATCGTGTTCGCACACGAACCCACTGCCGGACTTCGGGCAATCTTCGCGATTCACTCAACACGGCTGGGACCGGCCCTCGGGGGAACCCGAATATGGCCCTACACCAGCGAAGATGCCGCCTTGACCGACGTCCTTCGGTTGAGCAAGGCCATGGCCTACAAGGCCGCAGCCGCCGGCCTCGCGTTGGGCGGAGGCAAGGCCGTGATCATCGGCGACCCCGCCCGGGACAAGACTCCGGATCTGCTCCAAGCCTACGGTCGGCACGTCGAACGCCTCGGCGGGAAATACCTCACCACGGCCGACGCGGGAACGACGGTCGCAGACCTTGACCTGATAGCGACAACGACGCGTTACGTCACAGGGACCTCGCACGGTTCCGGGGATCCGTCTCCGATGACCGCACACGGAGTGCTTCACGGACTTGCTGCCGTCGCGCAGGAGTTATGGGGCGATCCGTCCCTGGAGAAGCGCCACGTCTTGATCCAGGGGGTCGGCAAGGTCGGGGGCGCGCTGGCGCGCGCGCTCGCGGGAACCGGCGCGCGCCTGAGCATCTGCGACATAAACCGCGAACACGCCAAAGCCCTGGCCGAGGAGATCGGCGCGCGCGCAGTCGAAGCGGATTCGGCGATCGCCGCCGAGTGCGACATCCTCGCGCCGTGCGCACTCGGGCCGGTCGTCACCGACAACACGCTCGGGACCTTGCGATGCCGCGCCGTCGCCGGAGCCGCCAACAACCAACTCGCGACGCCGGAGCACGGGCGCGCGCTCGCCGCGGCCGGGATCTTGTACGCGCCCGACTACGTCATCAACGCCGGAGGCCTCATCAACGTCGAAGACGAGCTTCACGGCTACGACGAGGCACGGGCGCGCGCCAAGACCGAGGCGATCGCCATCACGCTTCGCGACGTGTTCGAGCGCGCGCGCGCGGCGGGAATCACACCGGGGGAGGCCGCCGACCGTCTAGCGGAAGCGCGCATCCGCCACGGTGCTCGCGCCCTGGAAGACGGCACGGCTCCCGGCTAGACTCCGCCGCAATGGAGAAGGATCTTAAGAAGATCGTCCGAGGGATCCTGAAGAACGCGGCACAAAAGGAACCTCCGACAGATCTCGCACGTGTGTTGGCGTACCTTCGAATCCACCACGAACGCCCGTGGCATCTATCGCCGGACACCTGGGACGCGCTCAGCGCTCCCGCGCGCGGACGCACTCGACTGGTCAGCGGCGAGCGAATCGCCGGCGCGCGCCGGCGGTGGCGTCTGGCTCACGAGATCGGACACCACGTCCTGCACGGCGCGCAGCCGCATCTGCGCGCAGGAACCTGGGAAACTCACGAGTTGGAGTACGAAGCCGACCTGTTCGCCGCGGAACTGCTCATTCCCGATCCGTGGATCGCACGTGCCGTGGGGACGCAGGATCCAAGCCACTTCGACATCGACGAACTTGCGCGCGCCTTCGAAGTCGGACGTGACGAACTGGAGAGACGTTTGCGGCAGCTCGATCTTCTGCCGCACGTGGTCCTCGGACGTGGATGAATCCACCGCTCGTTGACGGGCGGTTCTGAACGCTGCAACGATGTGAACTCAAGGCGCCGCATCCTTCGCTCTGTCGAAGGAGTTCGCACCGGCCACAAGCCGGTGAGCGTATCGCCGAGAGCCGACCTACCCGGCGGCGATCCCGTCGGGTACAGGAGGGACCGATGAAGGGATTCGTCGATCCGGCCTCGTTGCCGGCCGATTCGGTCGAGATCTTGCGGCCGGACGGCACACTCGTTCCCGATCACGGGTACGACGTCGGGCTGAAAGAACAAGACCTTCGCGAGATCTATCGGCTCATGGTCCTGACGCGCCGCGTGGATCAGGAATCGACGAACCTGCAGCGCCAGGGCGAACTCGGCGTCTACACGCCATCTCTTGGACAAGAGGCGGCACAAATCGGCGCCGCGTATGCGCTGCAGGACCAGGATTGGGTGTTCCCGTCCTACCGCGAATTGGGGTTCGCGCTGGCGCGCGGAATCGACCCGGCTCACATCATGCACTTGTTCCGAGGCACGTGGCACGGAGGACTGTGGGACTACCGCGAGCACCGTTTCGCCCCCTACTCGGTCCCGATCGCATCGCAAGCACTGCATGCTGTGGGGTTCGCGAAGGGGGCGAAGCTCGATGGAAAAGACTGCGTGACGATCGCGTGCTTCGGCGACGGGGCAACGTCCGAAGGCGATTTCCACGAGGCCTGTAACTTCGCCGGCGTGTGGCGCGCGCCGGTTGTGTTCTTCTGCCAGAACAACCAGTACGCGATCAGCGTTCCGCTCGCCAAGCAAACCGCGGCGATCGCCATCGCTCACAAGGCGCTCGGATACGGATTCCCCGGAGTGCGAGTAGACGGCAACGACGTCCTGGCGTGCTACGTCGTGGTCCGCGAGGCACTGCGGCGCGCGCGCGCCGGTGAAGGCCCGACGCTGGTCGAGGCGCTCACCTACAGGCGCGGACCGCACTCCACCGCCGACGATCCCACCCGCTACCGCAGCAACGAAGAACTGGCGAAGTGGGAAGCACTCGATCCGCTCGCCAGGTTCAGAAGTTACTGCGAAACCGAGCAAGTGCTGGACGAGGAGTTCGTTCAGCAGTGCAATGACGAAGGTGACCGAACAGCCACGCAACTTCGCCGCGATATCGTCGGCGCCGGCCCACTGGATCCGAAGCTGCTGTTCGAACACGTCTACAACGAAATGCCACCCACGCTCGTACGCCAGCAACAGGCGTACATACGCGAACACGAAGGAGGGATCTGATGCCGGCGGCCACGATGGCACAGGCCCTCAATGAAGCCTTGCGCTACTGCATGCGACGCGACGACCGCGTGTTGATCATGGGGGAGGACGTCGGCCCTGCGGGCGGCGTCTTCCGGATCACCGACCGCTTGCAGGCGGAATTCGGCGAGCAGCGCGTGTTCGACACACCGCTGGCGGAGTCCGGCATCATCGGCACCGGGATCGGCCTGGCGATATACGGCTTCAAGCCGGTGTGTGAGATTCAGTTCGACGGGTTCACCTACCCGGCGTTCAACCAGATCATCAGCCACCTTGCGAAATATCGCTCGCGCACAATGAGCAAGATTGCTCTTCCAATGGTCGTGCGAATCCCCTACGGCGGCGGCATCGGAGCCGTCGAGCACCACTCGGAATCACTCGAGGCGTACTTCGCGCACACCGCCGGGCTGAAGGTCGTCACGCCCGCAACGCCGTCGGACGCGTTCCGGTTGCTGGTCGCGTCGATCGAAGACCCCGACCCGGTGATCTTCCTTGAACCGAAACGCCGCTACTGGATCCGTGAGGACGTCGAATTCCCGATCGAGGGCGGACTGCCGCTCGGGCGCGCGCGCGTCGTCCGCGAAGGGACCGACGTGAGCATCATCACCTACGGTCCGAGCGTTCGCACCGTCGAAGAGGCCGCGCGCGAGGCCGCGCGCGACGACGTCTCGTGCGAGGTGATCGACCTTCGCTCGCTCATGCCGCTGGACCTGGAGACCATCATGACTAGCGTGCGAAAGACGGGGCGCGCGGTCGTGGTGACCGAGGCGCCGGTAACCGGCAGCTTCGCGGCGGAACTAGCCGCGCGCATCGCGGAAGACGACTTCCTTTCGCTGAATGCACCCGTGCTTCGCGTCGGGGGCTGGGATATTCCGTACCCGCCGGCAAAGATCGAAGACCTGCACATCCCGGATCTGGACCGCGTACTCGACGCCGTCGATGCGGTGCTCAACTACTGATGGCCACACGGCGAGGGACTTGGAGGAAGCCTAATGTCCGACGAGGTACGTGAGTTCAAACTGCCCGATCTCGGGGAAGGTCTGACCGACGCCGAGATCGTCCAGTGGCTGGTTCACGAAGGCGACAGCGTCGCGCTGAACCAACCTCTCGTCGAGGTCGAGACCGAGAAGGCTATCGTCGAGATTCCGTCGCCGTACGAGGGCACCGTGGAGAAGACGTTCGGAGAGGTCGGCGCGCGCGTGAACGTCGGCGCAACACTGATCACAATCCGAACGGCCTCCGACGCCCCACAGACCGGGCGCAGAGAAGTACTCGTCGGTTACGGACCCGAGGACGGCCCGCCGATGCGGCGCAAGCAGCGTCGCATCGGCAAGCGCGATTCGGATGAGCCCGGGGCGCAAACGCCTTCCGCAAGGGCACTCACCACGCCGCCGGTGCGCAAACTGGCCCGCGAATTGGGCATCGACGTCGACACGGTCGCCGGCACCGGACCCGATGGGCGCGTCACGCGTGAGGACGTACAGAATGCGGCCGCCGCCGGCCCATCGGACGCCCCCGCGGAGGTCGCGGTCTCCTCGGTGCGCGCACCCCGCGCGCGCGTCGTGGAGGGCGCCGAAGACGAGCGGATTCCAGTGCGAGCAATTCGCCGCTCGATCGCCGAGAAGATGGTCCGCTCGGCGTTCTCCATTCCGCACGTGACCGAGTGGCTGCAGATCGACGCGACTCAACTCACCCAATTGCGTCGGGACCTCAGCACGGCACCCGAGGCCGCCGAACAGAAGATCTCCCCGCTGCCGATCGTGATCAAGGCGCTGGTGGCGGCACTGCACCGGCATCCGCTCATCAACTCACGCTGGGACGAGGAAGCCACCGAGATTGTGGTCCGCCGCGCCTACCACGTCGGCATCGCGACCGACACCGAGCGCGGGTTGCTGGTACCGGTAATCAAGGACGCGGATCAACTCAACGTTTTCGAGATCGCGACTGAGGTTACCCGCCTCGTCGCGGCGGCGCGCGCCGGCCGCATCGGTCCCGCCGACCTCACCGGTTCGACCATCACGATCACCAACATCGGATCGTTCGGGATGGAATCGGGAACCCCGATCATCAACTACCCCGAGTGCGCGGTCCTCGCGGTGGGGGTGATCGCGAGACGACCGTGGGTTGTTCAGGACGAGGTCGTGCCGCGCGATGTGATGACCCTGGCACTGACCTTCGATCACCGGATCGTGGACGGCGCAGAAGCCGGACGGTTCCTGCGCTACCTGGGCGACTTGATCGAGAAACCGGCGCGCTTGTTCGGCGTGCTCTAGCCCCGTCCGTCGCGACGGCGCGGCAGCGCGATCGTGAAGGTCGTGCCCTTGCCGCGCTTGGAGTCGGCCCACACCCGTCCGCCGTGCGCGCTCACGAGATTGCGCACGATGTACAGCCCGAGGCCGACGCTGGCCCGCCCGCGCGCGTTCGACGCTTGCTGGAATCGCTCGAAGATGTGGGGCAACTCCTCCGGGTCAATCCCTTCGCCCTCGTCGGCCACGGTCAGCAACACCTCGCCGTCGCCTTCGAACAACCCGATGCGCACGGTCCCCGAGGAGTACTTCAGCGCGTTGTCGACCAGGTTCGTCACAACGTGTTCCATGGCAGCCTCGTCGCCGTAGAGCCCTAAATCGTGAGAAGGGGTCTCCACGAGGATCTCCCTGTCGCGCGCGGCCGCCAACTCCGTAGCAACCCTTCCGGCAACGGCGGCGAGATCCAGAGGCGCGCGCCGCAACCGGCTCTTGCCGCTCTCCAGGCGCGAGGACTGCAGCAACTCCTCGATGAGACGCAGGATGCGCTCCGCTTGCTCTTGCATCACCGCGATGTACTCGTCGCGTTGCTGAGCGCTCAGATCAGCCGCGCGCTTGCGCAAGATGATCGCGTATCCCAGCAAGGAGGTGAGCGGCGTTTTCAGCTCATGCGTCACCGACGCCACAGCATCCCCTCGCATCTGATCGAGCTCGGCCAAGTGCGAAGCAACGCGATGCTCTTCGGCCAATCGCGCGGCCACCCGGTGCGCCGAGTACTCACGCAAGATCGTATACACCGCAAGTCCCGCCAACATCGCCGAGAACGCGGGCTCCCAAGCCGTCAGATGATGAGCTTCAAACAGCCCGTCGGGCACGACGTCGTAATCCGGCGCCAACACGAGCGCCACGCCGATCGTCACTATCGCCCCGGCGAAACCGGCTACCGGGATTCCGAGGCGCGCGCGGCGGATCACCTCGGGGACACTGCGTCCCGGCCCGGAATCCACCGGCGCGCTCATCCCTCGATCACGACTCCCTCGCCGGCCACAACGTGGCCGGCGACCGAAGCGGTCTCGCCATGCGCGCGCAGAACGTCGACGACGGTCGCTGCGGCCGGCTCTGGAACGACAAGAACCATCCCAAGCCCGCAGTTGAACACGCGCCGCATCTCGCCTTCAGAGATGCCGCCTTCGGCCTGGAGGAAATCGAAGATCGGCTGACGTCGCCATGCGCGCGCGTCGAGGCGTACGCCGAGGCCGTCCGGGAGCGCGCGCGCCACGTTGTCGACAAGCCCGCCGCCTGTGATGTGCGCGGCGGCATGCACCTCCGCCGCGGCTTCGGCGGCCAGAACCGCCGGCGCATGGATCCGGCACGGGCGCAGCAACTCCTCGCCCAGCGTCCCTTCGCATCCCGGCACCGCGACCCCAAGGGAGAGATCTCGGTCCAAGATGATCTTCCGCACCAAGGAGTACCCGTTCGCGTGCAAACCGCTGGACGCCAAACCGACGACAACGTCGCCTTCGCGCACGCGGTGCGGCCCGAGCATACGTTCGCGCTCTACGACCCCGACGGCGAACGTGGCGATGTCGTACTCCGCTTCGCCCATCGCCCCGGGATGCTCGGCGGTCTCGCCGCCGAGTAACGCCGCCCCGGCGATCCGGCACCCCTCGGCAACCCCGCCGACGATGTCGGCGATCCGCTCGGGAACGAGTCGGCCGCACGCGATGTAGTCCAGAACGAACAACGGACGGCCGCCTTCACAGACAATGTCGTCAACCACCATCGCGACGGCGTCGATTCCGATGGTGTCGTGCCGGTCGAGCGTCTGGGCAATCATGACCTTCGTGCCCACGCCGTCGGTGCCCGACACCAGGACCGGGTCACGCATTCCGTCGAACGCGGCAGAGAACCCGCCGGCGAACCCGCCGATCGCCCCGAGCACCTCCGGGCGCGTTGCGCCGGCCGCCGCGATGCGCTCGCGAATCAGACCGACTGACCGATCACCCGCCTCAATGTCCACACCCGCCGATCGGTAGGCGGAATCGTTGCCGCGCGCGCCCACGTTCTAGGTCTGCTGCGCGCGCCACTCGCCGCGCGCCTCACGGTCGTCCGCCGGGTCCGCCTCTTCGAGCGCGAACTTCAGCTGATCGACGTTCTCGGGAATCGGAATCGGATAGATGCCGTCGAAACACGCTCGGCAGAAGGAGTCCGAAGGCAACTGAGTCGAGCGCACCAGAGACGGCAACGACAGATAGGCGAGGGAATCGGCCCCGACAAACTGACAGATCTCATCAACCGCCAGATCCGAGGCGACCAGCTCGGACTTCGTCGCCATGTCGATGCCGTAGAAACAAGGCCAGCGAATCGGCGGGCTCGTGATACGAAGATGGACTTCGCTCGCGCCGGCTTCCCGCAGAAGCTTGACGATCTGCCGCGTCGTATTCCCGCGCACGATCGAGTCGTCCACGACGACCAGCCGCTTGCCCTTCACCGCGGAGCGAAGCGGATTGAGCTTGAGGCGAATCCCCAGTTGCCGGATCGTCTGCGTCGGTTGAATGAACGTCCGGCCGACGTAGCGGTTCTTCACCAGTCCTTCGCCGTACGGGATCTTCGAAGCCTCGGCGAAACCGGCGGCCGCCACAGGACCGGTGTCGGGAACCCCGATCACAAGATCGGCGTCGACTGGAGCTTCCTCGGCGAGCGCGCGCCCCATCTCTCGACGGACGTCGTGGACGGTCCGGGACTCCAACACGGAATCGGGTCTCGCCAGGTAGACGTACTCGAAGATGCAAAGCTTTGGATTCGGCTTCGCGTAGATGCGACTGCGGAGGCCGTTCTCGTCGATCGCGACGATCTCGCCGGGCTCGACGTCTCGCACCCACTGGGCGCCCACGATGTCCAGCGCGCAGGTCTCGCTCGCCAGGACCCAGCCGCCGGAGGCCAGCCGTCCAATCGCCAACGGCCTCACGCCGTTGGGATCACGGACCCCATACACGGTCTCCTCGTCCATGATCACGAGCGAAAACGCCCCACGCAGCAACGGCATGATCTCCTCGACGGCCTCATCCAGGGACCCCTCGTGCTGAGCCAGCAACGCCGTGATGAGGTCGGAGTCGGTGGTCGCGCGCAGCCCGAAATGCGGCTCGTGCGTGCGCCCCGCGATGTCGAGGGTGTTGGTCAAGTTGCCGTTGTGTCCCAACGCCACGCCGCTGTTGCGATGCTTGACCTCACGGAAGGACGGCTGCGCGTTCTCCCAGTTGCTGGAACCCGTCGTCGAGTAGCGTGTGTGCCCGATTCCGATGTGCCCTTGCAGTGCCGCGAGAGTGGACTCGGCGAACACCTGCGCGACAAGACCCTGGTCCTTGTAGACGATGATCCGGGATCCGTCCGAAACCGCCATTCCTGCCGCCTCTTGCCCCCGGTGCTGCAAGGCGTAGAGGCCGAAGAAAATAAGCTTCGATACGTCCTCGCCCGGCGCCCAAACGCCGAAGAGCCCACACTCGTCACGGGGAGAATCGTCGATCATCGAAAGCATTCTATCAGCGTCACAGGCCTGCCCTCCCGGCCGGCGGATCGCGGCCTTGCGTGTTCGCGGCGCACCCATCGGAGCCGGATGGGTTGCTACCATGCGCGCCGTATGGCGAAACCAGAGTCCCCGCGCACCCAGATATCCTCGGAAGCCATCGATCACCTGCTTCAAGACCTGATGGAAGAGGGTGCCACCGACCTCCTGCTCACGGCGGGAACCCCGCCGTTGATGCGCGTGGATGGCGCCTTGGTCCCGATGAGCGGCAAGAAGCCACTGCGTCCGGAAGACACCGAAGCGCTCATCCTGAGCACGCTTACGCGGGAACTCGGCGCGGCCTTCCAGCGAGCCAAGGAGGTGGACTTCTCGTTCAACTGGCGCGGAGTCGCCCGTTTCCGGGCAAACGCCTTTCGGCAACGAGGGTCCGCCGCCCTCGCGCTGCGCCTGATCCCCTACCGGATCCCAACGTTTGACGAGTTGGGCCTTCCCGAGGTCGTCGAGAGTTTCGTTCTGCGTAACCAGGGGCTGATCCTGGTGACCGGCCCGTCCGGATCCGGGAAGTCCACGACACAGGCTTCAATGATCGACCGCATCAACGAGAACCGCGCCTGCCACATCCTGACGATCGAGGACCCGATCGAGTACGTCCACAAGCACAAGCGTTCGGCGGTCAACCAGCGCGAGATCGGTGAGGACTCGTACTCATTCGAGCGCGCGCTGCGCTCGGCGCTGCGTGAGGACCCCGACGTCCTTTTAGTGGGCGAGATGCGTGACCTCGAAACGATCCAAGCGACGCTGACGATCGCCGAGACCGGTCACTTGGTACTGGCGACGCTGCATACCAACGACACGTCGCAGGCCCTGGATCGAATCGTGGATGTCTTTCCTTCCGAGCGCCAGCAACAAATCCGCATCCAGCTCGCGGGATCGCTCAGCGCGATCATCTACCAGCAGTTGCTTCCAAAGATCGGGGGCGGACGAGTAGCGGCTTTCGAGATCTTGGCAGCGACCGCCCCCGTGCGAAACCTGATCAAGGAAGGCAAGACGCGGCAGTTGCGCAACGTGCTGGCGACGGGCCAGCAGGACGGCATGCAGACACTCGAGATGTCGCTGTCCGACCTCGTGGCGCGCGGCGTGGTCGCCTACGAAGACGCCCTCGCGCGCAGCACGCACGCCGGCGAGATTCGGCGCGCGGCGGCGGCACCTGCGGAAGCAGAAAACCGCCCGCGTCGCCGTCGCTAAGCGACGACTGCGCAGGCGGTCTCCGAAAGCCCTACGGACAGCCCGCCAGAGACGTCCCCGTCGCGGTAGGAGTCGCCGCAGGCTTGACCACTGTGATCACTCCTGTTGTAGCGGTGGTGATTCCGTAGGAATCACTAGACGGAGCCGAACGCAGAAGTCCCGCCGTCACGAGTCCCGCAACACTCGATGCGTAGGACCCGTTCTTCGCGTAGTAAGCCTCTTGCGCGGTTTCAACCGCCTTGAAATCCGACTTACACGCAGACGACGCCCCTCGATCGGTGATGCCGCTGACGGCGAACACGACGACCGCAGCCAGAACGCCCAAGATCACGATGACAATCAACAACTCGATGAGAGTGAACCCTTCGTCCGGGCTCCTCCCTCTTAGGCGCTTTATCAATCCGGCCACCCCTTTCCACCTACCCGAGTCCCCGCAAGATCTATCGGCGAAACACGCCCCGAACAATAGATGCTAAGTCCGGGTTTGACCTCGTACGCGGTCATCTCAGCACGCTCCACGAGTTCACGGTCACCGTCGCCCCGGGTGTTACGCCCCCGAGATCTCCAAAGGTTACCAGCGCGCGCAGCCGATCGGCCCCCCCCACGCTCGCCACAAACAAGACGACACGATCATTCGCCGGAGAGTTGCTCGGCGTCCCGACGGGGAACCCGGTGAATCCGCCGGCCGGCGCCACAGCCATGCGGACCACGCGCGCCACAACCCCGCGACCGAACACCTGCGCAGACAAACTGAGGCCGGCCACGTCTACCGGCGCCAAAGGCGCGTATACCGTCCCCTGGACTGCCAACGTGGACAGAAGGCCGCTGCTCTTGAGCACGGCACACGCGGTCCCGCTCGCCTGATTCGCCTCCGTATACGGAACGACGATGCATCCGTCTTGCGCTTCGAATGCCCGAGGAATGTAGGTGATGGCGAGATCAACCCCGTCCAGCCAAGCGGTGGTGCTCAGCAGCGAAGTCGCCTGGGCTGTGTAACGCACGGTCATTCCCGACAAGACGCCGGGTCCGTTGTCCATTCCCTTCGCCAAGAGATCGCACGTGCCCAAGGTCCGCGATGAAGAGGCGCTGAACGTGCAAGAAAGCGCCGAGCCGCCTCCTCCGGGTGTGACGGTCGCCGTCAGACTCGCGACCGAGAGTGGAACCGTCTCTTCGTGGCCGACTCGAAGCGTCGCGGACGTGATGCGCGATCCTGCGGGCAACGACGGTGTCGTCGTGAATTCTCGGAGCGTCTCGTATGCGCTCGAACCGGTGAGCGACGCGGAGGCGCACGTGGACGTCGAGCACGCCGAGGAGGCATCGTTGGTCACGCCCTGCGTGGGGTTGGTAAACCCGGAAGTCGCAGCGGGATCGTGCGACCCAGCCAAGGAGGCGGCCGCCGTTGAGGTTCCGGATCCGGTCTTGAGTCCGTAGACGGCGATCTCCTGGTCGGCCGTCGCCGGTTGCGCACACAACTCGACCATACCGGCTTGCACGTCCATGCGACTGGACCTGCCGAAGATGAACTGCACGCCGTCGTTCGGGGCGGCGTCGGTCTCGAGCTTGCAGCCGCCGGGGATCGGAACGATCGGACGAGGAAGCAGCGGCAGCCAGTTCTTCGGCGTCCCGCCCACGACGTTTACCGTTGCGTCGTTGATCGTCCACACGCTGCTTCCGTTGCGGAAGTTGAAGTAGTACACGCCGACGCCCGCAGGGGAGGTCGCCGCCGGGAAGTACAGCAGAGCGCCCGTGCACGCGCCGTTCGTCAGCGCGTTGAGCGCAACCACATCGTCGTACATCCCGGGAGTGAACGTAATGATCGACGCAGGACCCGGGCACGACGGCACAGCCTGATAGGTCGGGACCGACGCCGTGGCCTTCGCGTAGTCCGGATCCGGCGCGTCTGCCGGGTTCGCCGCACCGCCGGACTTGTTGGCGCACTTCAAGGGGGGGACCGTTGAAGTGATGGTGCCCAAACAGTCCCCGACCGCCGAGACCTGCCCCGTCACGGCTATCGTCGACAGCAGTCCGCTAGCCGTGATGTTCGAGTGGGAAAAGACCGGCCCGCTGACGGCGAGGCTCGAAGCAGCAGCAGCCTGTTCGATCCCGTTCTCCGTCGAGTCCGTGCTGAGCGTCAGGATCGCGTTCGGCGGGTGGTTGTTGGGGTTGGGACCCGGAATCGTTCCGCTCCCGCTTTGCCCGGTGCACGTCGTGGTCGCCGACACGCCGTTCGTCGACGGGAGGGAGAACGATGTACACGTCCCGCCGCCCGCCGGGTCCTGCCCCTGGGCCAAGTTCCCACGAATGCTGTTGATCCCGCCTTGGACCGCGCCCTCGGCGGCGTACACCGCGGCACGCTGCTCGCGCACCGCGATCGTCGTGCGAAAACTGGCCTCGGCGAATCCAAGCAGCGACGCGATCGCAATGCCGAACAGCGAAAGGAAGACCAACGCCAGAACGAGCGCCATCCCTTCCTCGCTGCCGGCGCGCGCTCGCCGAAGCGTCAGGATTCCGCGGAACGGCCGCCGGCTCATCCGACCCTCCGCGAGCCGACCACGTCGAACGAGGCGCCACTGGTATCGGTAATCGTGAGCGTCACCTTCGACGGCGTCGAGGTGCCCGGGCACGCGGGCGTACACACCAAAACGGGATTCACCGATACCGACAGATTGTGAACGACGGAACTCGTGTTGATCACAACCGAGTCCTCGCAGTAGTACCTGCGCAGTTGTCGCTCGTTCTCCGCGGCAACGATCGCGTACGCGGCTACCTTGACGACGCCCTGGTCCGTCCATTGGAACCGCACGACCGGGATCACGCCCGAGCAAGTGGTGTCCGACAGAGATACGTCGTCGGAACTCTGCACGTCCGTGATGAAGAACGCGGGAGTCATCTGCCGATCATGGGACTGCGCGAGTCGGGTCTGCGTCGCGTCCGTCGTGCGCAAGCCCACGACGATCGCGGTCGAGATGGCTGCGCCGATGATCCCCAGAATCACCATTGTGATAACCAGCTCGACCAGTGTGAATCCCTCGTCGCGACGCATCACACACTCCGCTTGACGATCTGCAGCGTTTCGGTCGCGCGCGCGTCGTCGGACACCACTCTCAGCGACAGCCGCTGCAACCCCGAGTCCGACACCGGACACGTCCCATAGGACGACTCGAAGGTCTGTGTCGCGGACGTGTAGTACTCCACGGCTGTGACCGACACCGTGAATCCGGTAGGCGGCGTGAACGACACCGCTTCGTAAGACGACGTCGTTCCGCACGTGACGTACGACGCGGCCGCCAGAGTTTCGGCGTAGTCACGAAGGACGACCTCCGATGTCGCCTGTTTGCGATGGATGTCCGACGCGAGGATCGACGTGCCCATTGCGCCGACGATCGCGGCAAACGCCATGCCGAGGATCACCACCGTGACGAGCACCTCGACGAGAGTGACTCCCGCCTCGCCGCACGACCCGCGCCGCCGAAACATTAGATCTTGCCGGTCTGGTTGAAGATGCCGTACATCGCCGAAATCAGCGCCACCGCCACGAACCCAACCACCAGCCCCATGAAGATGATGACGACAGGCTCGAACAGCGTCGTCAATCGCTTGATCTTGTAGTCCAGTTCTTGGTCATAAAAAGCCGCCGCGGTCGCTAACTGCTCGTCGAGGGTTCCCGTGTCCTCGCCGACCCGGACCATCTGAGTGACCGAGGGCGGAAACAACTGACTGCGCACCATCGGGCGCGAAATCCCTTCGCCCTGCAGCATCGCGTTGCGGACAGCCGCCAAGCCTCGCTCGTAAACGATGTTCTTCGTTCCCTCGGCCACAACCTCCATGGCCTCGGGAAGGGGCACACCGGCTTGGACCATCGAGCCCAGGATCCGACAAAAGCGTTCCAGAATCGAGTAACGAACGACTTCTCCGGCTACGGGGAAACGCAGCAGCGACTTGTCCTTCAACTCACGGCCCCACGTCGTCCGTCCCGCCAGATACAGCGCCGTCCCCAAGAGCAGGCCCCCGAGGAACAACGCCCACCACCAGTGCGAGACGAACCGCGAGAATGACAGCAGCATCCGTGTCGTCAGCGGCAACTGCGCGTCGAGCGACTCGAAGAACTTCTCGAACCGAGGCAACACGAATGCTGTCAGGATCACGACGGTCACCACGCTCATCACCAAGATGACCATGGGGTAGGCCAGCGCAGAGCGGATCTTGCGTCGGGCTTCGAGGTCGCGCTCGATGTAGCGCGAGAGCTGATCGAGAACCTGATCCAGATGCCCTGTCATCTCGGCAGACCGCAGCATGTCGACGTAGAACGTTGGGAAGTGGCGGCCGTGCTGCCCGATCGCTGCCGACAGAGTCGACCCCCCGCGAAGGGCCTCGCGCACCTCTCGAAGCATCTGGCGAAGCGCGGGGTTGCCGGACTCCTCGCCGATGACCTCCATCGCATCCAAGATCGGAATCCCGGCGCGGATGAACGCGGCCAGCTGCCGCGAGAAGTGCATGATGTCGGTGCGAGGAATCTTCTTCTTCGAGATCTCGAAGGAGAACAGTCTCTTCTTCTCTTGCACCTCGATGGGTTCGAGCTTGCGCTCGGCGAGACTCAGACGCGCGCCGGCCAAGGTATCGGATTCGATCTGGCCCTTGACCTCGGTTCCGTCTTCGGCCCGTGCGATGAAACTGAATCGGGACATGGCCCCCACTCCTCAGAGGACGTAGATGGCCCGAACAACCTCCGAGATCGTCGTTGTGTCCTCGGCCACCAGCCTCAACGCTTCCTGCCGTAGCGTACGCATTCCTTGGTCTTGCGCCAGGGAGCGGAGTTCCTCGTGCGAGGCATCCTTGAGGATCATCTGCTTCATCGCCTCGGTGACGCGTAGCAATTCGTAGACCCCGATACGGTCTTGGTAGCCGGTCTGAGCACAGAAGTTGCACCCCGCACCGTGCCAGAACTTGGTCTTGGGATTCCCTCCGGCCTCGACATAGAACACCAGTTCTTCGGCCGCCGGCGCGTACCGGGTCTTGCACGATGGGCAGATGCGGCGAACGAGTCGCTGCCCGAGCACGGCCAGAACCGACGAAGCCACCAGGAACGGCTCGATTCCCATGTCCATGAAGCGGTGCAAGGCAGTCGCCGCGTCGGTGGCATGCAGCGAGGACAGCACGAAGTGTCCGGTAAGTGCAGCCTGCGTCGCAATCCGCGCCGTCTCGGCGTCGCGGATCTCTCCGACCAGGATAATGTCGGGGTCCTGTCGCAAGATCGCCCGCAACCCGCCGGCAAACGTGACTCCGACCGCTTCCTTGATCTGGATCTGGTTGATCGACGGGAAGACGTACTCGACCGGATCCTCAATCGTCATGATGTTGCGCTCGGTCTGGTTGATCTCGTTGACCGATGCGTACAAGGTGGTGGTTTTACCGCTCCCCGTGGGTCCCGCGCACAGCACCATGCCGAACGGCGAGCGGATGAGCTTCGAGTACGTATCGTGGGTGAACTTCGGCATCCCAAGGTCGTCGAGGCACAGCAGCGACTTCCCCTTGTCGAGCAGACGCAGCACGGTCTTCTCGCCCCAGATAGTCGGCGTCGTCGAGACTCGAATGTCGATCGGTCGCCCCTCGACCTCCATCGCGATCTGTCCGTCTTGCGCGCGCTGGCGCTCGACGATGTTCATGCTCGCCATGATCTTGACGCGGCTGACGATTGCCTGCGCCATGTCTCCGGGCAACTCCAGCATGTCGTGCAGCGCCCCGTCGATACGGAAACGCACTCGCACCCGGCCGTCTTGCGGCTCGATGTGGATGTCGGACGAGCGATCACGCAGGGCCTGGATGATGACGAGGTTGACGATCTGAACGACCGGGGCATCCTGCACGATCGCCTTTTGCAGCGACGTCTCGGTACGGCGGCCGACATCGCTTGCCTGAAACTGATCGACGAACTGCTCGACATCAGCGAGCGCGCGATAAGAGTTGTCGATGGCCCGCCGGATATCGCCAGACGGCGCAATCATCAAAAGGACGTCGAGTCCTGCGGCCACGGCAAGCTGGTGTGCAATCTCGCGGTTCGAGGGGTCGGCAACCGCCACCTCGAGAATGCCGTCAACGATGCGCATCGGAATCGACGTCGTCGAGCGCGCGACCGCTTCGGGAACTCGCTCCAGAGCCGACGGCTCGGGAGCTTGAGTCCGCAGGTCGGCCAGCGGCACCCCCATCTGCTCGGAGAGCGCACGAGCTAGATCGCGCTCGTCCAAGGCGCCAAGATCCACCAAGAGCTGACCCAGCCGCTTGCCCGACGAGGATTGCTGCAACAAAGCCTCGGCGATCTGGCGCTGGGACACCAGCTTGTTGCGCACCAAAAGATCGCCCAGCCGGTTCCCCGTCTGCTCCTTGGTCGAGGCACGCCGCGTTCGCCGCGGCTCGATCTCGACCGCCTGTGCGCTGCTTCTCCTGGCCAACCGATTACCTCTTCAAGTCTCGCGCGCGCGCGGAGTCTCCGAGCGTTCGCTTACTTAGTCGGCGTTTCTCGGCCGTCATTGATCTTTCGCATGTCCCTTTCCGACATGTGTGCACCGTCTGCACACATATCGGAACGAAGATCGACCGACCTAAGAGCTCCGGACGGATCTCCAAAGAGGGCGTGTGTCTCCGACACGCTGTACGGGGCGCGGCGCCGCAGGCCGCTGCAGGCTGTGAGTTACGATCCTCGCCGACGTGGAACACATGACCTCACTCCAGCGCTTCTTGCTGCGGCTCAGACCCGGACTCGAGCGAATGTCTCCGCCCGGGGCCGCACGCGGAGTTTCGCGCGTCTTCAGGGCGGCAGCCGGAACCATCGACCTCGCCCTGAAGACGGGAGTTCGCATGCGCGTCGATCTGGGCGACCGCGTGCAAACCCTGGAGGCCTTGGGCTGTACGAGCGTCGTGAACTGTCGTTGCTGTTGCGAGAACTTCGGCCGGGAAACGTCTTCATGGATATCGGCGCTCATGTCGGCTACTACGCAATCCACGCAGCCAAGGTGGTGGGCCCGACCGGCCACGTGTTCGCGTTCGAACCCGTTCCGTCGAACCTCCGGCGCCTTGAAGAAAACGCGGCATTGAACGGCTTCTCCAATCTCACATCCGTGGCGTCCGCAGTCGGAAACCGCACGGGCAAGGCAACTTTTCGCGCCGTGGATGTCCCGGGCGAGTCGGGCTGGGGTTCGCTCCTGCTTGACCCGGCATCCAATACGAAGGACCTCGAGGTGTCGGTCGTCTCTCTCGACGACTTTGCGGAGCAGCATGGCGTCACGCGCGTTGACGTCCTGAAGCTGGACGTGCAGGGGGGGGAATTCGACGTGCTCACCGGCGCCGGGAAGATCCTCGACGCCTGGCATCCCACCATTGTTTGCGAAGTCACCGACGTCTATTGGGGCTCGGCACAAACGACGACGGCAAAAGACCTCTTCGAGTACCTCGCAGGACGAGAGTACGAACCGTGGGTAATCGGAACGCGAGGCCGGCTCACGCGACTGGACGATGCAGGGTCGGCGCCTCAGAACCTACTCTTCCGCTTTCGGCGAGACTGAACGCTTCACGCCCGACGAGCAACAAAGCAGCATCCCGCATGGTGGTTCAAGCGGTCCGCCGTCAGAGGTATCGGGAGACTTCGGCGGTGACCTCGGCAGCGGAGCGGGATCCTACGAGACGCAAGAGTTCAGAACCGCCATGGATGAGAATCAGGGTGGGCAGTGCGCTGACCTGGAAGCGGCCCGCCACTTCGCCGAACTCCTCCACATTCACCCTGAGGACGTCTACTCCGAGGCTCTCCCTCGCTTCGTGCAGGGCTCGATCCTGAACGGTGCACGGTTTGCACCATGGAGCCCAGAAGTCCAGCAGAAGCGCCCGCGAGCCCCGGTCGACCTCGATGTCTTCGGCATCCACCATGTCCACCATGCTGGAGGAACCGACCTTGCGTGCGACATCGACACCCGCTCTGCCGCGGCTGATGCCGTTGAGCACAAGCTCGGGACGAGTTGCCCGCAATGCGTCCGCTTCTTCGGATGTCATCTTGACCCCCACAACCTGAACCCTCCCCGCAGGTCTGAATCCAAGGAGTCCGGTCGCAGTGATTCCTGTACTTGAAACCACGAGGGTCGATAGAGCGGGGAAGCCTGCCAGCACGCACAGCGCATCATCCCCCACAGGAGTTCCCGAGAGATGCAATTCCGCCAGGCGCGGAAGGCAACTCAGGTGAACAAGACCGTCGCCAAGGACTGAAGTCCCAGACAAGTCGAGCATCTCGACAAGTTGCAGTGAACCAAGGCTCTCCAGACCGCCGTCACTCACTCGGTTGTTCCCCAACGAGAGCCGTCGCAACGAAGTAAGCAGCGACAGATAGGGCAAGCTCAGATCGTCGAGCCTGGCCTTGAAGAGGTTCAACTGCGATAGCTCTGGAAGGCCCTCGAGGTGTCGCAAACCCAGACTGCTTACGGCGCAGTTGGTCATTACGAGGGAACGCAGGCCCCGCAACGCCGAGATCACTTCGAGAAGTCGATCGCCCTGCTTGTGGGAGTCCACGGTGAGCCCATGAAGGTCGGTCGGACCCAAGAGCCGAAGATCTTCAGGCCTGGCACGCCTGGAGAGAATGAGCCGGACGGAATCGTCCTCCGGAATCGTGACTACACCTTGGGCAGGAACGAACCTACTGCCGACGTATAGCCGACCGACCGCATGTCCCGGGAAGCGGATTTCCTTCACGCCTAATGGCCCCTGGTGGTTGTCCTCGTCTGATGTTGCCATGCCCCTCTCAGCGCATCAGGGCTGGGAACGTCCCCTCGTAGGCCTCGCGCAGTGCGGCGACGTCGAGTGACAGGACGCCCGGGATGTCCAGCACGTTTCCGCCGGCAGATCCAAGGACGCGCGCCGGCACTCCCGCAGCCTCGGCCGCGCGCACCGCCTCATCGGGGTCACGCGTCGCGACGACGGCGCGCGCGCCGGTCTCGGAGAACAGCCAGACGTGCGGAGCAAGGTCCCCGGTCTCGGCTTCGAGCCGCGCGCCGACTCCGGCAGCAACCGCGCACTCGGCAAGCGTGACCCCGAGGCCGCCTTCGGAGCAGTCGTGGGCGGCGGTAACCATTCCCCGACGGGCCAGCTCCCAAAGCAGATTCACTAACCTTCCCTCGGCCGCGAGATCAATCGACGGAGGGAACCCTCCAAGGAAGTCGTGCGCGGCCCAGGTCCATTCCGAGCCGCCGAGGTCCGCGCGCGTCTCTCCCAGCACAACGATCGCGTCGCCTTCGTTCCACGCGACACCGACTCGATCCGAAACGTCCTCGAGGATCCCGACCATCCCAATGACCGGCGTTGGGTGGATCTGAACTTCGTCGGTCTTGTTGTAGAAGCTGACGTTCCCTCCGGTAACCGGAGTCCCGAGCGCGCGGCAGGCCTCGCCCAAGCCTGCGACGGACTCTGAGAACTGCCACATGACCTGAGCGTCCTCGGGGTTGCCGAAATTCAAGCAGTTGGTGACGGCAACCGGCCGTCCGCCGGAGCACGCAACGTTGCGCGCCGACTCGGCGACTGCGAGCATCGTGCCGACGCGCGGATCAAGTTGGCAGTAGCGACCGTTCCCGTCGGTCGAAATCGCGAGCGCGCGCGATGTCCCTTCGATCCGGATCACCGCAGCGTCACCGCCGGGGCCGGCCAAAGTGTTGTGTTGCACGATCGAGTCGTACTGTTCGTAGACCCAGCGTTTCGAGCAGATGTTCGGGCTTGCGAGCAGATCCAGCAGCGCGCGACCTAGATCGGCCGGGGCAGGCAGGGAGAGCGGATCGCGCGCGTTTAGTTCGTCGATCCACTCCGGGCGCGCCATCGGTCGGTGATAGGTCGGCCCGTCGTCGGCCAGAGAGCGCGCCGGCACGTCGGCGACCACCTCACCATGCGACACCACCGTAAGGTTGGCGCCGGCCTTGACCGTCCCGATCGGCGTCGCGAGCACTTCCCACTTAGTGCAAACAGCGACGGCTTCTTCAACGTCCTCGGGACGCACAATGGCGAGCATGCGCTCCTGAGATTCGCTCGTGAGGATCTCGAAGGGCTCCATGTCGGCCTCGCGAAGCGGCACAGCATCGAGATCGACGTGCAGCCCGACTTCTCCGCGCGACGCCGTTTCGCTCGTAGCGCAGCACAATCCAGCGCCGCCGAGATCCTGCAACCCGACGAGCAACCCGCGCGCGCCGAGTTCTAAACACGCTTCAATCGACACCTTCTCGGTGAACGGATCCCCAACCTGCACGCTCGGGCGCTTCGCCTCCGCCGTGGCGTCGAACGGCCGGGAAGCAAGCACGCTGACACCGCCGATCCCGTCGCGTCCGGTCTTGGACCCCATGAGCAGCGCCACGTTGCCCTCGCCCTCGGCGCGCGCGCGCTGCACGGTGTCGATGGTTCCGATGCCGATGCACATCACGTTCACGAGGGGGTTCCCCTGATAGCAAGGGTCGAACTTCACCTCGCCACCGATCGTGGGAATCCCGATCGAGTTGCCGTACTGCGAGATCCCGGCAACGACGCCGTCGATCAGCCAGCGCGTGCGCCATTCGTCGGGCGAGCCGAAACGCAGTGGATCCAGGATCGCCACGGGGCGCGCGCCGGCCGCGAAGATGTCGCGCACGATCCCGCCGACGCCGGTCGCGGCGCCCTGAACCGGCTCGACGAAAGACGGGTGGTTGTGCGACTCGAGTTTGAACACCGCGACGAGGCCGTCGCCGATGTCGATAATGCCGGCCGACTCACCCGGGCCCATGATGACGGCGGGGCCTTCGGTCGGCAGCGTCTTCAGGTAGATCTTCGAACTCTTGTAGGAGCAATGCTCGGACCACATCGCGGCGTACATCGCGAGTTCGGCGGCCGTCGGCTCACGGCCGAGTGTCGCGATGATCTGCTCGTACTCGTCGGCGGTCAGCGCGAGAGTCAGGGCTTGTTCGAGGCTCATCGCGTCTCCGTCCCGGCGCGCGCGCGCAACAAGCCGCGCAGCACAGCGACTCCACCGTCGCATCCGTATCCGATCGCTGCGTCCACGGCGTGTTCGGGATGCGGCATCATGCCGACGACGTTGCCGGCTTCGTTACACACGCCGGCGATGTTGCCCAGGGAACCGTTCGGGTTGGCGCTCGCAACGACCTCGCCGTTCTCGTCGCAATAACGCACGACGATCTGCCCTCCGTCCTCGAGGCGCCGCAACGTCTCCGGATCGGCGACGTAGCGTCCCTCGCCGTGCTTGATCGGGATGACCAACACGTCGCCGGGTTCCGCGTCGACGAAACCGGCGTTGCGCTCCACGCGCACCGACTGGGCGCGACAAAGAAACTTCAGGCCTTCGTTTCGCGTCAACGCGCCGGGGAGCAACCCTGACTCACACAAGATCTGAAAGCCGTTGCAGATCCCCAGAACCGGTCCGCCGGCGCGCGCGAACTCGGCGACCGAGGCCATCACCGGCGCGAAACGAGCGATGGCTCCGCAGCGCAAGTAATCGCCGTACGAGAACCCGCCGGGGAGAAGCACCGCGTCCACGCCGCGCAACGACGAATCGCCGTGCCACAGCAACTCAGCATCGCCGCCGAGGCGACGCACCGCCCAAACGGCGTCGCGCTCGTCGTTGGAACCCGGAAATTGGACGACGCCGACCTTCATGACGCGCAAAGGATATCGCTCATCGGGCGTACCCGGCGGAGACCAACAAACGCAGGGCGTCTTCACGCGGCAAACGGGTCAGATCGTCCGCGTCTTCGCACCAGCGCGGCCACTTCGAGATTGGGATCACTTGGCGGCACGCCTCGACCTCCGCGCGGCGCGCGCCCAGTTCCTCTTCGGCAGTGACCTCAGAGGAGGCGCGCGCCAGATGCCACGCGTCGTGAAGGATGACCGGAACCAGTTCAACAACCGGCGTCCTGCGCAGACCGAACTTAATGTTGAGCCACACCGTGCGAGTCGTGAAGTCCGCGGTCGACTCCGCCCCGGTCACGTCGAAACCCCCGAAGCGCAAAGTGGCACCGTCGAGGCCCGCGATCGCCTCGGTCACCTCGACCGCAACCCCGCCCGCGGCGAACCCGCATATCTCCTTCAACGCCGAGCGCAGCCGGAGAACTCCGTCACCGCCCGCAACCAACCTGGTTCCCGACACCGCGGAACACGCGGGCGACAGCGTCGGGACGACGGACGGAACAGGGGCCGGAGCCAATGACCCGACCCCGTGAGAGAAGTCCCCCCGGGGCGGTGGCCGTCGATCCTGCAGTGCGACGCCCCCCGCGACCGGGCGCAACATCAGCACGACAACCGCTGCGAGCGCTGCGACGGAGAATGCGAGGAAAACAACCAACAGAGGCCGGGGCATCGCGTCCATCAGCCGAACGCTCCCCGTGCGCGGCTTATCGCTCATTCGGGTTCGAACCGGTATCTGAAGTCCTCGATCACGGGGTTGGACAGAAGCTTGCGCACCATCTCCTCGACCTGAACGGCCGCCTGCTCGCGCGAATCCGCTTCGATCTCCAACTCGATGTGCTTTCCGATCCGAACCGCTGCAACGCCGGTAAAGCCGAGGGAGGGAAGATGCTCCTCGACCGTCTTGCCCTGAGGGTCAAGGATGCCGTCCTTCAGCATCACGTCGATCGCTACGCACAGCTTCATCGGTCCGTCCATTCCGCAAATGATTCCCCAGTTAGGCGCTCATACGCCTCGACGTACTTCGCCCGGGTGTTCGTGATGACATCCGAAGGAAGATCCGGACCCGGAGGCGTGTGGTCCCACCCGGAGGCGTCGAGCCAATCGCGCACGTACTGCTTGTCGAAGCTCGGTGTCGCGCCGCCGGGAACGTACTCAGACGCCGGCCAGAACCGGCTCGAATCCGGCGTCAAGGCCTCGTCGACCAAGACGATCTCGCCGTCAATGACTCCGAACTCGAACTTCGTGTCGGCAATGATGATCCCTCGCTCGAGCGCGTAGGCAGCGGCCTGCGTGTACAGACCGAGAGTCAAATCACGCAACCGCTCCATCGTCGCTCGCCCCGCGATTTCACACGCCTGATCAAAGGTGATGTTCTCGTCGTGGCCCGTGTCGGCCTTTGTCGCCGGCGTGAAGATCGGATCGGGCAGACGGTCGGACTCCCGCAGGCCGGACGGCAACGAGATCCCGCACACCGTTCCCGAAGCCTTGTATTCCTTCCACCCGGATCCGCTCAAATATCCGCGCGCCACACACTCGATCTGCACGACCTCCGCCGGGCGCACCAGCATCGTGCGACCCCGCAAGGCCTCGGCATGCTCCTTGGCCTCGGGCGGAAAGTCGCCCACGTCGGTCGACAGCAGGTGATTGTCCACGACGTCAGACAAGAGGTCGAACCAGAAGATGCTGAGTCCGGTCAACACCTTGCCCTTGTCCGGGATCGGGGTGGGCAGCACCACGTCGTAGGCGCTGATGCGATCTGACGCGACCATCAGAATCCCATCGTCGGTGCGATATAGGTCCCGCACCTTGCCCTGCTTGATCAGATCCAACCCCGCGAACGTCATCGATCCTCCCCGGCGTCGATTGCCTCGACGCGCTTGAACACAGTGTGCGCGTGAACTAAGTACTTCTGCGGGTCCATGATCCGGTCGAGAAGCCCTCCGTCGACCTTCCGGGAAACCGCGTCCTCCTCCAGCAGAGTCTCGCGGAACGGAGTCCCCTCTTCCCAGGTCTTCATCGCCGCGCGCTGAACGCTCGCGTACGCGTCTTCACGGGTAAGGCCCGCCTCGACCAGAGCAAGCAATACGGCGGCCGAGTAGACCAGTCCGCCGGTGGACTCCAAGTTCGCGCGCATGCGGTCGGGGAAAACGCGCATCCCCGAGACGACCTTGATGGTCAGATGCAACATGTAGTCCAGGCCGATCGTGACGTCCGGCAAGATCACGCGCTCGACCGAGGAATGAGAGATGTCGCGCTCGTGCCACAGCGCGATGTTCTCGACTGCAGGTCCGACCGCCGCGCGCACCACGCGCGCCAGTCCGGTGATGCGCTCGCACAGAATCGGGTTGCGCTTGTGCGGCATCGCGCTGGAGCCTTTTTGCCCGGCGCCGAACGGCTCCTCAGCCTCGCGCACCTCGGTGCGCTGCAGATGCCGGATCTCAACCGCGATCTTCTCGAGCGTCCCGGCGGTCACGGCACACGCGGCGACGAACTCCGCGTGAGCGTCGCGCTGCACAACCTGCGTAGCTGCCTCCGCCGCACTCAGTCCCAACTCGCGACAGACATACTCTTCGACGAAGGGGTCGATGCTTGCGTAGGTGCCTACCGGTCCGGAGAGCTTGCCGACCGACACCGCCGCGCGCGCACGTTCAAGTCGCTCCAGATCCCTGCGCACTTCGAAAGCCCATACGGCAATCTTCAGCCCGAACGTTGTCGGTTCCGCGTGCACGCCGTGGGAACGCCCGACACAGATCGTGTCGCGGAACTCCAGCGAGCGCTCCTTCAAGATCCCGAGCAGAGAGCGCGTCTTGGCGATCAGCAAGTCGGCGGCCTCGCGCAGCTGCAGCGCGAGTGCCGTGTCGAGCAGGTCCGACGACGTCATTCCGTAGTGAATCCACCGCGACGCGGGGCCGATCGGCTCGCCGAGCGCCGTCAGAAACGCAATCACGTCATGCTGCGTGCGCTCTTCGATTTCGTCGACGCGCGCCGGGTCGACCGGCTGCACCCGATCACGAATCGTCTGAACGTCCTCCCGCGGCACAACCCCGAGTTGAGACCAAGCCTCCACCGCCAGCAACTCGATCTGAGTCCAGCGACGATACTTCGAGCGCTCTTCCCAGACTGCTCCCATTTCCGGAAGCGTGTAACGAGGAATCACAGCCTTAGCCCCTCCGCCAATTGCGCCTTGTATTCACGAAGCTTCTCTCGAAGTGCAGGATCCCCCGTCGCAAGGATCTGCACCGCCAGGACCGCTGCGTTCGCCGAGCCGTTCACCGCGACCGTCGCGACGGGAACCCCTGCCGGCATCTGCACGATCGCCAGCAGCGCGTCGAGGCCGTCGGCCAAACCTCCCGACAGCGGAACGCCGATAACGGGAAGCGGCGTCATGGCCGCGACGACTCCCGGCAAATGCGCGGCCATACCCGCGCCCGCGATGAACACTTGTATCCCGCGGGCTTCGGCGCCTCCGACGAACTCCTGTACGCGCGCCAAGTTGCGGTGCGCGCTCATGGCCTCCATCTCGAACTCGACACCGAACCGCTCCAGGACGGCCCCGGCCTTGGCCATCTTGTCCTGATCGGACGGGCTGCCAAACACAATGCCGACTTTGGCGCTCACGCCGACCCCTCCATGCTCGCCGCGCGCGACGCGATGTCACCGCGGAGCTGCTTGCCTTCGAACTCGATCAGCGCTGCGGCCGCGTAGGCGCGCGCGCGCGCCTCGGCGATGTCCTTGCCCAGCGCGGTGACGTTCAGAACTCGGCCGCCGGCGGTGACGATCTCGCCGTCGCGCTCAGCGGTTCCCGCGTGGAACACCATGACGCCGGGCACCGCCGAAGCAGCCTCCAGTCCGCGAATCGGCACGCCTATTCGGTAGTCGCCCGGATACCCGCCGGACGCCAGCACGACGGTCACGCACGCCTCGGGCGTCCACTCCAACGTTTGACCCGCGAGATTCCCCTCAGCGCACGCCAGCAGAATCTCGGCAAAGTCCCCGCGCATACGAGGCAGGACGACCTGCGTCTCGGGATCCCCGAAACGGCAGTTGAACTCAAGCGCCTTGGGGCCTTGCGGTCCGACCATCAGCCCGCCGTAGAGCAACCCGCGGAAGCGCGCGCCCTCGGCCGCCATCTGACGAACAACCGGAACGAAGATCTCGTGCACCGCGCGCTCGACGATGTCGTCGCCCATGTGCGGAACCGGAGAGTACGCACCCATCCCGCCGGTGTTCGGACCCAGGTCACCGTCGAAGGCGCGCTTGAAGTCCTGCGCTCCGGCGAGCGGCAACACCGTGGTGCCGTCGGTCAGGCAAAACAGCGACAACTCCTCGCCTTCGAGGAACTCCTCAATCACGACGGTGTCCCCGGCTTCACCAAAGGCTCGGCCCACCAGGCAATCCCGGACGGCAGAGACCGCATGCGCACGATCCTGCGCGATGACAACTCCCTTGCCGGCCGCGAGACCGTCGGCCTTCACAACGTAGGGAGGAGAGAGTTCGTCGAGGAACGCGACGGCGGCAGCCGCGTCGGTGAACGCCTCCGCGCGCGCGGTCGGAGCCCCGGAAGCCGCGCAGATCTGCTTCATCCACGCCTTCGAGCCCTCGATGCGCGCGGCGGCCGCCGTCGGCCCGAACACCGCGTAGCCGCGCGCCTGAAGGTCGTCGGTCAGTCCGGCCACCAACGGCACTTCCGGTCCGATAACCACAAGCTCGGCGCCGCAACTTTCGGCCACGCGCGCAACGTCGGCAACGTCGGCAACGTCCGCCGGTATGCACTCCGCGATCTGCGCGATCCCGGCGTTCCCCGGCGCCGCGAAGATCTTGTCTACCCCCGGGTCGCACGAGAGCTTCCAGGCAAGCGCGTGCTCGCGCCCGCCGCCGCCGACCACGAGAACGCGCATCATGCGGGCGCGGTCTGGCGCTGCATGTGGACCAGTTGGTCTCGTTCGGGTCCGACCGAGATCCAGTTCACCGGCACCCCGGCGATCTCCTCGACCCTGCGGACGTACCGCTGCGCCGCGGCCGGCAGTTGAGTGAACTCGCGAACGCCCGAGATGTCCTCGGACCAACCCTCGAGTTCTTCGTAGACCGGCTCACACTTGTGAAAGATCGACTGGTGCGGCGGAAACTCCTCATAAGTTTCGCCCTCGTGGCGATACGCAGTCGCGATCTTCACGCGCTCGAACCCCGACAAGACGTCGAACTTCGTGAGGAAGATGTCGGTCAGCGAATTCAGCCTCGTCGCGTAGCGCAGCACCACGCCATCGAGCCATCCACACCGGCGCTTGCGCCCGGTGACGGTCCCAAACTCGACTCCGATTACGCCCATGCGGTCCCCGTCGGGACCGAGGTCCTCCGTCGGAAACGGTCCCGTCCCGACCCGGGTGCAGTAGGCCTTGGTGATACCGACGACGCGATCCACGTCGCAAGGACCGATCCCCGCCCCTGCGCACACACCGGCCGCCGTCGGCTGAGAGGACGTCACGAACGGATACGTACCGTGGTCGATGTCCAGCAGCGTCCCCTGGGCCCCTTCGAACAGCACGTCCCCGCCCGCGCGCATCGCACGCCAGACCTCGAGTCCGGTATCGCCGATGTACGGAGCAAGCCTTGCGGCGTAGTCCTCGTACTCGGCAATGATCTTCTTGGGGTCCAGCGGCAATTGGTTGTAGACCTTCGCCAGGACCGCGTTCTTCTCTTTGAGATTCACCGCGAGCTTCTGCGCGAAGATCTTCATGTCCAGCAGGTCCTGGACCCGAAGCCCGATGCGCGCGGCCTTGTCGGCGTACGCGGGACCGATGCCCTTGCGGGTCGTGCCGAGCTGACTGCGGCCCAAGTGTCGTTCGATCACCCGATCGAACACCCGGTGGTAGGGCATGATCAGGTGCGCGTTTCCGCTGACCAGCAGCCGGTCACAGGAGATCCCCTGCGCAGCCAGAGCCTCGATTTCCTCCAGGAGCACTTCGGGATCGACGACGACGCCGTCACCGATCATCGGCCGCACGGCCGGGTGCAGGATGCTCGAAGGGATCAAGCGAAGCTTGAGCTTGGTGTTGCCTGCGATGACGGTATGGCCGGCATTGGCGCCGCCTTGGCAGCGGATGACGACATCGCATCCGGCGGCCAGAAGGTCGATCGCCCTGCCTTTGCCTTCGTCACCCCATTGTGTACCGACGAGAATGGTCGAGGACATCAGGAACTCACTCGGGTAAGGGGCTGGAGCCTGGGCGCGGCGGCCCAGGCGACGGGGCCGGACGGAAGAAACGTCACAATCTCATGCAGCGCGACAACTCATGCAGCGCGACAGAACGCCGCTGAGTATACCAATCCGCGCGGCCGGCAGTCAGGCGCCGGCCCCCTAGCGGTTAATGCGGAACCGGATCCGGACGTGGGTCTGATACTCCTTGATGCGATCATCTTCGACGACCGCGGAAGTCTCTACGACCTCCATCCCCTCGATGCCGCGCAGCGTCTTGGTCGCCTCCGCCAGCGCAGCCTGCGCCGCGTCCCGCCAGGACTCCGTCGACACGCCTACGAGATCGATCGTCTTGATAACCGACATTGCACACCCCCGAAACGGACAGAAGCAGGATTGTAAACTACGTGGGCCGCTACGAGCCGAACTTCGCCGCCAGATCGTGCAGCCGCTCGCACAGGGCAACCGCCTCGGCGAACGGACGCTGGAACATGTTGCGTCCGAAGATCAGACCCTTTGCGCCGGCCTCAAAGCTCAGGCGCGCCTTGTCGATGATCGCATCGTCGCCCTCCTTTGAGCCGCCCGAGATAAGGATCGGGGTCCGCGGAGCAAAGGAGATCGCGTGGCGCGCGGCTTCTGCGCCGGAGAGGTCGAGCGTGTCGTAGGGCTTCGGCGAGTTCTTGCTCGGCCCCGACTTCGGGAAGTTGATCTTGGCGACGTCGGCCCCAAGTTCGGCAGCGACGCGAGCCGCATAGCTGATCTGGTACAGCGAGTCGCGGCCGCCCTTCTCGTCGACGGCAGTCCCGCGGGGATAGCTCCAGCAGATCAACGGGATGCCCAGGCGCTCGCACTCCTCGCGCACCTCGCGGAACTGAATGAAATCCTCGTCCTGACGTGGCGATCCGACGTACAGCGTGTACCCGATCGCGTCCGCCCCCAGGCGAACCGCTTCCTCCACGGTGCAGGTCACCGGGCTGAAAGCCTCGGCATCCGAGGGAATCTCGGTCTTGCCGTTGATCTTGATGATGAGCGGAACCTCGCCCGCGAACTCCCATGCAAACTTCGAAACCTGGCCGACCTGCAACACCAGCGCGTTGAAGTTCCCTTCCTTCGCCAGCTTGAACAAGTAGCGCGTGTCGCCCGCTTCAGGGTTAGGGATGAAGTCCCGCGGGCCGTGCTCGAGGCCCTGGTCCACCGGGAGAAAGACCCCGATGCCGTTGCCGGAACCCGCTCCGTAGAAGATCCGGTGCAGCCGCGCCTTCTTGCCGGGCGCGAGCCCCATCTCGTCAAGCCAGGTCATGCGTGCCACCTCCAGGTCTCATGCGTCCTGCCAAGTCTAGTCTTGTCGAGAGTCCAACCTGCGCTCGCGCACCGCGAGCGTCACCCGCCCCGCCGCAACCTTCTTGCCGGTCTCGACCGCGACGACCTGCACGTCCCAGACGTGTGACGAGCGCCCTATGTGTACCGGGGTCGCAGTCCCGCGCACGTGGCCTTCGGTCGCAGTGGAAAGGAAGTTACAGGTCTGGAGCTGCCCCATCACGACCTTGGCGGGCCAGCCTGCGTGCAGCGCGCCGGCGAGGGACGCAACCGATTCGATCAGCGACATCGTCGCACCACCGTGAAGGAATCCGTCAGGCTGCGTGTTCCCTTCAACCGGCATGGTCGCAGAAACCCGCTCCAGGGTCGCTTCTTCGATGACGAGCCCAAGTTTGTCCATGAAGACTTGGGCCTTGGATAAGTCGTGCTGGGTCTGTTCCACGCGCGCATCCTAAGGGGTGCGCCGGGTCACGCTCAAAGCCCACGTGCGGAAGCCACCAGCGCGCGCAGCGGCTCAAAGATCTCCGGAGCCGTGGCGACGACCCCGACCCCACCCCCGTCGACCAAGTCCTGCGCCGTCCTTCCACCCGCTTCACGGACAAGGAGCACCCCCGCCGCGATATCCCACCACTCGATAGGCGACTCGTAGTAGCCGTCGAGGCGGCCGCAGGCGACCCACGCAAGGTCCAAGGCCGCCGCGCCCGCGCGCCGGATATCGCGAACCGCCGGCAAGACCGCCGGCAGCAGTGCCGCCGAGGCCGCGCGCTCCGCCGGGCGGTAGGAGAACCCCGTCGCGATGAGGGCGCTCGACAGATCGGTCTTGGCGCTGACCGCGATCGGGTTGCCGTTCTTGGTGGCGCCGCCGTCGCGCGCCGCGGCGAACAGCTCATCCCTAACTGGGTCGTACACCACCCCGATAAGCGGGCCCGTGGCGTCCTCGCACGCGATGCTCACGGCCCACTGGCCGATGCCGTAAAGAAAGTTGGTCGTTCCGTCGAGCGGGTCCACGACCCAACGAAACCCGCTATTTCCCGCCGCTTCTCCCGACTCCTCTCCCAAGATCGCGTCGCGCGGGCGCGCGGCGCGGATCCCTTCAAGAATCAGCGCCTCGGCGGCCCGATCGGCGTCGGACACCATGTCGGTCGCGGTGGACTTGGTCTGCACGCCGGTACCTGGAGCGGCGAAGCGCTGCAGCAGCAGTACGCCGGCGGCGCGCGCCAATGTGCAGCCCAACTGCAGCAGTTCATCGGCGTGCGACGGTTCGGTCGATCGATCGCTCACGGATCCCTTCCCTGTCGGTCGCCGGAAGTATCGCAGACGACCGTTTTGTCCCAATAACACATCCTCGCTGCGGACATGCCTCCGGTCCGGTAGCCTGATCGACTGTCCTATTGGACGTTGGCGATGATCGGCAGGCCGGGTACCGTTGGAGGTCCCGCAGGCGGCACCAGGAGGGAAGCCATCAAAGAGATGCAGCGCAGTGAGGGAGCGTCCCTCGTCGCGGCGTTCGGTACCACCACCGGCGAGACGCGCACCGCCTCCGCCGACATCGCCATCTTCACCGCCGCGACCTCCCAACTCATCGACATCACCGACCAGGTCGCCGTCATCGTCGCCGAAGCGGACATCGAAGCCGGTCTCGCGCTGATCTCCTCGCCGCACACAACGTGCGCCGTGATCGTGAACGAGGCCGAGCCGGGATTCATTCGCGACTTCGCGCGCGCGCTCGAGAGGCTCGCCCCCGAAGACGCCCACTACGACCACGACGCAGCGCCTCACGATGCGGACTACGAACAGCCCAACGGCTACGCGCACATCCGCTCGGCGTTCTTGTCATCGCCCTCGGTCATGCTGCCGATCCGCGACGGCATGCTGGCCCTTGGCCGCTGGCAGCGGATCTTCTTCGTCGAGTTGGATCACGCGCGCCCGCGCACCTGCCAAGTCACCCTGCTCGGCCGCGGCTAACCGCCGCCGGTTCGCTCGCAGACCCGGCCGTTTCTGTCCCACCCTGCCCCTACCCTTCCGAGTACTCGCGCTGGGCGCAAATGGTTTGCGCTGAGCGCGAGTGCCGGAGGACACATGTCCATCGTCGAAGCCACCAAATACGACGACGCGTTCTGGGAACGACTCGGGGCGCGTCCCCGGCGTCCGCCCCTGATCGAGTTCACCGAGGAAGTGGATCTCTTCGTCGCCCGACGCGTGAAGACCGCGCGAGTCCATGCCGGCCTGCGCCAGAAAGATCTCGCTGCCGCGATCGGGCTCACGGTCACGCAGATCAGCCGACTCGAACGCGGTCACCGCTCGCTCACGGTTCCCGAACTCCTGCGCATCGCAGTGCAAACCCGACGCCCGGTTTCCTACTTCATTGAGCCGCCGGATCCACAAGAGGTCGTCCGCACGGGATGGGAAAAGCACCCGGCGCGATCTTTGTGGGACCAACTCCGCGACCTCGACTGAAGCGCGCGCGTCAGGACTTGCGGAAGGCCAGACCCCCGTCGGAGGCGTCGGCGGTGACTGTGTCGCCGACGGCGAACTCGCCTTGGAGTAGCCGCAGGGCGAGCGCGTCTTGGATTTCCTTCTGCATCAGGCGCTTGAGCGGGCGCGCGCCGTACGCGGGATCGAATCCGCGCTCAGCTAGATACTCGCGCGCCTTGTCCGTGAGCGTCAGCGTGATGCCGCGTTCGGACAACCGACGCTGCAGTGCGCGCGCCTGTATGTCCACGATCGCACGCAGGTCGTTCTGAGTCAGGCGGTGGAAGATCAGCGTGTCGTCCACGCGATTGACGAACTCCGGACGGAAGGACGCGCGTAGATCGGCCATGACCGAGTCGCGGATCTCTTCCTCGCTCGCCGTGAGGTCCATGATCGCCGCGCTTCCTAGGTTGGAGGTCATGATCACGATGGTGTTGCGGAAGTCCACCGTGCGGCCTTGACCGTCGGTCAGACGGCCTTCGTCCAGAAGCTGAAGCAGGACGTTGAAGACATCGCTGTGAGCCTTCTCGATCTCGTCCAGGAGCAGAACCGAGTACGGGCGCCGCCGTACCGCTTCGGTCAGTTGGCCGCCCTCTTCGTACCCTACGTATCCGGGGGGGGCTCCGATCAACCGGGACACGGTGTGTCGCTCTTGGTACTCGCTCATGTCGATGCGAACGAGCGCGCGCTCGTCGTCGAACAGGAACTCGGCCAGCGCGCGCGCCAACTCGGTCTTCCCGACGCCGGTGGGTCCGAGGAAGATGAACGAGCCGATGGGACGGTTCGGGTCCGACAAGCCCGAGCGCGCGCGCCGGATCGCGTTCGACACGGCCGCTATTGCCTCGTCTTGCCCGACCACCCGCTCGTGCAGGTTCTCCTCCATGTGAACAAGTTTCGCGATCTCGCCTTCCATCAGTTTCGACAAGGGAATCCCGGTCCACTTGGCGACGACTTCGGCGACGTCTTCCTCGTCCACTTCTTCCTTCAAGTAACGCTGGGTCGATTGCAGATCCGCCAGAGCCGCTGAGGCTGCTTCCATCTCTTTGCCGAGAGACGGAAGGTCGCCGTAGCGCAGTTGCGCGGCGCGCTCTAGGTCACCCGAACGCTCGGCGAGTTCAGCCTGTGTCTTGGCATCCTCGATCTTGGTCTTGAGATCACGAATCCGCCCAACCGCGTCCTTCTCTTGCAGCCAGTGCGCCTTCATGCCCGCGGAGCGCTCCTGAAGTCCTGCGAGATCTGCTTCGAGTCGCTGCAGGCGATCGACGGACGCGGGGTCAGTCTCCTTGCGCAGCGCGGCGCGTTCGATTTCCAGACGCTTGATGTCGCGCTCCACTTCGTCGAGTTCCGTCGGCATGGAGTCCATCTCGATGCGTAGGCGACTCGCCGATTCGTCCATCAGGTCGATCGCCTTGTCGGGCAGGAACCGACCCGTGACATATCGACTCGAGAGCATCGCGGCGGAAACCAGCGCTGCGTCGGTGATGCGGACGCCGTGGTGGACTTCGTAGCGCTCCTTCAGCCCGCGAAGGATTGCGATGGTGTCCTCGACGCTCGGCTCACCGACGACGACCGGTTGGAAACGGCGCTCAAGCGCCGCGTCCTTCTCGACGTGCTTGCGGTACTCGTCCAGCGTCGTCGCGCCGACCAAACGCAGTTCGCCGCGCGCGAGCAAGGGCTTGATCATGTTGCCGGCGTCCATCGCCCCTTCGGCCGCCCCGGCGCCGACGATCGTGTGCATCTCGTCGAGGAAGGTGACGATCTCGCCCTCGGAATCGGCGATCTCCTTCAACACGGCCTTCAGCCGTTCTTCGAACTCACCGCGGAACTTCGCGCCGGCGATGAGCGCGCCGAGGTCGAGCGCGACGACGCGCTTGTTCTTCAAGCCTTCCGGCACGTCGCCCGCAACGATGCGCTGGGCGAGTCCCTCCACGATCGCGGTCTTTCCGACGCCGGGTTCGCCGATCAACACGGGGTTGTTCTTGGTGCGTCGCGAAAGCACTTGAATCACGCGCCGCACTTCGTCGTCACGGCCGATTACCGGATCGAGTTTGCCACGGCGCGCAAGGTCGGTGAGATCGCGCGCGTATTTCTCCAACGCTTGGAACGTCCCCTCGGGCGTCTGCGACGTGACGCGTTGCGACCCGCGAACCTCAGCCAGCACGCGCAAGACCGAATCGCGCGTGAGGCCGTTCTCCTTCAGCAGCGTCGCAACCGGTCCCGGCACTTCCGTCAACGCGAGCAGCAGGTGCTCGGTGGAGACGTACTCATCTGTGAGCGCGCGCGCCTCCTCTTGCGCGCGCTCGATCACGCGCACAAACGCGGGCGAGGCGCTTGGCGACGGCGGTTGCCCACCAATGCTCACCCGCGGCAGGCGGTCGATCAAAGACTCGACGCGATCGCGCAGCGCGCGCGGCGACGCACCCGCCTTCTGCACCACGGGGAAAACCACACCCTCGGCGTCGGCGAGCAACGCGTGGAGCAAGTGCTCGGGTTCGATGGACTGCCGGCCGCGCGCCGCTGCGAGTTGCTGCGCGGAAACGACGGCCTGCTGCGATTTCAGCGTCAGCCGCTCGAAGTCCATCAGAGGTCTCCGAGCACCCGCGGGATGTCGCGCAGCGGCACCAGCGACGTAGTCACCTGAGGGCGCGCCGCTTCGAGACGCTCCTGCATGTCTTCGATCTCGCGCGTCAGACGTAGCACCATCTCGACGCCGGCAAGGTTCATGCCGCGCACCTGCGTCATTTCTTGGATCATCCGGATGTGTTCGATGTCGCGCTCGGAGTAGCGGCGCGCGCGACCCTCGGTGCGCTGCGGACACAGCAGTCCCTTGCGGTCCCACATCCGCAGCGTTTGTGGATGAACGCCGGCACGTTCCGCGGCGACCGAGATCAGATACCGCGCGCGGTCGTCGGTGACCCGCCGCGCGGTCTTGGGAGTCGGAATCCTTTCTCGCTCCATGGTGTCCTCCTAGGCCTTCGGACGCTCCGGTGCCTGGGTGATCCGTGCGAGTTGCTCAATCAACTCGCGCTGTTCGCGTGTAAGTTCGTCGGGGACGGCAAGGCGGATAGTTGCCAACAAATCCCCATGGCCGCCGCCGGTTCGCGGAACACCCTTCCCGCGGACGCGGAATGTCTTTCCCGGCTGCGTTCCGGCGGGGATCTTCACCGTCACCGGCGCTCCGTTAAGCGTCGGCACCGTTACCTTCGCGCCGAGAGCGGCTTCGGGGAACGAAACCGTAACCTCCACGACAAGGTCATCACCGCGACGCGCGAACACCGAATGCGGGTTCACGCGAACGATGACGTACAGATCCCCCGCACCCCCCTCCGCCGTCCTGCCTCGCCCGCGCACGCGAATGCGCGCGCCGTCGGCGATTCCGGCCGGGATGCGAACCTTGACCTCACCGGTCTCTGTTCGTACGGCGACGGTGCTGCCGTGAACCGCGTCCTCGAACGAAACACGCAAGGCCGTCTCGAGGTCGGCGCCGCGGCGGGCGCGCGCGCGCCCGCCGAAGAACTCCCCGAAGATGTCTCCCATGTCGAACGGGATGTCCTGGTAGCGGATGGTGTTCTCCCAGCCCGAACCGGGTGCTCCCCCCGCATACCCGGAGTGAGCCAGATGCCGGACCTGGTCGTACTCCGCACGGGTCTTCTCGTCGGCCAGAACATCGTAGGCCTCGGAGATCTCCTTCATCCGCTCCTCAGAGGCCTTGTCTCCGGGATTGCGATCGGGATGGAACTTGCGTGCCAAGTTCTTGTACGCGCGCTTGATCTCCTCGGTCGTCGCCTTCTCTGCGACGCCGAGCACCTTGTAGAAGTCCTTCTGAAACCAAGCGCGTGAACCGTTCACGGCTTCCTCTTGCCCACCTTCACCATCGCGGGGCGAATCACCTTCCCCTTCAACTCATAGCCCGGCCGGAAGACCTCCGCGACGAACGGTTCACCTTCCCCGTCGTCGTCGGCCTGCATGACCGCCTCGTGATGTTCGGGATCAAATGACTCACCTTGCGCATTCATGCGCTGCAAGCCTTCCTTCTTCAGCACCTCGAACAACTCCCCAAACACCAACTCGACACCGTGGACGAGTTTCTCGTAGTCGCGGGTCTGGTCGGCGTGCATCAGGGCCAGTTCGAACGCGTCGAGCACGGGCAACAGCTTCTCGACGAGTGCCTGCCCGGCGAACTCCAAGATGGCGCTCTGGTCCTTCAAAATGCGCTTGCGGTAGTTCTCGAACTCGGCCTTGAGCCGCCGCAGATCGTCGAGGTGCGAGGCCGCCTCACGGCGCGCGGCAGTGAGTTCGTCCTCCTCGACGATTTCGGCCGCAACGACCTCTTCGGCATTCGCATCGTGCACGAACCCGTTCCCGTCTCCACTCACTTCTTCGGGCATCCGATTACGCCTCCCCGGCGCGCTCATCCTCGTCGACGATCTCGGCCTCGACGACGTCGTCGTCGCCCGACGCGCCTTGATCCGGCGCCGCGCCGGCCTGAGCCTCCTGCGCTTGCTGCGCGTACATGGCTTGACCGATCTTCTGCGCCGACGTCGACAGCTCCTCACTCGCCGACTTGATCGCCGCAACGTCGGACCCCGCGAGAGCGGTCTTGACGGAGGCCACCTTTGCCTGGACCTCTTCGCGGTCGGCGGCCGGGATCTTGTCGGTGTTCTCCGCGATGAGCTTCTCCGTCGTGTACACGAGGTTGTCGGCAAGGTTGCGAGCCTCGGCCTCTTCGCGGCGCGCGTGGTCCTCGGCCGCGAACTGCTCGGCTTCCTTGACCATCCGGTCCACTTCGTCGCGAGGAAGCGCGGTGCCGCCGGTGATCGTCATCGCCTGCTGCTTACCGGTCGCGAGGTCTTTTGCCGACACCTGCACGATGCCGTTGGCATCGATGTCGAAGGTGACTTCGATCTGCGGGATGCCGCGCGGCGCCGGCGGGATGCCCATCAACTGGAACTTGCCGAGCGAAAGCACGGCGTGCGAGGTCGCCATCTCGCCCTCGCCCTGCAGAACGTGAACCTCGACCGACGTCTGGCTGTCGGATGCCGTCGAGAAGATCTCGCTCTTGCGCGTGGGGATGGTCGTGTTCCGCTCGATCAGGCGCGTGAAGATGCCGCCCATCGTCTCGATGCCGAGCGTCAACGGCGTCACGTCCAGCAGCAGCACGTCCTTGACCTCGCCGCGCAGAACTCCGGCTTGAATCGCCGCGCCGATGGCAACGACCTCGTCGGGGTTGACGCCCTTGTGCGGCTCCTTGCCGCCGGTGAGCTTGCGCACGAGTTCCTGGATCATCGGCATCCGCGTGGAACCGCCGACGAGGATCACGTGATCAACGTCGGCAATCGGAATGCCGGCATCCTTGACCGCAAGTTCGAACGGAATCCGGCAGCGGTCCACCAGGTCCGCCGTCAAGCGCTCGAACTCGGTGCGGGAGAGCTTCTCCTCGAGGTGCAGCGGGCCCTCGGCGGTGGCGGTGATGAAGGCCAGATTGATGGTCGTCTCCATCGTTTGGGACAACTCGATCTTCGCCTTCTCGGCGGCTTCCTTCAGACGCTGCGTCGCCATGCGGTCGGCGGCCAGGTCGACGCCGTGCTTGTTCTTGAACTGCGTGACCATCCAGTCGATCACGCGCTGGTCCCAGTCGTCACCGCCGAGCAACGTGTCGCCGTGGGTGGACTTGACCTCGAACACGCCGTCGCCGATCTCGAGCAGCGAGACGTCGAAGGTCCCGCCGCCCAGGTCGAAGACCAGGACGGTCTGCTCCTTGCCCTTCTTGTCCAGGCCGTACGCGAGTGCCGCCGCGGTCGGCTCGTTGATGATGCGCAAGACTTCGAGTCCGGCGATCTCGCCAGCTTCCTTGGTCGCCTGGCGCTGCGAGTCGTCGAAGTAGGCCGGGACCGTGATGACCGCCGCGGTCACCTTGTCGCCCAGGTAGGCCTCCGCGTCGCGCTTGAGCTTGAGCAGGATCTGCGCGCTGATCTCTTGCGGGACCCACTTCTTCCCGTCCACGTCGAGGGACCAGTCGCGGCCCATGTCTCGCTTGATCGAGCGCACGGTCCGGTCGGGGTTGGTGATCGCCTGGCGCTTGGCGACCTCGCCGACCAGAATCTCGCCACCGCTCTTTGCGAACGCGACCACGCTTGGCGTGGTGCGCGTGCCCTCGGCGTTCGCGATAACCGCCGGCTCGCCGGCCTCCAACACGCTGACGACCGAGTTGGTGGTCCCCAGATCGATTCCAACGGCCTTAGCCATGTTCGGCGTGTCCTTTCTTGAGTCTGGCACTGTCAAGGTGGACTCTATGAACCTGCGCCTGGTCCTGTCAACTAAACTTGCGCGCGCCCTTATCAAGTTGCGCCGACGCCGCCCTTGATGTCCCTATTTCTGCCATTGTGAGCGGGCCCAAAGGAAAGCGCCCTCCGGACAACGAAATGAGCCTTGCCGACAATCAGCGGCGGGTTCACGGGCAACACGGGTAAGGGGGATTGTTGTGAGATTTCGGAGCGCGGCGCTCGGGCGGCGTCGAAAGGCAGTTTTCGGCATCGCCATCACCTTGGCACTCACGCTTTCTGGAATCCCATCGCACGCCGCGTCGTCCAACGACGACTTCGCGACCGCCTTCGTCGTCACCGAGACGCCCTTCTCCGACGTGACGTCGAACGCCGACGCCACCACCGAAACTGGGGAGCCGCAAACGTCGTGCTCGACCGCGACCGGGACGACCGTGTGGTACGCCTACGCTCCCGTCGAGACCCTCCGAATCGACGCCTCGACCTTCGGCAGCAAGTTCGACACCGTCCTCGCCGCCTATACCGGATCCTCGCTTGAGGATCTCACCGAGGTCGCCTGCAACGACGACGCCACCGACGTCGGCAGCCGGCAGTCCCGACTCCGAGTGGTCGCGCGCCCCGGCGAGACACTGTTTCTGCAGATCGGCGGGTACCAAGGGGAGACCGGCGCACTGAGCTTGTCTCTGACCGCCTCGCCCGCGGCGGCAAACGACGACTTCGCGTCGGCAATCGAGATCGACTCCCTCCCCTTCGAGACGTCGATCGACCTCTCGAACACCACACTCGAGGACGGCGAACCGACGGAATGCGACATGTCGGAGGAGGACAGCAGCGTCTGGTTCCGCTTCGTTCCGTCCGAGAGCGTCGGCGTGAAGTTCGCCTACGAGGAGGATGAGAGCCCGATTGTCGCGATCTACGCCGGGGATTCACTCCCCGAGCTCACGCCGGTAACGTGCGACTACCCTTCCCGAACCAGAGGGGCGTTCCGCGCAGATACGGGCACCACCTACTACGTCCAAGTCCGGTCGCCGTGGGAAGGGTTCTCCACAACCGATCTGCTCCTGGAAGAAGTCGCGGTCCCAACCAACGACGACTTCGCGGACGCCATCGAGATCGACGCGATCCCCGCCGACATTGATGCCTCCACTTGGACGACCACGCTGCAAGAAGACGAGCCGGACGGCTGCGGGGAATATCTCTGGGCGAGCGTCTGGTACCGCTACACAGCGAAGGACGCAACCCCGCTTCTGGCCAGCGTGAGATCACAGGACTTCTGGCCCGCGCTTGCCGTGTACCAGGGAAGCGCGCTGGACAACCTCTCGCTGGTGGCGTGCGGTCGAGACGAGCCCGGAACCGGGGACGGATTCATCCCGACACCGGGCGAGACCTACTACCTTCAGGCCGGCGTTCACTGGTGGGGATTCGGGGACATGACCGTACGCCTCCGCCCGGGGGCGGGCGTGCGGGATCCGGGGCTGACCTACTCCTCCGCATCGACCGACGCAGACAACCCTGATGACTGGTCTGCCGGCGTCTGGGTAGACGCCCTGGTTGCCGGGGCCGGAGCCGGGACCGAGTCGGACCCGCAATACGGCGCCTCGGCCGAGGCCTGCGTCGGGATAGCCTTCTTCGTCTGGGAATGCGTCGGCCCCGGAAGGGGCTACTACGGGCGTTAGCGCAGCACGGGAGCGTCCACGAGGGCACCCGCCTGCAGGCCGGCGCGCGCCGCTTCTCCCCGGGCGACCTCGAGAGCAGCGTCGGCTGGAGGCGTGGTCGTGACCGGGCACGGGTCCGCCCGGCAGGGCTCCAGACGCTG
>Ga0265292_1000186_pt1 | contig 111297 bp, 63 predicted proteins | sample Munlanlewell296A_FD_189080 | JGI IMG/M metagenome (GOLD analysis project Ga0265292, IMG submission 189080) | Leachate microbial communities from a municipal landfill in Southern Ontario, Canada - Leachate well 296A | ecosystem: Engineered > Solid waste > Landfill > Unclassified | place: Canada... | reverse complement strand
TACATATACTATCACGGACGACATGGGAGCGACGTCAAGCGCCTCCACAAACGTGACAATCACAAAGCTGCCCCCGGTCGCGGGCGCGGGCGGGGACATCGCCGCAAACACAAAGGACGACGTGCTGTTCAACGCATCGGGCTCGTCCAGCCCGGACGGCGGAACCATAAGCTACGTCTGGACGATAGAGGGCGCAGACTATCCAACAATGGACTCGACGTTCGCCTACCAGTTTAAGCAGAGGGGGAATTACACTGTCACACTGACTGTGATCGATGACGAAGGGCTGACGAATTCCACTGCTTTTTCAGTTCGCGTGGCGAACGTGCCGCCGACTGCAGTAATGGACGCAATTCCCGAAACTGTCAATTCGGGAGATGCCGTGGGATTCGGAGCAACGAGTTCATTTGATTTTGACGGTGAAGTGGAAAGATATGCTTGGGATTTCGGAGACGGAAAAACAGACTCCGGGAAGGTAGTTACCCATGTCTATGAAAAGCCAGGTACATATAATGCGATACTTACAGTCTGGGACGCGGATAATGAAATGAATATGACTAGCTTTACTGTGACAGTCAAGGGGGTCGCAGGCGAGACCTATGCATACGTCGGCGGCATCCTTGTCGTGTGTGCCGTTGTCGCAGTTATTGTTTTACTTTTCTACTTTAAGCCATACGCCTTTGGGGCGGGATTTAAGCCATTTAGATTGCCAACTCTTAGAGCACCCCGGCAAAGCGCACCACCACCGCCCCCACCACCGTCACTTTCGCCCCCGCCTTCGCCCATGGCGCAGCAAACACAATATGATGCTGTTTCTTATCAACCTCAGCAATATCAATCGCAATCTACGCAATCGGATCAGTATCCACGTCCAACAGAATCTTCGTATCCTGCACAAGCGTATCAATACGGCACCTGTCCTAATTGTGGCGGGATCATGCAAATACCAACTACTGGCGAATATTCCATGACGATTGTATGCCCATCCTGCGGCGCGGAAACCACGATCGAATAACACAAAATTGTTTTATACGACTACCAAATCATCTAGATAGATCAGAACATTATCGGGTTTTATTTACAGTATGGTGTATTACCAAACTTTATAAAACGAAGAAGGATATTGCTCTTTTGGATGTCTCAAGCGAATTGGTACTATCGTTTACTCTCTGCCATTTACATTTCAACATTCATCATACGGGCAAGCTTCGGCGCCCTCATGATAACGTTTCCGCTCTACCTCAATATAGACAATCCCGCCCTGCTTGGCACCATCATGGCACTGCCTTCCGTCGCGGAACTCATAACTGTGATGATTGTCGGCGTGCTGATCGACAAGTACGGGCGCAAGAACATGCTTCTGGGCGGCCTTTTGCTCGCCACACTGGCAATATTCATGATAGCCACCACGACAAATATATATCTGCTCGCACTCATAAACATTCTCCATGGCATATCCGCCGGTACGATACTCGTTTCCTCCCTCGCACTCCTTGCCGATTACGTGCCTCAAAACAGCAGGGGGAAGGAAATGGGAGCATTCGATTTCGCAAACCTGTTCGGATGGCTTGTGGGGTTTGGCGTCGGCGGCATACTCGTCGATGTTTTCATAAACGAGCTTTGGCTCAGGTTCGTTATTGACGGGATTCTCGCGTTGATATGCTTGATCTATGCATACTTTGCCCTTGATGAACCTGACAAGGAATCACACATAGCAGATGAGATAAATTTCCAGCACATAAAATCCGTCCTTACACAGAAATCAATATTACTGCTCATGATACCCTGGCTCATAATCTACCTTTTCATCGGCGCCATCCTCACGTTCGCTTCTGTCGCCGGCGTCAAAGGCATGAACATTCCGGCAACCTATGTTGGTTTAGCGCTCGGCGGGGCGGGTGTTATATTCCTTTCGACACAGATATTCTTCGGCAAGATGTCGGACAAGTACGGCAGGGCTCCCATCATGTTCCTTGGCGTAATCGGAGTGCTGGGATTAGCATCCACGATTGGTGTGGTATCCGTGCTGGCGCCGCCACCTGGATCCATCGGCTTGAACTACCTTATCCAGATAGCGCCCGCCATACCGCTAGTGCTGATATTTGCATTGATGTGCAGTGCTTTCGCACCCTCTGCGCTGGCATCACTCGCTGATGAGGCGCACGAGAAAAGGCGCGGCATTACCATGGGCGTATATAGCATGGTGATAAGCGCCGGCATGAGCATAGGCCCGCCCGCATTTGGGTTCATCAGCCTGTACGGCGGCACTCCGGGAATCATAGCGTTCATATTCTGCACCTCGATGATAATGTTCGTGGCCGTGGTGTTAAAACACATGCTTGGCAAGGCCGAGTCGGGGGAGAAGCCGCGACTAGGGGATTTGTTCATATGGGCGCGTTTCAGGCGAACTAGCGAAAAGGTTGAGGGCGATAACCCCGATGTTATTGATAAATAACTTTAAATGGTTGAAATAATACAGAGACAGAAACCGCAAATGCATGTAATGTTGTGTGAGCACAAATCAAGACTACTGGAGAATAACAATGAAGATAGGCGTCATCGGATGCGGTGCGATAGGTGCGATATTGTCTAGATCGCTCGATAGAATGGAAGAGATAGATGAGATATTCCTATTTGACAGGTCGTTTGAAAACACACAAAAGATGGCAAAAAAATTGAAAAAAGGAAATGCTGTTAAAAACATACGCGAACTGATAGACAAGTCGGATATGGTCGTTGAATCTGCATCCCAGGAAGCTGTAAGGGAATTCGCACCCATGGCATTACGAAAGAAGAAGAATGTTTTTATTATGAGCGTCGGAGCGCTTCACGATACGAAACTTTTGAGAGAACTAGAACTCATTGGAAAAAAGAACAAGTGCAGGCTTTACATACCATCTGGTGCGATATGCGGCATCGATGGAATAATCTCCGCGTCTGCAGGTAAAATAAAATCGGTGACGCTGACGACGACTAAACCCATCGTAGCATTGAGGGACAACGCTTACATCAAAAAACGGAAAATAAATTTAGACGCGATAAAAAAACCTACCACGATTTTCGAGGGTTGTGCGGAGGATGCCGTAAAACATTTTCCGAAAAACATAAACGTCGCAGCTACACTCTCGCTCGCAGGAATTGGTTTCAAAAAGACGAAGGTACGGATTGTTGCTGACCCAAAGGCAACCATGAACAAGCATAAGATAGTAGTGTCTGCCGATTTTGGAGAGCTGGAAACCGAAGCAAGGAGCATTCCTTGTCCAGAAAACCCAAAAACCAGCTATCTTGCCGCACTATCCGCTATTGCCACCATAAAAAAAATTATAAAAACTCTATCCGTCGGCACATAACGATTGTTGACGTTTTGACAAACATTTATTAGAACAACACTCCTTTATAGAATATATGGACGAAATACTGCCCGGGAGGTTTTCATCCTTCTTTATGAGCAACCGCCCTTCTACGCCGAAGTTTATTCATGAGATAATAAACTGTAACAAAAAGTTGGGCGATGCAATAAACTACAATGTTGTAAGAAGTATGAGCACCAAATGCGGCCACAGGTTTATGATAACTTGCGCGGGAGCCAATATCGCAGAATTATCTTTGGAAGACGCCGTGGAGGTTGCAGATTACGATCCGGTAAGAAACACCATGATGCTTCTCGGGGCAAGGGAGCCGAATGCAGACACACCTCTTCACTGGTTGATATACAAAGCCTTCCCAAACATAAATGGTGCAGCACGGATATACAACGAATCCATAATACAAAACAACGATATATTGAAAACAAAACACAATATAAAGCATATTAATTTTGAAACATCGCTTGAGATTGCCGAGACGCTTAAAAAAAATAATTGCGTTGTCATAGGGGATCTTGGTTTAATCGTAATCGGAAAATCCTTAAATGAGGTGGCGAACACCATCATAAACCTTTATAACAATAGTAAATCTTCCTAGTTGGTGATACAATGAAGGTTCATATCGGTGGCAAGGAGAAGAACATAAGAGCAGTCTGGCTAGATAAGGGAATAATAAAAATGATAGACCAAAGACTTCTCCCACATAAATTTAAAATTTTTAATGCAAGGAATATAAACGATGTTATATTCGCTATAAAGGAGATGATTGTCAGGGGCGCGCCCGCAATCGGTGTAACCGCCTCATACGGGCTGGCTCAAGCATGCGTTCAGGGCAAGAATGTAACTAAAGCAGCAAAATTACTCAAAAACACCAGGCCGACCGCTTACGACCTCTTCTACGCTGTAGATATAGTTTTGAGTGCGATAAAAAATGGAAACGACCCTGTCGAAGCATCCGAAATATATGCAAGGGAGATTATCGACCAGTGCAGACGAATAGGAGAACACGGTGAAAAATTAATCGAAGACTGTTTCAGAATACTTACACATTGTAATGCAGGTGCACTGGCAACCGTAGAATATGGTACCGCACTCTCACCAATACGATTTGCGCATTACAACAAAAAGAAACTGCTAGTTTACGTTGATGAGACAAGGCCAAGATTGCAGGGGGCAAAATTGACTGCATGGGAGCTACGCCAGGAAGGGATCGAACACTACGTTATAGCGGATAATGCTGCAGGTCATTATATGAAAAAAGGCGAGATAGACATGGTTATTGTCGGCGCGGACAGGATTGTGCGGAATGGGGACACAGCGAACAAAATAGGAACTTATGAAAAGGCAGTTTTAGCAAAAGAGAACGGCATCCCGTTCTATGTCGCGGCGCCGACGAGCACGATAGATGTGTCTATCAAAAATGGCGACGAGATTCCAATAGAAGAAAGATCGCAGAATGAGGTCTTGTTTGTAGGCAAACACAGGATTCCGCCGAAGGGCAGTCCGGCTAAAAATCCAGCATTTGATATCACGCCCGCGAAGTACATTACCGGAATAATAACCGAAAGGGGCGTTTTTGCACCTTCGGAGATAATGAAGATATGTTCGATTGTATGACACAATCAAATATATTTAATCAACCTCTAACGCATGAAACGAAAGGGGCGATATAGTTGGACAAGCGTCCATTAATATTTATTGTAATATCTGCATTTTTATTTGGAGTCAGTCTGCCTTTCGCCAAGCTGCTTGTTGGGAACGTTTCCCCTGTAGCCTTGGCCGGACTTCTTTATCTCGGTGCCTTTGCAGGGCTCTCGTTGTTTTCTGTTGGAAGACGCATTATAACGACACGTATCGATAAAACATCAGCATCATTGGAAAAGAGAGACATTCCTTGGTTAGCGGGTGCAATACTTGTAGGTGGAGTGATAGGGCCAATAAGTTTGATGATGGGACTGACACTCGTTTCAGGTTTTTCCGCATCCTTATTGCTCAACCTAGAAACTCTCACTACGATAGTAATCGCGGTTGTCTTCTTTAAGGAGAACGCAGGAAAACGCGTATGGTTAGCATCGGCATGTGTGATCGCAGCAGGGATATTTTTAACCTGGGATCCCAGCCAAGGTAAGTTTGGCACACTCGGTCCTTTATTGATCGCATTTGCGATGGTATGTTGGGGAATAGACAACAATCTAACGCGCAATATTTCCGGTAAAGATCCAATACTGATTGCCAAAATTAAAGGATTTGTAGCTGGAACAATATCTCTTTTACTCGCTGTAACTCTTGGAATAACGATACCGCTTGACATTATGATTGTAGCCGCACTGTTGCTGGGCTCATTCAGCTACGGTATTAGCTTGGTATTTTTTATCAGAGCACTCGAGGGATTGGGCTCTTCCAGAACTGGATTACTCTTCAGTTTGGCACCTTTTATCGGCGCTATAACTTCACTTATCCTGCTCAGGGAATGGATTGGATGGGTGATGTTCCCGGCAGTAGGATTTATGGCTGCTGGTGTATTGCTAATAATCACAGAAAAACACTCACACCTTCACTTTCATAAAACGATAACACATATTCATTTACACTATCGCGATGTGCATCATCGACACAGGCACGCTGGGGCCTACGATGAGCCCCACGCACATGAACATTTACATCTCGAAGAGTCCCACATTCATGCTCACTGGCCAGATACTCATCATAGACATGACCACAGAACGAGTATGGGAACTTAGTTTAAAAGCTTCAGACACACCGATACCACTCAACGAAACTAAAGTATACTGAGAATATCTACTTCCAATCCCTTATCTCAAACTCTTTTCTGCAATGCCTGCATGTTATGAGTTTGCTCACTTTTGAACTGCAGTTCTGGCAAACATCCTGCCCATATACTATAATTTCGCCGCAGAAACTACATTTTATGAAAAACTCCTCCGACGCATCACACCATTTAAAAACCTCTGCGCCCCCGCAATCAGGGCACCTCTTCTCATCTAGTTTAAATTTTGAATTACAGAGAGGGCAGTAGTCGCTCTTGGAATCTGGTGCATGTCCGCTTTTTATTTTAACGGTTCTTATCACATTACTGACGAATGAAGCGAATCCTCTTTTTTTCATAGGCAGTTTTTCTTCCCTGCTCCAGTCAAAATTCGTTTCAAGGTATCCTAACAAATACACGAATAGCAAGACGATCAGGATTTCCAGGGCGATATGGTATGTAAGAAACGGCCCATTTTTTTTAACCCATTGTACCCAGAAATACGTGGATGCAGCGGATATTCCGAAAAAGGAAATCGCTCCCAGAAACCAAAAACCCAGGACGGGTTGTTTGTTTTCGTCTCCATATTTGTAGTTTCCCAGCCGTTCCCGCAATGCTCTTATTTCCATCATAAAAACAATGCACGTGCCCGCAGACGCAATGAAAACGATGGCGCCAACTGCCTTGTAAATCGTTTCATCATACGCCGACAGCAATAATGTGCCAAAAAACGAAAGGGCGTATATTGCCGCAAGAAAAAAAGAACGTGCCCATATGTTTGGAAACGCGAAAATCATAAAAACAAACGCGATAAGAATTAAAAAAAACCAGAGGATTGTGGAAATGTAAATGCCGTATATTTGGGGGGTGTCCAGTGAACCGATTGCAAGGGCACATAACAGCAATAGAAAAAAAGCGGCCATGAATAATGTTTGGCGGTGCAGCAGTCTTCCTATAAAATTTGTAAGAGTGTTTCGCATATGGCGGGTATTTGAGTTACACTGTAGATAAATGTTTTTATCAGAAGGTCATATCGCGCATTTGCAACTTTCAGTGCAGGAGAAAATTACAATCTGCGGGTTTTCTTAAACCTTTTTCTGAAAAATACGAGATAGGCAACTGCCAGTATGGCAATTATCGAGACGGCACTTATTCCAATAATAGTCGTAGTTTGATCTTTCTCCCCGCCAATATTTGACGTGGATGTATCGTTAAACCCGATCAGGTATATGTTTCCTCCCCAATCGCCGACACAAACGCCGTATTTGCCGATGCACGGGATTATTCCGCTGTTATAGTTTGCGGAATAATTTATTTCCCATATCGGTTTTCCATCCTTTTGGCTGATGCATGTGCAATTTGTGTAGTTTCCTACATTCCCGTATGTAAAAACTATCCTGTCATCGCCGCAGAGTATGGGTGGAGAGTATATTGCCTTTGTATAGTTTGTTTTCCATATTGTTTTCCCCTCATTGTTAAGACAATAAAAGCTCCTCCCCGCTCCGATAAAAATATTGTCGTGAGCAACAGCGGGGTCGAAAAGGTTAGGGCCGAGGCTCTCTGTCTTCCATACTTCTTTACCGGTGTTCTTGTCGATAGCATGAAGAGTGTCTCCGACAGCTATGTAAATCCTGTCTTTATAGACAACAGGAGTGCCACCCACACCACCCAGGTCGCAGGTCCATTTAACCTCTGGTTTTGCAAGCATCGGGAATTTTGTGAACATCTTTGCATCTGTAGACAACGCATACAGTTTCCCATCCTCGCAGGAGAAATATGCCACCTTGCCGTCAACGGCAGGCGCACCCCTCAACCGCTCCGCTTGATACCGCCATACGTCCTCGCCGGTTTCTGCATCCATTGCCACGAGCAACCCTTCCTGAAGCCCTATGAAAACTTTGCCGTCAGCGACAGTCGGTTGGCTGTAGGACGTCGTGTAGAAAAACCATCGCCTCCATATCTGCTCTCCGGTGTTTATATCCAGGCAATAGACATATACACCGTAATCTGTTTGTTGTTGGCCGATACTGGTTGACGTTATATACGCCTTATCGTTAACAATGCAGGACGTCTGGACCTTATATCCTTCTGCGGCGAAGTTCCAGAGCGATTTTCCTGTTTTTTCATCAAGGCAACCAAACATGGCAGACCAATTGTCGCCATAAACCAGTGTATCCCATGTGCCAGCAAATACTTTTCCCTTATAAAGTGTAATTCCTGCAGTAACGTATCCACCATCGATAATGTTTGCCTTCCACTTCACACTTACTTTGTCTGGTACGGTATATTTTGAGGCGCCTGTGTGATTGGCGTCGTGCATGTACATCGACCAATTGTCTTCGATAGAATTATTCTCAGCTATTTCCTCTGAGATTGGGGAACTGCTAAAAGCTCCGACTGCACTATTTCCTAATAGAAACGCGATTATTAAGACGTATATGAGTTTCAAGATGGCCCAAACCCCGTACATATTATAGGCGTCATATTAATAAAACCTATCTCTTAGCGTATCAAATATTTAATATCTAACGCGTTATCCTCTTCTTGGCGATCATGCCTATGTTTGGAAAAATAAAGGAATACGCCAAATTGTCACGTTCATTCAATATCGCTTTTACTGGTATGGCACCAGTGCTTGGGGCGGTAAGTGTTGGAGAGTACGGGATTTCAACTCTTTTTCTCTTGTTCATCATCGGTTGTCTCGGGCACATGTACGGATTCGCGTTAAACGACTATCTCGACATCGGGGTGGATAAAGAATCATCGGAATTATCCGAGAGGCCCCTAGTAAAAAGAAGCATATCCAAAAAAGGAGCGCTATCATTTATACTAGCCTCTTTGCTTTCCGCGTTCCTTCTCTGTATCGCTTTTTTCCCGAATATGGTTACATTGGCAATATTGGGCTCATCCTCCATATTGGTAACGCTTTATAACATGACGAACAAAAAACTACCAGGTGTAGACGTAATCCTCTCCGCATCGATATTTGCACTAGTATTATTCGGCGGGTATGCTCCTAGAAACACGTTTGAAAATCTAACATATCTTATCGCCGGAGTAGGGGCAGTTCAAGTACTGTTCATGAATGTTGTTCTCGGTGGATTAAAGGACATAGAGCACGATAAAAGGACATTAAGCAAAACGTCGGCATCGTCTCTTGGCGTCGCCATTAAAAATAAAAGAGTGGAAGTTTCGCGAAAGTTTAAACTCTGTGCTTCCGGAATCGAGGTTTCCCATATCTCATTATCTTTTGCCCCGTTTATTTTCTTACAGTTGCCATACCAGTTATGGCAGATCTCTCTCATGTTGGTTGTTTCGATAGCCATACTCTATATAACAAAACTCGTGCTTTCCATAGATTACTTCGAGCGACGCCGCCTAAGAAAGCTGGTAGGCATACATTACATGGTCAGTTTTTCTCTTGCGCCGTTGATTTTAGCTTCCGTAAATACCTATGTTCTTCTCCTGGTGGTCGTACCGCCAATAGCGTTTGTTGGATCCAACCTGCTGCTCCATGGCACATATCTAAACCCACAAACAATGTGAGCGATGGATACTTATAAATGACATTTGTGCCAAAAATTTAATATAGTGATATATTTTAGTGTTAAGAACAATGATCAAAAAAATACTTCTCGCCCTGGTGTTGACGCTGGTAGTCGTATACTATATTATTGTACCATACACGTATATCAATACAAACACAAATTGGGAAAGCGACATTGGTCTCTCCGCCTACTCCGATAAGTGGGACGACCTGTCGCAGTTCAAGGACGATATGGAACATAACGCCAACCCTAAATATCAGGTGCTTTCTATAGTCTCTACCACAACATTCCTCAGAAGCGTCGGCAATCCAACCAAGTCGGTGCTTGTCGTTATAGGCGTAGAAAAGAAATATAGTGAATTGGAAGTCGAGGCCGTTGAAAAATTTGTAAGGGCCGGAGGCAAAATGATACTTGCAGATGATGGCGGGCTTGCCACATCAGTTTCTGAAAAATTCGGCGTATACTTTTATAATGGTATGCTGTGGGAAAATGAAACCTATGGCATATGGGTCGATGGGAAACTTATAAAAAATAAGACATATCCGCATATTAATGCCACGATAGATAAAAAACAGTATGAAATAGCGACCAATGGACCGACTGCACTTTATTTTGAAGAGAGTTTAAAAAGTAAGATCGGTACCGTTTACGCAAACAGCAGCAGAAAGAGTTATTTGGACTTTAATAAAAACGGCCTCGTAGATCTCGACGACAAACAAGGACCGATGACCATAGCCGTAGAAATCCCTGCTGATGATGGGAAAATAATTTTCATCTCCGATCCAGACATGTTTGTCAACGGCATGCTAAAAACTCAGGGAGACAACAGCGAATTCGCCTTGGCGCTTATTGAACATCTGCTGCCAAGCGGCGGAAGCGTCATTTTTGACGAAAGCAGGCACAACCAAAACAAATATCTTGAGAACGAATATCAAACTACGGCTTTCATCACTTTTATGCTGTCCAGCGAAGGCATAGGATTCTCTGTTGCCGGTACATACCTGGAAATATTCCCATCACTGCTGTCTATATCCCTCGTCGTCATCTTGGTCGCGATTGCAACAATTAAAATAAAGGACAAGGAGAGGTGGGTGCACAAATACGACATAACGACATTCAAGCCGTTGCCCACACCGCTCCCAAGAAATCCAGGAGAACAGCAAGAGATATTGGCGAAGCTAATCAAAGAGAAGGTTCGAATCATGTCAAGCCTGTCCGTCGAAGAAGTGGGTAAAATACCCAAGGAAAAACTTAGGAAGTACATACCGGATAAAACTTTAGCTGAATTTGTAGAGAATCCCAAGGGGCCTTATACACCGGACGATTTAAAAAAGATTGTCGCAAAAATCGATGATTGGAAGAGATAAGCATCTTCCGATTTTTCTGCAATAACGATACTGATATTTATGTCATCTTTTATTTGGGGATATCTTTAAACTCCGTATTATCTCATTAATCCCAACGCCCTTTTTTGCGTTTGTAAGTATCATCTTGCCGTTGGGGTTTATTCTCTTGAAATCGCTTACAATTATGTTTACGTCAACATCCACATATTTTGCGAGATCGATCTTATTCAATATCGTAATATCCGATTCAGCGAATATCATCGGATGCTTTCTGACCATGTCGTCGCCTTCTGTTGTGGATATGACCACAATACGCTTCTCTGCACCCAGCTCGAAATCGGCAGGGCATACGAGATTGCCGACATTCTCGATGAACAGGACATCTATCTTGTCCAAATCAAATTTTGTAAGCGCGTGGCTTACACCATGCGCATCCAGGTGGCACTCCTTTCCCGTGTTTATGTTCACGCTCTGCATACGGTGTTTTTTAAATCGCCTGTAATCATCGTTGCCGGCGACATCCCCCGCGATCGCGCCTACGCGCATTCCGTTCTTTTTTAAGAAGTCTGCAATCCTCTCGATTATTAATGTCTTCCCGGAACCAACCGCCCCTAAAACGTCAAACGCTTTCACACCATGTTTTCTCAAGAGTTTTCGATTTTCTTCAGCAAGTTTCCTGTTTTCTTGCAGTATGTCTTTTTCTATTGCAATGTCAAGAACTTTATGCATTGTACCGAGCCCGATATCCGTTTCACAACTAAAAATGTTTCTTAATTGTATAATATAAAACTCAAAAGTTTATTTATCTTGCACTTTATACCGTACTTTATGGGCAGAACTAAAAAGGTTGTCCTCACAATCGGCGGCTCGGACTCATCTGGCGGCGCTGGCATACAAGCAGATGTAAAAGCCCTGTCTGCCATCGGCGTGCACGCGTGCACAGTAGTTACGTGCATAACAGCTCAGAATACTAAACAAATATCTGAGATATATCCCCTGCCTCTCAATGTTATAGATGAACAGTTGAAGTGTATTATCAAAGATATTCGTCCAAAAATCTTCAAAACCGGTATGTTGTACCGCAAAGAAATAATCGGATGCGTTGCCAAAAATATCGTGAAAAAAAACAATTCGATAGTTGTCGATCCAGTAATGTCCGCAACAGTCGGAAAATCGTTGATATCCGAAGATTATTTAGAAAGCCTTAAGTCCAATCTCATTCCGTTCGCAAAAATAGTTACGCCAAATATTTTCGAGGCGTCTGTTATCGCAAATATGAAAATAAAAGATATAAGTGATGTAAAAAATGCATGTAAAAAAATTCACAAGCTCGGTTGCGAATATGTTTTGATAAAGGGCGGGCATTTAAATGGCAATGCCGTAGATGTTTTGTTTGACGGTAGAACTTATAAAATGTTTTCAATGCCCAGGGTTGCCGGAAAGATGCACGGAACCGGATGCACGTTCGCATCGTTTATCGCAGGTTTCTTGGCTAAAGGCATGACTGTAGAATATGCCGTCAAAAATGCAAAAGACGCCATAACAAAGGCAATAGAATCGAAATATAGCATCGGTGCTGGGGTGGACGTTATTCGTCCTACGATCGTCCTCGAACGAAACGCCCAAAAATTCGAAGTTCTAGATTCATTAAAAAATGCGGTTATGTCGCTCGAAAAGATTTTACCATTGTCATTTATCCCGCGGGTTGGAATAAATTTTGCTTATGCACTTCCAAATGCGATTACGTTAAACGATGTTTGCGGCATACGCGGCAGAATTATGAGAATCGGAAATCGTGCTGTGAGGACTGGCGGCGTAGAGTTCGGAGCTTCAAAGCACGTGGCTACGATTGCTTTGACTGCCATGGCATTTGATGAAAATATTAGAAGCGCGTTGAATATTGCCTATTCAGAGAATCGAATTGAACAACTAAAAAATACTAAATTTATTATCAGAAGTTTTGATAGGAAAAATGAGCCCGCGCCAAAAGGCAAAAAAATATCTACAATGGAATGGGGAACTCAGTATGTTATAAAAAAGATGGGGAGAGTTCCCGACATAGTTTATGACAAGGGGAGCAAGTATAAAGAAGCGATGATAAGAATACTGGGAAAGGACCCCAATGATGTTTTAGAGAAGTTAAAAATGATTATTACGCCGTCTCCTTTGGTTTAAACCAATGTTTGGTCTTCAAACAAATCCATACCAGTGACAACATTACCGGGACCTCTACCAGAACACCCACCACTGTAGCTAAAGCTGCACCGCTTTCTATCCCAAACAACATGATAGCCACTGCGATCGCGACCTCAAAATGATTGCTGGCGCCGATCAGGGCGCTCGGCGCCGCGTCGTCATAGCTTAGTTTGATTATTTTCGCCAGTATGTAGGTAATCAAAAATATAGTCATTGTTTGGATGTAGAGTGGAAGCGCAATCATTCCAATTATTAGCGGTTTATCAACGATTATGCTGCCCTGTAATGCAAAGAGGACAATGAGCGTGATAAGCAGTGCAGATATGGAAACATAATGCAGCCCCGGTGCAAATCTTTTTTCGAACCAGTCCGTACCTTTTTTACTGATGATCTCTTTTCTAGAATAATACCCGGCAAGCAAAGGCAGGCCAACGTATATGCCTATGGACAGTGCTAAAGTTTCCCATGGGATGGGAATATTCGAAATACCCAGTAAAAAGCCAGCCAGCGGCCCATAAAGCACCAGCATCGACAGGGAGTTAATCGCAACCATTACCAATGTGTGCCCCATGTTTCCTTTCGACAGATAACTCCAAACCAGGACCATCGCTGTGCAGGGCGCCACACCGAGCAGGATCATACCAGCAGTATATTGCTGGCCCAATTCTAAAGGAATGAATTGCACAAATACGACTTTCATGAAGAGCCATGCAAAAAGAACCATGGTGAATGGTTTTATCCCCCAGTTCACAATCAATGTCAGCGCAACAGGTTTGGGAGTCTTGCCTGCAGCCACTACATTCTTAAAATCTATTTGTACCATTATAGGATACATCATGAAGAACAGGCATATCGCGATCGGTATTGACACTTGAGCGTATTCAAGCGCACTTAATGTTTTTGCAATATCCGGAAACAGTCTGCCTGCTATAATTCCAAATATTATGCACAATATAACCCAGACTGAAAGATACTTTTCAAATGTTCCTAATTGCTTTTCTTCTGCCATTCAAATCACTTCATTGTATGTTTTTATATTATCTAAATATCGCATTTTCATACTCCTTCTCTGCGCTAGGGAGCACATAAGTTACCATAGATAATCCCGACAATAATCAGTAGATGTGCTCAGCGTCATGGCCGCGAATATCCATGCAGTCAGAAATTTATCCAGAAATCCAAGTCTAATCATCAACGTTTCCACACCTTAATTTTATTTTTTTACATACTGTTTCCATCGTTTCCAGCAGTTCGGCGATCTTCTTATCAGATATTTCGTAAAATATCTTCTTTCCCTCCCGTCTGGATTTTAGGATGCCGCAGTTTCTAAGAACTTTCAAATGATGGGAAACCAGTGTTTGCTCGACGTTAAGGGATGACACGATCTCGCAAACGCAGCGTTCTCTTTTTATCAGCGTCTTTAATATCTTGAGCCTTGTCTCATCGCTGATGCACTTTAGAAGCACCAAATCGTTCATATGAATAAATATACATATGAATGTTTGTTTATATATGTGTTGCTAGGCGTGAGTTAACAGCAAGACGGCTATCATGGAAATTAAGAAAAGTAGTCTATATGCATCTATATAGTTTATATATCATATAGATAAAGCATAATATCTATATATTTATCGATAGTTGGTGAGAATGATGGAAACAAGAAAAGTGCAATTAACAGGCGGCCACACCCTGGTGATATCGCTTCCAAAGAAGTGGGCAACCGAAACATCCATAAAACAGGGGGACGCGCTCGGGCTCGTGGTCCAGCCGAACGGAACATTGATCATCGTCCCCAAAACGACTGGTGAGGACGAGATAAGGACTAAAACAATAAGCGTAGATGAAGACAAGAACATGGAGCATCTCCTGCGCGAGCTGATAGGAGCTTACATGATGGGTTATGATGTAATACGGGTGGCGTCCAAGATAAAGACGACTTCCGATATACGCCAAACTGTGCGCAACTTCACGCAGATGGTCATAGGCCCCGCAATCGTGGAGGAGACAAAAGACACGATAACCACCAAGGATCTCCTGAACCCGACCGACATGCCCTTTGACAAGACAATCCGCAGGATGCACATGATGGTTGACGGCATGCATACCGACGCGATAAGCGCCCTGATAGAGGGTGATACGGCACTTGCAGAGGACGTCATCTCAAGGGACGTCGAGGTGGACAGATTCTACTGGCTCGTCGCAAGGCAGTACAACTTGCTTTTACGCGACATAAAGCTCGTCGAGAAGATGCGCACTACGCGCGAAAAGGCAATTAACTTTTTAATGATCGCAAAGACGATAGAACGCATCGGCGATCACGCGTGCAAGATAGCGGGAAGCGTCGAACACCTTGCCGCACAAAAGAACATAGACAAAAAGACTATGGAGGCAATCTCTAAGGCCAGCACTGGCGCAAGGAGCGTGATGTCCAAGGGAATAAATGCGTTCTTTGACCAGGACATACTTGCCGCGAACAATTGCATAGAATCCGCAGATACCGTGATAAAAGACTGCGACGAGCTGAGCGTCAGGGTAGCGGGGCAAAAAGGAGAGGTTGTCCTTTACACGGCGTACATCGTCGAGAGCATACGCAGGGTCGGTCTATACTCGATGGACATATCGGAAACTGCGATAAATTACATCGTTGACCTTTGATAACGCGGGGAGTATGGCATACGGTCCCGATACCACCTTACAAATCACGCTCAATAAAAGCCAGCATGTATTACTATATTTCCGATATCTACAAATATTCGTAAAGGGGTATGGAGAATCCCAGCATCTTTGAATGTTATCAATCACAATGGGTGATTCAGATGGGTGCATCAACATCATTGGCAAAACCGGACTTTGGCGCAAAGGGCAAAAGCGCGGGCGCGGAAAAAAGGAGCGATCTGAAGACTGAACATAAAGAAGAAAAGAAAGAGAGCTCATTCGATCCACTCGATGACCCGAAACTTTTCATAAATCGCGAGTTGAGCTGGCTTGGCGTAAACAACAGGATATTGGAGGAGGCCGAACCGGGCAGCGGCCACCCGCTGCTCGAGCGCATAAAGTTCTTGGCAATATGCGGTAGTAACATGGATGAGTTCTTCATGGTGCGCGCCGCAGCGATTCGCAAACAAGTCTTAAAGGGTGCGCTCAAGGCCCCGCCGGACGGAATGACACCGCTTGAGCAGCTGGCGGCGATAAGGACAGCGTGCCTTCCGTTGCTTGAACGATACACGAAATGCTGGCACGATTCGATACTGCCCGAACTTGCAAAGGCAGGCATCCACATCTGCAAGATAAGCGACTTGGACACAGAGCGCAAGGCCGCACTCAGAGACTATTTTCAGCACAACATGTTCCCGACGCTCACACCTCTTGCGATGGACCTTGCCCACCCGTTTCCGTTCATATCAAATCTGAGTTTGAACCTTGCGGTAGTCGTGCACGACCCGCAGAACCGCGACATGTATGCACGCGTAAAGATACCAATAGGGCTTTTCCAGCGCTTGGTGAAGATGCCTGATGCGGGCGACGGCGGCGCCCAGTGTGCGGGACCGGCGCAAAAACCGGTCAGGCGCATAAATTTCGTGCTTCTTGAGGACCTTGTGGCTTCAAACCTAGATCTGCTTTTCCCGGGGATGAAGGTTATTGCCGCCTATCCTTTCAGGATAACAAGGAACGCCGAGATCGAGATTGCGGTCGACGAGGCATCCGACCTTCTTACCGCGATAGAAGAGAGCATGGAAACGCGAAGGATTGGTTTTCCAATCCGCCTCGAAGTGGACAAATCGATGCCCCAAAACCTGATTGACCTCTTTATGAAGAACCTTGAGCTTGAGTGCGATATGGTCTATCAGTTCGATGGCCCGCTGGGCCTTGTGAATTTATGGCAGATGTTGGAGATTGACGCGCCCGACCTGAAGGACAAACCATTCATACCCTACACACCGCCGAAGATGACAGAGCACGATGAGATATTTGCGGCTGTCGCAAAGAAAGACCACGTATTCTACCACCCCTACGACAGCTTCAACGTCATCGTCAACATGCTGCGCCAGGCGGCCAATGACCCAAACGTACTTGCGATAAAGATATGCTTGTATCGCATAGACAAGAAGTCGCCCGTGATAGATGCGCTCATCGAAGCGAGGCAGAACGGAAAGGATGTCGCAGCCCTCATCGAGCTTAAGGCAAAGTTCGACGAGGAGAACAACATAACATGGGCAAGGATGCTGGAACAAGCCGGAGTCCACGTCGTGTACGGGCTTGTAGATCTGAAGGTTCACGCAAAGCTTTTACTCATCGTAAGAAAGGAAGGCGACCGCATAGTGCGGTATTCGCACCTGAGCTCCGGGAACTACAATGCGGTCACGGCGAGGATATACGGTGACATTGGCTACCTTACCGCAAACGAGGATATAGGCGAGGACGTTTCCAACCTGTTCAACTCGCTCACGGGATACCGCCACGAATACACGTACAAGCGCCTTTTGGTCGCACCACGCTCGATCAGGTACGAGATGCTGCGCAGAATAGAGCGCGAGATTGGCGTGCACAAAAAATACGGTGGCGGCTACATCGCCCTGAAGCTGAATGGCCTTGTCGAAAAGGAGATAATAAAGGCGCTTTACCGCGCGTCCCAAAGCGGCGTCAAGATCGACCTGAACGTAAGGGGATTGTGCTGCCTTCGCCCCGGCATAAAGGGCGTAAGCGACAACATCAGCGAAACATCCATAATAAGCAGGTTCCTGGAGCACGCGAGGATTTATTATTTCAGGAACGGCGGCGACGAAGAAGTCATTTTAGGCAGTTCGGACATGATGCCTCGAAATCTCGATAGGAGAGTGGAAGTCCTATTCCCCGTTCCCGACCCGGCGATAAAAAAGGCTATAATCGAACATATGCTCAACGTGCACCTAAAAGACAATGTAAAAACGAGGCGCATGCTGCCGGACGGCAAGTATGAGTTCTTCGTTCCGTCCGACGAATCAAAAAGATTCAACTCTCAGGAATGGCTCATAGCAAACCGGGGTATATGGCATGGCGCAAAACAGTAGTGGTCTGGCCAGGGACGCATCGTTCTGTATCTTCGGCGCAAAGGCGCTATTGTCATTTATCCATGCAATGGAATCACAGATAGAGGGCGCGAGGGCAGGCGCGGACATAGAATACATACACCGCCTGCGTGTTGCATCCCGCAGGACTCGTGCCGCACTCTACATATTTGGTGGGTGTTTTCCGAAAGGTAAAAGCGATACCTGGCGCAGGCAGGTCAAGAAAGTCACCCAAAAACTTGGGCAGGCTAGAGATACAGATATACAAATACAATTCATAGATGAGTATCGCAAGAGCATAAGTGACTCAAAACTGCTTTTTGGCGTTGACTATCTCCTTGCAAAACACAAAGAAAAGCGGGCTGGGATGCAACCAGATGTGGTGCGGGTGCTCGACGAATTACGCGTGTCTAGGATAATCGAGTCGATGAAGGCCGCTTGCGAAAACAACCTTCGCAGGGAGCGGTCGAGCAATGAGCGGACCACACTTTACATAAACGCGCGCAACAGCATAAGGATGCGTCTTGACGAGTTTTTGTCCAACTCGGACTGCATCTTTCACGAGGACGAGGCTGAAAAACACCACCAGACAAGGATTGCGGCAAAGAGATTGCGTTACACTATGGAGATTTTTCAAGCATTGTATGATGACAAGCTTGGATCTGAGATAGCAACATTCAAGGAAATTCAAGACGTGCTCGGGGAGATGCACGATTGCGATGTATGGGTGGAATATATTCCGATTTTCATACAGGCTTCGAAAGCCGACTTTGCCTCATCAGCAGGTACAATGCACTCCTCAAAGGACATTGAATGGGGTTTGAACAGGCTCGTCGATTATGTGAAGAAAAAAAGGCATACACTATATCGCGCTTTCGTCACACTCTGGAAAAGGTGCATTTCCCAGAATCTTTTCGGCAATCTGTGCGAAAAGGTGGACCTCTCCGCACTCATAACTCGCCAGATGCCCCAGAAAATCGCCCTAATCGCCGACGTCCACGGCAACATCCACGCACTGTCGGCGGTGCTTGCGGACGCCAAGAAGCACGGTGCGCAGGCGATCCTAAACGCTGGCGACTTGGTAGGCTACGGCGCATTTCCGGACGAAGTAGTATCCAAACTAAGCTCCGAATGCTCTCTCAGTATCATAGGCAACTTTGACACGAACGTTATAGCAAAGATCGGCAAAAAAAGCCGCGGCGGCTCGGATAAGGCGATTGCCATAGCATACGCCGTACAGAACCTTTCAAAGAGTTCTGTAAAGTACCTCAAAACGCTTCCCCCAAAGATATGCATGCGAGTTCGGGAGAAGACAATCATTGTGGTCCATGGCAGTCCCGACGACGCCAACGAACACATAACACCGCACACACCGGAACAGCGCCTGCGAAGGATTGCCCAGTCCGAGAAGGCTGACATAATAGTCACTGGCCATTCACACATGCCGTTTTCTAGGAGAGTTGGGCGCACGGTCTTCATAAATCCTGGGAGTGTAGGCAGGCCTAACGATGGCGATTATCGTGCATCCTACGCGCTTTTGACACTGGAACCGTTCTTCGTGGAGTTCGTGAGGGTGGACTACGATGTTGAGTCAGAGGTCAAGGCCATAAGAAAGCGCGGGCTTCCGGAGCACTTTGCACAGATGCTGATAAGCGGCGTTTCCCTGGAAGCTGTCCTGACCGAGGAACGGACAAAAGCAGCGTCTCCGCAGGAGAGGAGGAACTTTGGTCCCCTGATCGAGGAGGTCAGGGCTGATGCCTCAAAATACGGCGTGGATTGGGGGCACGCGTCACACGTCACGAGTATCGCCTTGAAATTGTTCGACGGCACAACGCGGCTACACCAACTCGGTGCAGAGGAAAGGTATTGGCTTGAGTGCGCCGCATTGCTTCACGATATAGGCTGGTCGCGCGGCGGCAAGGGCCACCACAAGAGTTCGCTCTCCATGATACTCAATGACAAAAACCTTCCGTTCGTTACGCGGGAGCGGTACATCGTCGGAAGTGTTGCTAGATACCATCGCAAGAGGCCGCCGCAGGACGGCGACTACAACTTTGCGCTGCTTAATCCGCCGGACAGGTTTAGGGTGAACGTTCTTTCGGCATTGCTTCGCATAGCAGACGGTCTGGACGCGTCGCATATATCTACTGTCAAACCTGTGCGCGTCTATTGTGGCGCAAGCATGGTAAAAATCGTCTGCAACTCGGAAGCAGACTACGAACACGAGTCGTTCGCAACGAGCGAAAAGAAAGATCTATTTGAAAAAGTATTTAAAAAGAGACTCCTTATAGAATGGTTGCCGCTGCAGAAGCAAACCAAGTAATGCCTTGGTGTTTTTAGGTTGGCATGGGGAGCAAAGATGTCGCTTAAGAAGCTTAGCGAAGAGCTGATAGTCAGGCCAGGAAAGAAGGTCAATCTATCAAAATACGATCCGAGAAATACGTTCGGTTTTGAGGAAAAAGACATCGCAAACAAGATCCTTGAACACAACCAGAAAAGGCTCGAAGAACTCCAGTATCTGTTGTTCGCGTCGAACAGTCACTCTCTCTTGATAATACTCCAGGGGATGGATGCAGCCGGGAAGGACGGCACGATACGCCACGTCATGCACGGGATAAATCCCCGCATATGCAACGTCGCGTCTTTCAGGTTACCTACCTACGAGGAAACGGCCCACGACTTCTTGTGGAGAATTCACAAGGTCGTCCCGCCGCGCGGCGAGATAGGAATATTCAACAGGTCTCATTACGAGGACGTCTTGGCCGTGCGGGTGCACAACATCGCCCCCAAGTCAGTCTGGTCCAACCGCTACTGGCAGATAAATGATTTTGAGAGGATGCTTTCCGAGAACAATACGAAAATCCTCAAGTTTTTCCTGCACGTAAGCAAAGAGGAGCAGAAGCGCCGCTTGCAAGAGCGGATCGACGACCCGTCAAAGAACTGGAAGATAAACCCGACGGACCTGAAGGAACGCCAACTATGGAGCGAATACACTCAGGCATTTGAGGACGCCATCTCGAAATGCAACACGAAGCGGGCACCCTGGTACATAATCCCAGCTGACAAGAAGTGGTTCCGCAACCTTGCGATATCGCAGATAATAATTGAAACAATAGAGTCGCTAGACTTAAAGTTCCCAAAACCGGTATTTGACCCGAAAGGCATCAAGGTAAAGTGATTACACAATATTTTCTCTCACCAATATAGCAAAAACGGTGTTTTTTCTATAAACAAGGTTGGACGTATTTTTAATTATTGCGATTACTGATATTTATTGATATATACCACATATTTTTATTTAATCTGGCTGTGGTTTGATTGCTTTCAATTTCGTACTGTCTAATATATATTGATATATATTTTATGTTCAGCACATTTTAAACCATATCTGCTATCACTTCGTACATACCTAAGCCTACAGTAGACTTACAAAATAGTGAGGAGTGTTATGGGAATAATTTCTTGGTTAATACCGCAAGAAAAACAGTTCTTTGTTAAGCTTGAGAAACAGAGTGAAAATGTCCTCGTCGGCGTCAACGAACTTGTAGAACTTCTGGAAAAGTACGACAACCGCGAGGAAAGAAGGAAAAAAATAAAGACCACCTGCTCAGGAAGCTAATAGGCACATACATGATGAGATACGCTATTGAAGAATTTGAGTAATACTGACAAATATTAAGATAATTCACAGGTGTAAAAATGCAAATATCACGAAAGTTGGATACGGTGATAGGTAAAAAATGGTTTAACAAAACTTGGTATTCGTTCATTGTGCTGTTCTTTTTATTCATCATCATAACCCCCACCGTGTATGTATTATCTTATTCCGTCACACATGGTGACGACCTTCAAAAATATGTCTTTTCGGATACAAAATCCATAACGCTGTCCTGGAATCGTTCGGGTGATGTAAATTTCAGCAAATATGAAATCCATACTTCTTCGATAAGCGATTTTGAACCAAGCAATTCTACACTTATCGCGACAATAAAAGAAGCGAACAATACTAATTATACGTTGTCTGGTTTGTCAATGGACTCTTCTTCTTATTTTAAAGTCAAGACCGTGAGTAAGAACGCTTCTGCCGCCATCTCAAATGTTCCCCAAATCAAATCTACTACAATAAGTCTAATGCCGATCATAATAAATGCATTGTGGTTTTCCATCGCGGTTGCGTTGGTTGTAGTTGTAATAGATTTTGTTGCCGGTTTACCGTTGGCATGGCTTTTAGCGAGGAAAAAATTTCCTGGAAAACGGTACCTGGATGTTTTAGTAGATCTGCCTATTGCGGTACCGACTGCTGCGCTCGGATTCTCCATCGCCATATTCTGGGCGGCAATTCCATCAGAAAAAGGCATCCTCATACCGTTTGGTGCCGCTAGTTTTGTTTCATCACCATTTCTTCTGGTCGTTCTTCTTCATGTAGCGTTCTCTTATCCATATATGGTAAGGTCGCTTGCTGCTGCCATAGAGGAAATAGACATCTCTTATGAAATTGCAGCGGGTACACTCGGTGCCTCACCATTTACTGTTGCTAGAACGATTACAATGCCGCTTTTTAGAGGAGGGCTAGCGACTGGTACAATATTGTGCTTAGCAAGAAGTTTAAGCGAAACAGGTGCCACTATGATTACTCTTTCTATGCTCATACCATTAAAAATAGAGAATCTCGCCTCTACCGCGGGGATAACTGGGCCAGCACTGATTGGCACTATAAAACAGTCCAATTTTCTTCATTTGGAACCAGCACTTGCGTTTATCAGCATGATATTGATAATATCCTCGATACTGCTCCTGATCGCTGTCAAAATGCTGATAACTAGGTTTAAACTACCGACTCAAAAGGTGTGGCCAAGATACGAAACGTTATTGAGCAGGGGGTTTGTGCCAAAATTGAAAAATGCATCCTCATTTATCTTCTTCTTCGGTATTGTTATCATACCTGCCTTCTTTATTATCGGTTACATATTTAGTGCTAAGGCGACTGGTGTTGACTGGGCAACTCTTCAATACAGCTTACTAATCTCCCTTATCGTTGCAGCAATTGTTACTGCCGCAAATCTATTACTTGGCATACCATTGGCAATACTAATCGCAAGGGGCAAAAATAAAAAATTGACTGCTACTTTAGATACCTTGACTGATATACCTATCATTGTACCAACAGCGGCACTCGGTTTCTCGCTCGGTCTGTTTTGGCGCCAACCGATTTTTCAACCAATTTCCTATGAACTTTTGTTAATAATCCTTGCTCATATCGCGTTTACATACCCATTTATAGTCAGAAGCGTAAGTTCCGCCGTAGAGTGCACAGATATGAGTTATGAAGAAACTGGAAGAACATTAGGTGCTGGACCTCTGCAGAACTTCAGGAAGGTATTGTTCCCAATGATTAAACCCTCGATATTGGCAGGCGCAATAATGACATTTACTAGAAGCCTTGATGAAACAGGGGCAACAATAGCGGTAATAGCAAAAGATAGCAAAATAATCACCGCTCCAGTATACATTGTCGATTTAATCACCAAGCAGCAGTCGTATTACCCCGCCGCTCTTGCATGCATCGTGTTAATCGGAGTTTCGTTCATCTCTTTGTTGTTACTTAGATATGTCACCAAAAAGGTGAAATGAAGATATGGCTGCAATAAGATTATCGAACATAACAAAAAGATACGGTTCACTTACGGCAGTGGACGACTTCACAATCGACGTTAAAGATGGTGAATATTTAACAATAATTGGGCCTACGGGGGCAGGAAAAACTACTATACTAAAAATTATCGCTGGTTTGGTAGAGCAAGATTCTGGTGATGTGTTTATCGGAGGAGAACCGGTTAATGAATATCCGCCAGAGAAGAGAAGTGCTGTCTATTTCCCTCAAACATATTCCTTATTTCCTCATTTCAATGTTTGGGAAAATACTACGTTTGCCCCGAGAATTCAGGGTGTGGGAGAGCAGGAGATAAGCACCATCGGGAAAGAAATGTTGACTATGGTACGATTATGGAAACGACCTGATGCCTTGCCAAGTGAATTAAGTGGCGGGATGCAGCAAAGGTGTGGATTGGCAAGGGCACTAGCGGCGAATGCGAGTGTACTCTTGTTGGATGAACCTCTCAGGGCACTTGATGCAAGATTGAGAATCGAACTGCGGTACGAATTAAGAAAACTCGTAAAGGACCTGAATATTACGGCAATCCATGTGACGCACGATCAAGAGGAAGCAATGTCTATCTCTGACAGAATCGCAGTGATTAAAAATGGAAGATTGGAACAAATCGATACACCACAAAAATTGTTTGACATACCCAAGAACCCGTTTGTAGCCAATTTTATCGGATTTTCAAATTTTATAGAAGGCGTCATTGTAAATAAAACAGATGATCTACTAACAATCAAGGGCACTTATGATGATACCATCATGACAAACGGGGAATTTAACATTGGCGACAAGGTAGTAGCAAGCATAAAAATAGAATATGTGGTCGTCGATAAACAAAACGAAGGTGGCCCCAACACATTCTTTGGAGAGATTGAGGATTTCACGTTTCTCGGAAAATTTACGACGCTGGATGTGAAACTCGATAATGGCAGAAAGATAGTCTCAAAGCTTCAGAGTACAATTGCGCTTAGTTACTCCAAGGGAGAAAAAGTAAGGGTAAAATTTCCACAGGAAAAACTGATTGCCTTTGAATATCCAAAGTTCGGTTTAATAAAAGAGGTAGGTGTTTAAATGCCAGTTATAGAATTAAAAAATCTTACAATGCGTTTTGGCAGCATCGCCGCGGCGGACAACATAAATCTAAACGTGAAGAGTGGTGAGTACGTGACAATCCTTGGACCCAGCGGTTGTGGTAAAACTACCATTGTACGAATGATCGCCGGCATATTGGAGCCCACCTCTGGCGAGGTTTATATTGACGGCAAACTCATGAATAATGTGCCAATATATGAAAGAAATATTGGCTATGTATTTCAAAATATAGCTTTATTTCCGCACCTAAATGTCTGGAACAACGCGACGTACTCTGGTAGAGTAAAGGGTCGGGATAGAGAGAGAGCAACCAAGATTGGTAACGAAGCGCTTAGATTAGTAAAGCTCCTCAATCAAAAAGCACTTTATCCGCGGGAATTATCTGGCGGCTCGCAGCAAAAAACCTCTCTCGCAAGAGCATTATGCTCAGATACTAAATTATTGTTGCTGGATGAGCCGCTTTCAGCATTGGACGTGGTGGAAAGAATGGGATTGAGGCGGGAGTTGCGCAGACTGGTTAAAACTCTGAATTTGACAGCTATCCATGTGACGCACGACCAAGAAGAAGCTATGTCTATTTCCGATAGAGTTGTTGTAATGAAAGCAGGCAAGATAGTCGAAATAAACACACCGCAGAATTTGTACAACAATCCAAAGAAGATATTTACTGCAAATTTCGTAGGAGAATCTAATTTTATTGAGGGCATAGTGTCTATGGTAGATGGGCCCAATATTGTGGTTGAGATGAATGATGGAGATATACTCAGATTAAAAAGTCATGGATTTACCTATGGAGATGCTATTGTTGTATCGGTTAGGCCAGAAAATATCGTATTGGAAAAGGGCGAGGATAATCGGGAGAACACCGTAGTTGCGGTTATACACGATATCATATTTATTAGCAGTTACATCAGATATGTACTCAAAACAAAAGGCGGCGACTATCTAAACGTAGACGTTCCCATTACAAGTAATAAAAGATTTAATAAAGACGAGAGCGTTATAGTAATATTTGACCCAGAAAAGACATGCGTATATAAGAAACCGGAAGAAGGTTTGCCGGAGGTGTTAAAACTTGAGTGAAAAAGCGTTGCTCAAATGGTTTGAAACCAGAAGAGAATCCATTATTGTGAGGGAGACTAGAGAGCATATTGGAAGGGTAGTGGAAACAGCTACTGAATTTAATAATGCTATGTCTTGCCTGTGTATAGATGATAAAGTATGTGCAAGAAAGAGTGTTGAAAGACTGCAAATTAGCGAAAAAGAAGCGGACGACATAGAAGTTAAAGTGTTTGAGGAATTGAGTAGGGGAGAACTCCCGCACAAGGAAAGGGAGGATCTAATGCACCTAATAAAACGCTCCGACCTCGTCGCAGATTGGCTAAAAGAAGCTAGCCGAGATATGAGTATATTGCTCGACGCGAACGTCGAGATACCAAGGGACATATGCGAGATGCTTAAAGAGATGAGCGGTAAATTGGATAAGGCGTGCAAGGCATTAAAACAGATGATGGATAACTTTGGAAAGAACAACGAAATTGTAGCGAAATATGAAAATGAAGTCGATGTATTGGAACATGAGATGGACGATACATACTTCAAAATAAAAAGAAGGCTGATGTCATCGAGTTTGGATGCCAGGCCGATAATCGTAATTAATGACATGCTTCACGCTGTAGAGAACGCTGCAGACAACTGTAAAAATACTGCCGGTATGATACATTCATTGGTCGTAGCATCTATGTAGATAACGTGCATCTAGCAAAATGTTCTAAGTCCAATACATCATGCCATTCTTCTTTGCAATCGCAATGGAGACCGCCAAAGACATCCGCGTTGCCATAGAGCGAAAAGTTTTGAACGGCTTTCAACACGGTGTCGTCGCATTTTCCGCAGTTATGTACGCCTCTTTTCGTACCTGCACCGCTTGGCGCGGAAAGAAGCCTTGCATTTGTGATTTTACTGCTTTCCTTCAATATCTCTACGAGAGACCACAGCCAGGGCGGTTCGTACTCTCCGCGGTGCCACAAATGCTCCACTAAAGTGTAATTTTGGATATTTACCGGGTTAAACGAAATCGTGTTTGAAATATCGCGGATGCTTTTCACGGAATTCAGCGCGTCCATTATGGCTTCCTTCTCTGTCAGGAAGGGCGGTTTTACCAGCAGGTATGTTTTTACAAGGACTTTATTCTCTTTTAGCACTTCTGCCGCCCTCAAATAATCTGTAAAACGGATATTTTTGTTAATACTGTGCTCCAATATCACATCATTTGCTGATTCCAAGCCGACAGCAACCTCCAACTGGGCGTCCTTGTTCTCGCATATTTCTATCGCCGGGCGCAGCCGCTCGTCAGATATATATTCCAACCTGCTTTCTACGGATATTTTTTCTGCTTTATCTGCAAGTATCTCAATCATTTTTTTCTTCGCAAAAGATGAGATTTCCCCCTCATCAAAAAAGCTGCCAGAGGTGAAAATTTTCACAATTTTTTGGTTCTTTATATTTTTCATAGCTTCGGAGAACTGCATTAAGATATCCTCATCGGAGACCGCCTTCTGTACAGTGTCGTTTATATAGCCGCACATGGAGCAACCGCTTTCCAATGCCCATGCACAGCCCCTTGTTCGCAAAATGACAGTCAAAGCATCGACAATTTCCCCGTTTAGGACTTCTTTTTCAGTCCAGGAAGAAATGTACCTGGACGTGTCGTATCTATACGGTTTGCTCTTTTTCCTGATTTCACTAACAAGTTTGCAGAGTTCTGGTGCCATTTCCTGCCTCCGTTTTTTGATTTATCGCATCACAACACATCATAATATGCAATTAGAGCATATAATCTTAATCTAAAATGTTTCTAAATTATCCATACGGAATCAATACTTCGGAAAATTTAATAATGACATAAACAACTCACTGTGCGATGAAAGAGCATCTTCTTGTAATCGCTGCGATAACAATGTTAGTAGTTTCTACAAGCGGATGTTTGGACGTTCACCAGGCCAAGGACATTTTTATTCCTGAAAAGCATCCTGTCATAACATACACCAATACAACAAGGTACATAACATACGAGTTTACCACAGATCCGGGCAACCCGTCAAGCATGCAACACGAAAGCAACACGATGATACCCATAAAAAATCGCACAAAAGAGATGAGGATAGACATAACAACTACATTGCTGGCTACTTCCGAAATATTCGAAAACACGCCCATGGTGAACACTACAGCCCTCCAGCAATTATTGGAAGAGCTGTCAATGTTAAACGCAACGCTACAACAATTCACAACATTGTTTCCTTTTATAAATGTCTTCATAAATGTTTCCGCCTTACAAAACCTTCAGGTTACGCAGGCACAGCTAATCGAGAACATTACAAACATGATGAGCAAAGAGATCAGCAGCACGCCAAGGTACATAGACGTAACAATAAAAACACCGGACGGCCAGATATGGTACCAGCACAGATTCAATCAGAGCGAAGTTATCAACATGGAGCCAATAAAAACACCCATGGACGGGAATTGGGAAATATTCGTGGATGCGAAAGGAGTAGGTTTTAGTATAGACCTGCCAATATACAAATTTTCATATCACGACGGCTACTCCATAAGGATCATGTCGGAGGAACCAGCGGAATAGAATGTAGTTGTTCGGCGTTTTAGTTGCATAAAAGAAGAACCCCACTGCATTTATACTGTGGATAAATCATGATTGTCGTTAATAGTATGTTGTGCAACCGACGCTTTTGACGGCGGAAGAACACTGCCAGATTCGAGAGTGCTCGCTCCAAGAGATTTCTTTTTTCGTCGTCCGCTTGCGCGGCATTTGCGGATGGATAGTGGATGCATAATCTCCTACTTTTTGGAAATTTTCAAAGGGTGCGTTTTGTTCGCCCAGACACCCTTTGAACCTGTCTGGGCGTTTTATACCATCGATTTACTTTTTTCTTCTTGTCAAATCGATCAAAACCGCTAAAATAAGGATGTTGAGTATAACGGTACTAACATTTGCAAATGGGATAAATGTCTTTTTGTCGTCGATTTTTTCTTTCTCCTTTATTTCCACTGTCATCGAAACCTCATCCGACCAATCGCCATCGTTGTCCTGGACTTTGAAGTAGATTGTATGATTTCCTACAGATAGGTTCGACAACATTATCGTTGAATTCATTCCCAATATCGTAGAATTCGTTCGCCATTGGTAAGCAACGATAGAGCCATCTGTATCGTTTCCGCGACCGATTAATGTTATTCCTTCACCGACCTTTGTGATGTTTGGTGTTGCAGATATTATAGTCGCCATTGGTTTGAGGTTTACATTAACGACGGTTAAATTCCATGATTGGTCTGTGTTGTATCTGCTGTCAAAAACAACGACTGTAATGTTATGCGTGCCTGCGGAGGTATAGTTTGTTTGCAAAGTGTAAGTTGTTGTATTAGATACCGAAGCATTGTCGAAATGCCACATATATGTCAGATTGTCTCCGTCTAAATCTATTGCTGAAACGTTGAAGGTGAAGTTTTCATTTTCTTTGAGTGTGGAATTGTTGGGGGCAGAATAATTTATTATTTCTGGAGGTTCGTTTCCATAATCAATTGTCTTTTGTGCTATGTCTATTCCACTTGATGATATCTGCACACCAACCTTGCCACGAAACATACCAACTCCGACATTATCTTCTCCTATTTTGTTACCGTCTAAATATACCCTTAGTAAATAATATCCAGGTATAGTGGTAACATTCTCGAATGCAGTTCTACTGGATGCATTAGAAAGAAACGTTGTGTTCCATATCTCTTCTCCCTCGCCATTAAATAACGTCAATGTAATCTCATGTGAATCTGTTGGGTTATTGACATAAATATCTAGAGGAGAGTAGGGTTTACTCATAATATGTACAATATCGGGTGTTATCAATACATCTACTTGGGTTCGGCATTCATCAACTTTAATATTTAGCTTTGCCGTCCTGCTGTCGTTCAAGTGTACTTCTAATAGATAGTATCCGGTCGTGACAGTAATATTTTCGGACACGATCCAATAACTTCGAGCATATGGTCCGGACGCGTTGAGGTGGGACGTCACGTTCCATATCTCTTTTCCTTCCATATCAAGTAATACCAATGTAACTTCGTATGTTTGATTCATGAAGTCGCTTATGTGAACTGTTAGAGGATAGGACTGTTCAGAGGTAACGGTTTTGTTTATGCAATTAGCTGCAGAAAGTATTACAAGGAGTAAGAAGAAAATAATTACAAAACGTCTCATCTATTTCCTCCCATCATAGTGTGACAAACAAGTCGTCAATTTAACGTCATCCCAACAATCACTACAATAGTTTTGAGCTCCAGTTTTGCTTGTCTTATACATCGCGCAAGTGTTCTGATAACAGTGTCCATCATCATAAGAGTCTCTGTGACTTCCCCAATCTGTTGACGTTGCCCCCAGTATATTGTGGCCGAGTTCGTGCATAAAACTCTTAATTACGTCTGATGTGGTCGCACCTGCAACTACAAATGACAAGCCTCCCATGTATCCTCCACCTGCATCTCCAGTGCTTAGATTGTGACAAATCAAACAATAATGGAAAATGTTTCTCCTATTTTGTGCAAAGAAAGCCGTCTGGTCTCTATACCATTCTTCACCATATACTGATGTATAATGTGTAACACTTGTACCGCCGCTCATATTCCCCTGATCGATGTGTATCGCAATATTCTTTGCGTTAAAGTACCCCCATATCGCAGTTAAATTAGCACTCGATAGTTTATGCTCTGGGTCTGATGCGCCGTTAGAGGGCATCCAATCCACCTCTACATAGATGTCCTTTTTGAGCGGGTCAGGTTTCTCGGCATATATTATACCTGTCTCGCCCCAACCGCCAGTGCCGTTTTGTGTGCACTCGAAATAGTCGTTGAGACGGTCGTTGTCTGTGTCTTTCCTCGCTGGGTCTGTACCTTTCAGACGTTCTTCTAAATCGTAGAGTCCGTCCCAATCTGAATCACTGGCTGATAAATTCAAACCTAGGAGTATCTTCATAGGCGTGCTGAGAGTAACACCGTCATTGGACCAGTAATTCAAAGTGGTTACACTGAAAGGATTCGACTTTGCATTACTAGTAGAGCCTGTAGTGCCCATGTCTGTTTTCCATTGTGTTTGGAACACTTGTTTAAACCAATAACAATAAGATCCAGTGTATTGCGGATACATATCATAGCCACTTTTACACCAGTATTCTTTTCTTACAAGTATTCCCCCAGAACTACTCAAGTTAGAGAACTGACTTGCTTGATTTTCCGCTACACTCACAACCACTCGCATATGGACCGTACTATTTACGGCAACAGAGTCCAAGTTAGGCATATTATTGGAATAGGGATCGAACTCTGTCCAATTTGTAGATATACCATTTACACTACCGTCATCAACATAAATTGCTGTTCCGTCCCACCAACAATCGTATTCGCCATTTTGACACGAGGGTAAATAGACCCCAATCGATTTTACATACTGAAGTATTCCTGTCCAACTACTGTCCACATTCACGGGATGATTCTTATATGTGTAGTCCGCTATAATGTATCTCTTGGTTTCATTCGTGCTGTTGTCTTGCAGTCTATATATGTTAAAAGTATCCACGAAGTTTTCTTCGACCAGATTCGTATTCCTAATGCCAAACGGCACATCGTCGTCCGTCCCGTAACCCAAGAACTCGACATGGAAATAGTTCTCCGCAGGTTTCCCGTAGAACAACGCGTCTGTATGAACACTTCCAAATCCGAATAGATCATCCTTTCCAATACTTCCCAAATCATGCGCCGTCGCCTGGAATACCCCTCGTATCGTATCGGGCGTGAGATGATTTTTCTTATCCTTCTTTGCAGAAGTCTCCAGTGCATCATAATGTTCTTTCTCCATCAGCAAAGCGATCATTCCTGTGACGTATGGCGTTGACATTGACGTTCCTGAAAGTTTCGTATATCCGCCGCCCGTCCACGTTGATAGAATATCAACGCCAGGCGCGGAAAGTTCATTAGCTGGCCCATTCGACGACCAGAACGGATGTTGTAGGTTGTTGTCATAAGCCGCGACTGAAATTACCGACGTGTACTGTGCGGGATAATCCACAGTCCAGACAGACGTTCCCCTGCCGTCTACGCCTGCGGCTGCTACTAGGATGATGCCTTTCTTGTAGTTTCTAAAATTGAAAATAATAAAAATTATTCGGTTGAGCGATTGGGGAATGTCGTTGAGGTAGGAGATAAACATTGCTTGAAGATAGAAAATATTGATATTTGGTTTCAAAATCGAAGATTGTTGAGAATGTGAGTGCATAGTATTCGATTCTCCTGTTTTTGTTTTGGGATTTTCAAAGGGTGTGTTCTGTTCGCCCAGACACCCTTTGAAACCCGTCTGGGCGGTTTATACAATCGACTCACTTTTTTCTTCTTGTCAAATCGATCAAAACCGCCAAGGCAAGAATATTGAGCATGATGACGTTGAAACTCGCGAACGGGATAAACTCTTTCTTAGGTTCCGCTGGTTTTTCCTCTATTTTCTTGTTATCTACATTTATTGTTATCGACTTCTCCGGTGAATAATACGTTCCGTCGTAAGCACGGACGGTTATTGTGTGATTTCCGTTTGTAAGTGCCGTAGTGTTTAGTATATAGTTCCATGATGTATTGCCAACGGCATCAATCCAATTTCCGCCGTCTATCTTTATCTGAGCGTTTTGGACCAAAACATCGTCTGATGATGTACCGATCATTGTTATAGTTCCATTAACTGTCGAATTATCAAAAGGAGATGTTATTGCTATAACTGGCGGGAGATTTGTTACATTCAAAACAAATGCTATGTTGGTTTCTGTTTTGCTGTCGTTTACGGTTATTGTTATGTTGTAGGTGCCTGTAGTATTTGGTGTATAAGAGAAGAAACCTGTAGCGTTTATTGTGCCTATGCTTGCGTTATATGCTAATGCGTCGTTATCTGCATCGGTTGCGACTATTTGATAGGTAAAATTGTTTCCGATAGTTACGTTCTGCGCTGGGATCGATAGTATTACGGGCGAGCTGTTCAAGACGTTCAGTACAAATGTTATCGAGGTTTGCGTTTTGCTGTCGTTAGCTGTTATTGTGATATTATATATTCCGCTCGTTGTTGGCGTGAAGGTGAAGAAAACAGTATTGTTTATGTATCCTATATTCGAGGAATATGTCAAGTTATCGTTATCTTCATCTGATGCATTCACCCGATAAGTGAACTTTGCCCCTACTGTTGTGGATTGATTGACAATTAGCATTACAATAGGAGCGTGGTTTATAGATGGGCTTATCGAAGTTATATCAACCACTCTCATGAGTGGGTACCAATCCTTAGAACTTCCACCAGAAATAATGTATGGGAAATCTCCGATACCGTCATCGTCTAAGTCCGAGCCATTATAGTCACTCCAATAGTTACCTCTTTTACTCTCATTCCAAAGGCTTCCTTTATTTGATGAATATTCATCTATAGCGTCGTATGCACCCAGAGTGGCGTTTATCATATTGTTAGAATAGATGAGGTTCTTACCAAACCCATTGGAATCTATATAGACACTGTAATTGGAATTTATTATTGAGTTTAAGGCGACACTGTTCAATTTAGTTGCATCTCCGAGATAGACCCCAAAACCACAATTCGTTATTTTGTTATGGGTGATTTTGTTTTTTTCTGAAGGGACGGTAGGGGGAGGATAACCGAGTGGCGATAGAATACCCTGCAAATATATCCCGTAATAACAATTTACGATTTCGTTTGAAGTGATGTTGTTATACGAGCTATGAATATAGATGCCGTAATAGAAGTTCTCAATTTTTAAGGTGCTAATATTAATGTAGGTGCTCATATTCATACCGTGTTCGATATAAATGCCTTTACTTGAGGGCGTGGCGTCCCCTCTTATTATTGTGTTTTGAGCACTCTCTCCTGTCAAATTTATGGTTTTGTTTATTGTAATTTGTTCGCAATATGTGCCGTTGTAGACATAAACAGTATCACCCGATGACGAAGCATTGATTGCGCCCTGAATGCTCGTATAATCCTTCCCACCATCATCGTCCACAGTTATAGTTGACGCCTTCACCTCCATCGCCGAAAATAACAATATGACTGCCACTACCGCTAACAATACGAATAACGTTACAAATATTGTCTTTTTATTGCAGTTCATATATGATAGCCTCCCGCCATCGCAACGATTATGGATGTAATTTTACAATTATCCTATTCTTTTTTCTTTTTTATACAAAAACGCGGCATCGTTCTCTTCTTCTCTTTCACACAATCGCTTGCCTCTTCTTTTTGGTTTTTCTTCTCCAAAAGCGTTATGCATACCTCCAAGGCGATGGGTAATAGTATTATTGTCAGTACTGTAGCCACTAGCAGAATTATGCTAACCTGCGGTGCCGGATTGCTTGGAGTGATGCTCCCGTCTACGTACAGTTTCAATAAACCAAACCACGGGATCTCTCCCTGTGCCTTCCCTATTATCCACTCTGTTTTTACGAGCTCTCTGCACGTGTTAGTTCTTTGGTCGTATATCCCTCGGTTGTTATCGCCGAGGGTGACAAATCCGCTGTGCGCAGGTGTAAGCAGGTCGTTTATTGCAATATTGACCTCTACATACCTATATCCCACGTCTTTTAGCTTTATGCTGCTCTTAATATTATAGCATGAACCGCTGTCCGTCTCCCAGTCAATGCCATACTGGAGTGATGCCAGTTCCGGAGCGTCAAAACTTTTGCCGGTGCTATTGTATTCTAGCCACAAAAACGGCCTATGTATCACCGGCGTAGGGTCTGCCCTTACATTCTTGGGCGGGCTATAAATAACAACATCGCCATAGTCGCCATACGTGGTATAGCCCGTAGCTCTCCCCCTGACATAAGTTATTATTTCATTTTTATCGCCTATGTGTTTTACAAGTGTCAGGTCGCCAGTGTCGATTGTTCCAACACTGCTGTCGCTTCCGTGCATCATGCTGCTCGATTCTATCACTACCAACGGCGGCCAGTTCTGGGAGTACGCAGCCATCGATCCCACTACTACAATGGCAACCAGGGAAGCGATACCGACGTCTATGAGTATGCTTATGATAATCGGTTTTAGGTTTTTAGGGGCTTCGGAATTTTTGGGCATAGCTCTTCATTTATAGGATAATATTAACGATTATATCTTTTTATTGGAGGGAGAAATTATCTTTTTGTATTGCTGGTTACAGTTTTCCCTCGTTTGTTTGGAATGATTTTTATATCGCCATCAAATTCTTTTTTTAGCTCCTTTCCCTGGAAATACCTGTCTAAAAGCACTGCCAAAGCGGCAACCTCCGAGTGTGGTTGGTTCCCAACTGCGATGTTGTAATCGGCATATTCGTATATCTCTCTCGGCACCTTCTCAGAACCGACTATTATTAACAAGTCGCCTGATTTTCGAATTTTCGGAAGTACTGAATCTATCTGCTCACCATACATTGTCAAATGGACTATCTTGCCCTTCCATCTTTTTATCATTTCCCTATAATTAACGCCGGTTGTAATCTCAAAATTTCCACCAAATTTCCCGACAATTTTTTTTAGAGTGTCTTCTAACTTTTCGTCCCTAGTAGTAATAAAAATTTTATCTGCACCAAACGCCCGTGCTACCAAGCCAACATGGGTGGTAACTCGTTTGTCGCGATCTATTCTATGGCCAAGCCTAAGAACAGCTATCATCGTCCCACTATTCCGGAGCTAAAGAATAGAAACACACTGACCGTGGCAAGTGTTGTGGATATCGGTATATATGAAAAAGTAACAACGTCGGTCAATGCCCGATACGCTACAATTATTATGATTATCAGAACGACGCAGTTTACTCCTGCTATAAAATTCGCCACTGACTCGCTTTTTCTGTCAAGGTTTGGAATTAGAGTTCCCATGTGCGAGATTATGACGATAAGAACGCCGAGTAAAATACAGAGTATAGCGAGTATCACGACCTCTACGGAGGTTGTAATCAGCGGTGTTATTGCAAAATAAAAGAACGCCAGCAGGATTATGGTGAGTGCACCAGAGATAAACGGTAAAAACTTTTTAACACCCCGGTATCCATTTGTTCCATCTGTTTTTTTACCCATATATCTCTCCGTGCTCTGTTTATTTGTTTTCACTGTTTATTTTCTCTACATGCTGCCCCTTTATCTCCAGGTGTGCCGATCTTCTGACGACACATTTGAGTTTTAATAACGAGATGTCGCATTGTTCTATGATGTCGCCTATAAACTTCCCACCATCACCAACCATCTCTATAATCTTCTTTTCCAATTTCATAAATACGTCATCTGGCGTATTAATTACATCGAATACGCCGGATATGTCATCTACTCCGCAGGCGGTGCTGATGTAAAATGAAGAAAAATTTGAGCGGTACGTTTTTTCCGACTTCTTGTCACTATTACATTGCCAATGTACTTCCAGCATCTTCATCTTCTCCAGCATTTGAAGTACATTTTTCCCTTCTGCCCCAAACTTTTTTTCAACATCTTGAATAGTGCACCAGTCTTTTGAAAGCTCCTCAAAAACTTCTTTTTTGATTTTGGTATTCAAAGCAGTGAATATCGAAACCAATTCCGTAGGTTCATTTATTACTTTGATCCTGTTCACATGACAGATATACATAGTTCCACTTTATAAAGTTTAAGTGGATATACCTAAATTTGATAAGGAATTTGGATAGACATACAATTTTTTTGGTATATACCATAAATTAATATAAACGTGCCCAATTTCAGCTTGTATGATGTCGGATAGAGCGGGGAAGGCCATCGAGAAATTACAGAAGGGCGAAATTATCATGATATACGATGCTGAAGGGCGGGAAGAGGAGACCGATCTGGTCATAGCCTCGCAGTTTGTTACAACGGAACATATCAAAAAGATGCGAACCGATGGCGGAGGCCTCATATGTATTACTGCACACGAAAACATCTGGAGCAAATTGGAATTGCCGTATCTTACCGACTTGTTCAGCTCTGCAAACACACAATACACGGTGTTGAAGAAATTGATACCAAACGACATACCATATGATGCGAAGTCTTCGTTTTCATTAACAATAAATCACAGAAAAACATTTACTGGAATATCAGATCACGACCGCGCGCTTACGATACGCGAATTTGCCCAAACGGCAGGCGAGATAAAGGACATGAATAGGAAAAAAGCCCAGGAAACATTCGGCAAGAGATTCAGGTCGCCGGGCCACATACACATTCTAAACGCTTCGGGTGGATTATTGTCGAAAAGAAAAGGGCATACGGAACTTGCAACGGCTATGGCAGTCGGTGCAGGATTAATACCAACCGCCGCGATATGCGAAATGCTAGGCGAAAACGGGAAATCACTTTCAAAAACAGATGCCATTAAATACAGCGAGAGGAATAATCTTGTATTCCTCGAAGGAAGAGAAATAATCGAATGGTGGAATAAAAACAAGGATGTTTTATATGGTTAAAGTGCTGGCTTCCGGCGTATTTGATATTCTTCACCTCGGGCATATCCATTACTTAAAAGAGGCGAAGAAACTCGGCGATAAGTTAGTCGTTGTCGTTGCTACTGACACAAGAGTAAGAAAACAGAAACATGAACCGATAACGCCGCAAGAAATGAGGCTCGAGATGGTTAGATCCCTGAAGTGTGTAGACGAGGCTGTAATGGGCGAGGACGGAGATATGTACGATATCGTGACCAGGATAAAGCCGGATATCATAGCACTGGGTTACGACCAATCCCACGACCCGAAAAGGATACAAAATGAGTTGTTGAAGAGGAGCTTAAAAAACATAAAAGTAGTGAGGCTTCCTCAGTTTGACCACGATTTGGACGGCACTAGGAAAATCATCAGAAAGATCATCGATTGGCACGCTTTCCAAGAGAAAATGAAGAAGATTGAAGGCGATAAAAAGATTTGAGGTTCTCACCATGAAAAAAATTGGCGTTGCTGACACTACCTTTTCCAGATTCGATATGGGCAAAAGCGTTATCGACGAGTTGAAATCCACGGGAACCGGTTTTAAGATAGTTAGGCGCACTGTTCCGGGAATCAAAGACCTTCCTGTTACGGCAAAAAAATTGATAGAAGAGGACGGTTGCGATATTGTCATAGCACTCGGCATGCCAGGGCCAAAGAATATAGACAAACAATGCGCGCACGAAGCATCGCTTGGTTTAATTCAAACACAGTTGATGACTAACACACACATCATCGAAGTTTTCGTTCATGAAGATGAAGCAAAGAGTGAAAAGGAACTTGTCTGGCTTGCAGACAGAAGGGCGAGAGAGCATGCGGTTAACGCTTACGACATCCTCTTTAGACCCGATAGATTGGTGAAAAACGCAGGTAAAGGTCTAAGGCAGGGATTTGAGGACGCAGGTCCGATATAATGGAGATAGCATTTGGATTAAAAATAAAAGGAGGTGAAAACAGATGAGTAAGGAAAACAACATGAATATAGCAATCGTAGTATCTGAGTTCAATTTTGACATTACTACGATGATGCTCGAGCAGGCAAAGGTTCATGCAGAATTCCTCGGAGCGAAGGTGTCGCACGTTGTCAGTGTGCCAGGAGTCTTCGACATGCCGCTTGCTATCAAGGGACTGCTAAAACGAAAGGACGTAGACGGTGTTGTTACGCTGGGTGCAGTAATCGAGGGAGAAACCGCGCACGACGAAATCGTAATTCAGCACGTGTCGAGAAAAATAACCGACCTTTCAGTAGAGTTTGAAAAACCAGTTGCCCTCGGAATTACCGGGCCGGGCATGAGCCGTTTGCAGGCAGAGGACAGGATAGATAGAGCAAAGGCAGCAGTGGAAAGCGTTGTGAAAATGCACAGAAAAATCAGAGAGATAGGAAAGAAATAATCACATTACAAAATCTTTCCGTTCTCTACCACTAATCTGCCGTTCTTTATTACTTTATCCACTAGATTTATCCCAAAACGATATGGTATTTGTTTATAATTAGGCACATTTAAAACTATAATATCCGCTTTCTTGTCAATCTCTATACTCCCAACGTTTTTTCCTCTATTAATCGCATATGCGGCATTAATGGTTGCAGCAGTTATCGCCTCAGAAGGAAGCATTTTCATCTTATAGCAAGCCATCGAGATTATCGTCTGCATCGATTCATTCCAGCAATTCGGGCATAGGTCTGTGCCTAATGCGACAGGTATTCCTTTTTCGATCATATATCTCGCATCAGCGTGTGCGTCCAGCATCAATGTAAATACGCTTGCGGGCAGCAGCGTCGCGATGACTTTCTTCTTTGCCATTGCATCCAGGCCTTTCTGGGACGACTTGAGGAGGTGTTCTGCGGATATTGCGCCGACCTCTGCGGCAAGTGCCGCGCCGCCGGTATCAACCATCTCATCCGCATGAATTTTCGGGATAAGTTTGTATTTTTTAGCAGCTTTTAACAACCTTCTGGATTGTTCGGCGGTGAACACTCCCTTTTCGCAGAACACATCGCAGAATTCTGCAAGGTTTCTCTTTGCGATTTCCGGGAGCATCTTGTCGATTATCAAATCAACATAAACATCTTCTTTTCCCGCGTATTCCGGCGGAACTGCATGGGCGCCCATGAACGTCGGGACAACGTCTATGGGATGCCCGATTTCCCTCACCGCTTCCAGCATTTTTATTTCGTCCTTTACTGTAAGCCCGTATCCGCTTTTTGCTTCGGCAGTGGTCGTGCCAAATTCCAGCATCGTATCCAGCCGCGATATCGCGGACGATATCAGCTCTCTTTTGCTTGCTCTCCTCGTCGCTTTAACCGTATTCAATATCCCGCCGCCTTTCTTTAATATCTCCGTGTATGTGGCGCCCTCTAACTTCAATTCAAGTTCGTGCTCTCTCGATCCTGCGAAAATCAGATGTGTATGCGGGTCCACGAATCCAGGCATAACAACCTTGTTGCCTGCATCTATGGTTTTTATTTTATCCATTCTTTTGGCTTGTTTCTCCAATTCCTTTGTTTCCCCTACAGAGACGATTTTCCCACCCGATATAATTACTGCACCATCAGGTATTATTCCTAAATTTCTCATCTCTTTTCCGGTTCTTGGGCAGTTTTTTCCTCTCAATGTAATTAGTTCGCCCGCATTCTTGATAAAAATATCAACACTCATAGAGACACACACAATAACGATGCGAATGCAAGTATAATTATGGCATATAAAATAGTTTTGTGGAGGTGTGAAGGGTCAATCAAACATTTTTCCAGACTTCTCGATGTTTATCAGATGACTCTTAAGTCTCCGACCTTTCCCAGGAACGCCCCGTTCAATAAATACGCTGCACCGTTTTCTATATCGATCATGCCGTTATGAAATAGCGGCCCGAGAAATTTTACGCCTGGAAGATTTACTATGCTCCCGCTGCCAAATCTGCACATGGACGGCACGATTATCATTTCAGGATTTGCGTCAGGATACCTCTTTTTGCTTTTGCTTAAATCGAGCTTTGTTCGGAGCCAGCAAGGTTCGCACGTTCTTTTGCCGAACTCGCCGACAAACATTACGCTGAGGTGGTTATGCCCGATAAAAACACGTTTACAATCCATAACGTCTTTGCTGGGCCATGCATGGCCGTGGGCAAAACCAAAATCTTCCAAGGCAAACCCGCTCGAATTATGAAAAGTTATGTTTGGCTGTATCAATCTCTTTAGGCCGCCATCGTGATTTCCAGGCACGACATCTATCGCCTTTACATTGTCTGAAAGCTTTTTGAGAAAATAGCGAATTTCACTTAACTCTCGGCTAGAGGCGCCTGGGACAGTATGCTTCACGTCGCCCAGTAATATCAGCCTGTCAACCGAATGTGTAATGCAAAGATCTAGAACATTCTTAAGGACGCTCTCGGTTTGGGACGGTATATTCACTCCTTTTAACGAGAACTCATATTCTATTCCCAAATGCAGGTCCGCGAGAACGAGAACGATCTCGTTATTTTTGATTAGCATTGCTGGTTGGTTGTATATGGGTTGGAATTGCACGGGGGAAAATAGCTGTGTGCTATTATATTTGTTCTTCTTACGGTGACTGTCAATTTAACCTAGTCTGCGCCGTTCGCCAGCATAATCGAATACATGCTTTATCTTGGTGGCAGTCGCCTCCTCACACATAACAACATTTTTCTTTTAATACGCCATCCCATATCCGGTCATATGCAAAGCCCGCATTTCGGCAAAAGCGTCTTCAAGGACATTGGCAAACTCTCTTTCGACTATGTGCCCGAAGAACTGCCCCATAGGGAAAAAGAGATTCAAAGGCTGATTGGAACATTCACGGCATTGCTCTTCGGCAATGTCTCGCAGAACGTTTTGATAACTGGCAGCGTCGGAACCGGGAAAACTGTTTTGGCCAAATACCTCTGTTCGAGTTTTCAAAAATTTTCGAGGGAAAATGGGAAGAACGTTCAATACGTCGAGGTGAACTGCAGGAGAAGGCCGACTGAAAATGCGGTTATATTAAAAATATTGAATCATTTTGCCCCGAATTTTCCAGACAGGGGATTTTCCATAACAGAAATGCTCGAATCCCTGCAAAAGCACATAGTCAAAGAGAAAGCACAGTTGATAATAATCCTGGACGAGTTCGATGTTCTGATTAAGAAGTCTAAGTCCGACCTTATCTATGCCTTAACCCGTTTTGACGCTGAAAGCTCTGTGCCAAAGGGATCCATATCTTTAATAGCAATATCCCAAAAAAATGTTTTAGACCTGCTGGACTCCGCTACATTGAGCACATTTAAGCGGACAAACGTTATAGAATTGAACAAATATTCGCAGCCAGAGCTATGCGATATCATCCAAAAACGCGTGGAATTGGCACTACATCCGGGCGTTGCAGACAACGATATAAGTTCTCTCATATCAGAGGCCGCCTCCGAATACGGCGACGCAAGGTTTGCTATAGAGTTATTGGAAAAGTCTGGAATGCTGGCAGATGAAGAAGGAAAGGATATTATGACACCCGAGCATGTGAGAAGAGCGAGAGCGGAAACACATTCGACGATTACCGAGGAAAAAATAAGAGAACTCGACATAAATAAAAAATTGGTACTTCTGGCAATATCCCGCAGTTTAAAGAACAAGGCATACACGACAACCGGAGAGGCGGAAAAGGCATATGAATTGGTGTGTGAGGAGTATAATACAGAAAAACGAGGGCATACACAATTTTGGAAATACATAACCGATTTGGATGCGGTCGGCATAATCAGCGCCAAGGAATCAGGAAAAGGCATCGCAGGGCACACCACAGTCATTTCTATACTTGACATTCCAGTTTTGAATTTAGAAAGAAATTTAGTGGAGATGTTAAAAGAAGGAAAGGGTGAACAATGTGGAATATAAGATAGTTGTAGTGGTAAGAGGCGATTTAAAACTTTCACAAGGCAAATTAGCGGTCCAGGTGGCGCATGCGGCAGTAAATTGTGCACTTTCCGCAAAGAAGAACGATACAGATGTGTTCAAGAAATGGTACAATGAGGGGCAGCGCAAGGTTGTCGTGAAAGCACTGAATTTAGAAGAACTCTACGAACTTAAAACGCTGGCGGAGAATAAAGATTTAACAACGTCGCTTATAACGGATGCCGGCTTAACGGAAGTCCCGGCAGGAACAATTACATGCCTTGGGATAGGACCAGCATCTAATGCAATGATTGATAGTATTACTGGAAAGCTGTCCCTTGTATAATCTCATAAAATCTATTATGTAATACAACCTATACAATTTTCCATGAAATCCCAAATCCGTACGCTCGGAATAGACGATGCCCCGTTCAAATTTACGGATAAAACAACCGAGGTCGTTGCAGTTCTCCTTCGCGGCAATTTTTACATGGATGCTGTTTTAAAAACTAAAGTCGAGGTAGATGGCAGGGACGCTACAGACAAATTAATCGAGATGATAAAAGCTTCGCGATACAAGGAGCAAATAAAAACAATAATGATAGACGGCATCGCATTCGGTGGCTTCAACGTAATTGATATACAAAAATTATATGGCGATTTAAATATTCCAGTCATTACTATAACCCGTAAAAAACCAGATTTAAATTCTATGAAAAAGGTGCTTAAACAAAAGTTTACAGACTGGAATAGAAGATGGAATGTAATAATATCCAAGGAAATCGTGCAGATAAAAAGAGGGCGCAGCAATCTTTATGTAAATTATGTCGGCTTGAAATTATCCGAGGTTAAGGAGGTCATGGACATCACGACCTTACGGGGCGTTATGCCTGAGCCGATACGGATTGCGCACCTTATTGCGGCAGGAATAAAAATTGGAGAATCACACGGAAGGGCGTAACCCCTAAAAACTCAGATCCTTCCCTTTCTTTTCGCTATAACCCGGAGAATCATCAGAACAAGTAGGGTTGCCACCACGATTCCAACAACGAATATGATCGGTTTCCAGTTGAATACCTGTTCTACTTTCACTCCGACAAACAGCATCTTCGCGCCATCACTCATGGCAATTGTGTTGTTCTGCAGGTCCGCAATTCTCAACGTGACCGGATATTCAGATTCTCTCAGGATCGTTTTATTCCATTCTCCGCTTGAAACGTTTAGTGTTACGCTCACATTTCTTATTTCATTCTCGTCTAATCTAAAGAGCGTTTCGTTTCCTATATATCTTCCAGCAATATAGAATTCTATGATTGTATCTTTAAGCGGGACCTCGCTGTTAAGAACCGTTGCATTTATCGTTATTTGCCCGCCTTCTCTTAAATCCGCATTCTGGAAAGTGATATCGCTTGCTCTGGCAGTTACACTGGCGGTCTTGGCATTTGTCGTGATGTTCACTTGAGCCGAGGTCACGTTGTCTTTAGAAAACGCGTATATTGTCAAAACTGTGCTGTTCCCTGCACCTACGGTGTTTTCAACAGTAGCCGATATTTCACCGCTGCCTTTCGGACCAATGTCTATAGACGTTCTATTGAAGTTCACTGTCCAGCCATCTGGTAGTGTGGAGTTAAATAGCGAGAACGTATCTAAACCGTTGCCATCGTTAGTTATCGTAAATGTATATGTTGCTGACGTATTCGGCAATATGCTTTGTTTGGGGTTCAATGTAGTTATTTCTACACCATAAACCTGCTTTATATTTGTCGTCAAAGATAGGGTGTCCGTAACTCCGGTGTTTATCCGGGACTTCCCTGTTACTTGTATCTGGTGCGGATCGGTGCTTGTAGCGTCTGATGATGTGTGAACACGAATCGTAGTGTTTTTCGACTCCCCGATTTTTAGTTCTAACGCGCTGTTATCTATTGAGATTTCCCAACCCACATATGCGCATTCAAGCGAGATATTGTTATTTTCGTTTCCCGTATTCTCCACAATAATGTTATATTGGATAGAGGCACCCTGCGAGGTTGTTTGTGCTGGATTTGAGGCCGTTAGTTCAAATGTATACTTCTTTTCTTTAGAGAGCTCAAGATTGTACGCAGTTTGCTGCTCGGTTACATTTAATTTCTTCTCCACATTGTACGGCATATCTATGTTAAATTCCCGAGATGTATGAGACACAGATGCAGCGTATTCGCCCATCGGCAACACGGTATCATATGTTCCGCGCGCTACAGCGATCTTCAGCGAAGTGTCACCTTTTTTAAATGCTATCTCCCCGCTTGGCATGTCTATTGTTGCTCCAGTGGTGTTGCAATAAGATACCTTGCCAGTTATCGACATCCCTCTATAAAACGGCAAATCGTGGTGATATGTTCTATTGTTGCTGGTTGGTATCTCAACGGAATCTATAATGGAGTAAATGTTCTGGGCCGTATCGTAACCGACTGCATACACCGTATATTTGCCCGGCGACAGTTTGATACCATGATACCCATCGCTAGTGATTGTATCAAGAGGTGCAGATGTATTGCGTTCTCCTACGAATTCCAGTTTAGTCATGTAGACTTTCTGTTCAGTGCCGTTGTATATTCCATCTCGTGCATCATCATAATAAGCAATACCATTTAGGAGCGGTTCTATCTGCACTATACTGATGTTATTCATTACATTTCCAGGAGTTATTGCAACGCTTCCAACAACCGGTTCCTCCTCAAAACCAATTTTTTCAACTTTTACCCTGTAGACATCGAACGGTGCATAAAAATTATACTGTCCACTTGTATCCGTAGTGCACTCATAGGTTCCTCCCTTATTGCCAAAGAAGGTGACCCTTACATTACTTTGTTCTTCGCCAGAATCGCTCATTCCATTGTTGTTTTTATCGAAGAATGTGGTTCCGTACGCTCTAACTGTTTTGTTTAGTGGAATCGAAAGGTTATATGACGTTACGGAGATGGACGGTGAAGGTATATTCTCCTCGGGTTTGTAATACGAGTATTTTGCGTTTACAGTCGGCCCCGAACCCTCGTCTTTACTGTAATCTATATTCAGCATATACTCTGTAGGCGGAAGATAGACGCTGCCTGCTCCAAGATTTCCGAGCGAAATAGTCCTAATCGCTTTGTCATCTATCTTTGTAAATTTGACCGGAATGTCCGTTTCTCCAACGTTGGTAGCGAGGCCAATCGCATTTATGTATGTAGCGGAGGCAAGAATTCTCATGCCTTCAACGAGTGTAATTGCGATGCTCGGTTCATTATTTATTACGGTCTTAAATAGGCTCACGTAATGTTTGTTATCGGTCTGGTTTACATATTCACTCCAGACATTATATTCGCCCGCCCTTATGTACCCTGAATATGAGCCGTTGGTTGCGACGAAAGTCTTGTTTTCTCCGCGATTTCCTTTTACCGCGAATTCCACTTGCGCGGAAACATACTCCCCGGTGTTTTCTACAAACGCACTCACGTTAACATATACCAACTTCTCAGCAGAAACCTCTATGGCTATAGGTTTGTTTCCGATATCTATATTTACGTCTATAGAATAGGAATAATACGTCTTGTTTTCTATATTTGTAGAATTTATTATTCTATATTTTCCAGGTATCAACGAGACATTGCACTTCCCACTTACCGTAGTTATATTATACACGCTCTTGGTGTATGCTCCGATCCCCTCAAAATTTAAGAGAATGTTATCTATGGGCACTTCATTGTTGTCGAACACACCATTATTATTGCTATCGTAATATACTCTAGTAGTTACTGTAATGTTTTTCGGTTCAAGCGAAATGTCAGCTACTTTATCGTTGTCTGATACGATATCTGTCCTATCCATTACGTTATAATAAACTCCTGTAATATTGTATTCGTTTCCCCGTGGCAAAAATATTTGATAAGAGCCATTGTCACTAGACATTGTTTTTATTGAGCACTTATTGTTCCAAAATAGGATAGTTGTATCACTCAATTCCTCTCCTATATTATATTCACTGTCGTTGTTGTGGTCCCAATACAGCATACCGCTTACCTTCGCGGCCTTTCGTAAAACAATCGGCGGCAACTCCATAGCCTTTTCGTTGATGTTTATAATGTCTGCATACGCATACACGGAATCGTTCATAGCCGCGTAGTCGTAGTATGTAGCATTTACAAAGTACCTTCCCTGTGGGATGTATGTACGATATGAGCCATTAGCGTTCGTCGGTAGATTTAGGGAAGCATTGTCCATTGAAGTGAAAGTGACACATGTATCGGTAACTATTTCGGAAGCTTCATTTATGCCGTTATCGTTGAGGTCGGCATATACCGTTCCATCCACCTTACTAATATGTTTAGAATTGCTCGCAGTGATATTGTAATAGAAGTCGGTTTTTTCCAAATCGCCGGTGTTTAGTCTTGAAAGGTGTACAAACGTATCGGATGTTTTACTCTCTAATTTCCAATAAGCGTAATCGTATTTCGAGTACACAGTGAAATTTCCGTTTGGCAATTCTACAGTATATGCACCGCTTTCGTTCGATATGCTGGTCACACTTATGCCGCCATCCATGTTATCGAATCGCATCATAGCGTTTGTGAGGGGGACTGCTATACCATCTTGAGTAATGCCGCTAATTGAGCCGTTTACAACAATTCGTTGAATAAGGCTAACGTTCTCGTCGAGTCTTATCTCTCTGTCTGTTTCCTCCCCGTCCTCTGTTATCGCTGTTCCGGTAAATGTGTATAATTTGGTGAATGGCAGAAAACCCGGCTCTTTTACGGAAAGGGTGTAGTTTCCAGGCAACAGCCCGCTAAATGTATACGCCCCATCGCTCCCGCTTGTGGTTTCTTTTTTAGTTTTATCATCTTCATCATAAAGAGAGAGGCGGATACTATCTTTTGTGGTTCCATCACTCAATTTAACGAAACCTCCTATCACAGAACCATTGACGTTTATTGTTCTGGTCTGCGGGGCGTCTGCGTCCGTAGGTGTAAAAGTAGCCTCGAAAGGCATTGATGTATGATTGCCGAACTTAGCGGTTATATCGTATGTGCTGGGGGCGACGTCGCTAAACACGGCGACCCCGTTTACAGTATTCACGCTCTTTGTCTGCACTGGGGATGGGCTCTCTAGTGTTATTATCGCTGTTTTATCTGTCACCGCGTTATCTATTCTGGTCTCGACTGTGAGTTTTATAGATTTCAGCGTTATGTCATTTCTGATATTGTAGTCATAAGTGCCGTCTCTGTCGTTGTCTATATTTTCTCTCATGGCTTGAGCATCGCTGATTATTATGTTTGTTGTGTTGAGCACTGTCTTTTCGATTTGAAACAGCTGGTCGAGACTGCCGCCGGATGAAACCCTAAGGGTCGTGTTGCCATAGGGCGCCAATATGCTGTAGAAGCCAGACTCGTTTGTGAGTACTGTATCGTGCGGTGTTTCATATTCGTCAAAAACCGTAACCCGCACATTTGGTATCGGCATTCCGCCCTCGGTTTTTATACTTCCATTAATGAATGCGCCATCGTAATATTTCAGAAACATCACGGCGGAATAAAGAGATGTTGTTATTGTACCGCCAAAGGTTTTTTGGTTTTCGATGGCTTTATCGTAAGACATTAATACCCAGGCGTTCTGATACTGTTCTACCACGCTTCTGTTATATGGGTTCCAATACGCTGTTTTATACGCGAGTTTAAAATGTTTCATCATCCAGCCCTGCATAGGATAAAATTGATCGTTGTTGGCAAATTCCCCTTTTGGAGCGATTGCGGGTACGCCTTGGTCTCCCATGCCTAAATCATAGCCGCTATAACCTATGTACGTCCTATACAGCATACTGTTGTAAAATGACCTCTTGTATTCTAGAACGTAATCCTTGATTCTAAATGTTGAATCCTTTTGTGCCATCTCGCTCGCATCCTCTATTGTCATTATAGTGCCGCTTTCGGTTTCTACTTTGGTTTCGATGAAATCTATCGGCTGGCCGTCTATAATCCTGTAATCGGCCAATTTTACTGGTGCATAGAATATGCCGGTGTTCGTGGCGCTAAACGGAAACAGTCTGGAGTCGATTGCAAAGTATCTGATAGATTTTCCCATTACATCGCGAACGTCATGGTATAACGATACTAACGACTCGTCGTTTAGTTCTTCTAGTAACGCACGGCCCACTAGGTACCTGGCATTGAAATAGGTAAGGTCGCTGTGTCCCGAATATTCATTTGTGTCCGGGTTGAATATTTCATATTTGCCCGGGTCATTATTCACCATATCAACAATTTCACTAGTCCCTGTCATAATCTTTTCTAGTTTGTTTGTCCTTTCATTGCCTAAACGATTAACAAGAACATCTCTTATTTCCTTACTAAATCGTCCACTGGAAACATTATTTTCCCATGCCGAGCCCCCTTCAAGTAAGCGAATTATGAACATAGATACGGTCATACTTTCATTCTGAGATGTAATAACATTTCCTGCAAATTGATATCCCGCCTGGAAGTTATCTGCGGCAGTCGGGTGTTTTCCGGATTGCGCCGCCTCGAATCCGTAGTCCCACCAACTCACGAACGCAGGCCTCATCTCTGCCGGTACGTCATTATCCTGTTCGGAAAGCCATTTATAACCATCTATCCAGTATTCTGATGAAAATGAAGGGCCGAATGAGCCGAGATACCATAGCCCCCCCCCCTCATAGCCTTCTGGTCTGAGAAACGCCGGCGTAATGTCGTATATCTTCTGGTCATACTCCTTCTTTTTCTCAAATGGTATACTCGCATCGAAGGCATACCACAGATTAGGATACAACACCAAGAATGCCACGAACAAGACACCCAGTATGTGGAGGCTTTTTACTTCCCTCCTAAACGTGTGGAGTCTCTCCCCCTTTGCAGCTTTAATGTTCTTCCAAACTGTGTGGAAATCCAGTCTTCTCATGATCTCCCATAAACCATAGCCCGCAAGTACGGCAAAGACAGGACTGGCGTTAAACATAAATCTTACTGCGGACAGGGCCATGTAAATCGACACAATTGCCCACACTGTAGCGAATACGTCTGCGCTCTTCCATGTTTTGTAAGTTCTCAATACAGCAAAAACTATCGCTATTAATGCCAGATAAAATGTTATTGGGCCATACGAAAACACCAATCTGCTGAAATCGCCAGGTTGCGCCTCCGCGATGGTAGAGTACAACTTGTTTTTTATAAAGTATCCTGCACCAGTGAACAACATATTGCCGATGCTTGGGATAACAAAAGTCAGTATCAGAAGCGCCATCGCTGTGATGAACGCCGTAACTCCGATAACTAGTATCAAAGGGAAATCCCTTGTCGGTACAAGGATAAAAGCTGCGCATATTACCGCGAGGAGAATGATGAAACCAGGCAACAAACCCCACTCTGTAAGGGCCAGGCCAGTAGCATTATACGGTGGAATAGATATAAACAACGGAATAGCCAAGGATATAGCTGTACAAACGGCAATGCCAAGAGAATCTACACGCCTCGCGTGGTTAGTCAATATCTGGACGACATAATAGATAAATATAATCGCAAATACATACGTAAAACCTTGCCAACCGAGGGAAACAGCACCGAAGGACATGCCAGCCATCGCCGCATAACCAATCGCTATTTTATTTCGTTTGAGGAAATATTTGAGGCCAGTAAATATGGATGTAGGGCTCTTCCAATCGCGCACCCAATATTCGTCGCCAAGTTTTTCTAAAGATCGTAAATAAAAAAAGAATCCGCAGACTGTAAAGAATAATAGAAAAGAATCATGGTCTGAAAAAGCAAACGTCGAGCGTTCTAAGTGACCAGGTGTTATTGCCAAGAAAAAGGCCGCGATCAATCCTGCTTTTTTGCCGAACATGTCCCTGCCCAGGTAGTAGAGCGGGATGACTGTTAACGCACCGAACAATGCAGGCATAAGCATGAACATATAGAATGTAGTCGTGTACTCGTCCCAGCCGAGCAGCGGGCTGGTGACCGGCGTCAAGACATCTCCTAGAACCACAGTTGTCCACGTGTAGAAAGGAGGCCTGGGGTTTATGGAGCCGGAAGGATAGTTAAGAAGCGGGTCCCATGTCAGCTGGCGGTGATTCGTCTGTGCATAATCTATGGTTCTCTTATAATAAAAGGTATCTGAGCCACCAGAAACGTCAAAACCCGCAGTGGACGGACCGACCACAAAGTATGTTCTTAAGAAGAGTGCTAAGATAAATATGCATATCAGTAGAATCCCGATTCTAAAATTCTCGTTTAACCAAAGGGATTTTAGATTATTATAACTTATAACTGGTTTCTTGTTCTCTTCATTCATCAGCATCATCTATTTTCCTCATCCACTTCATTCGACTTACACTCAACTGTTATCACCCATATATATGCTACTATGCATAGATTACAATTATTGGAAATTTCACCTAATTTATCTACCACATATAAGAAGTTTACTAGTGGGTCATCTTCATAAACGGTACAATGCCTTCTTTTAAATTCACGGGGTTCCTTAAACTTCACGCGGCCGCAAATGCTCTTTCCCCGGTAAACGATCATATGGTTTAATTTTATTTATGAGGAGACTCCCACTCTTTTCCGCAATGGGGGCATTCTGCCCACCCGACTTCTATCAGCTCTCGCGGAATCTCCTTTTTGCAGTGAGCGCAAAATCTGGTTTTCGGCCGTTTTCTTTTTTTCACGACCTTTTTTATGGGTTTGCTCGTTTCTGAAACTAATCCTTTCTTCGTTGGCGCTTTTCTAACTGTTATGATGTAAAAAACGGGTATCAATACGATGAGAGTAACGGTGCCTGCAACAATCCCTATGGTAATAATATTGTTGACCTTCTGCGGGGGTGCGGCAGGAGTCGTCGTTTCCTGGCTAAGATTAATACTCACTGTCGAGTTTACTTCATCAGACCATTCGCTGTCATTGTCTTTGACTTTTAGATAAATCGCATGCTTCCCGGGCGAAAGATTAGAGGTATTGAAGTTTTTACTATTGTTGAGGATGCCATCTATGCTCGACCGCCATTGATACCCGGTGACTATGCCATCTTCATCAGTACCGTTGCCCACAAATTCGATGTTTTGTTTGAGCGTAGCGTTGCTCGGGTTTATCGAAACAATTGTGGCTATGGGCCTCTTGTTCGAAATGTTCACGTAAAGAGTCCAATAGTATGACGTATTTGATTTGTTATCCGAAACAATCACAGTGAGGTTGTATATTTTGGAAGAGGAACGGTTAAACTGCATGGTGTAGTTTTTAAAATTCGATACTGCGGTTCCATTCAGGTACCAATAAAATGATAAGGCGTCATTATCTAAATCCATTACTTCGACGCTAAAGTTCATTTCCCCCCCGGTAATTGTCACTGGTGTTGCGCTAGGCATCGTTTTATATATTATCGGAACTCGGTTTATGTCAGTTATATTCATCCACCAGACGTTCCTTTCGGAATCCTCGCCATCAGTGACTAACAACGTAAATATGCGCGTTCCAGACGAATTGAAATCTGCATTGTATACGCAGGTTGTGCCGATTCCTACAAGGGCATCGTCTAAGTACCACTTCATTATGGGAACTGTTCCGTCGGCGTCTGAGGATTCGGCAGTGAATGTAACAGTATCGCCATCGCTGATGCTAATGTTTGGATTTGCCGGTGTTACGCTCTTTATCTCGGGCGGCCTGTTATTATTTAGAACAGTTATAAGCCAACTATGGGACACTTCAAGCTCGCCGTCTGTTATCCTTGCGATTAGAACGTACGTCTTGGCAGATGAATAATCTGTATCGAATTCGTATGCGGTGGAGTTCGCCGCAACAAGTATATCGTCCAAATACCAGTTTGTTATTGTCTGGTCACCATCCGGATCAACGGCAGAGATGTTAAATGTTCGATTCTCACATTCAATAATCGTCGGGCTGGACGTTGGAATATAATTTATGATTGTCGGTTTTCTGTTTACGTTCATCACCGTTATGTTCCACTCATACACTATCTTCGATTTACCATCCGAGATGTTAACAGTTACATTATGTATACCTGCGGAAACGTAATTCGGGATATAGGAATATGTTTCATATGCGCTGGGTATCAAAACCCCATCCAAGGACCAGTTTATTGTAATCATATCGCCGTCTAGGTCTGTTGCACGTATTGTAAAAATCACGTTCGTTGTTTCGTTTATCGTGATATTATCCGTCACCGGAGATCTCGTAGTTATTGGCGGTCGGTTTAGGTCCCTTACTTCTGCAAACCAATTTTTTGTGGCGTTGCCTTCGCTGCCGGTGACGTTTACAGTCAAGTTATAAAATCCAGCAGAACTATAATTCGTTTCAAACACAAAGGAAGTGGATGTGGAAACCAAATTTCCATCTAAATACCAGTATATGCTCGGAGAATAATCCGTTGTGTCTGTAACTATAATATTAAACGTCTGGCTGCTTCCTTCTAATAGGAGGCAATCGTTTATCGAAGGGTCGGCGGATTGGATTATCGGCGGTCTTGGAGTATCAACGACAGTAATATTCCAAGTAAAATCAGCGGAATAATTGCTGTCCGCTATATTCAATCTTAGAACATAGGCACTTGCAGAAGAGTAGTTGGTAGCAAATGTATAATTCTGCGACGTAGATACCAACGTGCCGTTAAGGTACCATTTAAACGAGAGGCTTGTCCAATTTAACCAGGCAACATCCGGAACAAACATGTATGTTTGATTTTCATTGAATGTTTGATTTCCAACAACCAACGTTGTACTTATCAATTGAAGACAGTTTACATCACTTACTGTCAAATTCCATGTATATGTGAAATTGGATTCCATATCAACGACGTTTGCGGTTATGTTGTATGCTCCCGCGGAGGTGTAATTCGAAACGAAAGTATAGTTTTCTAGGAATGATTGCGGTATCCCGTTTACATACCATGTGATGTTCGGGGGGTATATGCTGGGGCTGCTTGTGGTTATGTTGAATGTATAGCTTTCGTTCTCGTTTATTGCGGGGTATGTTAACACTGGGTATACTGATGTTAATCTATGGACATCTGTCACAGTCAACAACCATTCGGATATGCGGTAGTGCTGTCCATCTGTGATATTGAGTGTTACGTTATACACGCCGGAAGAGCTATAATTCGCTACAAACGTGTAATTATCCGATGTAGAAACTATTTCGCCGTTCAAATACCATTTCATAGATATGTTTGCTTTGTTTGTATCGATATTGCTGGTGTTTGTATAGAATGTTCGGTTTTCTTCCTCGGTTATGGTGGTGTTCACTGCGGGCGTTGGTGCCAATGTCACCATAGATGTTAAATTCACATCATTTACTAGAATAGACCAGGGACGTGAAATGTTAACAGTTATACTGCCGCTAATGTTGTTATAAACCAAATATACTATAATATTATAGACGCCTGCACTGCCTCCTTCTGCAGAACTATAGTTTGATACAAAAGTATAGTTATCTGAGGTATAATTCTCTGAGGCGGATACGAGTTGTCCGTCTAAATACCATGTAAAATTCGAAGTCGCATTTTCAACAACGCTTGCTGTTATATTGAATATTTGGCTATCGCCCTCCGAAATCGTTATAGAATCGGATGCGGGGGTATAGTTCTCTATAACTGGTGGCAGTGGTCCTCTCACGGATACGATGTTGCGATATGTGTTATGCGTATCGGAGTCCTTCATAAATTGATGTTGGTTTGTTTCTAGTGAAATTAGGAATGCGGTGCACATCGTGACAACTACAAATAATGCAATGCTTATGACCAAAGTTTTGTGACGTGTCATTTTTACTCACTCTACCTCATTGTTTGATGTATGTTATTCTTATCTCACTCAATATTGGTGTCTGTGCTGTATCTGTGGTTTCTAGATATATTTTATACTGCATCCACCTATCGCCATTATGGATGGAATTAATAGTCACTCCACTGGTTGTATAATTATCTTCCGTGCCTGTTGGCCCGTACCATGTTGCACTATCCAATCCTGCTTCTGTTGCCGAGCTCCTTATCTGGACTTTTATAGTTGTTCCGACTGGTGTTGTTGCAGTCCAATATATTTTACTCAAATTAACTGCGCTGCCTGCATCATATTTCATCGAGGTGAGATTTCCGGAAGACTGGTATGCGGTACAGACTTCTTCTCCACCAATTAAATAAGTCGGCTCAGTTGTTGTGTATTTGCGTATGAACCAATTGTCGATATAGAATGCTCGGCTATGTCCTGCATATCCTATTCTGAGTGGCGTGGTCGAATCCAAACCAGAATCCCTACACAGGCCCCAAGTAGCGCCACAATCGGTACTAATATAATATACTCCTCCAATACTCGCTTTCACCATTATTCTGAGTTTGTTCCACACATTTTCGTTGAAGGTGCCTATATTTGAAGCGTAATTTCCACCGTTTTCGTATATGGTAAGTGTGGTGCTGTATGGGTAAAAGTTGTATGGGTATCTGGCGTAATAATAATCTGGAGGGTTTGCCTGATTTACACCCCACATCGCATAGGTTCCGCCTACTGACTTATAATCCGATTCTACCAGCCAATTATCGCGTGGGAATGTTAGTTTTGTGTACATTCCGTCGGTCCATGCACTAGCGCCACCAGTCACCTTTAGCATACCGTTTTCTATAAATTGATATGTACCGATGCTGCTGCATTGCCATTTGTTTGTGTCTATAGCTCCGCCATTGAAGTCATCAAAGAACATAAACACATTATTTCCATTGCCAGCATTCGTAGCGCTTGGATTTCCGTAATAGGCATATATCATCGTAGTGCCTGCCGGCAGTGAAGTCATATTTATCCAGAACTTATTTTCTCCTTGTTGCCAATAACTCAAGGGTACGCCTGTTGAAGTTGTAAATCGTATGTCTCCGTAATCCAATTTTGCCTTTCTTGATGAGATGTTAAATTGCTGTTGGATTTCATCTATGGACAGCGCACGTTTATAGATGCGAACCTCGTCTAGCATGCCGTTGAAATACGAATTCGAGCCGTCATAACCAACCCACAATTCCGTAGTTGCAGTCAGGTCATCGTTCCATGTGCCGTCAGAATATTGCGAGGCGCAGTCAACATACATAGTTAATGTCGTGCCGCTCCTTACGATCGCTACATGCTTCCACTCTCCGTTATTTACAGTCCCGCTTGTGAAAGCAACGTTTCCTTTCGTAGGGGTATAGAAATGAATATTCCCGTTTCTAAGATAGATTCCCCATTCGTCACTGACTCTGCTTATCAGCACCGGATACTGTCCTGTCTGTGTTGTTTTTATCCAAAAGACTATCGCAAAGTTACCTGTGCCAAAGTTCCAATCCGGGCTATAACCTAACTTAACATAATCATCCCCGTTAAACTGCAACGCCTTTCCACTCTTCCCATCGGCCCATGTCGGATCGTTCGCATCTGCACCTACAGCGGAGCCCAATGTTCCAACATTGCAATTCGACGAATTGTCATATGCTGCCTGTCCGCTTCCCTCGTCGAAATGCCAGCATCCGACCAAATTACCCTCGTTGTAAACTGGATTTGAGAGCATCACCTGGTAATTCGTAAGCGCGGAGCTTGATGTGATGTTTATTGACTTTCTATAGTTCCATGAAGAATCAAACCAAGCCGGTTTTTCCGTGGTTGACAGCATTATGTCGCCCGCACTTGTGTTCACATCCGTTTTGTTCAATGTTCCTGAGGAGAAGTCCTCTTTACCAGTCTGAGTCCAGATAGGTTCAAATGCGCCTTTAATCGTAATGTCGCTTAGGGTGGGTGTGGAAGATGTTGCAGTTAAATTAACCCTATATTGAATATATCTTCCGACTGCAGGGGACGAACCGTTCAGCAATCCGGAACCAGAGGCGGTAGATACCGGCGACGACCAATTGCCCCATGCGCTATCGTTTGACACCCTTGTTTGGATTGTTATATCTGAACCGCTCGGAAGAGTTTCTGTCCAAGAGACATTTGTCCAATATGCGGGCTCGCCTGCATCGAATATAGGCGATGTTAAAATACCAGGCCTAAAAATCACAATTTGGCTTATTGATGGCGTTTGAGCAGAATCCGTAGTCTTCAATGCGGCAGCAAAATCAAGCGTAGTTGTTGTGCCCGCCTGAAATCCTCCTGAAGATGTCCACTGAGTGGCGTTTATTCCCTCAACCGTACTCTTGCTCATCCCGTTTGTATCGATATTGGCCAAAGTCGAAGTTAGCCAAGAAGCACCGTTCCAATAGTTCCAGGTGGTTCTTCCGTCAAAAGAGACGAGATATTTGACCAAAGTATTAGTCGGCGTTGTCTGTAAAACACTAACACCTGAAATCGAAACCCAATTCGACGTGTTGATTTGGTTTATGTTTGATGTCGTGACATAATACGATTGGGAAGTTGGGTAGATGATAGAACCCTCATAAATCTCAATTTCTGATAAGGTTGAGTCATAAGCTGCATTTGTACGCACTACTTTAAAAGTAGTACCATATATGTAAGGAGAAAGATTGATTACCCAAGGTGAGCTGCTTGTTATAGTCGCTGTCGTAGATGATTTTTCTACACCATCAACTAACAGTTTTGCACCACGAAATGAATATGTGTCATGACTGTAAACGACAACTCTACCCACTAACTTAGCTGATGAAAAAGTCAATATAACTCCTTCATCTATCCCACCAGTATCGTCCCAGCAATAAGTTACTTTATTTCCGTCAACTATTCCGGAAGGAGTACCTACGCCCCTATCAAATGTTACAGTAGCCTGACTTGCTATATTCCCACCAAGCCCTCCATCTACATAGTGCAACTTCACAGTCCCACCAACAAAGTCCGTCCCGCTTGCCGCATCTTGTTGGATAAACTGCGATTCATTCGATACATCAAACGTTAGTGGGGGCACGTTTAATATTAAAACATCTCCTGGATTTGTGTTGGCGTCTGCACCATATAACGTTCCCGTGTCAAAATCGTTCTTCGTTGTTTGTATCCAAACAAGATTATCAGTTGTTGTAAATGTATAATCGGTTGAAGTGTTATAGGTGCCAAATGCATCGTATGATGTCACTTTGTAATGATATGTCATGTTATGTATCAAACCGTTTACTACTACACAATGACTCAATGCCAAATCGCTTACTGTAGTTGTGCTCCCATAACTCTCTGTTAGACCATATTCCACTACACTGTTGGAGAACTTATTCGTACCCCATGTTATTGTAGCGGTTGCCGCTGTCGTACTGTTTGCGATATTTGAAATTGTTAATGGTGCAGTGTCCTGGGCGAATTTTGTCTTGATTTCAACATAATCCAATATCGGAGTCTTTGAAATATCCATATCACTAGACAAATTGCTTCTCCATTGGATATATCTCCCAGGTACGCTCGCTACTTTTTCATTGTTTGTGGCGTTTGTCCAATCTGTCCATGCAATGTTGTCTGCAGATGTGCGGGTTTGGATTGTAATTGGGGAATATGCAGTAGGTGCGGTGAAACTCACTGTTGGTTCTATGGAGGCGTATTTGCGGACACGAAGGTTATCATAATAAGTAATTCCTCCCGCATCACTAAAGGCAAATGCCCCAATACTCGCCACAGTTCCTTGTACCCCTAAGTTCGTACTACTCAATACTAATGACATATCTGTATCATATACATACCAATCATACGTCGAAGGTGAACCAAGGTGGGTTACAATTCTATAAAAATACCATGTGTTTATCGAATATGCCACCCCTGTATCTACCCATGACGCTCCGTTATACCATTGAAATTTTCCATTAGTATGAAATCCAACTAACATGCGATTATTATAAATTCCACCAACCACTTCTAACTGAAATTGTTTAGGACTTGTTGTATCTTCTGTTCTTGTCCAAGCCTCAAAAATTCTATCCGTTATAAAGTTCGCTGAAAATGTCCTATATAATTCTGCATAAATTGTTGTTGTGTCTTGTTTTAATGAATATACGCCCGTTTTTACAAAAGCTGTTGATACCGACCCCCCCGCACCACTCGCTTGACCCCAATCTGCAATGCTACCATCCTCAAAATCATCAAAAAATTCAAAGGTATTCGTTCCATTGCTTGCCGAGGCAGCGCTCGGATTTCCATAATACATATATATCATCGTATTAGTTGAAGCGGGCAGCAAGGATATATTAACCCAAACTGTTGCTTGTGTGCCCGCTGTATAATTCTGTATGTAATATGGAATCAACGTAACCCCGTCGTTTTTTGTAAACCTCAGGTCGCTGAAGTTGCCAAGCATTCCACTCTCGTAATTTACCGTTATTCTTACCTGATAGTTTGTAAGTTCGCTGCCGCTGTTTATTACCCAAACAGGTTTTTTCTGCGACCAACTATAATCATACCACGACAGGGAGTACCACTCAGACGTCGGGTTCACTACATATGAAGCATAATGGGCTTTGATTTCGTCCAGGGTTAGTGCGCGATTGTATACTTTTACCTCGTCGATAGGTCCGTTAAACGGTAGACCGCCGGAGGGGTGTAATCCTATCCGAACCTTTGCATTGCCGGTATTGAGATTTGCTGAGCCGGTCCCGCTGTTAATATATGTGCCATCAACATACAGTTTCATACTCGTTCCATCCACAACACAAACAATGTGGTGCCAATTCCCGTCATTAAGATCCGGTCCAGCAGAATATTCAACGTTTACCCAAGAGCCCAAATACGCGGAAACTCTGGCTTTCTTAGTCCCAGAAACCTCCATCTCGACTCCGTTATCAGATGCCCCTTTTAGACGAACAATCTTTTCTTGACCGCTGTATGTTGTTCTAAACCACGCCTCTACCGTACACTGCGTAGTTACTGCCAATGATGGTGATTCGAGCGTTTCAACATAATCGTTGCTTCCATCAAACTGGAGCGCCTTTCCAAGCTTTCCGTCAACCCATATCGGGTCGTTCGCATCTGCACCCGATGTAGAACCCAAGATGCCATCGTTGCCGTTTGGCGAGGTGTCATTTGCTATCTGTCCACTTCCATCATTAAATCGCCAGAATCCGGCAAGCCCGCTGCCCCACACATTTACCGAACTGCTTACATTGCCTACAGCGCCATTCCCGTAGTATGCATATATCGTGCTGTTTGTCATAGCATACAACACAGGCACTTTCACCCACAACGTAATCTGTGTGCTCGCCGTATAGTTCTCTATCCAATATGGTATTTCTGTCTTGCCGTCGTTTGTTGTAAATCTTATATCATTGAAATTGGTTTGCATTCCAGTTTGGTACGGCAATATAATTTTTACAGGAATATCTGTAACCAAACTACTGGGATTGGTTATTATAATCGGTTTTCTAGAACTCCATGCCGAATTATACCACTCTGGAGTTATGTCGAATGCATAATACGGCACAGGTGCTGATAAATATAGATTATATTTTGCACTGAGTATTCGTTCAATACTTTGGCGTTCGATATCACTGAGACTGCGGTTGTAAACAATAACTTCTACAATTTCTCCATTAGAGAATTCGCTCCCTGCCAGATGGCCGCTCAGAGACAAACCGTTTGGTCCAGTTATTCCAGCTTGATTTGCCGCAAAAAGAGTTCCACCATCATAAACTTTTGAGTTAACTCCAGTTCCTGTTATGACTGTACTAAAGATATACCAATTAGTATCTGCCGTTACTGTGCTGTCATAAACCCAACCCTCGAAATAAACATCATTTTTTGTTCCGCCATAGAACCCCAATAGCCAGTTATTAGATAAACCAGATAGCATTCTAGCATTTGCACCGCCTGTTAAACGTGCCACGTAAATCACAGTTACCGGCGCTGGGAAGTTAGTAGAGGTAGTCATAGTCTGCGATGCGGCTGCAGTAAACCTTACTGCTGGTTTTCCATTCAAAATATTTGTTTTATATACTGGTTTCTTGCTTTCTGTAGATTGTGTAACACTATTGCCGTTGCCCGACGAATCTGTCCATGTGGTAACCGCACTTCCATCGGTCAATCCTATAATTGTGTCGGCTTTAAGCCAGAGTTTTAACCCATTAACAGAATTTGGTTGGGCGAAGGTGTTATCAAAGCCGCTTGCACTGACAATACCCGAGTTTCCATAATACATATATATCGTAGTCGTACCAAAAGCAGAAATAGTTGGCACCCTGACCCACACAACCGCATTCGAACCGGCTGTATAGTTTCCGATCCAATATGGAATTAATACAGTTCCATCATCCGTTGTGAATCTTATGTCGTCGAAGTCTGTCTGCATCCCCGACATATACGGCACTATCAATTTTATCTGATAGTCTGTAAGCGTGCCGCCATCGTTTGTAATTCTTATAACCGTTCTGTTTGTCCATGAAGAACTATACCAATTGGAAGTGGTTGATTTCCAGTTGATGTTATCCCATACAACCTGCTGTCCTGCGTCGCATACGGGTGATGTATACGTTGTGTTATTCGGCTTTAGATATTCATAGACCTCTATCTCATTCAACACAGCATAATCCCCGCTTATTTTCACTATTGTAACGTTTATGAATCTTGTATATACCGGCGTATTTAGGTAAATAGAACGAACCTCATTTTGATTCATCGAGCCTTGACAATCGGCAGAATCCACCATCGCCCATGTAGCGGAGCTGATTGTTGACCAAACACCATTCCAATCATTTGTATTGTAATATATTCTATAACTCCATGTTGTACCATGCTGACTTGCCTCATTTAGATAAATCTTGCCTATCCACTTCTTTTCTAATAGGTCAACATATAAATTTGATGTGTCAGATGGATTGTCCTCCAACCAATATGCAGTATAGGCAGTGGACTTGTCGCCATCAACTAAGTTAAAGGTGTGATATTCTATAGTTCCAGATGTATACCAAACTCCTCCCGCCACGCCACTGTAATGCCCTTCACTGCTGAGCACTGGTTTACCGAGTGCCAAGTTAGTTGTGCCTATTCTTTCGTTAAGTTTCAAGCTTCCGCTCTCTGCGAGTTCGGTATTGTTGCTATTGTCCTTTGTGCCCGTATTGAAATCTTCTTTTGTTGTTTGCATCGATGTTAGTGTATCATAACTTCCTCTAATTGTAATGTCATTTAATATATGTGTAGTGCTACTATTTCCACCAACAAATCTCACATCATCAAATAAGAATTCGTTGCCGTCTGCCGCACCCAATATTATCTTCGCGTAGGCTGCATTCGCGGGCGACGTTCCAGTCCATGTATGCAGCGTCCATACCTGGGGTTTATTCGTACCTGTCCAGTCATTGGAATATGATATGTGGGCTTTTGCGTTTGTCAGCCAGTCTATTGTTATCTTATAATTCCCTGTGCCTGCCTTTTGCTTTACATAGGCATATAGCGTATACTGTGTAGATGCTGAAACGCCGAATACCTCTGCGTCGTTTTGGTATACATCCGTCTCAGCCCCTCTTCCGACGGCGTTAAGTCTCGCTGCTCTTGTGCCGCTATAATAATCATCTAGTGCAATAGAACTCCAAGAATCTCTAGTGCTCCAATTTGCCCAATCATTCTCAAACCCGCTGTTCGGCACGGCATTTCCCGTGAGGTTTGCTTTATACTGGAAGTATTTGCCAGACATGGGAGCAGAGCCGTTCATCGGTCCGAAGCCCGATGTGGATGTTGCTGTTGTCCAGTCGCTCCATGTTATATTATCCATAGATGTTCGAACCTGAACAATTATACCCGCACCACCGATGCCTGTGGGCGTCCCCTTATTCCAAGTTACATTGCTCAGATATACTTTGTCGCCAGCATCAAAGATAATCGATGTGAGGTCGCCTGTTGCATTCGGTAGTACTAATTTCACATCTCCTACAGTAGTGTTAATATCCACATTCGATAAGTTGCCCGAGGCCCAATCATCTTTTGTCGTATGATATATATCGAATGTATTCGCTGTGGTAAACGTGTAATCACCGGATACAGCATCGTTTCCGAAATAATCGTAACTCTTTACTTTATAATGATACACCGAATTTCTCGTCAAACCTGTCAGTGTTGCAGAGTGCCCTGACTTGAAGGTTGTGATATTAATCGTAATCCCATAACTTATTGTCGGGCCATATTCAAGCGTAGCATTCGTAAACTCGTTCGTATCCCACATGATTGTTGCTTTCGTCGCCTCAATGTTGCTGCTCGCTACATTGGATATTATTGGATCATCTGTTTCTGTCAAATATGTATAATTCACCAAAACTTCATGCAGAATCGGAGTTTCTCCGCTTGCTGATAAAGTGAGTTGGGCTCTCCACTGGAAACATCTACCGCTCGGACTAGACGTTTGATTATTTACAATAGCAGTCCAATCACTCCACGTAATGTTATCCGGGGACGTCCTGCTTTGGACTGCGTTCGTTAACATCATTGTCACGATTACATCGCTTAATATCGGTGTTTTTGAAGAATCCGTGGTGGTTAACGTAGCGTTCCATTGTATGTATCTAGCATTCGGGCTTGTAATTTTCTCTCCTGTAGCGATAGTATAGGATGACCACTCAGTCCATGATATACAGTCTTGAGATGTGCTTGTTTGAATGGTTATATCTGTGCCTGTCGGCAGGTTCTCTGTCCAGTTTATGCTGTCCCACTGTGCCACAACGCCGGCATCGAAAACCTGAGATCTAATATATCCCGTGGGTGAAGGAGGAGAAGGGGGAGACGGACCAATATACGCGGTTGGGTTCGTTGCACCCGTTAATGTCGTATAATCCAATCTTATTCTGCCGTTGCCGCCATTTCCACCTATCGGGTCCTGCGCCCACGAACCGTCAACAACATATTTGTATCCACTCGTATATGCACTGCCACCGCCGCCGCCTACTGCAGTTATAGAACCAGCGCCAGTTATGCTTATTGTGGAACTTAAGAGATATATGCTTCCGCCCGAGCCTCCGCCCCCGCCTCCGGCACCGATACAATTTGTTTGGGATATGTATCCTGGTTGTCCATAACCTCCGTCTGCTTTAATTTTGCCCGTAACTGTTATCGTATTTGCAAAGATCATTATGATCCCTCCGCCTGCCCCGCCATCGCCCCTCGTACCCGATGAATCATATCTTCCCCAAGAGTTTGCGGGTGAGCCGTTGGGGCCACTGTAGCCGTCGCCTCCCCCGCCACCACCGGATCCGGGGTATATCGTTGACAGACTTGTAGTACCGTATTGGTTAGTTGAAGCAGTGCCCGTGTAATTGTATGAAGAATGGCAGTATGCTCCTGCGAGTCCATTGGTGGCATGAGCTGCACCTGCACCGCCAGTGGCAATCATGCTGCCACCGCCTCCCCCCTGATTAACGCCCGGTCCACGGGCACCAACGCCATTCCAACTTTCGCCCGTGTATGCATACGTAGAAGACCAAGCTGCACCGTCTGCGCTTCCGCCCCTATATCCTTTGCCGCTTGCATCAATACTCGGAACGGCAGCTTCCCATAAGTTAATCTCGTTTAAAGTGAGATAAGTAACTGTCATTCTTTCTGCATATATTCGAACATATCTTGTATAAACGGGCGCATCAAATTCGACGAAACCCGTAGTCTGTGCATTCATAGTTCCAGGGTTCGAATACGGCGAACTCGCAGAAGCAGTTACTGTTACCCAACTGCCACCCATGTCGGATGGCACTTTACTAGCATCGAAATACGTCGGGTTATATTGGATAGTGTATCTGGTGTTGCCCCTATCGCTGCCAGTGTTATAATTATTAATCTCCGCTTTTCCCAACCACCTTGGATATGTTAAGTCGATGTAAATATACGAAGTTGCCTCGTTTTCCATCCAATAATATGCATTGGAGCCGGACGTTTCCTGGTCGTCGATGAGATTTATCGGGAAGTAAAGAGGTGTAGTGTCTCCATAATCCCACATATACCATACGTTTCCCGCAATGTTGCTATAGTATCCTGCACTGCTCGCAACGCGGCATCCACTCCCTTTTAAGTCTATTTGATTCCCTAGAACTACTGAGGATGATGCCAACACACCTACTGTTCCAGTCGCCCTGAAGACTACTACACCACCCTTTGTTCCATCCCAGGCAGAAGCAGTAATACTTCCGCTGCCGCTTACAGTAACATCAGTATAGTGTGGAACCCGTATCACATTGTTCCTGTTGCTTCCACTGCCGTAGAAGTTCTTTGTAAGAGTGCTGTTCAAGGTGAATGTATTGCCGCTCACAGTGATTGTTTTGAATTCGTATGCTCCGACATTTGTTCCCTGCAGTTGAATAATCAGAACCTCGTCACCTGTAGAGAATCCCGTTGCGCTGTTTACGACTATGGCCGCCGCACCCGGTGCATAATCTGCTGATGTATATGTATAAATGTTAACTATCGTGTTGGCAGCAGTTACTGTTAACGCCCCGTCTTTTCCAGTGCCCCTGCTCGGATCCATATTTAATTTCACATCCCCTGCACTGCTGTTTATATCCGTATTATTTAGTGTACCTGCTCCGAAGTCCGTCTTGCTCGTCTGAGTCCACGGCAACGAAATATTTGAGGTTACATTCTTCCATGTCGCCCAATCATTTGTATCGTATATTTGTGATGTGATAGTACCCGAAGTCTCGCCGCTTTTCACTTTCACATCTCCGGCGCTGCTGTTTATGTCAATTTTATCCAATGTGCCTGCAGTAAAATCATCTTTTGTAGTCTGCAACCACGTTGCAAACTGATTTGTTACGAACGTATCGTCAGTCGTGTTAGCTACATTGCCATTATAATCAGAACTGCTGATGTTATAATGATATGTCCTGTTCACCTTTAGGTTTGTCAACGGAACGCCGTGCTCCAGTGTATAGTTGTCTTGATAAATTGTATCTGTATAACTTTCACTTGGCCCATACCTTACGGTGCTGTTTGCGAACTCGTCTGTCCACCATTTAACCTGTCTGGAATCCCATGTAATCTCGTTTGCCTGCACAGCCGTGATTGTTGGCAGCGTAGTGTCAGAGAAAGCTAAGGAATAGAAGAGTGTAACGCCCTTTAATATGGGAGTCATTGTCGGGTCTGCCGTAGTAAGCTCCACTTTCCATTGAATATATCTCGCATTCGGACTTGTAATCGGGGACCGTGTTGGGTTCGTATAGATTGACGACCAATTGCTCCACGATACCAAATCCGGAGAAGTTCTTGTTTTTATATAATACAGGGTTGTCGGGGCATTAGCTTCCGCGCTCCAAGATATGTTTTCCCATTTTACATTTTGCCCCGCATCGAGTATATTGGAAACAATACTGCCGTTAATGTTTGATGATTTATTGGCAACGCCCACGGTAATGTTTAATCCCTTGGCATATTCCGGCCCGCCCCATTCCATAAAGTATTGATCTACAACGTCCTTTGTGGAAAGGTCTGCAAATACTACGCTGTTATTGAACCAATTTGCAGTGTTCCCATAACATATAAAGAGTTGTGAGCCGCCGCTTGTCCAAGAGCCTAATGCAATGTCCGTCAAACCGTCATTGTTCAAATCGAAAACATTTCCGCCGCCCCAATCTATCCCTGTATTCAAGAAAGTGGCGCCTGCGGAATAATTGAATGTTCTGTTGCCGAGATTCTTTATGACTTTTCCATTGTTGTTTCCTCTCAAAAATATATCCAAATACCCATCACGGTCATAATCTACTGCCCACATCCCGTGGAAGTCCCCGCTCCAATCGCTAACAAAACCTCCGCCTTTGAAATTACCTGTTCCGTCGCCCCAAAATACTTCCAATCCTTTATTCACAGACCCGAATATTACGTCAATATTGTTGTCGTTATCAAAATCACCTGAGATAGCTCTTCTTGCATCCCAACCTGCACCTGCATCTACAAACTTTTGTGTAAAAGAGCCGTCTTTGTTGTTAAGGAAAACGTAGAAATCGGAGTTTGCATCTCCACCTATGTCGAGGAACGATGCGAAATCCATCCACCCATCCTCATTAAAATCACCTAATACTATGCTGGACCAGTCGCTATAGAATGAGGTTGTGCTCCACGATGTGACGAACGTTTCATCGCCTTTGTTCAGGTGAACCTGTAAGAGGTTACTCACTTCTACACAATTTATAAAATCATAGTCACCATCATTATCTAAGTCTGCCATTGCTAAAGTAGTATAATCCTGATTTCCAGGTGGGGAAAGTTTTGTCCATTTTAATGCGTCGTTGATTACATTGCCATTTCCGTCAATGTGAGCTATATATATTCCCCCTCCTGCCCCACCAGCACCTGAGACAGTGGCGTGCGTAGCCAACACATAATCATTCGGCAGCGAATATCCTGTTGGCGCACTCTTCGCACCGTTTTCTGTTATATCGAAGTATATGAAATATACATAATTCGTTTCCTTTTCATGGTATCCCCTTAATTTCCATTTAACCATCCCGTCTCCTGCAAATATCCACCGCGTAACATTGCTATCGACTTCTTCTCCCCTGTAATTTATTACTCTAATCGAGTTTTGGTCTATTGTTCCACTATCTCCAAGCCCAGACAGAATCGCGGTAAAATTAATCCGTGTTTTTATTGTTTGGTTTATTCTTGACGCATAACCTGTATTCACTATCACCTTAACTCTATAATGCCAGCCATTATTCCACCAAGTGTACAGTTTTAACTCGCCTTCTGTGGTGTTCATGTCCAAATTTGTTAGAGTTCCCTTTGCAAAATCCTCTTTTCCTGTTTGTGTCCAGACTGGTTTTTTGCTGTAGGTAATATTCACATCGCTTAAAACAGGCGTCGTGTTTGTAGTAGATATTAACTCTGCTTTGAATTGAATATAACGACCGGAAGCAGGGTAAGATGTATTGAACATACTTTGATTGACATTGGGGGGATAGCCCGATGCAGATGAACTTACGCACTCCAATACTTCTCCACCCATGGAAACCGTTGGCTCAACGGAGGCATATTTGCGGATGAACCAATTGTCGATATAGAAGCCCATATCACAGCCAGCATACCCGATTCTTAAAGGTGTGGTAGAATCCGTGCTGGAATCATACTGTTGTTCCCATGTAAGGCCACCATTGTTACTTATGTAATATGTTGCCCCCGAACTCTCTTTTACATTAATTCTAAGTTTGGCCCAGATATTCAGAGTAAACGGTTCTACATTATCTACTCTCTGAGCACTATATTCATATACATCGATATACGAACTATAATAGTAGTAATTATATGGATACTGGTCGTATGAATACGTTGCTGGTGATGCCTTATCCACGCCCCACATGAGCTGATGGCTTGTACTACTGTAAGGTTTGAGATCCGCCTCCACAAGCCACTTTCCTCTCGCGAAGGTCTGCTTGGTATACATCCCCGTATTCCAGCTACCAGTACCACCAGTCACCTTTAGCATATTGTTTTCTACAAACTGGTATTTTGTTGCGGTATCATAGTTGCTGCACTGCCATTTGTTTGTGTCTATCGAGGAACCTGTGAAGTCGTCGAAAAACATAAAGACGTTATTCCCGTTGCTTGCACTCGTAACATTCGGATTTCCATAATACGCATATATCGTGGTCGTGCCCGTGGGCAGGGATGGTATCTTCACCCAGGTTTTATTCTCGCCCTGCTGCCAATAGTTTAACTCTACTCCATCTGCGGAATAAAATCTGACATCGCTGTAATCCAATTTTGCTTTTCTTGTTGATATATTGTATAAGTCGCCAATTTCGCTTTGGTTTAGGGCGCGGCTGTAAATACGGACTTCGTCGATGGAGCCGTCCATATATCCACCGGGGGTTGCATATGCTCCTATCCCAATGTTATTTGTATTTGTGTCGATTGTTCCGCTCCATGAGAGAGAGTTGTCCAACACCCCGTTTATGTAGAATTTTTGTATAGTGCCGTTATAAGTTCCTACCAAATGATACCACTGGCCAGTAGTAGGCGTCGTAATGCTAGGAACAACCTTCCAAGCACCACCTGACATTACTGCGAAATTTAACTTGTTGAGGGTAAAACCTGCAGCGTTTATGCTGTATCCTATCCCATACTGATTGATTTTCCAGAGTAGATAATCATCATTGCTCAGAGTATCAAAATTAACCCAAAACTCTATTGTGATCGCACTAGTTGGATTAAGAGAAGGTTGGCTTGAGATCGATATATAATCGTTGTTACCGTCAAAATTCAACGCTTTGCCCCATGCCCCATTATCCGCATAAAAAGGCCCATTATTTAAGGTGCCATCATTTAAATTTCCGGAGGAGTCGGGAGTATACGTTGCCGTGCCCTCATTAAAGTGCCAACTTCCGGTTAAGTTGCTCTCGTTGTAAACAGGGTTTTGAATCAGGACTTGATAATCTGTTAACGCGCTCCCGCTATTTATTATATTTATTGGTTTCTTATATCTATATCCTGTATAATTCGTACCGTTATTTATTCCCGAACCCGAAGAGGTGGATACAGTTGGCATCCAATCACTCCAACTACTGCCGTCCATCGAAGTTCTGACACTCGTTTTTATATCAGTATTGTTTACAACTGTTTCGTTCCATGAGATTTGAGAGAGATATACTGTTTGACCGGCATCGAATATCGCTGAAGTGATTTTATTCTTTGAGGAGTTTAGATAATTGTTATAGATTTCGCTTGCTGTTAGAGCACGGTTGTAGGTTGCAACTTCATCGATTGTGCCGTTGAAATATCCTCCATCTGGTGAGAAATCATAATTCCCGATGTGGAAATTATATGCCGAATTGGAGGCAACAGATGTATAAGAGGCACTGCCTTTCTCGACGCCATTCACATATATCTTTATTGTATCTAAATCATTATTAAACACTACAACCACATGATGCCATGTATTCAATGCAACTGTTTCGCCGGCATTTGCTGTTGTCCATGCCGTGCCGCTATATATATGGAATCCAAATTGGTTAGCAATACCACCTGCCCCTGTGTTGCCATAACCTATGCCGTATGAATTTGTCTTCCAGAGTATACAGTTACTCGAGCTCGCGACAGGTGTTTTAACCCATGCCTCTATGCTAAAACTACTGCTAAAGTCAAAGGGCGTATCGCTTAGGTCTGCATAATCGTCCACCCCATCGAAACTCAACCCGCTCTTAAATTTTCCTTCTGCCCATCTCGATCCAGGCAAACGCCACAAATCCATTACAATATCGCCCGCTGCAAACGTATCTGCGTTGTTGTTGGTATCTATGTCGATTCTTATCAAGCAGGTTGCATACAGAAGAGGTATGCCAGTTGTTCCCGATGGCGTCGCGAGGTCAAAAGACAAGTTGTTCCAGCCAATTGCCAAAGCCGATGGTTGAATATCCTTGCGGACATACCAATTATATGATGAACTATCTGCAACATAAATCTGTATTCTCAATATTTTACCAAGAGCAGTAGAATCTTTTATGTAAAGTGAAACATTTAGAATCTTCTCATTCATGTTTGTGGCTGAGATTGTTTTGTAATAGTATGAATCGCTAGTTGTAGTAGATATTTTTAGAAGGTTTAGCCCATTGCTTCCCTCAATCTTTATCCCACTGTTCAAACTCATAGCCGTTCCAACTGCCCAATTATCCATATAACAGTATCCAGTGTGATGGTCAAAACCGATTGTAAGACTTGTTTCTGTTCTTGTGGATGTTTCTGCCACCAATATCCAGGTGTCTGACGTAGTTAATTTATAATAATATTTTGCACCTGCTGTTTTTAATACGATTTTCACATCGTACCATACGCCATCCGTGAAGGAATATCCTGTCGCCGTTCCCCCTCCATTCTCATAGTAATAAATTGTATTAGCATCAGGCACATAGAACGCATGCGGCATAGTACCATAGTCAGTACCAGTGGACGTCTGCCATCCAAACATCGTATTCTGAGCAGCGGTGCCTGTCTGCATTCTCCCCTGAAATGTTAAACCATCTATTCTTGCAAAAGTCTGCTTGGAATAGAAGTAGTTCGTTCCCCACGCGGCCGATGAGGAGCCAGTCGTGAGTATTTCGTTTTGAGCATGCGGGCCGCCACTATATCTAAATTTATTTGTATCAATGGTTGTCCCTGCAAAATCAGAATAAAAATCATATTGATTTGAACTCCACCCTATTGTAGATTCGCAGTTATCTATCGTAGTGTTTCCGTATAAGCTGCCGTTATTGTTGTTGCCCGAAGAGTCGTAGGCTACGAAACCGCTACTTTCGTTAAAATGCCACAAACCCGTTGTGTTTACGTCAAGAAAAAACTCATTCGCCATCAACACGTCCCCCTCGCTCGTGTTGACGTCGACATGTTCTAGTGTACCGTTATTCCAATCGGTTTTTGTTGTTTGGGTCCATATTGGCATCATAATTATTTGTGATTGTGTGCCGTTTATCCAATCATTTGGCGTATTGTGCGGGTATTCCCAAACGGTTATTGTCGGGTTGCCTTGCTCAGGATCCTTATAATAGAAGTTTGTTGTGTTTGTGTTGGCAAGAATCGTAACAGTTGTTATAGGGTTCCACGAAGTTTTCGAGAGCGAAAAAGAATATGCTCCAACGGAATCCGATGATAGATTGAATATCGTAGTTGAACCTACGTTCTTTGGGTTGCTATATTCATCCTGCGTCTGTATTGTTATTACATCCGAAGGTTCGTCAATAAACGATGATGTCGGGGGTGTTATAAACACTGTTTTACTGATTCCGGCGGGGATTATCGTCTCCTGTTGTGAATAGTTGCCTGTTATAGATGGCGATGAAATAGTTATTGTCGGCGTGCCTGTAAGCGTGTCGTTGTAATATATTGTAACATTTGTTTTGCTATCTGGCCACATATTCGTTACATTCACGGAAGTGACATTTACCCATTCTATGTTGCTCAATGAAAACCTGCCGTATTGCGAAGTGGATGATAAGTTGAGCGTAGTGTTTTGATAGGAGAATAGGATAGTCACGTCGCTTAATATCGGTGTATCAAAATTGCCAGGTGACTCGAATATCGCATTGTATTGAATCCATCTTGAGCCGTTGTGTATCGAGTTTAACGCTCCGTTTACAATGTAATAACTATCCGTGCCCGTAGGTCCATACCATTCTGCTGTTTGAAGTGACTCGTTACTTTCTGCTGTGCGTATCTGGAGTTTTAATGATGTGCCTGTCGGTACATAAGATGTCCACGATATCGTAGTAAAGTTGCTTACGCTGAGAGTATCGAATGGTGTAGATGTTATGTAACCCGTACTGTAGAAATATACTCCCGTACCAGTAGCATTCACTTTCATTATGTACGGATAGCTTTCCCATGTATCTGCAGATGTAGTAGTTGTTATATCTATGCCGACTTTGGCCTTTAGTGCGCCTCCTGAACTTTTCATCTTTGTTTGCGTGGTCTCTTGGTATATGCCTATGAAGTCGCCTTTTCTTACGGGAATGGGTGATGGTTGGCCGCCCCAATAGACAATAAACATGTTGTCTCCAACAATCGTGTTATTCGCATCGCTTTCACCGACTAACTCGTAACTACCAATTTTCATCGCAGTCACGATTTGGTTCGTACCTCCCCCGCTACCGCCGAAGATATACGCACATGCACTATCCCATATCGCTGATGTGCCCGATCTTCCGCTCGGAAGCGTCGCGGTTAGTATAGTCACTGTTCCCGTGCTTGGGTTGAATTTCACAATCTGGTCCAAATAACTGCCAGTATACCCGCCAAATATGTACGCGTTTGTGCCGTCCCATACTGCCGATGTGTTTGTTCTCCCGCTCGGAAGTTTTGCAGACAATGTGGTTGCAGTTTCCGTGCTTGGGTTGAATTTAACGATTTGATCTAGATAATAACTAGTATCGTTGTATCCGCCAAATATGTATGTGTTTGTGCCGTCCCATACTGCCGACGTGTTTGTTCTCCCGCTCGGAAGTTTTGCAGACAACGTGGTTACAGTTTCCGTTCCCGGATTGAATTTGACAATCTCATCCAGATTTCCATCACTATTGTATCCGCCAAATATGTATACGTTCGTACCATCCCATATCGCCGATGTGCCCGATCTTCCGCTCGGAAGCGTCGCGGTTAGCGTGATTACTGTTCCCGTACTTGGGTTGAATTTCACAATCTGATCCAAATAACTACCAGTATATCCGCCAAATATGTATACGTTCGTACCATCCCATATCGCCGATGTGCCCGATCTTCCGCTCGGAAGTTTTGAGGACAACGTAGTTACGGTTCCTGTGCTTGAGTTGAATTTTACTATAGCATCCAGATAGCTGCTGCCCGTGAATCCGCCAAATATGTATGTATCGCCCGTACCGTTCCATATCGCCGATGTGCTTTCTCGGGAACTTGGGAGTGTTGTAGATAGTATGGACATTGTGTTTATTTCGCTCCCGACACCTACACTTCTGAATATCTTTAGTTTACAAGCACCTGCTGTTTGGGCGCTAACATTATAATAACTGATAACTCCAGTCCTGTTTATCGGATTGCGTGTGTCAATGAGTGTTGTATATGTTGATAAGAAGTAATCATCTGCAACGATGTCTTTATCACTGCCGCCGAAGAGTTTCGGCGCTCCCGTACCTGCCAACCAGAGTTCTCCAGCGCTATGGTAGGTTGCGTTAGCATCTATATTTGTTAATGTTGTCCCATTCTCAATCGCGAAATCCAATTGGGTAGTTTGTAGATATGTATTGGTTTTCGTGACGTTGCATGGATTTCCAAACTGATCAACTGTAGATATTATGATAGGTGTAGACGGAATACCCGCGACAATTGTCTGTGGTGACGTATCTATACTTAGTGATGTAATAATTGACGCCACAACCGTTTGTTGGGTGGTGCCCCCACTCCAGCTCACTGGTTTTCCATCTATTGTCGAACTGCCGCCAGTGATGCTTATCACGGGCGTGCCGGCGCCATCGTCTTTGTAATAAATTGTTACGTCACTTGTATTCACGGGCACGTTGACACTATATGATTGAGTATAATCACTCCATGTAATATTGTCGAGCGAGAATTGTCCTGTATTTGAATCAGTGGCGACATTTAGCGTGGTATCAACAGTAGCGTTGGACGGGTTGCCCCACGCATCCTTTAACTCTATTTTAATAGCTTGAGATGTGCCAGCTTGGGTTGTCGTAGACGAAGAGGATACAACAATTTGTGATACCGGGGCGGGCGTAACTGTAATTGGCGGCGGGGTAACTGCCCATCCATTTGAGGTGGACGCCGTTATCGTGTATTGTCCCGTGGCGTTATCTTTATAATAGAAACTAATACTATCATCATCAATCGGGATTTGTACGCTCGTAATTGGTATTGGGCCAGTCCAGGTAACTATGCTTTCGTAAACCGCTGGGTACGTATGGTCGTAGTTGTCGTTATCATTAATAATCTGTATCCATGTGGAATTTGAAAGGTTGTAACGGAATATCTGCCAATGTTCACCCGTGTAATTTTGGTACACTATGTAATCTTCGTATGCGGATATATTTTCTTCGCTGTTCGAGTGAGCGGTTATCGTAAATTCCGTAGAGTTGGTCTCGTTGTAGCCATAGACGTCTTTGCCCTCAGTCACCCAAGCTATTATCCTGTGCCCGTAAGTTGTGTTCGTAACGGTTGCGCTTGTATGATTCCACGGGTCAGCAGTTATTTGTTTTGCTATTCCGCTGGAAATAGTATAATTGTATATCTGCCAATAATAGCTTGTATAATTTTGATAAACAATTTCGTCGCCCCAGATTTTAGGATATGTTTGATTAGAATTATCGTTCGTAACTTGAATTTCAGTATCGCTTGGAATATGGTACATATATATGTCCCATTGGTGATAACCTTGTGCATCGGTGTTTCTGAAATCCTGCCATACAATCCTATCGCCGTAGATTACCGGATACATCTGGTCATAGGCATTGGTTGTTATTCGTTGCTCGATACTCGTGGACAAATCATAGAGATAGATGTCCCAGTTGCCGTTTTTATTACTTTGATAAACAACCTTATTTCCATATATCCAAGGATACTTTTGGTCAGAACTGTCTGTCGTTAATCTGGTCGGGGTGTTCTCCGGGAGGCTGTATGTAGAGACGTAGATGTCCCAGTCAGCTCCTTTATTCTCCATCCAAACAATCCTGTCACCATATATTCTGGAATTGTTGAGGTTCATAGCGGTCGTGAGCTCGTGCTTCTCGCCTGGATTGGCAGTGTTGTTGAAGCATATCGACGTATCGTAAAATTTACCTGTTCCGGACGTTGTTTGCAAATCAATGGTAATACCTTCGCTAACATCGGACGGGTTTCCATACGAGTCATTTGTTTTAATCGTAATGATGTTTGAAAACGAATTTACACTGGTATTTTGCAGCCCCGTCACTGTTAACCCGCTTACAACATCTGCCACCACCCCAATTGACGGGGACTCGATATCTATATTCGGGTGCGGCGTGCCTAATATCTGATTCACTCTTACGGTAATGGAATTATCTGTTTGCTCTGTCGCCTTTGTGAGATTCACGCTAAGTGTTGCCTTTCCGTTAACAAAGGGCTTTGGCAGCGTAGTCGAGGTTGCGATGTCATCATTTGCTGAATCTATAGTGAGGACTTCACCGTAAAAATCTGTTTTTACATTATTATACGCATCGTAGGCTGTTATAGTAACATCAAAAGGTTTACCGGCGGTAACACTAGTGTCTGTCTCAATGGCATATCTATATAATGAAGACGGTACGACATTTATGCCATCGCTGACATTTTCCGTGATTTTTTCAGGAGTTTCGTTTCTTACCTTTATTGTTTGAATGCCTGTTGTTATAAGGGTAAAGTTGGTGAATACATGAACACCGTTATCCTTCCCTTCGCCGTAGAAGCTGTCAACTGTGAATGTGTAATTCATTGGGAATGATGTGCCCGATATATTGTAATATATGTCGTAATTTCCACCTCTGGAATCCTGCCATAAAATTTTGTCGCCATAAACCACAGGGGCTTCCTGAGCGGATGGGTCTGAAGTAATCCTCTTTTCATTAGCTGTTGTTATATTGTATGAATATATTTCAGAATCTTCGTATCTATAATCCTCCCACACAACCCTGTCGCAATATATCTGAGGATTTTTCTCATTTTTGTCGACTTGGTCACCGGTTATTCGTATGTACTCGTTGCTGGTGAGGTTGTATGCCAATATGTCGTATTTCCCGATGCCGTTAGTTTGCTGCCAGACTATTATGTCCCCATAGATTGCAGGAAGTTCTTCGTTGGAAGAAGGGTTTGACGTTATTATGGTCTCTGTTGAAGTATCATTCATATAGATGTCCCAGTTACCATTTCGCTTATCCTGCCACACAATTTTGTTTCCATATATGCTCGGATTCGACCGTTGGTTTGTATCTGAGATTATTGTTGTGGTTATGCCGGTAGTTATATTATAAACGCAAATCTCCCAATTGCTGCCAGAATGGTTCTGATAGACAACATTGTTTTCATAGATGCTGGGCCTTTGCTGGTCACCTAGGCCGATAATGATAGGCTTGATTGCATAATCGTCAACCAGGTTCTCGAAATAGTTGGGCTTGCCATCCCAATTACTATCTAACGCCAGGTCATACATGTATATATCGCAATCCTGTCCACTGTTCCTTTCCCATACAACTTTGTCTCCATATATCTTCGGAAATTGGTCGTATACCGACCCAGAATTACTTGTCAATCTCTTCGTATAGCCAAATCTAGAGTCAAATACGAATATCTCAGAGTTGCCGTACCTGTTATCCTGCCAAACAATTCTATCGCCGTAGATTGACGGGTACTGCTGCGAACCGCCATTAATAGAGACGTACGCCTCCACACCGCTTCGTGTATCCGTGGAGGTTATGTTCACGCCCCCGTTGTAATCTGTTTTTATGTTTTCGAACGCATCCAACGCTGTCACTTTCATGCTGAAAACATTTCCTACGGGTACTCCTCCGAAGGTTACGGGCGGCTCCACTGATGTGTACTTGCGGATTCTAACCCAATCCCAGCGTGTTTCATAGGCCTCGCTGCCGAACATATCGTCATATCTTTTTCCAAGCGTTATATTTTCACTAGAAATAATATTCGAAAGGTCCGCATCATACACCGTGGTGTTCGAGCTTAAATTTTCTATATACAAATTTACGACAGTAGAGTTTTTTGCAGAAATTCTTATCAGGTGCCAATAATTCGTGGCGGCTTTTTTCGAATCGAGTGGGCTCCACACACTGTCCAATCTGGTGTAGTCAGATACAGGACAATCTTGGAATCCAAAACCATTCACGGTCGAGGGGGGATAAACAGAAAAGCCAGCAGTCATTTGCCCGTTTGGAGCATTGGATACGGTCTTAACCTTGACCTCCAGTATCGTCGGGGCGCTGAATAAAGCGGCACTGTGAAGTGCACCCGCGGTGTTGTCTCCTTTTAGCTCCCCCGTGCCTGTAAGATTAAAACTACGTATGCCTATATCTCCCCATGTTATATCCCATTTATTCGCATCTGGAGGCGCACCTGCCGGACCTGTAAAATTGTCAAAAAACTCGAAAACGTCGGTTCCGTTGCCTGTAGAAGATACTGTAGGATTACCATAATACATATAGATAATAGTAGTACCGGTGTTAGAAAATTGAGGAATCTTTACCCAAGCCGTTGCCTGTTTGTTGGGAACGGGGCTTTCTTCTATCCAATGTGGAATTGGGGTAAAACCATTATCGGTTGTAAACATTAAGTCGTTAAAATTGCTTTGCATTCCTGTTGCATACGGCACTGTTATTTTGACCTGAAGCCCAGGTTCGTACCATCCGCTAATCGCTATCTGCTTTCTGTTTGTCCATGGATTTGGGTTATACCACCCGCCAGCCGTTTCTCCTATGGTAAAAACTGAACCTAAAATTATAGCCGGGTCCGGCGATACATACTTGCGAACCCTTACGTCGTCTATGTATGTGTTATATGCACCTATCGATTTGAACTCGACCCATAATTTTCCGGTTGGCACGTTAGTAGTTTTGTCTATAAGTAACGCATTGTTTTGATAGAACCTGTTGCCCACCTGGCCACGTCTTTCTATCTTATACTTTTGCCACGCTGTTGTTCTATCGGATATTCCGAGTCCTGTGGCAGCCGACCACACGCCGTTCGCTTCACTTCCAACATTAATATTAGTTCCGCTATCGTCATCATCATAAAAAGTCACATTGTTCAATGAAGAATCGTTATTGTAACCAGCATACCCCAATCTATTTGTTGCATCCCCTAATTCTGTTTTCATCTTAAATTCAAGTGTGGTGTTTTCTAGAAAGTCTTTTTCGCTCTTAATCTTAGAATCTGAGGATACGGTAATATAACCACCAGATTCCGTCACTGTACCCGTCGATATCCATCTAGAAGGATCTGCAGTATTATCATTAAAGTCGTCAAAAAACTCAAAAACATCGGTCCCGCTGCTCGCCGAAGATACTGTAGGGCTACCATAATACATATAGATATTAGTCGTGGCAGTGCTAGAAAATGCAGGAACCTTTACCCAAACCGTTGCCTGGGTGTTTGCGGTATAGCTCTCTATCCAATAGGGTATGGGCGTAACACCATCACCGGTTGTAAATCTCAGGTCGTCAAAATCGTCCTGCATTCCAGTTGCATACGGCACTGTTATTTTAACCTGAAGTCCCGATTCGTACAATCCGCTAATTGTTATTTGTTTTCTATTTGACCATGGGCTATACCATCTAACAATCTTTTCTCCAATGAAAAACCCATATAGCTCTGAGGGTGCCACTATTATGGTGTAGTTGCTAATAAGTGCCCCGTCACCATAAATAAAGAGTGTTTGATTGCCCGCAGAGGTTAGCTTTATGCCGTCAAATTTATGAATGCCGTTATCTTTCCCTGTCCCGTTCCCTGTAAATTTGTAACTAGTGGGGAAAACGGTAGTGAGTTTAGTATCGCTTGTTATAAAATTAATCGCGCCGAGATAATCATCTATTATGTTGGTATACTTGTCCTTTGCGGTGATGGTAACGCTAAATGTTTCACCCGCGACTAGCGTTAGCGATGGTGGTAAGCCTTCTATTGTAAAATTGAATAGGGCAGCATGTCTTATTCGTACAGGGCCGCTATCTACCTTCAGTAATGGGTTCCCGTCGTCGTATGCTATAAATCTTGTAATCGTTTCCGCGGTGTATGCCGTTACAACAAAGGAATATTGGCCGTTATCCGCCTCTGTGAATTTGTGGTATTCTACTGGAAGATACACTCCTCTCTGCACACCACTATCGTTACTATACTTCGAGCCACCTTCGAGTGCTAACATAACGTTTTGGGAATAACTATCTACATTGAACTCGTTGTTTTCATCCCTCGCCCTCACAATAACTTCGAATGGTGTGCCTGCTGTTTGGTTGCTGGAAACTTGTATTTCAAGATGGGTTTTCACAGGTCTATTATCCGTAACCTTGATAACGCCGCGTTTGGTCGTTGGGTCGTAAGTGTATTTAATCCATACATAGCCAGCGTCGCTAAGGGCCTTGCTGTTTATAGTCTTTATATATGTTGCATTTTCCGCGGCAAAACCTGTGAGCGACGCACTTACCTTAATCAATCCTACGTCTCTGATGTTTTCTGTAGAATTAATATAGACTGTTTTATTCCTCGCTTCTATCGTATATTCTACTCCGGCAATTCTTCTCGGGAGCTCTATTCTTTTCTCATACTCCGAGCCAGGATTTTTTGATGATGCGATTAAAGCCTCCTCTATCTCATTTGCAATTTTATTCGCCACATCTTGGAATTGAAGTTTAATCGATTGTTTTGACATGTCTGTGAGGATTGTAGAAATTGTGATAGTTATGGCAACTAAAAAAACTGCGGAGAGGATGAATGTGTAAATATAACCCAGCCCTATTGCGCCCTTTTTCTTCACAGAGAACCCCCACATGCCATTATCATTGATGGATATCGGTGGCAGATAAATTATCCGTCATCTAATTATCTAACTGAGTATGAGTATTTATTACTGCCTATATTAAATTACATAAATAAATATCTTCTCCCTGTTGTTTTTATAGATTGTGCTTATTTCCATCTAACGACAGATAACTTTTTAAAGGATATATGAGATGGAACATGGTGCCTGGCTTTGATTGTTGCGGTTCCATCAATATAAATCCCGACTTGTTTACTTATATACTAAAATGTAAACTTCTGTGAGTGAATTCATTGATTGGCAAGACAAGCCAGAAAATAAGAAAAATATCGAAATGTTTATATGTGGATAGCAGAATATGATGTTATAAAAGTGGAAAGATGATGTAAATGAGGTTTTACAAGTTCTGGAAAAACACCCAGCGATTATTATGCATGCTCTCAATTTTATTCGTTGTTTTCCTCATAGCAGCAAACTTTACATGTATGGTCAAAAACACGACGGCAAGTAAAGGATACTGGCGTGTCAGAGTTACCGGTGATAACAAAGGGTTAGCCGGTCAAACTATCAATGTAGAAGTGGCGACGGCGTATGGTTTTTACAAAAAAGTGAAGGCGAGTCCGAACTCGTATAGCTCAGGCTACGACGGCGGCGGTTACTCATGCAGTTTTTCGATATCCGAATCACAGATGTCCGAGGACATACAGGCTTTAGCTACTGCTGAAGATAAAAGCCAGGCGGGAGTAGCGAATGTCTGGTGGGGACCGGACGACGTGAATATCGAGATGAATGACATTGGAAAGAGTCCTGCCTATCTAGATATATATGTCACGAACAAAATAAATCAACAAGTAACATTTAGTGTGCATAAGGGAAGCGGTGGTTATGGTACCGCCCTGGGGACGTTCACGGCAGAGGGGAACGCGAAAAACAAGAAGGTCGGTACAGTAACCGAAGATGATTTCTACGGCAATACGCAGAATCCCACATGGTTTAGTGCAAAATGGGGCGACTCTTATTGGGAACAATGCAGTTATCCATCAGGTAGCACCGGATATGGCGTTAGATGGGGTGCTGGTGTAGGTGGTCCTGCAGATAGTAGTGAACCAGGAGCATACTTCTATGTTGGTACAATTCAACCTACACTGAGCAACGCGGGGGTATCGCCTTCGCAGGGAGACACAAATACAAATTTTACATATACAGTCACCTACAAACATCCCGAGATAGATGGAGGAAAATTGTTCGGTTTTAACATCTACATTGACGGGAACAGATATTCAATGATTAGCGTAAGTGCAGCGGGAGCCGACGAAAAGACAGGATTGACCTATATTTACAACACTACGCTTCCAGCAGGCGATCATCAATATTATTTCTCGGCAATATGGAAGGTTGGTCCTACGGATTCCCCCACATATGATGGACCGATTGTAACAGAAGCGCCTCCGCCGCCGCCAGAGCCAGAGCCAAAAATCGTTTTATCACCCACGCAACAGTATAGCGAGTGTTACGCGGGGAGAACAACCAGCTGCAAAATAACTGCAGAGAACACGGGGAACAAGAACGGAAGTTTCTCCCTATCCGGAATTGCGGAGCATGCAGGTTGGGCAGTAAAGATCGTTAATGAGTCTGGTGCACCGATCAACTCGACTATGGGCATAGAACTGGCGGTTGGGCAATCGAAATCATTTACTGTGAACATAACAGTACCGAACAGTACTGTGAAGGGTGACGTGGATAATGCAGTTGTTTCTGCAAATGTTAATGGAACAGTGCATTCTACAACCACTATAATAACTACAGTAAAGGAATTCCCGGGCATAATACTGACGGCAATAGATACGGAAAAAAAGATCGAACAAAGCGGTGAGGAAAAATATTTGATGAGTGTTAAAAATGAATATGACAAATCAAACAACGTAACAATATCCTTATCTTCTCCATGGCAGGCGACGATAGTTGATACCAACGACACGAACCTCTCTTCTTTTGAGTTACCTGTAGACGGTTCTAAGGACTTTTACGTAAAAGTAAAAGCACCTGAATTGACGGCAGACGACGTCAATACTTACGGCAACACTTCCGTTTCGATAGGTGTTACAGCAACGTCCAATACCATAAATAAAAGCGCAAGCGTTAACGTTACAGCCACAATCAAGGTAACATCAAACATCACACTGGCGCCAATCTCCCCGGCATCCGGCGAGCAAAAAGGAATGGTTGGCAAAGAAATATGGTACACTATCGAAGCAAGGAATGGCGGAAACACCCCCAACATCTTGGATGGAATCTCGTGTTACGGAACATGGAGCAATTGGAGAGGTAAAGTTTCTATTTACAAGGACAGAAGCGAGTCGCTGTTTTCGGACACAAATAAAATAAACGGCATAGACACGGGAACTATACCGGTAAACGGCACAGTGAACTTGTTCGTTAAATTAAAAATCGCAGAAGACGCTGCCGACGGTGCGACCGAGACCATAACCGTAAAGGGAAAACTTGCAAGCGATTTAGTCGCCGAGGTAAACACAGCCATAAAGGCAATTGCGGAAACCCCCGGAATAACAATTTATCCAAAAGCCCAAAACAACTCTGGAAAAGCAGGACAAAGCGTTTTCTGTTATTTCACAGTGCGCAACGAACAACTCATGGGCGATAAGTTTGAATTTACATACAACACTTCCAAAAATTCAACAGCGATGTTCTTCGACTACCTAACCGATGCAGAGCTAGAGAAAGTAGGCTATGTGAGTAAACTCACAATATATTCAAAAGAAATAAAAACAATAAATGTATCAGTAACAATTCCGCAGGCATCTCCTGCGGGCTCTAGCATCGTCACTACAATCGCTGTTAGATCGCCGATAAGCGGTAAGTCCGATAATGCTACAATAAACACAACGATTTTACCTTCCGTCGGCATCGAGATAACGTCCACTAAAAACAAAACGAGCGACGGGACGAACATAGCATATCTTTTGAACGTCACGAACACTGGTAACGCAGCCGATACCATAAACATCCAGTACGCATCAACGCTTGACTGGGGCGCAGAACTCCTTTGGGAAGACGGCACAGCATTGAACGATACTAATAACGACTCTTTTGTAGATATTGGAAAATTGGCGGCAGGAGAAACAAAGACGATAAAATTGACAATCGCTATTCCCTCAAAAATAGACGCGGGGTTAATTAACCACATCGCTGTGAACGCATCATCATCACGGGAAACGGAATATTGCGCACAAGAAGTCTTTAACGAGGTAAGTAGCACGGAGGTAAGCATAGATGAGAAGGAAGTATACGTCTTCTCGGAGAGTGGAAGAATTTCCACAACACTCATAAATGGTACGAACATCACAATAACCACAACAGTACGCAATATCGGAACTGCTAATCTAGAATCAGAAAGCGGTTTCGAGGTTAGATTTTATATTGTAACTAACGAATCCGGAAAATTAAATTACACCCCTGCGGGAAATGTAACGACAATATACGACCTTCCCGCCAACTCTTCTGTCAAAGTCAACAACACATTTTTCCTAGATGTCGCGTCCATTAAATCCATGATTAAGGCAAAAATAATAGTTGAGGTAGAGCCGATATACGATAAAGATTCTAACAACAATATCGCAGAGAAAAACGTCACCATCAAATATTCATCAGCCACGCCCATCGACGTTAGTGAAACAACAGCTGACTACACGATGATAGGAGTTGCAAGCGGATTAGTTGCAATAGGCGCCGTAGGAACAGCGTCTGCATTTTTATTTAGGCGAAGGGAATTATTATGATTATCACCCTTTAACCTCTGAAAATGTTACTGGTTAACCTTTTATATCTGCGTCAAATTGTACGATAAAATATAAATAGTAATTATCTACACTAGATATACGGTATTATAATCATCGGTGAAAAAATGAGGCTCTTCAAATTTTGGAGAAATACTCAGCAGTTGTTATCTATCTTCTCTATCGTAGTTGCTGTTTTTTTCATCGGAATGAGTTTTACTTGTATGGTTAAAAATGTCGAAGCAAGTAAAAGTAAAGCAAATTGGACTGTTAATATAAGCGGTTTCAACAGGGGATTGGCCGGCCAAGCTATTTATGTAGAAGTATCAACGGGCTCTTTCCACCAATCGAAGAAAGCTTCACCGTGCATGTATGGTGTGGGCAACGACGGCGGCGGTTATAAGTGCAGCTTTTCAGTGCCGGAAGACCAAATGACGACGCAGTTGCAGGCCGTGGCATCAGCTAAAGATGGAACACAAGCGATGACAAAAAGTATCGGTGTTGGATTTAGCTCTATGGACGTTACTATGACCGAGCTCGGCCTCATCCCTGCCTATCTAAAAGTATATGCAACAAACAAGGCGAGTCAATCAGTAACATTTGCAGTTGAAAAAAATGCCAATGTTCTTGGTACATTTACTGTTGAAGGGAGTGCAAAGAACAAGTACATGGGTATCATAAGTGAAGAGTATTTTCGCGGCAACACACAATCCGCAACATGGTTTATCACCCGATGGGGCGGAGGCACGTTCAAGGAATCAAATAAATATCCAAGCGGAAACTACGGCATGAGCTGGGGTGCGGGTGTAGGCGGGCCAGCAGACAGCAACAAACCATCGGCATATTTTACGGTTGGAAACGAGGAACCAGTATACCCACCGGGGCAAAGCCCGACTTCTGATCAAACACCAACGGATACAACTCCAACTGATACTACTCCATCCGACACAACTCCGACAGATACAACACCGTCTGATACAACGCCCTCTGATACAACACCATCCGACACAACTCCGACAGATACAACACCGTCTGATACGACGCCCTCTGATACAACACCATCTGACACAACACCTTCAGATACAACCCCATCCGATACGACGCCCTCTGATACAACTCCATCCGACATAACTCCGACAGATACAACACCTTCCGATACGACGCCCTCAACTCCATCTGACATTACGCTAGGGTTGGTTTCTCCGGCATCCGGAGAACAAAAAGGAACGACCGGTAAAGATATGTGGTACACTATCGAAGCGAGAAACAACGGAGAGGTCGCAGACATATTGGATGGAATAACCGCCTATGGAAGTGCTTGGAAAGCATATCTTTACAAGGACAGGGGCGGCACATCATTTTCAGATACGAATAAAGCGAATGGCGTAGATACCGGAAATATCCCGATAAACAGTGCCGTGAATATATTTGTTAAAGTAAAAATCCCAGAGGACGCATCCGACGGGGCGGTCGAGACCATAACAATAAAGGGGAAACCCACAAAAAGCCCAGAAACGTATATAACTTTGAAAGCAACAGCGGAGACTCCAGGCATAACAATTAATCCAAAAATCCGAAATAACTGTGGAAAGGCAGGACAAACAGTTTCTTGTTATTTTACTATGAGCAATGACCAAAAATTCGGAGATTGGCTTGAGTTTACATACAACTCTTCCCTAAAGTCTACACTACTGACATTTTCTGATTATGAAACACGTATAGATTTAGAGAAAAATGGCCTCATAAGCCAACTTTCAGTAGGTTCTAGGGTGGAAAAAACGATAACTGCGACTGTTACAATCCCACAATCCGCAGTAGTTGGCACTAATATGATTACCACGGTTACTGTTAGGTCGCCGATAAGCGGCAAATTCAACACCGCAATAATAAATACGACAATTACGCCTTCTGTGGGTATTGATGTATCTGTCAAAAACAAGGCAAGCGAGGGCGATTCTACAATTTATCTTTTAAACATCACAAACACTGGCAATGCGCCTGATACTATAAACGTCAGACGAGATTCAACACTTGATTGGAATACAAAGATCCTCTGGGAGAACGATGCACTGCTGAGTGATACGAACGGCGATTCTATTGTGGATGTTGGAAAGTTAGCTGCGGGGGAAACAAAAACAATAAAGTTAGTGGTTACTGCACCTTCAGATACAGATGCAGGATTAATCAATAATATCTTTGTGAATGCATCTTCATCACGTGAACCAGACTATTACACGCAAGAAACGCTTAACGTAATGAGCAGCACGGATGTGGCTGTAGACGGGAAGGACGTAAGCGTTCTCACAGAAAATGGAAAAATCGCTACTACGGTCACGAGCGGGACAAATGTTACAATAACCGCAACAGTCCGCAATATAGGAACTGCGAACCTAAAGTCAGAGAGCGGTTTTGACGTCAGTTTCTATATTGTAATCACTGAGTCCGGAAAATTAAAATATATCCCTGCGGGAAACGTAACGACAATATACGAGCTTCCTGCTCATTCCGCAGTTAAAGTTTCAACAACACACGTCCTAAATGTTACGTCTGTGAAAAAGGCAAAAATAGTGGTGGAAGTAGAACCGATATGCGACAACAACCCGAGCAACAATGTGGCAGAGAAAAACATCACTATCAACTCCTTATCCTCAGATACCACACTAGTCGATGCTGGCGGGACAATCGACGTTGATTACACCGCGGCAGGAGTTGCGGCAGCTGGTGGATTAGTTTCGATAGGCGTCGCGGGAACAATGTTTGCGTTTCTATTTAGACGAAAAGAATTGTTGTGATCGGTTTCTATACTAATGGCCGTTTAATTTTCATTATATACTTTATTTTGACAATTCAATCTAAGCCATAATTAATTTCAATCCGTATTCTACACCTACAGCCACTATCGATGCTATCCACACCATTATCACAAAGTGCGTCATGGCTCCCAATTTGTTCCCGCCGCTAACTACCCTGGCCATAATCGCTGAAAAGAACGCGTGGACAATAACTATGATAAATACCAGTGTGGTTAAAAGCGGCACATCGTAGGCAGTAACCTTCAAAAGTACAAAGGATTCATAACCCGTAGGCACTGAGATTCTGGTGAACAGGTGAACGATTCTGTCCACTATGCTGACAGTGATGTATAGGGGGAACGTAATTGCCACCGAGATGCCGTAGAGTATGCCTGTTAAGTTCGCAGCACTTTGGTACCGCTGTTTTCTGAGGCCGAGCAGTTTTATGAAGTTGTCGCTAATTAAGCGGCTGATGTGCCCGGGCTTTCCGCCTGCTTTCGTGCCTTCCATATATACCCTGCTGAATTTGGATACTAAGTCGCTGCCTGTCTCTGCCCCGAAAAGCTCCCAAGACCTCAAGCCATCAATATTCATAGACAGGCGCTTATACAGGTCGTCTATGTTCTCGGTAAGCGGCCCGAATTTATGGAGCCTGAGTTTTTTCAATGCACTCTTGGCGGCTACGCCCATTGCCTCTGTAGAACCGCCGAGAGAGCGCATGAACGCCGGGTAATTATCGTCTCTGTGAAGTATGATCTTCTCCATCTTGTTTACATAATAGCCTACCAGAAGAAGCGGAGTAACCGTTGCGGCAAGAACGATAGGAGTCGGGACATATGACCGGGCAAACATTATTCCCGCAAAACCAACGACAATGCAGAGAAGGATACTCAATACAAGGTAAGTGTTCACAGGTTGTTCTATCTTAGTTTTGATGCCCGACGTCTGCCATACTCTTTCATGCGGCATTACTGAACTGAACAAGTAGAGGAACAGCACCTCTATCATAACGAGTATGAGGGCGGCTATGTACAACTGCATGATCCCCTGCTGTCCGCTGAGCAGTGGAAGAATCGTGATAATCACGACGACGAATACCGCAGATGTCACCATCGAAATGTACAATTCCTTCATGATTTCGCACGACGTGAGTGCGGCATTGTATTTTATGGCGTATTGGTCCATAACTGTTACCTGCTCGCTCGTGAAGAAAATCTCGGTTGATTCTCCGCTTTCTACGGAGAGTGCGAATCTGATCAGGAAGTCGGCAAAAATTTCGCTTGGTGTTATTTCCGCTACTGTCCTGCAGGCTTCCGCAACGCTTATACCCCAGTCTTCCACAAGGTGGTATATCTTTGTAATCTCCACTGCGAGCTCGCCGAACTCCTTCATCTGCGTCAATACATTGAACATCCCTTTCTTGGCGACATCGGTGCCCGAAAGCACGCCTAAGCGCGTGATGAAAAGGTGCATGTACTGATCTATCTTCACCTTTCGCCTTTCATAGAGTATGATCGGATAGAGGATAGTGGCCATAGCTACAAGGACTGGAAGCAGTACCATAAGGTACAATATGAACCCAGCGCCGACAATATCTCGAATAATAAGCGTCAACACGATTACAACAAGAAACATTGCTATGGTAACCGGTGCAACAACCGAGATAAGATACTTGTCGAGAGGCTTTCCGAATGATCTGTATGCCTTTATGATGTCCAAGAGATCACTCTCTTTTGACTTTAAATGGAAGCCCGTCAAATCCCTGGTCGGAGTATGCAGCAAAAACTGATTTTACGGAGTCGTAATCCAATATGCCATTGTCCACCATTTTTTGAATGATTTTGGCCCTATACTCTAGCTCTTTATAAATCTCTCGAACGTCGTCGTAGCCCAGCTTTTCGGCAATCTTGTTCTCGAGTATGTGGCTGTTGTACATGCCCCTGAATTGGTGGGTGTCCGTTACCGGATCCCATTTGAAAACGGCTCGCGTGAGCACTCCTCCCTTTGCTTCGGAGTATCTAAGAATCTCTTCTACAGAGACCACACGCCTGGACATTCTGCCTCCAACATAGACCATCTGCTGGAAGAGGGCGACGTTCAGGTTGTCCATGAATTTTACGGGTATCCTGATCGGGTCGCCAGTAAATCTTTGAATCATTTTTTGGACAGACGAAGCGTGGAACGTCGCAATAACCGCATGCCCGGTTTGCATGGCCTGGAACGCCACCGAACCTTCTACACCTCTGATTTCGCCGATTATTATGTAGTTAGGCCTGGACCTTAACGCCGCCCTAATAAGATCGAAGAGAGTCACTCTCGCCTCTTCCGGACCGACTTCCCTCGTAACTAATCTCTGCCAGACTGGTTGCGGCACAATAACCTCTGGTGTATCTTCCGCGGTATATATTTTGGAATTGAAATTTATGAAATTCAACATGGCATTAAGGGACGTAGTCTTTCCCGAAGCGGTCTCGCCTGATATGAATATGCTCATTCCGTTCTCCAGGCACAGCCACAAGTAAGCGGCAACCTCCGCGCTAAGCGTACCCCATTTGATCAGCTGCATCATCGTCGGCGGCTTCTCTGCAAACTTTCTGATGGTGAAACTTGGGCCTAGTCTGCTTACATCATCACTGTATATAATATTGATACGGGAACCATCTAGCAGCGTCGCGTCTACGATCGGTCTCGCATCGCTTATCGGACGTCCTATCCGTTCGCTCATACCTCTGAGAAAGTGTTCTAGCTGCGACGCATCTCTGAACTGTATGTTGGTCATAAGCATCCCAAAAACTTTATGGACTACATTGATATTGGTGGTACCGATAGCGTGTATATCTTCGAGATAAGGGTCGCGTAGCAGCGGTTCTATTATGCTGCTTTCCATTATGTCCCTTTTTATGTGGTATTCTATGTTTTTGTACTCATCTTCGGTTACCGGAATCCGGTCAAGACTTCTCTCTTTGAGGGACGATATCGGTGATGCCTTTGATGTGGTGCTTGCCGGAGATGATGCCGAAGCAACAGTGGTTTTTTTCATCAGTCTTTCTATTGTTCTTTCAAACTCTTCTCTGGTCTCGTGGACAGGTTCGGATGATGCGTTTCTTAGTATTAACTCCAAGATTTTTTGCGACTTTGCAAAACCTTCATCAGTAAGAGCAGGCTCCACTACCATGTATCGTTTCGCTCCGCGGACTGTACAAATATGAATGAATAACGGGTCGCCTATAGGATAAAGTATGTTCGGGCTCGGAAGTTTTCCCATGTCGCCCGTCAGGTATTCGTGAAATTCCGGTGGCTGTCCCGTCTCCTTTTTTTTCCTCTCCATGTACGTCTTTAGATGCGGATTGTGCGCTAACATCTGGTCAAGAAACGAAGCCATTTTAACACCTATGCTACAACAGTAATGTCTACCAACAGTCCTGCGCCGGGTTCTACTCTAAATCCTATAGTGTCGCCGATACGGCCGCCCGCATTGTTGAATCTAATTACATACAGCGTGTGCGTCATCGCACCCTCGAATATATCTGTTTTGAGGCTTAGGAAAACGTCGGCGCTTGATTTAAACGGAGCGACAACTTCCTCCCTCAGCTCCTTAGGGTCAGTGGTGAGGATTATAACTTTATTCATGCCTGCAATCTTTTTGAAGAACGATAGTATCTCCGGACTCCTTCCTTCTGTGAGGTCATTTTTAACAAGAGAGGAGAACGTATCTATGATTACAACATCAGTGTCATACAGCTCTTTCGTTCCTGTTAATTTGCTTATGAAATCTGTTTTTGTATTTAAGGTTCCAATTAGTGGATACACTGGAATGAACATTATCTCTTTTTTCAACAAATGCTCTTTAATGGGATAATCTATGGATTCCATTTGGTCAACAAAGCCCTTCGTTGTCAATTCGGTAGAAATGTACGTGACGCTATATCCATGTTTAAGGAATGCATAGGCAAAACGCTGACACATGATACTTTTTCCGCTTCCATAATCTCCGTATATCAACACAGTCGCACCTTTCGGTATCCCACCACCTAAAAGTCTATGCAGGCCGTCCCGCTTCAGTTCCAATGAAAATAAATCAACCAAATTTTCTTGCCTCCGTTTTCGTTTTATGGGCTCCTCACATCTAATAGTCTCACATCTGAACCGCCTGTAAATGTTATAGTGATTGTATATGTACCTGGCGTGATATTATAATAGTAGAAATTTGCCGTACCGTCACCACCACTCGAAATCGTGACCTTATTGTTATTCGGCGGCACTAGTGGAAGCCCGCCTATGGTATTTCTAAATTCACCAATGTTCGTCAGACCATTATTATCTTTGAGAGTCACTGTTACATCAGTCGTTCTATTAATATTATTATACTTATCCATGGCTATTACTGTATATGGTGATGTGGGAACCCCTGCTGTAGCTGTATTGGGGCTGTTTGTTGAGAATACAACTTTTGCAAACGCACCGGGATTTATTGTAATCCCCGTTTGTTTTCCAGTTATAGTGATATCCGCAGTGTCCGTGACAGTCACTGTTTGCTCTCCAGCAGTCGTGAGGTTTACATCGAATGTGCGGCTGCCTGCCGGTGCATTCACTTCGTTGAAGTTATCACTCGTATATTCCCATTGCGACTTCCATGACAATCCGTCCTTTACTCGAAAACCAGCATCCGAGGAACTGAAACTTACATTTCCTCTATAACCCGTATAATTCTTGCCGTATGCATCTAAGACGGTAACCGTCACACTAGACGGGGTGCCAGCAATCATTGAATCTGTAATACCTGTCACCTCGAGATAATAATTCTTCTCCAATGTCTTGAATTCCAGGGAGTCTGTTGCCCTGCCAGACGAATCTCTATCATGGACCTCTATTCTCGCAGTATATGTGGTATCCTTTTCGAGATGTGTTACGTTAGCGGTCACTACTAGAATTACTCCCGGATCCCATCTACTATGGTTACCATTTAGCTGGGTGTCCAACACTTCCCTGTAACTTCCGTTGACTGTTAGGTATATCCATGTTTTATTCCAGTTAAGAGTGCTTATCCCTGTGTTCATTACATAAAATGTTATATTGTTGTCATAGACGACATAGGGAACCATGTCTGGTTGGTTAACAAACCTCACATCGCTACGCAGATTCCCTGCGAGAACATGGCTGTTCTCGTCCATGGCGCTCGCGAAATCGTTTACTGCCACGTAAAAAACGCCGACTACAGCACCAGCAATCATCACGGATGCTATGAAGAATATAATCTGAGAAGCAGAAGTTGCTACCATCGAATTTCACCAAATCCCGCGAGGCTTTTTGGTGTAATATATCATTGTGGTTAATATATTTTTGTGATGTTGGAAGATGTTCCAACCCATCTAAAATCAAAACTCGTACAATTAATATGCTAAAAACAAATTTAAAATACCTGGCTATGAATAAAAACACAGGGTGTCAAGATATTGTCCGATAGAAAAAATATAAAAATTTACAAAATCCTATTTGCTGTGCATAACTACGGATTCTATAATTTTGTCAAGGTCTGCCCTGCTCAAACTCGGGTGGACTGGCAACGAAATAACCTCGTTAACCATGCCCTCTGCCACCTTTGTCTTCATAGCATATTTATTCATAGGCGGATACTGGTATATCAGCTTCGGATAGTAAATGCCAGTACTGACACCGTCCTTTGCCAATTTCTCTTTAAGCTCATCCCTGTTTTTTACCTTTATTGTATATTGGTGATATACGTGGCGGGTGTTTGGCGGCACATAAGGAACCTCTACGCGCTCCTGTACGCCTTTCGACAGTATTTTTGCATTCTCTATGCGCTTCTTATTGAACCCTTCCAATTTCTTCAACTGTTCTATGCCCACTGCCGCGTGTATGTCAGTCAATCTGTAATTGTAACCTACCATCACGTGCTCGTATCTTGCTTTTTGCCCGTGCTCTCTCAGGAGGCGCGTTTTTTCTGCGATTTTCTCGTTATTTGTTGTAATCATTCCACCCTCACCCGTCGTCATATTCTTCGTCGGGTAAAAACTAAAACAACCACAGTCTCCAAACGCTCCGACTCGCTTTCCGTTAAACTCTGCCCCATGTGCCTGGCAAGCATCTTCGATAATGGCCAAGTCGTGTTTCTTCGCTATTTCCATTATACGGTCCATCTCGGCAGGCAGGCCGTATAAATGCACTGGCATTATGGCTTTAGTCTTCGGTGTTATTGCATTCTCTATTTTTGACGCATCAATATTGAACGTTCCCGGGTCAATATCAACGAATACAGGTTTTGCTCCGCAAAAGATTATCGTCGTAGCGGTAGCGATAAACGAAAAAGGCGTAGTTATCACTTCGTCGCCCTGTTTCACGCCCGCTGCAAGCAGTCCGAGATGGAGGGCAGTTGTTCCGTTATTCGTAGCTATCGCATATTTTGTTCCAATGTATTTAGAGAATTTTTCCTCAAACTCCTTAACCTTTGGACCCTGGGCGAGCATTCCTGATTCCAGCACGGAAGCTATCGCCTTCTTTTCCTCATCTCCAAGAATGGGCTTTGCAATCGGAATCATTTAACACGCCATTTGGGAGATGTTGCAAACTATAAATTAAGGTTTTGCCTCTTCAAGGATATAGTTAATATCCTTCCTTTCCGATAACAATCCCGATTTCCATGAAATTCAGGCCCTTTGAATTGATGGACTGGGTGGCCAAACACCATCACAGCGTTCGTTACGACCTCGGCTCCAGCGGCATAAGCGCAGTGAAATTAAGCGAGCTTAACGTAAACATGCACGACATAGATATCGGTGAAACTTATGTCGGCGGAAGGCCGGAACTCAAAAAGACTGTTGCCAGTTTATACAACAAAAAAGAGGAGAACGTAATAATAACTGACGGTGCAAGCGAGGCGAACTTTCTTGTATGCGCCGCACTTTTGAACGCAGGCGACGAAGTTATAGTTGAAAATCCCACATATGCACCGATGCTCGAGATACCGCGGGGCTTGGGCGCCAAAGTTAAGCGGATTCAAAGGGACCGGAGCAACAACTTCGATATCGATCTAGCCAGGCTCGAAGATATCGTAACCAAGAAAACCAAGCTTATCGTCCTTACGAACCTGAACAATCCGACAAGTGCAATTTTGTCGGCTAAAAAACTTTCGGCAATAAACAGTTTAGCCCGTGACTGCAAGGCTCTTGTGATGGTGGACGAAATATACAAAGATGCAGCCTTCGAGCACACCTTCCCGTCTGCCTGCACCTTGGGAGACAGATTTGTGGTAACTTCCAGCACAACAAAAACATACGGCATAGGTGGGTTGAGGATCGGCTGGGTTGCCGCAAGCGAAGACGTGATCAAAAAGGTGCGCGAAGTGAAGGTGTACACATCCGTGTGCAGTTCTCCCATAAGCGAAATATTGACGATGCACGGAATAAAGAACAGGAAGAAATTTTTAGACAGGACCAAAAAGATAGTGAAAAAGAACATCAAAATGATCAGGGAGTGGGCGGAGAACAACGACAATATCGAAATGTACGAGCCGGGTTTCGGCATCGTCAGGTTCCCGAGATTAAACGGGGCGGATCCAAAAAAACTCGCGATGCACCTTTTGAAAAAATACGATACATTGATTTCACCAGGAGAATACTTTGGAATGAAAGGGCATTTTAGGATCGGGCTTGGGATGGATGAGAAAATACTGAGGGCGGGGCTTGGGAATATTAGTAGGGCGATAAATGAATTAAAACGAAGATAAATATTTATTAAAATTCAAATTAATATAACGACATAAAAAGTTCTCATAATGTATCTACGAAACACATTTTAACATGCTTGATTTCCACCTCATAAAATATTTTGCTTGTTGGTTTGAACCCCGTATCTTTTTTCATTCTTAAGAGTGCATAAACTCCTAATCTCTTTTTCTCTTCCTTCTCTTCCAATGCCGGCTTATGAAAATTACGCTAAATGCCGTGGCGATCAATACAGCAGACAAGGCAGCTATTGGGACGTATACACTCTCAAAAAGTCCGCTTCTTTCATTTGCGCGTGCACCTCCACCGCCGCTTCCGTCAAAAGCGTATAGCCATCCTCCGATGTATCCCACCGAATACAGGATGCCATCAGCTATCGAACCGGTATTTGCCAGTGTCCCATTGAATGTGGCGCACCACAGCAGTTCGCCTTTGAGGGAGATGCGATAGACGAAATTACTTGTAGAGTTCCTCGCGTTTGTGTATATTCCGTTCCGGCAGCATATCGGATAGTTGCCGAGTGTTATATTGTTCGTTCTCATGCGCCACGAAACCGTGCCGTCCTTTTGCTGAAGGGCGCACAGTTCCGAGAACTCTTTTGTTATGAAGACCGCATATATCATCCCGTCGCCGAGACACATGCCGGTGCCGCCCGGATTGCCTATGGTTTTTCTCCATATCTCTTTGCCGCTTTTTAGGTCAAGGGCTATCACCCCGCCGTCGGAGTTGGATGTAAGATAAACCGTCGACGCGTTTATTATCGGCAGCGTTTGCAATGCATTGCAGGCGGGTTTGCTCCACATCAGTTTCCCTTCTGGATACCTCGTTAGGGGGTTTTTTTCGCCCACATCAACTGCAGAAAACGCATAAACCATCCCGTCAATCACAGGATATATCGCGACGTCCTCGGAAACCGAAGGAGCGGACGATATCCTGTTGGATATCTCGCTTTGCCATACGACCTTTCCTGTGTCGGCGCTTAGGCACATGGCATAGTAACCCCCTTCCATATACCAATATCCGCCTGTTGCAAAGAACACCTTGTTGTCATATACCGCAATTTCCGACACAGTGTTCATATCTATCCTGTAAGTCCACAGTTCATCGCCCGTGTCTTTGTTCAGAGCAACGATTTTCCCCCATAAGAAATCATGAGGTTCGCTGGTGTAATATGCCCACTTGCTGGCGCTCAGGATTACGGTGTTCTTATATAGGGCAAGGGAGTGCACACCCGACCAGATCTGCTCGTCCATTTCATGCTTCCATATTAGAGAACCGTCCGAGCGGGAATACCGTGCCACGGAATTCTTCTTCCCGTCCGGGCCGCCTATCACCCATGATGAGAAGGGGATGTAGAAACTGTCTTCGTCAATTACCGGAGGCCATTCTTCGCCCCCGCTGTCAAGCCCAATAAGCTGTTTCTTTAGGAATGTGCCGTTGCCCTCAGGGCATGTGCTGTTATAATAGCCCGTGTGCGCCGGACCCCCCATGATCTGGGGCCATTTCTCCTTATAGGACGCGACAGGCAAGGCTGAATATGTGGGTGAAAGAAAAAGGAGTCCGATGAGAATTATCGTGATGGAAACTTTTAAATTGGAAAACTTCAAACTGGAAAATTTCAAACGATTTTCCATTTTTCTATCACTACTATCACTATATAGTGTATACATCTCGTACTATTGAATATATCTGTTTATGTGGAGTGGACGGCGGATAAAGATTATCCCAATCCTCGCCTTTATCTTGATTTTTTAGAGACTAGATGCATTTTGATGTGCTTAATTCCCGCTTCATAAAATATTTTGCCTGTTTGTTTAAATCCTAACTTTTTGTAATAATTCTTGAGATAATATTGTGCGTGCATGTATATTTCTTTTGGATTTTTCCTTTTTGCATAATTGACCATATACATCAAAATCCGTGTACCAAAACCCTTATTTCTGTATCGTTTCATCACTGCGATTCTTTCAAGTTTCGCTTTGCCCCTCAAAAATCTTAATCGCCCACATCCTACTGCCTTTTTACCGTAAAACACAATAACATGCTTGGAAATATTTTCGTACTCATCCATTTCAATATCGCGCGGAACTTTTTGCTCTTTGACAAAAACAACAGTTCTTATTTTTACGATTTGATTGTATTCAGAACTGTTTTTGATTAACCTTATTTTTAGATCTTTCATTGAATCTCGATATTATAAATAATAAATAAGATATAGAGTTGTTGGTTAATCTACTGATATATAAAAATCAAAATGTCTTTTTTCTTCTGTTTTTAGTGCAGATGGGGCACCATGAACCGCTCATGATACTGTTTGGTTTTGCCTCCCATTTGTGACCAGCACTGCACTCCCATGTCAGTTTTACTTTGTTTCCTCTATATGTTTCCGAGAGGCATCTACCGCCTTTTTCTTTAGCGATTTCCTGCATTTCTTCAATCGTGTGTTTTTTAGTTCCTGCGCACTGTGAACACCATCTGCCTTGCTGTACGCTATTTGGTTTTGCTTCCCAGATGTGTCCTTCCTTACACTGCCATTTAAGTTTTGTCTCGCTATTTGTATAAACTGAAGATAGGCATTTACCGCCTCTCTTTTCGGCAATCTTTTGCACATCCTCGATTGAAAGGCGTTGTGCTATGCCCACGTTGATGTGATAGCACATTTGGCACCAACTGCCACTTTTTACACTGCCTGGTGTGGCCTCCCATATGTGCCCTTCTTTACATTGCCACTTTAGTTTTGTCTCGCTGTTTGTATAAACTGAAGATAGACATTTACCGCCTCTCTTCTTTGCGATTTTTTGCATCTCTTCAATCGTCAGACGCTGAGAGAACCCGATTTTTGCGTGCGCACATTTCGGACACCAAGCACCACCCCCAATACCGCTAGGTGTAGCAGTCCATATATGACCTTTTTTACATTGCCACTCCAACTTTGTGACGCTATTTGTATAAACTGCAGACAGACACTTACCGCCGCGCTCCTTTGCAACCCTCTGCATCTCACCTATATTTGACCTTAATATGTCGCCTGTCTTTTGTCTCCCGCATATTGGACACCAATGACCGCCTTTTATATGCAATGGAATTGCGGGCCAGATGTGCCTTGCCCCACACTGCCATTCTAGTTTTGTATTGCTGTTAACATATCTTTTGGAAAGGCACTTACCGCCACGCTCCTTTGCGATCTTTTGCATCTCCTCGATTGTTAACAATTTTGCTTTCCCCCGTCTTAGTGCCCAACAATGGGGGCACCATTTTCCACTTTTTATATGCGCCGGTGTAGCATGCCACTTGTGACCAACCATACACAGCCATAGTAGTTTTGTATTGGAATCAATATACTTTTTAGAAAGGCATTTTCCGCCGCGTTCTTTCGCAACTTGTTGCATCTCTTTTAACAACTCGGGGGAGTAAATATCAAATTGTTTGTAGTTCGGTATTTTTATCGAATGTGGTATATGTATGCCCTTTTTCCTACATTGGTCGACAATATATTCTCCCATCTTGTCAGGTTCTAGTGTGTATGGAACTAGTATCAAGGCGATGCCCCTACTCGCACAAGTTTTTTTCTTTATTTCGTCGTCCTTCTTCCTTTGTTCGAATGCTTTTTTTGTGTGGAAAAATGTGACCTTATCATAATGTTGCACCCCTTGGTATTCGAACGCTAGTTTTAGTTCTTCGCAATATCCATCTAGTTCTAGCTTGTGGTTTTTGGTGCCTCTTAGCCAATTCGGTCTTGTCTTCTGGAACTTTTTGCCAAATATCGTTTCAAAGTACTTCCTGCAAATCCTTTCGCTTACGCCTTGGGAACAGACAGGGCACCACGCGCCTTTTTTCACGTTGTTCGGTATTGCTTTCCAGATATGTCCTTCTTTGCACTTCCATTTCAACTGCGTGTCTACGTTCGTGTATTTCTTGGATAGGCATTCGCCTCCTCTAGCTTTGGCAATCTCTTGCATTTCTTCAAGCGATAGTCTCTGGACACCAGCGCACTTCGGGCACCATGCGCCTTTAATTATTCCCTCGGGAATTGTCTCCCACCTATGACCTTCCTTACACTGCCATTTCAAAGGTGTTTTGTTGTTTACATAAATAGAAGATAAGCACTTCCCACCTTGACCTTTAGCAAGTTCCTGCATCTCTTCAATAGTGTGTTTTTTCTTCCCAGCACATTCAGGACACCAACAACCGTGCTTTACACTGATTGGATCGGCATTCCATTCATGTCCTTTTCTACATCTCCACCTTAATTTCGTCTTTCGACCATTGTATCCTTTGGATAGGCATAGACCGCCACGAGATTTAGCGATTTCTTGCATCTCTTCGATTGTTAATTTTCGTTTAGATGCTGCTTGTATATGGCCACAAATAGGGCACCAATAGCCACTTTTAATTTCGTGCGACGTTGTTTCCCATATATGTCCTTTCTTGCATTGCCATTTTAGTTTTGTGTGGATAGTGTATCTTTTCGAAAGACACTTGCCATCCCTTTCCTTCGCGATAGCCCGCATTTCTTCGATTGTTAGGCGTTGTGATATGCCCTGTTTCTTGTGGTAGCATCTTGAGCACCAATGATCTTGTTTTATAGTATATGGTGCGGCTTTCCATTTGTGCCCGTTTTTACATTGCCATAAAAGAGGCGTGTGTGCATCAAGATATCTCTTAGACAGGCACTTCCCGCCTCTAGATTTGGCAATTTCCTGCATATCTTCAATACTTAATTTTTTAGACACAAAATAATAAGAGGTATTACATAATTATAAAGAATGCTATTTACTCTGATGTGATATTACGTTTAGCAAACTTTTATCATCCCCCATCATAATTCACTCTCGGTGCTCACATGAGAGTTCTTTACATCCATTCAGATTATCTTGAATATAACGTCACTAAGAAAACAAAATTCGCAGACCCGATTCCCGAGAGCAAAAAGACAGGCAAAATGGAAGAAGCGCTGGTAGTTTTTGTCACTTCGGAAAAGACTGACGAAGGCGTGGAAAGCGAAGCCGCCCAAAAAGCGGTCACGGATATAAAAGACATTGCTGGGAAAGTAAAAACGAAAAATATCGTTCTTTACCCTTATGCTCATCTGAGCTCCAATTTGTCTACGCCCGAAACCGGAAAACTGTTGATGAAAGAATTGGAATGCGGGTTGAAAGATGCCGGCTTTAATGTTCTGGCGTCGCCTTTCGGCTGGTATAAATCGTTTAAAATTTCGTGTAAAGGGCATCCTCTATCTGAGCTTTCTAGAAACATTACTGCTGGAAAGGAAGAAGATGTAAACATCAAGAAAGAAGAGGGCGCGAAGAGATCAAAGTCTAAAGGGGAAAAAGAAGAGGAAAAAGAAATAGTATCCGAGTCGCTGAAGAAAGAGGCGGCGGTAAAAAGCAAGTTCTTCATATTGACACCGGAAGGCGAACTGACGGACGTCGAAAAATTCGACTTTTCCAAATACCCGAACCTGAAAAAATTCGTGGAATATGAAACAAAGAAGGAAAGGGCTTACGCAATAGAGCCGCCGCATATTGCGTTAATGAGAGAGCACGAACTCATAGATTTTGAGCCTGGAAGCGATCCCGGAAACTTCAGGTGGTATCCAAAAGGAAAGGTCATGAAGAAACTTTTGGAGAGGTATATTACTGATGTCTATACAAAGTACGGCGGGATGGAAGTGGAGACGCCTATTATGTACGACTTCGCCCACCCTTCGCTTAAAAAGTACCTTAACAAATTTCCTGCAAGGCAGTATGTGGTTAAGAGCGACGATAAGGAATACTTTTTGCGGTTTGCGGCATGTTTCGGCCAATTCCTGATGGGGCACGACATGAACATAAGCTACCGCAACCTGCCTTTGAGGATGTTCGAGATCACGCGTTATTCCTTCAGAAGGGAGAAGAGCGGCGAGTTGTGCGGGATCAAGAGATTAAGAGCTTTCACGATGCCTGATATGCACACTCTTTGCAGGGATGTGGCTCAGGCGAAAGATGAGTTTCATGCACAGTTCGGAGTATGCCTGGAGTGGGTAACCATGCTCCAGTTAGAGTTCGAGACCGCATTTAGAATTCAGTCAGATTTTTATGTTGAAAACAAGAAGTGGTACGAAGAAATAGTAAAGAAACTCAACAGGCCGATACTTGTGGAGATATTCGACATCCGCTATGCATATTTCATTACGAAGTTCGAGTTTAATATAGTGGACGCCCAGGACAAGGCCGCAGCTTTATCCACTGTCCAGATAGATGTGGAAAACAGTGAAACCTACGACATATTTTACAACGACAGCGACGGGAAGAGAAAGCACCCAATGCTCCTTCACACGTCCGTAAGCGGAAGCATCGAAAGGAACATTTACGCCATACTGGAAAAGGAAGCCATGAGAATCAAAAAGGGAGAGAAACCCGAGTTTCCGTTCTGGTTGTCGCCTATCCAGGTCAGGCTGATACCTGTTTCCGACGAGTTCTTGCCAGATTGCGAAAATATCTGCGACAACATGGTGGCAAGGGCGGATATTGACGACAGGGAAGAGAAGGTCGGAAAGAAAATCAGGGATGCGGAAAAGGAATGGGTGAACATTATAATCGTTTACGGCGAGAAGGAAAGAGGCAGCAAAAAACTTCCCATAAGATTCCGCAGCGGCGACCTAAAAGAAATGACATTGGATGAGTTGAAGAAAGAAATAAGCGAGAGGAGAAAAGGCTATCCGTTTGAAAAACTGCCGCTACCAAGGTTGATGAGCAAGAGGCCAGTGTTTAGAGGGTAATGTTCACAAATCGTTCTTCGCCAATTGTTTTAGCCTGCTCACGCCGTCAATTTCCTTTATCGTCTTTGCAACCTCTTTCGGCACCAAATCAGTCCAGGGTTTGCCTGCAATCATTCTTTTCCTGATCTCTGTGCTGGAATATCTTTTTCTGTCATAGAATTTTATTCCTTTGACCTTGTAGCCGCGCTCTTTAAAGAGCTGCTTTGGCAGGGGGTTGTTTGTGAAAACAACATCGAACGGCGGCAGGAGCGATTCCACATGGGCTACCCACAGCGCGTTCCTGTTTACGTCCACTATGGGTACTATGTAATAATCGGATATGCCCTCGGAATCGAGCGCTCGTGAGATCATCACGTACCGCTCTCCGGCAGTGAACGGATTTTCCGGAGTATGGCTGTCCTGGGCGCTGCCCACGCCTACGATAATCAGGTCGCACTCCTTCGAAATCTTCGAGATTACCTTTAAATGCCCGTTATGAAACGGTTGAAATCTTCCGATTATAAGGCCTTTCATGATACCACTTCTAACTTCTATAATCACAAAGTTATGTTTGAAATAAACATTTTGTTTCATTTGAAGTAAATATTTTTAATTTAAATTTTTCATTTAACGGTTTGAAACATATGATTTTTTATTTAACGAATTTTTGTTAACGAATCTTTGTTTTTATGAATTTTTGTTTGATGTACCAATATCGAATATCATTTCGATTGTAAAAATTCGCAATCGACAGTCATTTTTACCTTTCCATCAACAATCTTGAGATTCAGGTTGCTGTTGTATCCGATCTGGATAGTTATATCTTTGTTGTATACACTGTTACAACATCCAGTATCGCTTCCTGCAAACTCCATCACCATCTCGTCTTCGCTAGAACCTTTTATGCTAACTCCGTCCGAGGTCGAGTTCGGTAAAATCACGACTATGTTGAACACGCCGTTTTTCAAAATAGTTCCGTCCTTCGTCTCAAATCTGAAGAACAACTTAGTGACGTTTTCCTTTTGAACTTTAAATATCTGGCTTTGCGACTCGCCGGCTTTGATATCAACGGTTTTCTGCAATATCTCTTCCTGTGCGTACGTGGGCACTTGCGAGTTTTGCAGCGCGGAACTGCTCGCGGGTTGGCCGACTTGGGCAAAAGGCGTCAGGAGTGCGAAGAAAAGATATGCAACTACCGAAAAGGCGAGGAATATGGTTATCGAGGCGCGCAGGGGAACTACTTTCTTTGTTTTTTGGGCGTTTTGATTAAACGGAGATACAATATTTTCGTTTATGGCGCGGGCAATATGCCTCACAGTTAGGTGCGGGAGGGGTTTTTCACCTTCCCATCTGAATAGGATCGAGCAGAAATATATGACTACTAGACAAAATGCGGTAAACGCTATCGCCGTGAGGAAGGAAAGGAAGAACATCGTTTCGTCCGTAGGCATCGTTTTGGCATAGAAACCTATAAAATAGTAGAATGCCAGGAAATCCCAGAAACCGTGCAGCAATATCGGCCCTATGATGTTCTTGGATTTATGATAAAGATAACCCATTATCACTCCGAAACTGCCAGTGAACAGCATATATGATGCTATTTGGAGCGTGCTGAGGTGGTATACGAAGACAGAAACAGGGATGTGGGATGCTGCGAAAAGTACGCTCGCGGTTGCTATGCCGATGAGCGGCGTGTAAACATCCGCAAGCCTCTTCTGTAGAAAGCCCCTGTCTGAGAGTTCTTCTACTGGCCCCACTATCAAAAACACTGTAAGAGTCATTGTGATGGCTTGGAGAAAAGTATAGTCTTCATAGTTCCATACAAAAAGGGCTTGCCCGCTGAAGATGTTGTAAAGCGACAGGTTGTTCATTTCAATGAGACACAACGCGATATAGAAAACATACGCTAAAACCAGGCCCATGGCGATTGAAGAAAGGAGGTGCTTTTTCGTAACTCCGAGAGAATAAACAATGTCTCGTAAATTTCTTCTTTTTTCATAGAAGAATATGAACAAAATCGGCGGGATTAACCATATTACTGGTTGGGCCAGTTGATCGCTAAAAAAGTTGCCTTCCGCCTCTAAAACATATTGCGCAGTCAGGTATCTGTATATCGCCCATGCGATATATGAAATCAAGAATACTCCAATAACCAATATGGATGTTTTTGTTTTATCGACCTTAACAATCTGTTTAGTCGCCCGAGCTTTCTTCTTAGGTTTCTTTTCCATAAAAATAAACCCCCAACGACACACTGTATATTATTGTAATATTAAAAATCTATTCGTTGCTATTAGGTTTTAGAATAATTTAATCTGTAGTGCGCACTTGCTTGCAGTAGTTATCGCCAGGTGTTAAATCTTTCAGTATAACCGCATCTTTTCGCTTCGAAGGATACGAATATTTATATCTCAAGAATAAAATACGGAGTTTGGTAAAAATATGTTCGAAAGCATAGGACGTGGATGGACGCTTACTAAAGCGAGTTTTGCAGTGTTGGTAAAAGACAAGGAGATTATGCTCCTGCCATTGATGTCAGGCATCATATTGCTGGTGTTATGGGCGAGTTTTATCCTGCCGTTTTTCGTGGGTTTCCCTGCAAATCTCACAGCTTTCATTATTTATGCGCTGCTGCTCATTGCCTTATATTTCATATCATATTATATCATGATTTATTTCAATGCCGCAGTCATAGGTTGCGCCACTATCAGGTTGAACGGCGGCGATCCAGTAGTTAAAGACGGGTTAAGAATCGCCGGCGAAAACAAATGGCTGATTTTTAAATGGGCATTATTGGCCGCTACTGTAGGCCTTATCTTGAACCTCATCTCATCCGCCGCAAGGCAGAGAAGAGGCATCGGCGGTCTTTTAACGAGTTATGCCGCATCTTTCCTGGGCATGGCATGGTCTATTGCTGTTTATTTTGTTGTTCCTGTAATAATCTACGAAAAATTGACTCCCTGGAAGGCTATGAAAAGAAGCGTTTCTATATTGAAGAGCACATGGAAAGAAGCGTTGGTTGGCAACATAGGTGTGGGCATAATATTCTTCCTGCTCGCACTCGGAGGGTTGGCATTTTTGATGATAGGCGTCTACGGATTTTTCGTAACCGGCAGTATCGCACTGGTCGTGGTGTTTATAATAATCGCAGTAATATGGTGGGTCATTGTTGCCTGTGCATACGTAGCTGTCAGCGGAATTCTTACAGCTGCATTGTATAAATATGCCACAACTGGAAAATTATCATCGGGATTCGACGAGGCTTTTATAACGAACCCATGGAATGTTGGCGGCAGCTCGGGCGGTAGTTTTTCGTCAAAACCCTACTATTGAATTTGTTGTTAGGTGCAAATAAACGGATTATGCCAAACACCCCTAGATGTGAATGTTATACACATTCGGAGGACAAGGCACATCATGCGGATTTGATGTGCTGCCTGACCTGGACCGCAGCGCCCCTGTCGCTCTCCGCCATCTCCCTGCCAGACATAAACGCTCTTCCGACACCCCTGACTTCATTGGAATGAACTATTACAACCTCGTCTCCAACCCTGATCTCCGGCGAGGCGCGGTCAACGCCGACTGCAAATACATTCCCCTTAGGTATAAAATCCTCTATTTCCACAATATACGCATTTTCTTTTGCGAGAATCTTTCCACCTTCCAATGTAGGCAATATTTGCCCCCTTTCCCCGTTAATCGTTCCGATTATGCACTCGCCTTTTTGTATCGAAATATTCGGGAACCTTCTCTTCATTTTTGTATCCGCGACCAATGCCCGCCCAGCATTACCGAACTGGAACACCGCAAAATTCTCTAAATCTTCAAACGCCCTTGTTGCCTTTGAAACCTTGGCGTAATCTTTTACCATTTCTTCTAGGGTGTTTTTTAACTTTGTGAGCGATTCTGTAGATGTAGGCTCCCCGTTAGACGTGACAATGCAATCTCCAACAACAGTCTTCACGATTTCCAACTCGTTTGACAGGTGCGCAACGACCGCATCGTATTTGTTGTGCTCTATCAAATATCTTAGATTCTCGGCAACAACCCTTTTTTCCATATCGTCCCAGACGCCTATAACTGGGATATCATAATGCTGGGCGGGATAGAACAATTCCAGCTCTCTCGGAACAATTCCGAGCGGGGACGTTATAATGACTTCATGCACTATGTTCGGATTTCCGCATTCTTGGACAGCGTTTCTGAACATTGTATGCGATCTAGACACCGAGTAGGGTTTTTTCGCGGAACAAGGCAAAAGAAGAAGAATTTTTGCGCTCTTTGGTTTTTTGTACCTCTCCTCTAATCTTTTCTGGAAGCGGACAACCTCGGGATTATTGAGGGACTCCCTGGAAATCGCTAAAAATCTTGGACGGTAAATAGGCGAGTGCGTCTCTTGAAAATCATAATGGAATGCATCCATTGCTCTCAGGATGGCCATCATCTTTGGATCGGACGTCGCGCGGTTTTCCACAAGCTCCCGCAGTCTTTCGTTATGTATAGCGTTCCTTATGTTTGAAATCTCATTCAGCGCCGCATAGTAGTTATGATTTAGGATTGTAGAAAATTCAAGAGGTTTGTTTTTCACAGGCGAACAGGCGGGACATCTGCACATATGCTCTTCCAAATCCTCTATATTATGCGGGCCGTTTTCAGTCAAAAAGTTTCTTTTTCTTGCATTTATGATGAGCGGTACGCTGTCGAACAAATCTACCCCGCAATACGTCAAAACAGCCAGATGGTTCGGCAATCCTAAACCCGGCGTGTATACCAATTTTTGATAGCCGATTAATTCCCTGAGTTTAAGGACGGTTCTTACAAACTCTTTTGGGTTGTTTAGCAATTTCATGGAGTTTCCCAGAACGTAAACATCCGGTTTCATCTTTGTTCTCTTGATTTCATCTGCCAGGAGTTCGTAGTTGCCTTGGCTTATAAAAAAAAGTTCAGCGTCGTATTTGTATTGTTCGATAGATTCTTTCTGGAGGGATGAGCAAATGTTGGGATATGTTATACTCTGTTTGAAATCTTTTGAAGCAGCATCGTTCTTTTCTTTTTGCATCCAAAAACTATGGTTGTCTATAAACTGTATCTTGTCAGAGTCTGTTTTGTGATCAGAAAGAAGGAGATCAGCATCTTCAATTGGCTTAATTCTCTCTGTATCTATGAAGAGCATGTTCGGTGTTGTTACGCTCTTATCCTTTATCGTCCATTTACCTACTCTTGCGATGCAGTCTCTAGATATTGTCTCGAACAAGCAATAACCTCAATAGTGTTAATCGACAATCAAGTATAAATATTGTGAACTGGGAATGCAGTAACTGTTTACCTGCTCGCAGCGTTAAAATATTCAACCGTTTTCTTTAACCCGCTCTCAAGATTGAATTTAGGCTCGTACCCAAGCAGCTTCCCGGCTTTCGTTATGTCTGCAAGCGAGTATTTGATTTCCCCCTTGCGCTCTTCTTCATAAACAGGTTTAACACCGCTCTTAAACAGTTTAATCAGTTTCGTTACGATGGCGTTTATGGTGGTATCCTTTCCGCTTGCTATGTTTATTATTTGGCCGTCTATGCTCTTCTTCTCAGCAGCCGATATGTTTGCGGCAACCACGTCCTCTACAAAAACAAAGTCCCTGGTCTGCCTGCCATCGCCGTATATTGTCGGGGGTTTATCTCGTTGGAGTTTCTCAATAAACTTCGGGATTGCGGCGGCATAGTCTGATTTCGGGTCTTGATACGGCCCGTAAACATTGAAATATCTGAGTGATACAGCAGATAGGCCGTAGATTTCATGGAACACCCTGCAATAGTGCTCGCCGATCATCTTGGTGACAGCATAAGGCGAAAGCGGTTTCGGTATTATCGTTTCGGCTTTCTTTGGCGTAGGGTCGTCACCATAAACCGCACAGGACGAGGCAAAGACCACTCTTCCTACGTTGTTGTCCCTTGCGGCCACTAGCACATTCAGTGTGCCTGTCAGATTTACCTCGTTTGCTAAAATCGGATCCTGTATGCTGAGTGGGACACTGGCTATAGCCGCTTGATGAAACACATAATCTGCGCCTTTAAAAATTCGTTTGAGCATCGAGATATTTCTAATGTCGTCTTTTATCAAGGACACGCCGTTCGCGACTAAATCGTCAATGTTTTTTCTTCTACCAGTTGTAAAATTGTCTAAGATTGTGATTTGATTATCCTTTGCCAATTTTCTGGCTATGTTGGAGCCGATAAAACCTGCGCCGCCTGTCACTACGATCTTTTTATTTTTCATCTTACACAACCATAATTTCGCTATGCTAAACCTGCAAATTAATGTATTGTAATATAATAGTATTGTAATTGTAACGAATAGATTGCAGTTTTACATTAAAGCGAGGTTTTCAAACTTTTATCTACGATGTTTATCGCTATATCCACCTGTTCCTTCGTGACGTTCAGCGGCGGTAAATATCTTACAGAAGATTTTCCGCAAGGTAAAACCAGCAGTCCCTGCTTATAGCAATTTTCTATTACCTTATCGCGATATTCGGATGCGGGTTTCTTTGTTTTTCTGTTCTCGACCAATTCCGTAGCCAGCATAAGGCCCAAGCCGCGCACGTCTCCGATCTTTTCGTGCCTCTCCTGAAGTTCGAGGAGCCGTTTCTTCATATATTCTCCAACGACCTTGGAATTATTGACCATTTTTTCGTTCTCCAGGACATCTATGGTAGCCAACGCAGACGCACATGCTACAAGATTGCCGCCGTATGTGTTCGAGTGTGCACCCTGCACCTTGAAATCGTATTTTGCATCGAATACTGTTGCGCCTATGGGTATTCCAGAGCCGAGGCTTTTTGCCATCGTGATAATATCCGGCACTACCCCATGGTGTTCTACAGCGAACATCTTGCCAGTTCTTCCAAAGCCTGCCTGCACTTCATCATCTACGTATAAAATGCCGTGCTTCTCCGCTATCTTCTTCAGCTCTGCAATAAATTCTTTCGGCGGTACTATGTAGCCGCCTTCGCCTTGGACTGGTTCTACGAACATCGCCGCAACTTCTTCGGGCGGCAATATGGTATTAAAGTATATTTCATCGAGAATCTTGGCGCACCAGATGTCGCATTCCGGATACTTCAAATGATATGCACATCTATAACAGTTTGCGTATGGTATGTGTGTAACGCCAGGCATGGTCGGGAAAAATCTGTTTTTATGAACCGGCTTGCTTCCTGTTAGTGCCTGGGCACCCGTAGTTCTTCCATGGAACGCGCCTATGAATGCCACGAATTGTTTCCTCATCGTAGACCATTTGGCAATCTTTATCGCACATTCGACAGATTCCGCCCCGCTGTTCGTGAAAAATACCTTTTTCTGGAACTTCCCAGGAGTGATTTCTGTCAATTTTTGGGCAAGTCTTACCTGAATATCGTAATAGTAGTCAGTGCCCGCAAAATGCATCAATTCCCCGGCTTGTTTTCGCACTGCTTCTACAATCTTTGGATGACAGTGGCCTACGTTCAGCACGCTGACTCCTGTCGCAAAGTCATAATAGGTATTTCCGTCAACATCCTCTACGAGAAGTCCTTTTGCGCACTTAGCTGCAATCGGTGCTGTTTTTGTGGACGTCGCAAGCAGTTTGTGATCTCTCTCAATGATTTCTTTCGCCCTTGGTCCAGGCGGTGTTATTTTTATCGTTGGAACATTTTCCATAATAAATCCTCCTCTTACTCTTTGGTTGCATGGTTATCGTCCTTTCTGTCACTTATCGGATTGTTATATAATATGCAACCTACTCGCGGAAATTCGTATATCCAAAAAGAATATAATACTTTGCATAGGTTCAATTGACAGGCACTCTCGACCGCTACTTTAATAGTCCAAACAAATCATTCACACCCGTGAAATCTTTAGCTCTAAAGGTCCCAAAAAGGTTCGGAGAAGAGGCACGAAAGAAACTCGTAAATTCAAATATTTTAAAAAAGAACCTAATCATAACGCGTGATGAAAAATTCGTGTATTTTCCTATAATGGCGAGAATAAAGACAGCACATAAAATTATAAGTACCGATTTCGAAATTGCACGCACTCGAATAAAAACATATAGGGATATCATTACTGTGCCAGAAGACCTGAAAACATATCTCCCAAAATCCTTTGATATCATAGGTGAGATTGCAGTGGTTAAGGTTGCAAAGGAGTTATTGAGCTATAAGAAAACGATAGGGGACGCTATATTAACGGCGAACAAAAACGTCAAAACTGTTGCCGTTGACGAAGGCGTCAAGAATGAATACAGAATTAGAAAACTGAACGTTGTTTCCGGCGATCACAAAACAGAAACAATACATAGAGAGCACGGCATCAGAATAATGATAGATCTCGCAAAGGCATATTATTCGCCTAGGTTGGCAACTGAAAGAATGAGGGTAGCAAAGCAGGTAAAAGATGGGGAAATTGTCATAGATATGTTTGCAGGCGTAGGGCCGTTTTCTCTGACTATCGCCATGAAGACAAAAGCGAAGAAAATATTTGCGATAGATGTCAATCCAGCGGCAATAGAATATCTTAAGAAAAATATAGAGCTAAATAAGGCAGGCAACATCCTTCCGCTGCTTGGAGATGCTGGAAAAGTTATTAAGAAAACTGAAATAGCGGATAGAATAATAATGAACCTTCCGCACTCCGCAATCGAATATTTTGGCGATGCCCTAAACAGTTTAAGATGCAGAGGGATTATACATTATTATAGTATAGTTAACACAGAGAACCTAAAAAAAGAGATAAACGCCCTCAAAAACATCGCAGGTACTTACGGGCGAAAGGTGAAGATACTCGAACAGAGAATAGTGAGGAACTATTCGCCGACCGAGAAGCATATAGCGTTAGACCTCACAATTTTTTGTGACCGTTAAATCCTTTGCGAAATCTACAAAATTCATTCACTATGGAATTCCCGCTGGAATTCCATACGTACTATGAAATCTCCAGCGAGATTTCATACGTTCGTACAACATTGCTCGTGCAATGTTGTAGATCGTACAAAGTTTACTGTACTATGAAATTCCTCGAGGAATTCCATAGATCGTGAATATTCTACCTAAATCTACAAAGTTTGCCGTTGCAAACTTTGTATGAACGTATGGAATTCCAGTGGAAATTCCATAGTTTCAGAGATTTTAAATACTGTCTTCTATTCTCCATACAAATACAAAATAAAAATTGGATGAGGATGATTATGAAAAATAGAAGTATATTAAGTTGGATAGGTGCGCTTGCGGTGTGCATAGCGGTATTAAGCGGATTAATCGGATTTGTTGGAAGCGCAGAGGGTGCGTGGTCAACGGATACTACCGAGAATAATGCGATCAGTACAGTAGGTGGTAATCAACAAAATCCGCAGCTAGTCAGCGACGGCTCGGGCGGCGCTATCATTACATGGGTGGACTCACGCATTGGCGGCAATGCAGACATCTATGCACAGCGTATCAATTCGGCAGGTACTGTGCGGTGGACAGCAAACGGCACGGTAATATGCACGGCAATCAATAGTCAAAGCAGTCCGCAGATAGTCAGCGACGGCTCGGGCGGCGCGATCATTACATGGCAGGATAGCCGAAACGGCAATAATGACATCTATGCCCAACGCATCAATGCAAGTGGCGAAGTCCAGTGGACTACTGATGGCGTGGCAATCTCCACAGCAGCAACTAGCCAAAACAATCCCCGAATAACAAGCGATGGAAGCGGAGGCGCTATTATTACATGGGAGGATTTAATAGATGAGACTTACAGCGGCGGCTACTGGGTCAGCAACTGGGACATCTATGCCCAATGCATCAATGCAAGTGGCGAAGTCCGGTGGACTGCTAATGGCGTGGCAATTTCCACAGAGGGATGTTACTCCCCCGCTGCCCCATCTCCCCAGATAACAAGCGATGGAAGCGGAGGCGCTATTATTACGTGGCATGATTACCGAAACGGTCAAGAGTGGTATAACCGCGGGAATTCTGACATCTATGCCCAACGTATCAATGCAAGTGGCGCAGTCCAGTGGACTGCTGATGGTGCGGCAATCTCCACTTTGGAAAGTGTCCAATACGGTCCCCAGATAATAAGCGATGGAAGCGGAGGCGTTATTATTACATGGGAGGATAACCGAAACGGCAATTATGACATCTATGCACAGCGTATCAATTCGACAGGCACTGTGCAGTGGACAGCAAACGGCACGGCAATATCCACGGCAACTGATAGTCAAACCCTTCCGCAGCTAGTCAGCGACGGCTCGGGTGGCGCAATCATTACATGGCGTGATAACCGAAACGGCACTTATGAGGATGACATCTATGCCCAGCACATCAATTCGGCGGGTACTGTGCAGTGGACAGCAAACGGCACGGCAATATCCACGGCAACTGATAGTCAATCCAGTCCGCAGCTAGTCAGCGACGGCACGGGCGGCGCGATAATTACATGGTATGACAAACGCAGCGGCACCAGCAATTATGACATCTATGCACAGCGGATAAATTCGACAGGTACTGTGCAGTGGACAGCAAACGGCACGGCAATATCTACGGCAAATAATGATCAACAAAATCCGCAGTTAGTCAGCGACGGCTCGGGTGGTGCGATTATTACGTGGTATGACTTACGCAGCGTCAGCAGTTATGACATCTATGCCCAAATTGTATATTCAGATGGTACTTTATCAATAAACAGTGTGGTGTGGTCAAAGAATACTACCGAGAATAATGTAATCAGTACAGCAAGTGGTAGTCAAGAGAGTGTGCAGCTAGTCAGCGACGGCTTGGGCGGCGCGATTATTACATGGCAGGACTACCGCGGCGCCAGCAATTATGACATCTATGCGCAGCGTATCAATTCTACAGGCGCCGTGCAATGGACGGCAGACGGC
>Ga0265292_1000185_pt1 | contig 111371 bp, 101 predicted proteins | sample Munlanlewell296A_FD_189080 | JGI IMG/M metagenome (GOLD analysis project Ga0265292, IMG submission 189080) | Leachate microbial communities from a municipal landfill in Southern Ontario, Canada - Leachate well 296A | ecosystem: Engineered > Solid waste > Landfill > Unclassified | place... | reverse complement strand
TCCCTTAAAATATCATAATATCTAAACGGGCACATGTGTTCTCCACCTCCTCAGAAGTCTATATTTTTTGGTCGAAATACATTCTAACTGAGTTACAGGGTGTAGACCATGTGCCTTATCTTTCCTACCAAAAAACACATTAACTGAAATCATTGGATGAATATTGTGATAATTATTTAAGGAGTTATCGATGGTTTTAAGACTTTGCGAAAATATTAGAGCGTTCACCGGGCGCATGCCCCAGAAAAGGCAAATCCCTGCTGCAAGCATTACTGGCGGCCGGCATTCGGTGACTTTGTATGAAATTCATCCATTTATTGAATTGCTGCCACAGAATGAGCAGCAAAGATTATTGCTGGCAGCAACCGGAGATTGGAAAAGGAGTGGGCTCTACAAAGAGGGGCGCAAGGTATTATGTGGTGATTATTCTGTCGAGAATTATCCCCTGTTGGGGGGAAGAGAGGTTAGGCAAATAAGGTTGAAAGGAGCGTTGCCGCGGTTACAAAATCGTAACGTAGTTCGGCGCTACAAAGGGTTAGGATACGTTGATAAATGGTTGATTCCAATGGGGGAGTGTCGGTTAGGAACTAAGCGTGCCGATAATAATATTCAATTTTTCCATCCCGATGGTTCAATGCGTAAAAGAACCCTGGAGAGAGAGGTGCTTTCTGCCTTGCAGCTAGGAGGGCAAATAACCGACGTGGTATTAGGTTTTGGGTTGTATGACGATTTAGTTTTTGATGGTGATCAGGTTGGTTTTGTAGTTTACGGCTTGGAGGTAAGTAATATTAACCGTGTAAGTGATGCTTTTGATCACATATTGTTTAGTAACCGCCGCGAGGAATTTATGCTCCATCTTGTTGATCTAACCGAAAATTCGGGAAGGATGCTGGCACGAGTTCATCGCGAGCATAAACTTAGCCATAGCTATGCATATCCAATGAATTATCGTCGCTTCCTAAACGGTGAAGTCCGCTTGTTAGATTTAGATACTATGCAGACCCTAAAAGGGTATTCTCCTGAAGAAATTGCGGTTCGATTGTTTATCGATTTAAACCGGGCAGCGTGGGATCATTATCGGATTGATAATTGCTGGTTTTCTGGCATACCAGAAGAACATTGGCTCCTCTTTAACAATAGAGCTCCTTTCTTAGCCCATTGGCTGAAGGGCTATTTTGATGAATATCCGGGTTTATACTTCACCGGATTAATAAATGCTTTTCTAAGCAAAAACCCGCGAAGCAAATGGTCCGGAAGTCCTGCAAACATGGCCGCCTATGAGGAAATCTTTGGTTGTTTTCCGGAACAAAATATGCGGAGAACCGATCATGTTTCATCGCTAGTAGAACCTGCTCGCCAACTTATCTATAATCCAAACGTGTCAGAAGTAAATTTGGCAGAATGTAAGGATAGAATTTTTAAACCATTTTTCGATGCTCTGCTTCACGTTGCAGCTGCTATTTAATCTCTAAAATTTATAGAACCAAGGGGACGATTGTTGAACCGTTGATTCGTTGACAGGAATTTAGAATTCGCCCCACTAAAATAAATAATCTTATAATTACTTCTGACTATTAATCAATCCAGATAGCATTTTGGATAACTCTTCGAGGATTGCGTAGTGTTTTTGTCTTGTCATAAAATCGATTTTCTCCTTGCTTATCAGGACATCTAAGATAGCTACGCACTCAAAAACTGATCCCCTTGCCACTATATAAAAATTCTTTTTATCAGCCTTACTATAACGACCGGCTCCTTCAGCAATATTAAGAGGAATCGAAAGCGAAGCCCTAGAAAATTGATCAGCAATGCGGGAGCTTTTGGGTAAATCTAATTGAATTAAGAGGTCTTCTGCGTTTCTAGCGTATTCAAGGGCTAATTTGTAGACTGGAAATCTCTCAAAATCAAAAATCATCGTTTGGCTCCTGCCTTAGAATTAAGGAGTAAGGGTAAGTCCCGATTACGACTATATATTATAATGCTTCGGGATCCCGATTTTGAATCGGGAAATGAAGGATAAATTTTGCTGCGGGCTAAGCGATCAGATTCCCAATATTACATTCCCTTCATTCTTCTCCTTATTCCTTCTCCTTAAATTTTGCGCAGCAAAATTTATAGCCCCAAGGGGAATCGAACCCCTATCTCGACCTTGAGAGGGTCGCGTCCTAACCGTTAGACAATGGGGCCAAACTTGCTTTACCCAATTCAATAAACTAGAATATCAGTTTAGTAGATAAAATTCAATTGTCTCGAAATTGATCAGGCGAGAAAGGGAAAAAGAAAATGGATTTTTTGGTTCCGCACAAAATGTTTTTGACTAAGGGAGTAGGCAGACATAAAGAAAAACTAGCGAGCTTTGAAATGGCACTGCGCGATGCCGGCATTCAGGCGGTAAACTATGTGCATGTTTCCAGTATTTTTCCTCCCAATTGTAAATTAATTTCCAAAGATCAAGGGTTAAAGCTCATCCGGCCGGGGGGAATTACTTTTATCGTTATGGCTAAAAATCAAACGGATGAGGCCCATCGGCTCATTTCGGCTTCGGTGGGTATGGCGATTCCAGCTGATCCTAATTCGTATGGTTATCTAAGCGAACACCAGGCTTGTGGAACTACCGACGAAGAATGCGGGGAATATGCCGAGGATATTGCGGCGCAGATGCTCGCAACAACCCTTGGTATCCCTTTTGACCAGGATTCCAGTTGGGACGAGCGCCAAGATATGTGGAAACTTTCGGATAAAATTGTCCGCACTACCCATATTACCCAAAGTGCTATTGGCCAAAGGGGAGTATGGACGACTGCCCTTTCTGCCGCAGTCTTAATTTTGGGAGATGAGCTCCCCAGTGTAGAAAACAAAGAGAATGGATCTTGAAATAAAAGGCTTTCATGAAACTTCTTTTCTTGACTGGGACGGAAAAATAGTATCAGTTGTCTACCTGCCCCTTTGTAACTTGCGTTGCCCCTTCTGCCATAATTCTGGCTTAGTGGAGGCTCCTCAGAGTTATTCAACCATTCCAAAAGAAAAAATATTTGCTTTTCTGGATGATCATTTGGACTTTATCGATGGAGTGTGTATTACGGGCGGCGAACCGACTTTGCACAAAGATAAGGGATTGTTTGAGTTTGCAAGAGAGATAAAGAACCGAGGGCTTTTAGTTAAAATTGATAGCAATGGAACTGATCCTGACTGTTTGCAAAAATTAATCGATGAAAACTTAATTGATTATGTGGCGATGGATATCAAAGGGCCAATCAATGAACGTTATAGCAACATTTGCCGGACTAAGGTCGACATAGAAAAAATAAAGAAGAGCATAGGCTTAATAATGTCGAGAAAAATTCATTATGAATTTAGGACTACCGTTGTCCCAACTTTATTATCTTTTGAGGATGTAGTGGGGGTTGCCCGCAGCATTGCTGGCGCCGAAAAATATGCCCTGCAGCAATTTAAAGCTGAAAATTGCTGGGAACCAGAAATGCTTAAAATTAAACCCTATTCAAAAGAAGAGTTAGAATTAATGGCTAAGGCGGCCCAAGCTTATGTTTCTAATACTATTCTTCGTGGGGTCTAATTCCCTAAAAAACTTGGCTTGAAAAATTCCTCAAAATTCGGTATGATTAAAAGCTCGTTGACCAATGTGACTCGGTAGCTCAGCTGGTAGAGCATCTGCCTTTTAAGCAGGGGGTCATGAGTTCGAATCTCATCCGGGTCATATCTTATGATGCCGCGGTAGCTCAGTCGGTAGAGCAGCGGACTGAAAATCCGCGTGTCGCCGGTTCAATTCCGGCCTGCGGCATTTCCAAATTAAATAAATGAGGAGATGCCTGATGGTTAAGATTTCCGACTTCAAATTTTTTAAAATATGGGTTGGGGTTTTGCTTTTGGTTGTAGTGGCTGGTGGGATTCATTTTGCTTTTTTTGGAAATAACAATCCCTCTTTGCAAGATGTACTTACTAATAAGCCGGCTCCCGGCTCGTGGGATCTTTCTCTGCTAGTAGCCTCAATGCTCGCACTTTCTCTGGCAACTCTATCGGCGGCAAAGGGCTATGAAATTGTTAAGCGATCCAAGAATAAACAGGCAGAGCTGCCGATAGCTGAAAATGAAATGGATAGTTTAGAAACTATTACGCCGCTTAATTTAGAATTAGAATCCATCAAGACAGAATGTGAAAGTTATAAAAAAATGCATTCGGAAGCGATGCAAAGTATTCATTTTTTGCAGGAAGAAAATGTTGATTTGGCTGGCCGGATAAAAATTCTTTATTCAGAAATTGATGAGGTACGGAAATTGGAGGCGATGCTTAGAAAAAGCAATATTGCTTTAGGCAAAGAATGCGAAAAAGTGCGGGCCGAAAACGAAGAGCTTGTCTTAAAATTAAGGGCTAGCTTATCTGCTTTGAAACCAATCAAAAAGCCGGTTATGCAAACTCCAATTGATAATCCTCCTATCAAAAAACAAATAATTGCTAAAAAAGCTATCAAAAAAGGGAAAGTAGCCAGACTGCCGAAAAAGAAAAAATGAAAAAAAGTGTTATCCTGTTTATGTTTTGCCTGCTATTTTCAAGCCAGGTATTAGCCCAATTTTCTTTTGAGCTAATCGACAACTTTGAAGATGGCAATTTTACAGAAGGGGCGCGCTGGTGGAGCTTTGGAAGTTTAAAAATAAAGACATCTGCTAATCCATCGGCTGAAGTTCGCGATTTAATTGCTGCTTCTTGTGGCGACTATTCCCTTAACCTGGCTGGCGAGACCAAGGATTGGTATGTTGGTGGAATAGGTACGGATCTTAATATGGAGGCGGAACGCTTTTCCCGTTTCCAAATGGATATATATGGTCATAAAGAATACCGAGGAAAAATAATAATTGAGCTTTATGATGACGATAATGGCAATAATATATTAGAACAAAACCCAGCCAAAAACTTTGAAGCAACTTGTGATGATAAATGGATTGCAGAAGTTAACATTGAAGGGAAGGGTTTTACGCGAGTTTCAATTCCTTTTTCAGCTTTCAGAATTGCTAATCCCGGGGTTGGGGATGGGAAATGGAATCCAGATCAAAAAAATGATTCAGGCGGTTTGCTTAAACTGCAAATGGTGGCTATAACCGAAAAACAAACAGGCAAACTTGATTTTAATATAGATAATGTTCTTTTGACTTACTAAGGAAATAGGAGAAAAGATGAGAAAAATATTAATTTTCGTAATTCTAGTTTCAACGGCATTTTCCGCATTAGCTTTGGATGCAGGTAATCATGACCCGGCCCAACTTAGCATTAAGGCTGGCCCTACTTTGCCAGGTGAGCAGATTAATATGGTTTGGTTAGAGTCTTATATTGTTCCCAAGGAAGTAAATAATGGGCAAAAGATCAATTTGGGAGTTAGAGTAACCTCTCCGGTAAAATCAGTAACGGCTTCTTTTGATTTTAGTCGTGATAAACTTACTTTGGTATCTGAAAATGGATCGGATTGGCAGGCAAGTTTTTCAATTGATTCTTCAGTTGCACCCGGACCTCATATTGCTCGTTTTGTGATCAAGTCCCCTGAAGGTAGTATTCAACGCACGGTAGAATTTAAAGTCTGCGGGGCGAATGAATCCAATCCGGTGGCTATATCAGAAGAGCAGTTAGATAATTCCGACCAAATTTATGGTTGGCCGATGACAGTAACCTCGACCTGCACGGCATATATCGATAACTTTTCTCGCACCCTAAGGGCCGGAGATAAAATTATTGGAATTTCAAAGGTTCCCTGGTATAAGATCTATACCGAAAAAGGGGAAGAAGGCTGGATCGAGGCTGGCATGGTTAAAGAACCTATTGAGGAATACTCTCGGCTTGGTTATGAAGCCTTTCTGCGTAAAGATTATACTGCAGCCATCGATTATTATCAAAGTGTTGTAGAGCTTTCTCCTGGATCAGTCAAAGGTTATTATTGGATGGCAAAATGCTATGTTCAATTAGGCAATTCAGAATTAGCCTATAGTGCCATTAAAGAAGCAGCTAAGATTGATGCCAGAAATTTGGATGTAAAAATATTTGCTAATGACCTGGCCGAAAAGTTTTTTAATGTTGCCCATAAAGATTTTATGAGCGGAAAATATTTATCGTCGGTAATTAATTATCAAAAGGCTTTAGATCTCAAGCCGGCCTCCATTGGTTCTTGGATCGAACTAGGACAAAGTTATGCCAAGTTAGATTTTCCGGACGATGCCCGCAATGCTTGGAAAGAAGCGATAAAAATTGATCCAAGCCGTAAAGAAGTCTATGCTTTGCTCAATTTAGATTTTGATCCCAATATGATTGCTCGCATGGCGATGAATCCTCCCGCCGCACCCGAAATGCCCAAGCCCAACAAAGAAGTGGTGGCGCTAGTGGCAGATGATTCATTAAATATTGTACGCAGTGCTACCACTAACAAAGGTACAAAAATCGAATCAGCTTTGCGGTCGGTTATTGCTCTGACCAAGTCCCTTGGCACCCCGGTAGTTGAAAAGGGTTGGAATGTAAAGAAAAAGGGTGAAAATTCGGTAGTTGCTTACGTTTGCGAACAAGGCTCTGGAGTTCCAGAATATTTTGAGTTTATGGTTGACGTTGATTCAAAACGAGTCAGCGCCTGCAATGACAATGCCCGCCTTCTCATGGCCCGCTGGTAGCGATAGGCCGATGTAGCTCAGTTGGTAGAGCAGCGGTTTTGTAAACCGCAGGTCGCCAGTTCGATCCTGGCCGTCGGCTTTTATCTTTCTTCTGTCTCAAAACTTCAATTTTTGCCTGTGCTATAATTGTATTTACTTGCCGACGTAGCTCAGTTGGTAGAGCAGCTGTTTCGTAAACAGCAGGTCGCCAGTTCAATCCTGGCCGTCGGCTAGTCCTAACGTTATGCAGATAAAAACAATAAAAGTTGGCGAATTACGGACAAACTGTTATATCGTAATTGATGAGAACACGCAGGAAGCCGTAGTTGTTGACCCCGGGGCTGATTCTAAGAAGATCTTAGCCGAATTACAAGGCTATAAAATCGATAAAATTGTCATTACTCATGGGCATTTCGATCATATTGGTGCTGTCGAAGAATTAAAACAAAGTTTAAAAGCTAGGGTTTTAATGCACCCGTCTGACAACTGGGACCTTCTGCCCGATGTTGTACTTAGTGAAGGGGATGTTATTCAAATTGGTGGAATTAATTTGAAGGTAATTCACACTCCCGGTCATTCTCCTGGTGGAATTTGTTTGTATACTCCCGGCCATCTTTTTGCGGGAGATACTCTATTTAACGGAACCTGTGGGAGAGTAGATTTACCTGGTAGTTCAGAAGCCATGATGCTAGATTCTTTGCATAAATTATTTAACTTACCGGCGGATACTCGGGTTTACCCGGGTCATGGCAGTCCTACTACCATTGGCAGTGAAAAGGAGAAGGGCTGGCTTGGCTAAACAAATTTATTTATTCTATGGGGATGAGGAATATTTGTGTGGTGAAAAAATTGCTGCCTTGCGGCAAAATGCGGAAAAGCAAGGAGCCAATATTGAACAAATTGATGGATCAGGGGTGGACAAAAATGTCATTTTAAATACCCTGCAAACTGATTCGCTTTTTGCGACGAATAAACTAGTAATAATCGATCAAGTTGATTTGACGGAGCCTTTATGGGATTCACTTGTTCCAGCCCTGTCCGTTCTCCCCCCGTCAATATCCGTGGTATTCCGTGTTTCGGCTATCAGTCGAAAATCCGTGTTATTCAAGTATCTTGATCAGAATGGCGAGGTATATGAATACAAATCATTTGCTGAGTGGGAGAGCCCTCAAGTTGTAACCTGGATCTGTAAAAAGGTCTCGACTGCCGGTAAAAGTATTGACCAGTCAACCGCAGAAAAACTGCAGGCAATCTGTGGCAGTGATCTTCTAAAATTGTCATCTGAGATTGATAAAATTATTACTTATATTGGAGATCGCCCCAAAATTATTGAACAAGACGTTTTGTCCCTTGCATCATCCAGTGACATTAGTGTCTTTCTGCTTCCCGGAGCGCTGGCGGATAAGAATTTAAAAGAAGTATTAGAAATATTTCATCGGCTATATGCCAATAAGGCCGATCTGTTTTCGCTTTTATCCCTAATTGCTAATCAATATCGTATAATGTTGGTAGCCTTAAGTTTGCCGGCAAGAGAGAGGACTCCACAGGAGATTGCCAGAAGGATGGGGGGGAGTCCTTTCTTTATTCGAAAATGTACTGAAAAAATTGCCAAACATAATTCTTCTTCCCTTACTAGTTATCTCGAGCTCATTCTTGAAACAGACCTTGGTCTTAAAAGTGGAGCGGCGCCGGTAACTAGCATGGAAATGCTGTTTGCTTCCTTGTGCTCTTAAATAACATGAGAAAAAATAAGCGCTTATTTATATTAGCTTCTCTTTGTGTTTTGGCTTTTTGTATAATTATTTTACGCCTGTTCTATCTTCAGGTAGTGCAACATAAATTTTACGAAAAAATATCGCTCGAGCAAAGAAAAAGAATTATTAAGTTGTCTGCCCAACGTGGAGATATTCTTGATCGCAATGGCAATTTGCTGGCCGTAACCATTGATACTTATTCGGTTTTTTCTGATTTAAATCATTCTTTTAATTGGCTGGCACGTAAGATTAGTCTTCCCGAAGCTGAAAAAATGAAAGCCAAAGATCCAGTTCATACCGGTATTTTAAAAGAAAAAAAACGAGTTTATCCCAAAAACAATTTTGCCGCCCAGTTACTGGGATTTGTTGGGTTAGACAATGAAGGTTTATCAGGAGTGGAATTGTCTTTTGATGAGTATTTGCGCGGAAAAGAAGGACAAGTTGTAACCGAAGGGGATCCGCAAGGCCGTGAAATGTATGGTGCTTTCCGTGAAATCCAACCTGGTTCGGATGGCATGAATGTTACTTTGACTATCGATGAAAATATCCAATATATGGCCGAGCGTGAAATTGCTGAGCAAGTTAGAAAATATAGTGCAGTTTCTGGAACCTTTATTGTGATGGATGCAAAGACGGGTGAAATATTGGCCCTAGCCAGCAAGCCTGATTTTGATCCCAATAATTATAGAAAGGCCAATGCAAAGTTGTGGCATCCGCGCTTTTTGGATCCCTACGAGCCGGGATCAACTTTTAAATTAATTTCTGTTGCTGCGGGATTAGAACAGGGAGTGATTAATAAAGACTCCAGACTCCAAGCTCTAAATTCCATCATCATCGGCGGTAAAAAAATAGAGAATTCACACCAAATTGCTTGGAAAGGGAGCGATGCCACAATTTCTTATGTTCTTGAGCAATCAATCAATACGGGCGTTGCGCAAATTGGTTTAAAACTTGGCCCGCAAAAACTCTACGATAGGATAAAGGCTTTTGATTTTGGCAAACGAACCAATTTTGGTTTATACGGCGAATCAAAAGGTATCGTTCGTCACTATCAAGATTGGTATGCTTCTGATGTCGGGATGATAACCTTTGGCCAGGGGATCGCGGTTACTCCCATGCAATTGCTCGCAGCTGTTTCGGCCTTTGCCAATCGGGGGCAAATGGTTAAACCGATTATTATTAAAAAAATCGAAAGCATCGATGGTAAATTTGTAAAATCTTATAACCAGTATGATCATCCACGGGCCGTTTCGGATAAAGTAGCCGATGAAATGAAGAAGCTAATGCACAATGTGGTGCTGCACGGATCCGGGAAAAAAGCTCAAATTGCTGGCTTCCAGGTTGGAGGTAAAACAGGTACTGCCCAAAAAGCTGTTCCTGGTGGAATTGGCTATATGAAAGGGCATTACATTGCTTCTTTTATTGGGATGGCTCCATTAGACAACCCGCGAGTGATCGCGCTAATAATTGTTGATGATCCAAAAGGTTGCATTTGGGGGGAAACGGTTTGCGGGCCGATTTTCGGTACTACAATTGAACATACCCTGCGTTATTTGAACGCTAAACCTGATGTGTTATAATAAAATTAAAGAGAATGAATAAAAAGCGTGTGCTATCAGGGATACAACCAACTGGCCGTCTACATCTTGGCAATTTGATTGGGGCGGTAGAGAATTGGGTAAAATTGCAGGAACAATATGATTGCTTTTTTTTTATTGCCGACCTCCACGCCTTAACTACCGCATACGATAATCCCGAAAATTTAAAAGAAGATGTTAAAGAACTAACCATTGATTTATTATCGGCAGGGCTCAATCCCGAAAAATGTGTCATCTTTCGCCAGTCTGATTTAACCGAACATTCCGAGCTGCATCTGCTTTTATCCATGATTACTCCCGTTCCTTGGCTGGAGCGAGTCCCCACTTACAAAGGAAAAATTGAAGAAATTAGCGGAAAAGATTTGGGGACTTACGGGTTTTTAGGTTATCCAGTCTTACAGGCGGCCGATATTTTGCTCTATAAAGCCGACTTTGTGCCGGTAGGGCAAGACCAGTTGCCGCATATCGAATTAACCCGCGAAATCGGTCGGCGGTTCAATAACTTTTATGGCGAGGTTTTTCCGATGCCCAAAGATTTATTAACCGAATTTCCTACCTTGCCGGGCACTGATGGGCGCAAAATGAGCAAGTCTTATGGTAATGCTATTGCCATCTCTGACTCACCCGCAATAATTCAACAGAAGATCTCAGCTATGGTCACCGATCCTGCCCGTATAAAAAAAGAGGATAAAGGCCATCCCGAGGTTTGCTCGGTTTTTGATTTTTATAAAGTATTTGGAAAGACGGAAAAGGATAAAGTTTCATCAGAATGCAAGGCAGCTCAGCGCGGCTGTGTTGCTTGCAAAAAAGAACTAGCCAAAATATTACTTGATTATCTTTCCCCCATTCATCAAAGACGGGCAGAACTGCTCAAAATTCCAGAGACGGTAGAGATGGTCTTGACGGAAGGGGCCAAAAAAGCCAAAATTGTGGCTGCCGAAACTTTATTTGAAGCCAAAAGAGCCATGGGGATTCAATAATTTATGACCAATGATTTATCCTATAAAATAGAGATTGAGGTTTATCAAGGACCCTTTGATCTATTGCTAAAAGCGATTGATGACGGGGAAATTGATATCTATAAAGTATCATTGTCACAAATTGTTGTTTCTTATTGTGAATATTGGAGAAGAGAACAACCCAATTTAGTGTCGGCCTCTGATTTTTTGTATATGGCAGCCTATTTGATTGAATTAAAAACCAAGAGCTTACTGCCGGCACGCGAAGATATTTTGGCACCCGAAGAACAATATTCATCGATTGAAACTTCACTCCTTTCGCATATTGAAGAATATGCTGCCTATAAATTTGTGGCGCAAACCCTGAAAGAACGTAAAGAAAAATATAGTAGGGTGTATGGTCGGCATGAAGGCGAAAAACACGAAAGAACTTTTGAATTGGTAGATATTAACTTAAAAGACCTAGTGCTCGCTTTCCAGAAAATATACAACGAGGCGGCAAATAGAGAGTCTTTTGTCCCAATAGAAGGCGAAGCAATTACCATTGAAGATAGGATTGAAGAAATAAAGCATATCATTGCTGGACGACAATTTGGGGTGCGCTTTGAAGATATCTTTTTGCGTAAAACCCGGCTCGAGATAGTAATTACCTTTTTGGCGGTATTAGAATTAGCTAAACAAAATTACATTCGAATTGGACAGGACCGCCATTTTGCTAGCATTTTAATTTTTGAGAAAGGAAGGATAGAATATGGAAATAGTACAGACAGCAGCGAATTTGCCAGCGACGATGCAGCCGATTTTGGAGATGACAGAGCCGGTACTGCAGCCGTCCAGTCAGCTTAAAAACGTTTTAGAATCGTTATTATTTGTAGCCCGCAAACCACTCAATGCCAAAGAGGTTGGCTTGGCCATCAGTATTCCAGAACCCGAAGTAACTGCCGGATTTGAAGAATTGGTCAGAGAGTATGTTGGCAAAGGTATCCAAATTATCCAGGTGGCTGGTGGATATCTGATGGGAACCAATGCTGAAAATGCTGATCATGTGCAAAATTTAATTAATGCCAAAGAGCCCACTACTTTAAGCCCCCAGTCACTTGAAACGTTGTCAATCATTGCTTATAAACAACCGGTTACTCGATTAGAAGTAGAACGTATTCGTGGAGTAAATTCGGATGGTCCGATGGATTCTCTTCTTAGCAAAAAAATGATTCGCGAATTAGGTCGTAGCTCGGCACTGGGCCGGCCGTTTTTATACGGGACCAGCCCCGAATTCCTGCGCCATTTTGGATTAAAAGATTTAGCTGATCTTCCTCCCTTGCCGCCGTCCCAATCAGACCAGGATGCCTTGTTTAAAACTGCCTTGCATGAGTAGTATTGTAGCGACTCTTTCTGAGGTTTTTAATTCTTTTCAGGGTGAAGGGGTCTATGTTGGTGAGCGGCAAACCTTTGTGCGTTTTGCCGGCTGTAATTTAACCTGCCAGTATTGTGATACTCCCAATTCTCAGGCGATTGTTAGTGAATATAAAATTGAGAAACAACCCGGCAGCCGACAGATTGAAAAAAAGAATAATCCGGTAAATTGTCGACAATTGATTGATCTGATTAGTGTTTATGAAAAACCCAAAGCCGTTTCTCACTCAGTCTGTCTAACCGGGGGAGAGCCGCTGCTACAAGTTGATTTTTTAAAACAATTTTTGCCACTTTTAAAAGAAGAAATCAAATTGCCCATTTATCTTGAAACTAACGGGGTTTTACCTGATCATTTAAATGAAATTATCGATCAAGTTGATATAATTGCCTGCGATATTAAGTTGCCCAGCGCAACTGGCCTATCCGGCTACTTTGAAGAGCATAAAAAGTTTCTTGAAATAGCGCAAATGCAGAATGTTTTTGTGAAAATTGTTTTTACGGCGGATTCTCACGCCAAAGAAATAGATGAAGCGGTTTCGGTTATTGCTGGAGTGAGTCCCGAAATCGCCTTAGTTCTCCAACCGGTAACGCCGCATGGGGCAATTAAACATCGCCCGACCCTGGAGCAATACTTTGCCTTTTATAATATTGCTAAAAGAAAGTTAAAAAGTGTGAGACTAATTCCACAGACGCACAAAGCTTTAGGGATTGCTTAACTTTTGGACCTCAGTCTCAAGCCATTGGATGTCTTTTTTGCGATTCTCATTAAATTCCATGTTTTGCAGCGAATTGAATATGCCCAGTTTATAGGTGGCGGCCTCTAGTGCCAGACGGTTTAATTGTTTTTCTAGCCAGGCTTGTTCTCCTGGTTTGGAAGAACGCATAGAGCTAGCTAAAATTTCTTTAGAGAGAGCTTCAAATTCTTGCAGGGTGCCACAGAGTAAGCGCTTAAAATGGAGTTCGCGAAGACGAGAAACCAAAGAAAATAGTTCTTTCTGTTCTAAGTTAAATTTATCAAATAATTCGGATGGATTTAGATTTAATTCTCTGGCAATTTCAAAAGCTACTGCATGCTGCTCAGGATCTACGGGCTTTGCTGTTTCTTCTTTAGGAGGACCGGATTTTTCTTCCAGCGGAGGGTATGGAGGGATTTCCTTATTCTTCTCTCCCAGTTTATCGGGAGCCTTGCTGGAAAGAGTTACATGTTCACGATGGCCGGGAGTTGCCGAGTGTTTTAGCATTTTACGGTGTTGTTCAAATTGGCTGGCAATGGCCAAGGCATTTTGTTGAGGGAGTTTAATCGTTGTCTCCTGGTTCTCGACGGTTGGCATTAATGGTTTATCTTTAAAAACATCAATAAAGGGCTTGTTGGGTTCTAAGATGCCACCCATTTCTTGGATAAGCTTGCGGTCGGTTTGGGTAAGCGTAATTTCAGAGGCAGCCGCAAAGGCTTCCCCCTGCATGCCCATGTTTGAAGCGAGCGGATTAATAACTGGATCCGGCATAGTATCCTCCTATCTATTATATCGCGTTTATATGCCAAAATCTTGTGTTAGAATAGTAACAGACTATGTCGATAAAAGAAAACATAAACGAACTTTTTGATCAGATTGATAATGCAGCATTAAAAGCTGACCGAAAGCTTGAAGATATTAAAGTAATTGCCGTCACGAAAACTATTTCTCTCGATTTAATTGAACAAGCTATCCAAGCCGGTATTACTGACATTGGCGAAAATAGGATTCAAGAAGCCATCCCCAAAATCCAAGCACTAAAAGAAAAATATCCTAACGTTACATGGCATATGATTGGGCATCTGCAGAGCAATAAGATAAAACAAGCGGTTGAAAATTTTGATGTGATTCAGTCTGTTGATTCTTTAAAGCTTGCCCGTGGGATTGGGGATCAGGTGATCAGGGGATCTGGGAAGGGAGATCAGGGAATTGGGGGGGCAGGGATAAAGAGAATATTGATTGAAGTGAATACTTCGGGCGAGGATGCGAAGTATGGAGTAAAACCAGAAGAGACAATCCAACTATTGCAAAATATTTCGACTTTTGGTACGCTACAGGTTGAGGGGCTGATGGCAGTTGGCCCACTAACCGATGATAGAGATCTAGTTCGAATGGCGTTTAAAAAATTGAAACAACTAAGTGACCAAATAAAAAACTTAAACCTTCCTAATGTCGACATGAAGTATCTTTCAATGGGGATGTCCCATGATTTTGAAATGGCAATTGAAGAAGGATCAAATATGGTCCGCATTGGTTCCGCTATTTTTGGGAAAAGGAGAAGATGAAAAATGGTAGAAAGTTTATTGAAACGAGCTAAGGCCTTTATCGGACTAGAAGAAGAGGGTGGGGAAGAAAATTATGGACAACAGCTAGAAATGACTTCCATCTTAAAAGCCAAAAAAGAGCGTGAAAGAGAAAAAGAACGCGAAAATCGAGCCGAGGCTTTACTTGAGATAATCTCTTATGAACCAAAAGTATACGAAGATTCGCTAAATATTTCTGGCCATTTACGCTCCGGCAGCCCAGTTATCATTAACTTAAAACATCTTGATCCTGCGGAAGGGACGCGTTTAATTGATTTCGTTTGCGGTACCGCTTATGCCATCGACGGACACATGATGAAAATTGGGGAAACTATTTTTCTTTTTACTCCCAATAGTATTGCCATTACTTCGGCCGAAGAAAAAGCTTCTTTTGGCGAAGATATTCTGATCGAACGGGACAAAAGAGATACTTTTTTTACTCGGTAATAATTAGACTATATTTTCTTAAAGCTTTAATATTCAAAGGATGACTGCATGACCAAAATAGCATTTGTTGGATCGGGCAAAATGGCTGAAGCGCTGATTGCCAAACTAGCAAAATCAAATCAAATTATGGCCGCGGATATTGATGCCAAGCGGCTCAATTATCTTAAAAAAAAGTACAAGATAAAAATTACTAAAGAAAATAGTGAGGCGTTTCGTTTTGGCGAAGTTGTTATTTTTGCTGTAAAGCCGCAAAACATGAGTGAGGCCATTGGGGAGATTGGGGGAATTGGGGGAAAGAAATTAGAAAGCTCCTCGACTACGCTCGGAGCAAGTAGAAATTCGAGATTAGAAAATTGGAAGGGGAAGCTAGTTATCTCGATTGCTGCCGGCGTCAGCTTAGGTTTTTTACAGCGGAGATTGCCCGGGATGGCCATCATTCGCACCATGCCCAACAATCCTTGCTTTATTGGCCAAGGAATTACGGCCATCGCTAAAGGGAATAAGGCAACGGCTAAAAACGTCAAGCAAGCCAAAGCAATTTTTGAATCTGTTGGACAAGTATTTGATGTTCCAGAAAAATTAATGGATGCTGTGACTGGTCTTTCGGGATCAGGACCGGCATTTGTATATCAAACCATCGAAGCTCTAGCTTTGGGTGGGGTAGACGCTGGTTTGCCCAAGCAGCTGGCTGAAAGATTTGCTTTGCAGACGGTAATTGGGGCTGCTCTTACCGTAAAAAATACTGGTAAGTCACCAACCGAGCTAACTGTTATGGTCGCTTCCCCAGGAGGAACTACCATCGAAGGGCTGAAGATGCTGGAGAAGTACGAATTACCAAAAGCTTTTAAAGAAGCCGTTGCTGCTGCGGCAAGGAAGTCAGCAAATCTATCTAAGAAATTAGAAAATTAGACAATTAGAGAATTAGAAAATTAGTTTTCTGCAATAAATAATAGAAAGGAAATAGTAAAATGACGGTTTTAATTGTTGGCACAATTGGGTTGGATACTTTGGAGACCCCTTTTGGTAAAAAAGAAGATGTTTTGGGAGGGTCAGCGGTACATGCTTCGATTGCCGCTAGCTTTTTTACCAAAGCAGCAATTGTTGGAGTAGCTGGTTCAGATTTTCCCAAAGAACATATCGATTTTTTAAAATTGCGTGGAGTTGAGACCAATGGAATTCAAATCGTGCCGGGCGAAACTTTTCGCTGGTCAGGCTATTACGAATATGACATGAACCAAGCGCACACCCGCGATACTCGCCTCAATGTTTATGCTTTGTTTGATCCCAAGGTTCCCGAAAACTTAAAGAGTGCCGAATACGTTTTTTTGGCTAATTTAAACCCCGAGCTGCAGCTAAAGGTATTGGATCAAATGGATAAGCCTAAATTAGTAGTGATGGATACCATGGATTATTGGATTAAGAATAAACGCGAAGCCTTGCATGAGGTTGTAAAACGAGTTGATGTTGTTTTAATGAACGACGGAGAGGCTCGCCAGTTTATGGAGACCCCCAATATTCCGGTAGCGGCTGCGCGGCTATTACAACTGGGAGCAAAGACTGTGATTATTAAAAAAGGGGAACATGGCGCCCTCTTGTTCAACAAAAAAGGCCATTTTTCGGCTCCCTCCTATCCGCAGGCTATGTTAAAAGATCCTACTGGGGCGGGTGATTCCTTTGCCGGAGGCTTTATTGGCTATTTAGCCAAAACGGGGGATTTATCCGAAGCCAATATTCGCAAAGCCATTATTATTGGTTCAGTGTTAGCCTCGTTTAACGTTGAAGACTTTAGTGCCGATCGGATGCGGCGTCTAAAACAAAAAGAGATTATCGATCGTTTTGGTGAATTTCGCCGCTTTTCGGAATTTGAAGCCATCTCGGCAGCTGTGCTGAGTTAAAGGAGAAAAGATGTTTGAAGAATTTTCACGAATCGGAAAATATTTATTGCAAGAAGGTCTAATTAATTCACATGGTGGGGGTTTAAGTGTGCGTGAAGGAGATAAAATTTATATAACTCGCTACAATTGTCTGTTGGGGGATTTGCAAAAAGAAGATATTTTAGAAATGAGTATGGATCCAGCCGAAAAGAATGACCCAAACCATAAAGAATTAAATATCCATCGAGCAATTTATAAGGCGACACCAGCTAAGGCTATCGTCCATGCCCATCCGGCTAATGCGACTGCCATTTCGATAACCGATAATAAAGTTGTGCCACAGGATATGGAAGGAAATAGCGTTTTTCGCTCGGCACCGATTGTTAGGGGAAGGGATGAGGTGGGGGCAGAAGAGACTGCTAATCTAGTTCCTACTTTTTTTGTGGGGGGCAGTGTTGTGATCGTGGTAAAGGGCCATGGCAGTTTTGCCATTGGTCAAACGCTGGAAGAAGCTTATCGTTATACCTCGGCCCTTGAGAATTCATGCAAAATATTAGTGGCTGTTCGGTCTTCGGGCGGAAAACAACCCCAGCATGATAAGTATGAAAAACGTGATCAATCCTCTTCTCGGCAGCCATTACACCAACGCTCTATGCATTCCCGTTCCGGGATTCCGCCCGGCATTGGCGTGATGGACCGCAGTCGTTATAAAAGATGAGTGCTTTTGATGAATTAGTCAAGAAAGTAAATAAGTATAATCCGCAGGCAGATTTTGATCTGCTCAAAAAAGCTTTTGACTTTGCTTCCATTGCCCATGCTCAACATAAACGATTATCTGGTGATCCATATATTATCCATCCATTAGCGGTAGCTGACATTTTGGCCAACCTAGAACAGGATGTGGTCACGCTTTCGGCGGCTCTGCTGCATGATGTGATTGAGGATGCAGAAGTTACCCCCGAGGCTTTAAGCATAGAATTTGGAGATGAAGTAACCCGTTTAGTCGAAGGGGTTACCAAGCTTAGCCAATTTACTTTTGTCAGCCGCGAAGTGCGCCAGGCCGAAAATTTCCGCAAAATGTTTGTGGCCATGGGGCAAGACTTCCGTATTATAGTTATCAAGTTGGCTGATCGTTTGCATAATATGCGGACCATAAAACATATTTCACCAGCAAAACAAATAGAAACTTCGATTGAAACGCGTGATATCTTTGCGCCCCTGGCCCATCGTATTGGGGTTTGGAAAATTAAATGGGAAATGGAAGATTTGTCTTTTGATGTGATTGAGCCGGGCAAATATCAGGAAATTAAAAATAAAGTCGCTACCAGCCGGCAAGAGAGAGAAGAATATATTGCCGGTTTTATTGAACAAGTAGAGAGCGCACTACAAAAAGTGGGCTTAAAGATTGAAATCAATGGAAGGCCCAAACATTTTTACAGTATTTACCGCAAAATGGTTGACCAAAACTTAGAATTTGATGAAATCTACGATCTTACCGCGGTTAGGATCATTGTTGATTCGGTTAAAGATTGTTACGCCGTACTTGGAATTATTCACTCGGTCTGGAAACCAATCCCGGGCCGATTTCGTGATTATATTGCTATGCCCAAATCCAATGGTTATCAATCTTTACACACTACTGTCATTGGTCAGCGGGGCCGGCCAGTCGAGGTTCAAATCCGTACCAAAGAAATGCATAAAACGGCGGAATATGGGATTGCGGCTCATTGGCGTTATAAAGAAGGAGCGACCGATAAGGGGCTCGACCAAAAAATGAGTTGGTTCCGTGAGATGCTGGAGTGGCAGAAAGAATTAAAAGACGCCCAGGATTTTATGGAAAGTTTAAAATTAGGGCTAATTGTAGATGAAATTTTTGTTTTTACTCCTAAGGGCGATGTTTTTGACTTGCCGGTAGGGGCCGGTCCAATTGATTTTGCCTATCGCGTCCACACCGAAATTGGCCATCGGATGGTAGGGGCTAAGGTTAACGGAAAGATTGTCCCCCTTGATCATTCTCTCCAGAACGGAGACATTATCGAAGTATTAGTCGGTAAAAAGGATGATCCTAGCCGGGATTGGATGCGCCTTTGTCGTACAGCTTCGGCCCGGGTGAAGATTCGTAACTGGCTAAAGAAACACGGCGAATTAGGGAACACGGAGGGAACGGAAGGGAAAGGAACGGAACGAATAACGGAAATAAAAAAAGAAATTACAGTGCGGGCGGTTAGGAAAAAACCAAAAGCCAAAGCGGCGGTAATTGTGGCGGGTTTGCAAAATGTACTAGTGCGGTTTTCAAAATGTTGTTCGCCCATTCCGGGAGATGAGATTGTTGGCTTTGTGACTAAGGGCAAAGGAGTTTCGATTCATCGCAAAGATTGTAAAAATGCTATCGAGCACAAATTTGTGCATGAAAAAGTAGTGAAAGTTGACTGGGATAAAGCCCAAGATGTTTCCTTGCCGGTGGAAATTGAGATCGAAGCTTATGACCGGGTGGGGGTCTTTAAAGATATTTTGGGTGAGATTGCAGAAACGCACACAAATGTTGCTTCTGCCCGGGTTTCTACCAAACGCGGCAGTACCGCATTGCTAAAAGTACGAGTGGATGTTAAAAGTGTGGAACACCTCAATCAGGTAATGAAAGCTATCCAAAAAGTTAAAGATGTCTATAGTGTTAGGCGATGAATAATCCTCGTTTCCCTTGCTGGCAGAGCCACAGTTAGCATGATATAATAGACTCCGTGGAACTGTCGCAACGCATGCATAAAATGCTGCAAAAACTGGCTAAAAACCAGCGGATTGCCTCGGCGTATGTCTTCCTAGGCCCGCCAGAGAGCGAAAAAGGCGCAGCGGCTGCCTTCTTGGCCGAAAGTTTGGCTTGCAAGAAGCAGGATTACATCAATATTGCGCCCGATGGAGCCAGTATAAAAATTGAGCAGATTCGTGAAGTACAGGACTGGGTAAAATATGGCCCGTCTGCCAGCTCCCATTTACTGGTAGTGATTAATGAGGCGGATAAATTAACCGACCAGGCAGCGGCAGCTTTTTTGAAGACGCTAGAAGAACCGCCAGCGGGAGTGGTTTTTGTATTGTTGGTTGAGCGGCAGGAGAGGTTGCCGGCGACGATTTACTCTCGCTGTCAACGTATTGGATTCGGCGATAACACGGAGAAACACGGAATAGGCAACACGGAGTATGAACTGATTTGTAATAATATGGCTTTGGTGGCGAAGAGAAATGTTGCGGATAGATTATTATTCTCGAAAGAATTAGAGAAGAAAAAAGACAAACTAGAAGATACGTTATATGCGCTAGCGATGTATGCTAAAGATGAGATTAAGAATATTCGCATTGCTCGAGTTGTTTTAGATGCAATTAAGACGCTAAAAAGACGAGCTAATGTAAAATTGACCCTAGATGTAATGTGTTTAAAGTTAGGAGAAGCTAATGGCTGAAAAAACAAGATATGTAGCAGTAAAACTAAGGAAATTTAAAAGAATTTGTCCCATTACGGGCTACAAGGAAGAATCAATTAAAATTGGGGCGCCGGTTATTGTGCAAACGGAGCGGGGCAATGAGTATGGAGTAATTGTTGAGTATCAAACCGGTTGGCCCAAAACCTTTTCGCGCGAAGTAAAACTTAAAAAAGTAATCCGCTATGCAACTGTTGATGATTCAAAGCAAGCAGATGATCTTGTTGAACACGAAAAAAAAGCGCTTCAGATTACCGAACAAAAAGCCAAAGAACATGAAATTAAACTCCGGGCGCTATCTGCTGAATATTTATTTGATTTATCCCACGTTTTTATATACTACAAAGTGGATGAAGGGCAAAAAAACCTTAATTTGCGTGATTTAGCCAAAGATTTGTCCGGGGTATTAAAAGCGCGGGTGGAGATGAAGCAGATTTCTCCGCGCGACCAAGCACGCTTTACCGGTGGGCTTGGCCAATGCGGACGGGAGCTGTGTTGTGCCCTTTGGCTCGACAAGCCCAAGCATGTAACGGTTAAAATGGTGAAAAACCAGGGGATTGCGATGTCGATGTCAAAAACTTCTGGTGCTTGTGGTAGATTAATGTGTTGTTTGGAATATGAGTATGATAAAGATAAGGGAAAGGAGGGGAAAAATGACCAAGGTTGAACTGAGAAAAGGTGAAGATTTAGAAAGGGCTTTACGTAAATTTAAAACCAAGATTAAACGCGAAGGTATTATCGAAGAGATAAAAAAACGCGAATTTTACGAAAAACCCTCCCAAAAACGGCGCAAGAAGCACGAAGCGGCTCAGAGGCGCGAAGAACGAAGACGCAGACTGGCTGAATGAAAGTAATCGATAAATACATTTTTCAGGAGATGCTGGGCCCCTTTATGATAGGGGTGGTTGGTTTTGTTTTGGTGATGACGGTAGATTTGCTTTTCACCATGGCCGACCTGATTATCAATAAAGGGGTCCCTTTTTTTGCGGTGCTTAGGCTGCTAATCTTTAAGTTTCCTTCTATCATGGTAATGACTTTTCCCGTTTCTACCCTTTTTGCGACTGCTATGGCGCTTGGAAGACTTTCTAGCGATAGTGAGATAATTTCTTTGCGGACTTCGGGGATTAGCCTCTTTCGCATATCGCGGCCGATAATTCTAATTGGAATATTTGTAAGCTTGCTTTCTTTTTACACCAATGAAGAAATTGTTCCGCCAGCCAACCATATTGCTTCTAATATCGTCAGGCAAATTATCTATAAACAGCCTTTGCCGCAAGTTCAAGAAAATTTATTCTTTAAAGATCCTTATGACCGCTTTTACTATGCTGAAAAAGTTGATACCAAAAACAAAATTATGGAAAACATTATGGTTTATGAGCTAACTGATGAAGAATATCCAAGGGTAATCATGGCCGATAAGGCAACTTTTAAGGGGAGAATTTGGGAATTAGAAAAGGGGATAATTCATAAATTTGATGATAATGGGTTTGTTAATTACGAAGCCTCATTTGATAAATTAGATCTTAATATTGCTGAAGACATATTGAAATTTACCAATCAAAAAACTGATCAGGAAATGGATACAAGCGAGCTGGCTTCGGCTATAAAAACCATGGATCGGGGGGGATCAACCTCGGCTGCTTTGCGTACCGAGCTTTTTATGAAATATTCTATTCCGCTTAGCTGTTTTGTTTTTGCTTTGATTGGCATCCCTTTTTCATTGCCTAGTCCCCGTTCTGGCCGCACTTGGGGGATGGTAATGACCATTGTGTGTATGTTTACTTTTTATGTTTTTGCCTCGGTTTTTAGATCTCTGGGGAGAGGAGGGATTGTTTCTCCGATGGTGGCTGCTTTTACTCCCCAAATATCCTTTATTTTACTGGGCGGATTGTTGCTTTTTAGGGAAGGAAGGTTTCGTTAGCTAATGGTAGATTTAAAAGACATAAAGGATGCTTTAAGGAAAAACCCAGACAACCCTTGGGCGCTAAAAGGAGTTGCCAGACATTACCTTTCTGATAGCAATTATAAGCAAGCTGCCGATTATTATACACAAGCTGTTAGATTGTCATTTCATTTATTGCCCGATGTTATTGTTGATTATGAGTCCGCTATTTTAAAAACTCCCGAAAAAACCGGGTTACGGCTATCACTGGCTGGATTTTATTTGTCGCAAGGGGATGTAGACAGTGCCCTTTTAGAGCTTGAAGAAATATTAGATGTAAACCCTAAGTGTACTGAAGCGTATAATATTATTGGGAAAATATTTATTCGCCAGGAAAAAACAGATGAAGCCATTGCTCTGCTAGAAAAATCAGTGAAAGAAGGAATTATTGATGTTGCCTTGACCGAAATATTAGCCGGAGCCTATTTGGAAAAAGGGCGTATAAATGATGCCGTAAAGTTTTATGCTGAGGTTTTGTCCCATCGTCCCGGAGATAAACAGGTTTTGCGAACCTTGGGTGAATTGTACGCCCGTTTAACCGATTATGTGGCGGCGGCCAAAGCTTATCAAGCTATGTATTCTGATGATCCAGAGGTGGCGCGCGAAGTTATCCTTCACTTAGAAGATTTGTTAAAGAAGATCGAGGGGAGTGTATTTATTCGTGAGGCGCTGGCTGAAATTTATGTGCGTTCCCTTATGCCGGATGCAGCGGCCCAAAAGCTACGTGAAATCATTCTGCTTGATTCGGCAAAACTTGAAAGCGTTATAGCGCAATTAAAGGGAATACTTAAAACTTATCCATCGCATCCGGCTGCAACACTGGTTCTGGCGGAAGCTTTTTGTCGGCAAGGGGGATTTAGTGAAGCAGCTGAAAGTTATCATGATTTGATAAAATCAAATCCCGAATTAACAGAAGAAGGGATAAAAGGATATCAGACAATATTAGAGCTTTGTCCCGGTCAAATATTGGCTCGTCAATATCTGGCGGATGCTTTTTTCAAGCAAGGTAAAATTAAAGAAGCTTTAGCTGCCTATGCCGAAATGTTAGAGAAGGATCCATCGATTGCTGAAACCGTTATCCAGAAGTGCCGGGAAATGTTAAAGGATCAACCCCAGTTAGCCATTGCTCATTTGGTGCTAGGAAGGGCTTATTTGGTTAAGGGGGATTTTCAGCGGGCTATAACCGAAGCTGATGGAATGATCTTAGCTGATAAGAAATATACGCCTGCGTACCTCCTGCAAGGAGATGCTTACCTTAATTCAAAATCATTGCGCAAAGCAGCGGAGGTTTTAAAACAGGCCTTGAGTTTTGATCCTTACAATGCTTTGTTGCTTGATAAATATCAGGCGGTAAAAGAACAGGAATTAGAAGCTGAGACAAAAGCGGTTAAAGCCCGTCTTAGCGAAGATCCTTGGAAAGTTTCCCTTCATTTTGACCTTGCTAAATTGTATATTCAAAAAGATCTGAGCGAAGAAGCTATTCGTGAATTGCAATTAGCTTTAAAAGACCAAACGCGTGCTCCTTTTGCCTGCAATTTATTGGGTTCAATTTATCGGGGAGATGGACGCTATGATTTGGCTGCTGCCCAATTTAGCCGGGCCCTTGAGCTCACTTCTCCGGATGTGGCTGATTTTGGAAGGGTGGTGCGTTTTAATTTGGGATCCACCTATGAAGCCCAGGGGCTTATTCAGAAAGCACTTAAAACCTACGAAAGTATTTTACAGGAAGACATCGATTTTGCTGATTTGAAGAAGCGGGCAAAAAACTTAAAAAATACTAGCTTGCAAAGTTTGCGCAATAGGCTTTTGGTGATGGTGCCACAAAAGTATGGGAGAAATAATGTGGTTGCCTTTTGGGGTAGGGAGGCTCGGACTTTCCGGCCTGGCCGCAAAGAAGAAATTAGTGTTTCTTTTGGCCAAACCCACAATGTCGCCGGCTATGATTATTACTTAAAAGGCATGTATAAGGCTGCTTTAGAAGAGTTTCAATTGGCAGTTCAGCTAGACAATAGTTATTCTTCTGCCGTGAACAATCTGGGGGTTGCCCTCTCCAATGATAATCGGCATTTTGAGGCGCGTAAATATTTTGAACAAGCGGTGGATTACAACCCTAATTCGGCGATCTTCCGCACCAATTTGGCAGTTGTCTATCTTATGCTTGGTCAAACAGAGAAAGCCCGTAAAGAATTAGAAAAAGCGCGCGAACTTGATCCCGAATTAATGGCTATAAGTGTTAATTTGGCAGATGTTTATTATACGCGGGGTGAAATTGAAAAGGCCCTGCAACTCTACCGCTCGATTGGCGAGTTTGATTATCTAAAAGAGATAGCAGAACGCAGATTGTTGTTTAAGGTGTCGGGCTGATGCGGCGGATTGGGTTTTTTTTTCTGCTTTGTTTTGTTCTTGGTTATTTTGATTATGGATTTGCCGAAGATATTCCTGTAAAGCTCAAGGCAGACAAATTAAAATACAATCAAGACACCAAACTAATTGAGGCCGTTGGTTCAGTCGAAGTCCAATTTCAAAAATTTAAAATATATTCTGACCGTTTATGGATGGATCCTACTACCAATATTGCTACGGCTGAAGGCCATGTGAAAATGTTTTCTCCAGAATATTCTGCTCTAGCGGATGCTTTAACTCTTGATACTTCTACTGAGGTTTCTGATTTTAGTAATTATCGTGCCAAAATACATCCAGATAAAGTCCAAGGTGATCTATTTTTGAATGTTGCCAAATGTACCAACTACAAAAATCGCACGCTTGGATTGTCCGGATCAGTTACTTCTTGTGATAAAGAGCTTCCCCATTATTTTGCCATGGCCGATCGGGTTGAATATTATCCCGATGAAAGTGTCATTGCTCATAACGCCACCCTCTATGTTGGTGAGATCCCCACATTTTGGCTCCCATATATTTATTACGACCTGCATGCCAAAAGAAAGCGCAGCTGGGATTTTGGCCACAATGAAGTTGAAGGCGATTTTGTAAAGACGGTCTGGAACTATCCGGGGGGGACTCTTTTGCTTGATTATATGAGTAAAAAAGGGTTCGGGGAAGGAATCAATACCAATTATGTTTTAGGTGGACTGGGCTTGGGAGCATTATATCTTTATCATGTTGACGAAGCTGACACCGGGATTACCGATTGGATAGCGCAGATAAATCATTCTAAACAGATCAATGATTGGATGAGTTTAAAGTTTAATTCTCGACTTGCAGCTAATTATCTTGTTCCATCCGGCAGAAGCGACCAAACTACCAATAGTTTTATATTGAATTACAATAAAGATGTTAAATGGAATCTAAACATTAATAGTAATGATGACCGCATGGCCAGTTATAAAAAATATGCCCTACAATTTACCGAAACTTATAAAAAACTGTCAACCAATTATGATTGGACTTATGAAAATGATAATGCTTCCTCTTGGCTTAGAAGTTCGCAGAGGCTTACGGTCCAGACTCCGCTTTGGTCGGACAAGGTTAATTTTAGGGCCCATGCAAATTATTATAATAATGTGACTGGTGTTGGGACGATTGGGGATGAGCGCTTTGAGCCGGATTTTGAAATGAATGGATCTGAAAAGGATTACTCATGGACTATAAAGGGGAATTGGTATGTCGACCCTGACAAAGATGCAAATACCATAGATAATACCTATCAATACTTGGAAAGGTCTCCTGAACTAACAGTTAGGCCCAATGCCATAAAATTTGGCATTGTTAATTTGAATTCATCCTTGGGTTATGGTCACTACCGTGAGGTGCGCTATGTAGCTGAACTGGGGAGAAACCGAGATTTTTCTTCTGATCGTGCTTCTGCCAGCTTGGGAGCCAACACCAGTTTTCCAGCCGGACCGGGAACCACGGCTTCAATAAATCTTGGGTTAGATCAATATTTCTACACTCCCGGCGACCAATTATATGCTTGGCGTGAATCTGGCAGTTTAAATACTTCTTTGTTTGGTTTTTTTCGTAATAGCTTGAGTTATACCAAGGGGACAACCGATGGCAATACCCCTTTTCTATTTGACCAGCTTAATTCTCACTATCACAACTGTTCGGAAAGTATGACTTTTTATAATTCAAATACGAATTGGACTACGACCAGTGGGTATAACTGGCAGGCGCATCGTTGGATCGACGTCTTGTCTAGTCTGTCTATGCGCCCATCAAATAATGCCACCATAAACTTGCGGTCTGGTTGGGATATTGAGAATCGCTGCTATAAAGATCTGGTTAGTAGCCTGCATTATGTGCCAGTTGATTTTTTTACCGTCGACCTATCTTCAACACAAGATTTAAATAATGGAGCTTTAAAATATGGCAATGTTTTATATGACCTGTTTGCTCTCAAAGGCCAACCGAACCAGTGGCATTTTAAGTTTAGCCAGGTATATGATACCGCATCCCAACAGTTTAAAGTGCGTGATATAATGGTGGTGAAAGATCTGCATTGTTGGGAATTGAAATACTCTTATTCAGATTGGCTAAAACAATTTACTATGACCTTTAGCTTAAAGGCCATGCCTGACCAGCCCATTGGCTATACAGCCGGTAGGGGGGTCTATTTTGACGGTTTTGATCGTGAGCTCAAAAAAATGCTAAATGAACTCAACCCGAACAGCACTATAACGAGGTACTAAATGAGAAAGCCTGTGGTTTTGGTACTTTTTGTTACTTGTATCTTGTTACTTGTGTCTTTATTATCGGGTTGTTCCCGGTATGTTACTCCAGTAGTCAATTATGGTGAGCAAATGACGGTTGTGGTTACTTTGCGTGGGGCATTAAATGTAACTGCTAATCGCTATTTTTTGGTGATGTCTTCTGGTTCTAGTTTAGCGGTGCCGTTGCCACCACCGGATAATCCCTATTATTATGAAATGATCGAACCTGGTACAATTCCGATTAATAATTCTATCGTTGATTATTATAATACTTATTATTCTACATGGAGCGGGTATGTCATTGCCGATAATGGTGGTTTTTTCACGGTGATGGGACCGTTTGTTTCGGGTGAGGCTATCACTCGAGAATCACTGGCAAATTTGGGTGATCTGACGACTACTGTTCGTTTTGTTGTCCCATTAAATAAAATCTTTGCCACTACTCCCAGCACAATTTATTTTGATTTGGTAACAGTTAACTGGCCGGATGGGTTGCCCAAAATTCCAGTTGACCATTTAACCACCACCAATGCCTATATTTCTAAGATATCTGGCTCTTATATAACGGTAGAGGACAGTGAGGATTTATCGATTGATTCATCCCTTGATATATTAAGCTGTTATGTCGAAATTCAATGAGGGGTAAGGGTTAGGGGTTAGGGAATAGGGGCAATAATGCTACTGTCTTTTATTTCTGGTGCTTTGCTGGCGTTCTGTTTTCCAAAATTTAATTTGTTTTGGTTGTCGTGGGTAGCGCTGGTTCCTTTTTTATTGGTACTCTTTCGTAGCAAAGATCTGCGTTCTGCCTTATTTTGTGGTTTCTGGTTTGGAACCGCTTTCTGGTCACTAAATCTGTTGTGGGTCTTTTCTCTGTTTCGTTTTGCTGGTTGGTGGGTCTTGCTGGCTTGGGTTTGTGCAATTATATTTCAAACTTTTTTTATTTTGCTGTTTGTTTTATTGGTAAAATTATCAAAAACTACCAATCTGATTTGGATCGCCGTGCTTTGGGTGGCGGTTGAGTGGTTGAAAGTGTTAGGGCCGTTGGGTGTGCCGCTGGGGGTATTGGGTTACTCTCAAGCCAGTTGTTTGCCGATTTTGCAAATAGCTTCTTTCTCATCGGTCTATGGCATTTCTTTTATAATTGTTTTGGCCAATGCGGCAATAGCTAATATTTTATATTTCAAAGACAGTCCGTACCATAAAATTATTTTGATTATCCTCACTGTTTTTTTGCTAGGCTTTTTCTCTTCTTTGAGCCTTAGAGCCTTTGTGGCAAATATTAATAATAATGAGCCTCTAAGACCCAAAGACTCTAAGGGGGAAGTCGTAGTTTCAGTTATTCAACCCAATATCGATCAAATGGATAAGATGAATCCGGCAAAGGTGATGGAGGTTTTTAACGTCCATGTTTCACTGACAAAGCAAGCATTTCTTGCCCACCCCAATGTAATTATTTGGCCAGAAACGGCACTATTTATTTATGCTTTGCATGATCCTTTATACGCTCCTCAAATCAAGGCTTTGGCAAAAGAAGGGAACTGTTGGATGGTGGTTGGTATGCCAGAGTATGATACAACTGGAGAATATAATTCAATTGTTGTGATTTCGCCTAGCGGAGAAGTAACGGGTCGCTACGATAAAGAAAAATTAGTGCCCTTTGGTGAATATCTGCCTTTTCGTGCAATTCTCTTTCCCCTACTAAGTCGAGTAGGGTATTTTGATGATGAGTTTCATCCGGGAAAGCTGTCTTTCCAAAACTTGTTAGTTGATGATCTCAATATCGCTCCAGCGATTTGTTCCGAATCAGCCTTCCCGGATTTGGTGCGCCGGCATGTTGGTCATGAAGCTGATCTGATTCTTACCATTACCAATGATGGCTGGTTTGGCAATTCATCTCTACCTTATTTTCACCTAAATGCTGGCATCCTGCGGGCGGTTGAGAATCGCTGCTATTTTGTGCAGGTTGGCAATAGTGGTATTTCGGGCCTGATTGATCCAAAGGGTAGGGTTGTACAACAAACTAAACTTGGGCAGAGATCTATTTTAACCTTTAAGATAGCGCTCCCCTAAAATCTGGGCGGCATAGTCATCAATTGGCATGGGCGGAACTCGCAGGGATGTGGGGATAAATTTCCATAACCCTTTAGGAGGATTTGTTTGCCAATATAGTTTTCGAGCTTCGAGGGTAGAGTTTTTTTCATCTATAAAAATAATATCCAGAGTAGTAATATTTTTAGTTAGTTCCTTTTCTAACGTCTGCCCAAAAGCCCCTTTCCCGACAATAAGATGGGCAATAGAATATTGCGTAATTAATGATCTAATGGATGTAATAACATTTTGGCGGGAAACGATTTGTTTACTAACTAATATGCCATTTTCATCTAAGAGAGCAACCCCACATTTTTCACTGCCGGGGTCAATGGCTAAGATCATTGGTAGAAAACCTTAAAAGTGATTTCTAATGGTCCAATCGCATATATGTTTTTTGAGGCCAAGGTTTTAATGATGGTGTTTTTATTGCTAGCTTTAACTTTTTTGGCTAAAGCATAAATGTCTGAATAGGGGACACGACCAACTGCTCCAGTAGGATCCGGGAGGATGCCGGCAGCTTTAGCGGATTGATGGGTTTTGGCTAATAAATCTTTTATTTTTTGTTCGCATTCAGCTGCGCTTGCAGATGATAAGATGCTAACGTCGGCAATTTCTTGGCCGGATTTATAAATCAATTGGTTTTCTAATATTTTAAATTTGGCAGATATTTGTTCTCCATAAAGAGTATTGTTTTTAGAAAATAATATTACCAGGCGTTCTCCTTGCTGCTTCTGCAAATCTACAATGCACTCTTCTAAGTCGCTTTCAGACACTACAATTTTGCCTTTAATATTCTTAATCCCGGAACCAACCAAATAATTATTAGCTGACGTAATAATCTTTTGGAGTCCGCTCATTAGCTTTTGCCTTTCGGGACCGGCTTGGATAATCGACATAGAAATGGTTTCATTGAACCTAAAAAGCACCTCTCCCTTACGGGAAACTTCGATTTCGCGGCTCATTTTCTTTCGAGACTGCTGCAGAAGGGAAATTTCAAGGCGGGCTTTTTTTAGTTCGGAATTAATTTTATCTTTTTCGGCTAATTTTACAGCTAATTCTTCTTTAGTCTTATCTAGTAGAGTGGTTTTTTCGGAAAGAGATTTTTTGAGTTGTTCCAGTCCAAAAAAGGCTGTACGGGCATCTTGTGAGATGGAAAGGATAATAGCAAAGGTAGTGATAGCAATTAATATGCCGGTAATCACTGTAATGGTTGTGGCGGTGTAACGGGGGCGGAGGCCAAATAAGGAAATTCTTTTGCGACCAATCGTTCGGCCTATGTAATTGCCAATGACGGCTATGCTGCCGCTGATGGTGATTAGTAAAAGGATAAAGTAAACTTCAAAAGATAGCATTATTGCCCCGCAGCTTTAGAAAGGATCCGCCAACCAACCGCTCCAGTAATGAGATTAGGGGCCCAGGCGGCTAATCCGGGTGAAATTATTTTAAGTTCCCCCACCGCCATACACAGAAAAGTAACGATATAGTAAAAGAAAATGACTAGGATTGATAGCCCAAGACCAATGGAAGATGAGGCACGACGAGGAGAAAGCCCAAGGGGTGCTCCGAGCAGAGCAAAGACTAAGGAAGCGAAAGGGATTGCCATTTTCATGTTAAGCTGTATTTTAAAGTCGGTGGTATCGTTTCCCATTTTTTCTTTTAATTCTATGTATTTGCGTAATTGGCCAATTGTCATTTCATCAGGATTTTGGCTATCAGAATATAGATCGGCCGGAGTATATTTAACGGTTAACATTTGTTCATTGAATTTAATTAAGTGTTTATATTCTCCGCTTTCAGCCAGAAGATATATTATGCCATTCTTAAAGTTCCACTTTCCGCTATCTTTTTGCCAAATGGCTTCTTTTGCGGTCAATATTTGTGTCAGACGCCCATCAATAAATTCCTGGACAATCACATTGTACATGGTGCTGTCTTTTAGGGTGTCAGCATAAAATATACGTTTTAATTGGCCGTTTTCCAGTTCCGGGATAAAGACATTTTTTTGCATCTTGGGCTGATGCTTAACACTGGTTTCAATCATAAGGTTTTTTGCGGCCTTATTAGCTTCAGGAACTACGATTTCGGAGAAAGATAAATTGGTTAAGGATACAATTAGTCCTAAAAAAAGTACCGGTATAATGAGGCGATAAAGCGATTGACCCGAAGCCCGAAAAGCGATAACTTCAGAATCGCCCGATAGACGGCCAAAGGCGAGCAGGGCAGCCAGCAAAGTTGCCATCGGGAAAATGTAAACTACTATGGCGGGAAGTTTGTAAGTAAAAATCTGCAAGGCAATGATTAGCGGCATACCGCGGATGACAACGGCTCTTACCAGCTCAAACAAGATCATACTGGCAGAGAGAATAGCTGTAAAAGCGCCAAGTCCAAAAAGGAAGGGTTCAAATAGTTCGCGAAAAATGTAGCGATCAATAATCTTGATCATTTAAGTTCAAAGTTTTCTCCCAGATAAGCTTTGCGAGCTTCATCTGAGTTGGCAATCACTTCGGAATTGCCGGAAACCAAGATTTTACCCTTGGAAATGATATAAGCTCGGTCAGTAATTGCCAGAGTTTCACGGACATTATGGTCGGTAATAAGGACGCCAATGCCTTTGGCTTTTAAATGACGGACAATCCCTTGCAAATCGGCCACCGATTTTGGATCAATTCCGGTAAAGGGTTCGTCCAGCAGCAAAAAGGCTGGGTCGGTAGCCAAGGCTCTGGCGATTTCTACCCGGCGTTGTTCTCCTCCGGATAATGTATAGGCTTTTTGTTTACGCAGGTGAGTAACTCCTAATTCATCTAATAGAGCTACCAGTTTTTTTTCATATTCATCTTTGCGGACTTCGGGCATCAATTCCCAAAGGATTAAAATGTTCTCCTCTACGCTAAGTTTGCGAAAAATGGAGGCTTCTTGTGGTAGGTAGCCAATTCCCAAATGAGCCCGACGGTGCATGGGCATTTTGCTGATTTCGTGGTCGCCCAGGTAAATGCGGCCGGCATCGGGTCGTACCAATCCAACGACCATATAAAAGGTAGTGGTTTTTCCGGCACCATTGGGCCCTAATAAACCAACAACTTCTCCCTGATTGACATCAATTGTGACGCCATTTACGGCGACTTTCGAACCATATTTTTTGACTAGGTTGTCAGCTTTTATAAACATTTTATCTATTTAATTATAGAGACATTTTATTCCGTCCGCAAGTTAAGGAATGGGCCCACTAGGATTTGAACCTAGAACCTGTCGATTATGAGTCGATTGCTCCACCCTTGAGCTATGGGCCCTAATAACTAACGACAACGACATTTTAAGTTTAGCTTATATTGCACGATACCGTCAAGACATGATAGGATAACGTTTTCAGGGCGTGTAGTTTAGTGGTAGAATGCCTGCTTCACACGCAGGAGGTCGCAGGTTCGATCCCTGCCGCGCCCACCATTTATATTCGGGCGGATAGTTCAGTTGGTTAGAACGCCTCGCTTACACCGAGGAGGTCACAGGTTCGAATCCTGTTCCGCCCAATCTAACAAATCTCCAAAACTTTGTACTTTATGATTCCATCAGGAGCGTCAACTTCAACTATATCCCCTAATTTACTCTGAAAGAGGGCTTCGCCGAGAGGTGAGTCGGTGGAAATTTTATGTTCAAAAATGTTGGCTTCGATTTCTGAAACCACCGTGAATTCCATTTCATCCTCATTTGCGATGTTTTTTATTTTTACTTTGCAACCAAAAACCACTTTGTCTTTAGGTCCACTTTTTTCTTCTCTAACCTCGGCATTGCGCAATTTGCCTTCCAGCTCGGTAATAATTGATTCGTTCATTGATTGGTCTTTGCGAGCTTCGTGATAGCCGGCATTCTCGCGCAAATCACCGGCTTCGCGCGCTTCCTTAATGGCTTGAATAATCTCTTTGCGTTTGGTGGTTTTGAGATAATCCAGCTTTTCTTTCATTTCATCAAAAGCTTTTTTACTAATTGAATGTCCACTCATTTGTTATTCCTCACTTTCTCTTCCCTTATCTTACTAAAAATCGGAACAAAGCTCAAATATAGTGTTATAATATTAATCACCACAAGGAGGGACAAAACATGACCGATGCACCTAAAGATGTAAATAACTTGCTTCAGCAAATCGATCAATTTGAAAAGACCATTCGCAACTTGGAAGAAAACGTAGCTAAGTTAAAACAAAAACTAGCTGAGAACCGTTCTAAGTTTGGCGATGATATTTCGAAGTGGCCTAAGTAGCAAAAAAAACGAAGTGAGATATTGGGTAATCAGAAGTGAGAAGTTGGTTTAGAAATGAGATGTAAGAAATGAGACATTAGCTTTTTTCTTCTCACTTCCAACTTCCTGCTTCTATCCTCATTTCCCACTTCTAATTACCTCACTTCTGCTTCATCCAACCTATTTTCCCACAAGTAATGCTTGGTTTCTTTTACAATAACGCCAGATAGTAGAAGCAAAGAGATTAAGTTTGGAATCGCCATTAAGCCATTGGCAATGTCGGCTGCGTCCCACACCGCTTTCATAGAAAAAACTGATCCCACATATACCATGATGCACCATAAAACCCGATAAGCAAAGATAGTTTTCTTGCCTCCCAGGTATTCAATGCATTTTTCCCCATAATACGACCAGCCAATAATAGTAGAGAAGACAAAGGTTAAAAGACCAATGGTTAATATCATCGGACCAATTTTGGGAGGGAAAGTGAAGGCCGCATTGGTCATGAGGGTGGTAGAAAGGCCGTCATTCCACATCCCGCTATTTACTAGAACTAAACCCGTCATTAAACAAACCACCACCGTATCCCAAAATGTGCCGGAAGAGGAAACCAAAGCCTGGCGGACAGGATTTTTAGTCCTTGCTGCCGCCGCAACAATGGGGGCACTGCCCATCCCCGATTCATTGGAGAAGAGTCCCCTGGCGACGCCATAGCGCATGGCCATTAACCAGGAAGCGCCTACAAAACCGCCAGTCATGGCTTGCCCGGTAAAGGCGCTAGTAATGATTAATACAATTGTAGAGGGGAGGGTTGCATAGCCGGCAATTAAAATAATGGTACAGCCAACTATATAGAAAATTGCCATGAAAGGGACCAGGGCGTTACAGAATTTAGCAATAGTTTTTATCCCGCCTAAAATAACAAAAGCGGTAGTAATAGCCAGCACAATTCCAGTAATTTGCGGGTTAACATTAAAAGTTTCTTTCATTAAAACCGCAATGGAATTTGATTGAACGCTGCAGCCGATGCCAAAGGCAGCAATGGCTGTCAGCACACTAAAAATTACCGCTAAAAACTTTAAATTAAGGGCTTTTTCTAGCACATACATGGGTCCGCCGGCCATGGTTTCGTCTTCGGTCACAACGCGATATTTAACCGCCAGCAGAGCTTCTGAATATTTGGTAGCTATTCCAAATACGCCGGTAATCCACAGCCAAAAAACTGCACCGGGGCCACCAATAGAAACGGCGGTGGCAACGCCGATAATATTCCCTGTTCCAATCGTGGCGGCCAGGGCAGTCATTAATGCGCTAAATTGGCTGATATCTCCGGGAGAATGTTTGTCATTGGAAAATCCGATCGTGATGGCGGTCCACAAATGTCTTTGGATGAATCTTAAACGAAAAGTTAGGAAAAGATGGGTGCCGAGCAGTAGGACGATAAGGGGAATTCCCCAAACATAAGAGCTGGTAATGGAAAGCCAATTCGCAATCTGGTGCATATTAAAAGTTATCATAACAGATTTATTTAGCGGACGAAAGAAAATACTGCTAAGGCTATGCTCGTAATTCGTAATACGTAATACGGGAGATTCGCTTGTTTTTTTCCTCTCGATGGCGTATTATTTTTTTATGCATGAAAAAGAATTAGTAATTTATGGAAAACCAGTGAGCTTTTGGGTGAAGAAGTATGATTTGCCCGTTCATCTCTATTCTGCTGAAAAGATTAGAAGCAATCTCCAAGCCTTTAAAAATGTTTTTGCCAAGTATTATCCCAATGCCCGGGTTTGTTTTGCCGCCAAAGCTTGCACCCATAAACCAGTTTTGAAAATCGTGAACAGTGAAAAGTGCGGGGCAGACGTGGCTTCCTACAATGAAACCCGTTGCGCACTTGAAGCGGGGATACCGCCGGAAATGCTGGACCTCAACGGCAATTGCAAAGAAGATTTTCTAATTAAAGAAGCCATCCAAAAAGGGATGAACATTATTGCCGATAGTTTAGAAGAGTTTAAACAAGTTGCTTTAATCGCTTTGCAGCTGAAGAAGAAACCGCGGGTAATCTTGCGGGTAAGCGGCTTTGAACTAGGAGAAGTAACGGCGGATAATGTCTTTACCGCCGGTCTTTGGACAAAATTTGGTGTCCCGCTAAAGGAAGTCCCCCCATTTTTACACACTTTAGACAATTATCCTTCGGTAGAATTAATTGGTTTTCATGCCCATATTGGTTCGCAGATTGCTCAAATTGAGCCTTATCGTGCAGTTTTGGGTAAATTTATTGAACTGGGAAAACTATTAATCAAAACCGGAAGGCCCTGCCGGGTAATAAATATCGGCGGGGGATTTCCAATTTGCTATATCAGCAAGAAACATTGGGAAAATATTTGTAGTCGAATTCGCGAAGGTTATTTAAAGGCCGCGAGTGGTGACATGAGCCGGATTTTTGTTTGGCATGATGCTCTAGCTGGTTTTATTAGCGAAGCTGTTGCCAAAATCCATCTCGAAAAATGGACAGGAGAGCGCTTTTATACTCCATATCCTAAAGAAAAGATGCTGGAAGCTTTGTTAATCAGTGATATTAATGTGGAAGGAAAGCTTACAAATGCGGTTCAAGCTTTAAAAGCCATTGGCGAACCGCTGCTCTGCATTGAACCTGGGCGTAGTGTTGTAGAAGATGCTGGAGTAACTTTGGCAAAGATTAGCATAGTACGCAAAGTGGCTGGTGATCATAATTTAATCACGATTGAAATGGGAATTACCAGTCATGGCGAATCGTTAATTGAGCGGCCAGTGAAGCGCTGGGAAATTGCTAATGATTATACCCAAAAGGAGCCTCTGCCTTTTGAAACTTTTGTGGGGGGCAACCTTTGTTTTTCTGGGGATATGATCTCAAAATATAAAGTATTTCTGCAAAGAAAACCAAAGCGCGGGGATGTTCTTTTAATCCACGATACAGGTGCCTACAGCTCAAGTTTATTGGCAGCCAATAGTAACTCTTATCCTCGGCCAGCCAGGGTGATGATGGATGAGAGCGGAATAACTACTACTTTGAAAAAACGGGACAGGTATAGAGATATTTTTGGATAAAAATACTGGATTGTGGCTACCGGCTAAAATCAATTGAGGCATTCAGTAAGATTTGAGAATAATAATAACTTATTCCACTGGTGGTTGCATTTAAGATTAAATACTTGGCTCCTACAGTGGCATTCCCGATAATAATTCCCGCGGCGGCCTGGTATCCTAATCCACCGGTTAACCCGCTGGTTCCTGGAAGGAGGTACGTGGCTCCGAGGCCAACTTCAAACAAATCGTTGTTGCCGCAAAGGTCAATGGCGGCATAAGAGCCGATGCTACTTGCGGCTCCGGAAAGCGGAAAGATATAGTGGCCGCTGTATTTGACGAAACCGTTTTCGCTCATGTTGGTTTTAAGATAAAGTCCTATTTCTTTGACTGGTTCAGATGATTTGGTGGAAGATCCCCCTTGAACGGTATACCAATCGCCATAAGATCCCTCAAGACCAAATGTCATGGGGGACTTGGGGTGCTTATGATGTTTTAGCTGTACATCAGCATATATACACGAAGAGAGAAAAAGAATTGTAGTGAGGGTTAGTATGAATTTATTCATTTTGTTGGAAAGCGGGTGACATCTGTTTTCCTTCATTCTTACCCTTAATTCTTCTCCTTAGAAATTTTGTTCAAACAAAAATTCTAGCCCCACGGGGAATCGAACCCCGGTTCTCAGCTTGAAAAGCTGGTGTCCTAACCCCTAGACGATGGGGCCACGAAATTTACCACTTAATTATAGCAAAAAAATAGGGCGCTAAGCAATTATTGTTTGCCTCAAACAATTATGGATGCTACAATCACGGCAGAGAAAGAGAGCCTAATGAAAATTTCATTTTTTAACTACGACGAAAAAGAATTTAGCGAAAAAAGTATCGAACTTGGCGATTGTATACCTTGCAAGAATTTAGCGGGGGTTTCTTGGCTGAATTTTGATGGATTACCTGACCAAGCATCAGTGGATAAGCTTTGCCAAGAATTTGGCTGGCACCAATTGGTACAGGAAAATCTACTTGATAATACTCAGCGGCCTAAAATCGAAGACTTTGGCACCCATTGTTACATGGTTCTTAAAATGATTAATTTCGATCATGCCAAAGACCGCTTTACATCGGAACAAGTCAATATTATTTTGGGCCATGATTATTTGGTTACTTTTCAAGAAAAAGAATTTCAGGGAGATGTTTTTGACCCAGTACGTAAAAGAATCCGCAGTGGTTTTTCACGTTTGCGCAAATCAGGGCCTGATTATTTAGCTTATCGTTTAATTGATGCCATTGTTGATAATTATTTTTCGGTAATGGAAAAAATTGGTGACAAGATTGAAAAGATTGAAATCGATGCTGTTTCCCATCCCAGTAGAAATGTGTTAACCTCGGTCCAGAAACTGCGCAAAGAAGTGGTCTTTATCCGCAAATTAGTTTGGCCATCCCGCGAGGTGCTTAATTCGCTGCAGCGCGGTGAATCGCCGCTTATTTCGCAGGATACTTGCCGTTATATGCGAGATGTCTATGATCACACTGCCCAGGTTATTGACTCAGTTGAAACCTATCGTGATATGTTATCTATGATGCTGGACATTTATTTATCTAGTATTAGTAATCGTCTCAACGAAATTATGAAAGTTTTAACCATGATTTCCACTATCTTTATTCCTTTAACCTTTATTGTGGGATTATATGGGATGAATTTTCATTATATGCCAGAGATCTATTGGCGCTATGGATATTTGATGGTTTGGATCATTATTCTTTGTATTGTTTTAGGCATGCTTTACTTTTTCCGCCGCCGCCATTGGCTCTGATTGTTAATTTTAGGTGTTTTTGCTATCATTTTAAACAATGAAACCTTTTGTGGGTTATACCAGACGGCCAGAACCAAAATGGCCTTATCTGTTAATATTTGCGGTTATTGTTTGTATTATTTTTGTTTTAGTGATTATTGGCAATCTGCTGGTTTCTTTTCGTTATGCTGAAACATCTAAAAAAGTGTCAACTACCCTAAAGCCTTCTTCTGCTACCTCTACGCTTGTTTCTTGTGTAACTTCATCTTCCAATGCCAAAACTATAACCACTAGTTCAACTCTGCAAAACTTGCCAACAACCTTAGTCTTCGATAAAAAACCAGGCATTAGCGGGATAAAAGTTGAAAAAATATTTTTTACTGGTAAAGTAGATAGTAGCAATCAACCGGGTGATTTGGTCAATAAAGTTTCTCTTGGCAGCCTTTCCCGTCTCTATTGTTATACGAAAATAATTAGCAATCCTCCCCAAACTATCCATCATGTCTGGCTCAGCCCCGATGGGGGAGTAGCTGGCAAGGTAACTTTATATATAACTAACAATCCCGCTTTTACCTGGAGTTATATTGGACTGGGTGAACCACAGGTCGGCTTTTATAAAGTTAACGTTACTGACAATGCCGGGAATATTTTGGCGGAACAAAGCATTGAATTGGCCCGCTAGTTACTATTACGATTAAAAAACTTTTTCCACTCTGCATTAATGGTTTGAATGCGATGGATGTGGTAAGGGTTAAATTTAGCTGAGTTGGGTGCTAGTTGCTTGCCTCCTGCCACTTCACAGGCAAGTTTATAGTCATATTTTATTTTTTGGTACTGCCCAGAAAATACAGCTTCGTTGGTCGGATAAAGACCCATTGGCAAGGCTAAACTAACGGGAGCGATGCCGCACAGATTTGTTAATTCCTGGTAAGAGCGTGCTAATGAATAAGCCGCGGATTGAAAACTAATATCCGAAAGACGGTCATGTGAGTAGGTGTGTGAACCAATTTCCATTCCCCAAGCAATTAATTGTTTTAGCTTCTTTTGTTTATACTCAGGGTGTTCTGGCTGGCCAAAGATATTACGATCCGGATTATTGGTTTGAATTAGGATAAAAAAAGTTGCCCGCATTGGCCAGTCTTCGGGATGCCTATCGTGAAAAGCTATGATAATTCCCACCGCGCAGTTTGGGTCTACTTCGCCATTTGGCAGGTATCTAAATTGGCTGGAAGATGTATCGTCAAAAGTTAAAACCACTGGTGTCTTCCCAGCTGGTAATCCTTCAAAATTAGTTAAAATATCGCGTAAATTCATTGGATAATAGCCGTTAGCATACAACCACTCCAAATCTTTTCTAAAATTATCTGCCGTTCTGGTCCAGCGTTTTTCTTGATTACCGATTAGGTGATACTCTAAAATGGGGAATAGAGCATAGGGAGTAGGGGATAGGGAGGGGTGCTTCTTGGCTGGAGGATTGATTGGCTTATTGCTGGGAATGCAGCCGGTAAATAATATAATCAAACTCAAAGAACAAAGCGCCAAAAGGGTTAACTTAGTGTTTGATATCATTTAGATTGATTTGGCTTAAGAATAATTGGTAATTTCTGCGGCAAGCTCGATCGCGAAAACGCCCGTTCTTATTGATCTTTACAACGATTAAATCCATGGGATAATCGAAGTCGTCGATCCATTCATTTTTGTTACACAATATATCTACCTTCCAGTATTTTTTCCCCTTATAAACGCCCACTCCGCGACCGGCAAGAGTATCTGCTACTTCCAGTTTAGTGGTTTTGAATAATTCGGGAATCATGACAATGCTACCAGCCGGCAAAAAGTTGATGGCAACATAGTTTCCCATCCTGCGTCCATTAATTGAAACCCGGCGATAAGCACCGTAGTCGCTCCAGAGATGAGCATAATAGGTGGTAGCTAATATCTTAACCTTAGGTTGCGGACTGTTTTTGGCCAAAGGAGCAAAAGAGGCTAGAGATAGAATAATTAGTATTGCGCAAAACTTGGCAATAACTTTCATGCGCAAAAAAATTAGGACTTCTCGCCTAACTGGAACCGGGCAAAGCGGCGGATGACAATGTTTTCCCCGATTTTTGCCACTAAGTCGGCCAACAGATCCTTAATAATTTTTTTTGGATCGCGAATGTAAGGTTGGTCTAATAAGCAGACTTCGGCATAAAACTTTTCTAGCCGTCCTTCCACAATCTTTTCGATAGCCTTTTCGGGTTTTCCCTCTTGTTTTGCCTGAGAAGTAACAATCTCGATTTCATGTTTTATTAAATTGTCCGGTACTTCATCGCGGGAAATGTACTGTGGGGCTGAGGCGGCAATTTGCATAGCCAGATTGCGAGCAAAGCCGGTAAAATCGTCGTTGCGGGCAACGAAGTCAGTCTCGCTATTTACTTCTATCAATACGCCAATTTTACCGCCGGTGTGAATGTATGATTCTACTATGCCTTGGGAAGCAACTCGGTCAGCGCGGCGTGCCGCGGAAGCTAAGCCTTTCTTGCGCAAAAAGTCGGCGGCCTGTTCTAGATCGCCATTTACCTCTTTTAGAGCGGCTTTGCAGTCCATCATGCCGCAGCCCGTTTTTTCGCGTAGTGCAACAATGATCTCAGTTGTGATTTCCATGGGTTTCTCCTTTATTTTTGTGATTACTTTTGGTTAGAAGCCAACTCGTTTTTCTTTTGAATCGTCTTCACGGGTTTTAATTAAACCCATTTCTTCGATTTTTTCCTCAAAAGAAATAGCTTCAGCCTCTTCTTCTACGTCTAGCGGTACGGCAATCTCATCCACTGCCGGCATGCCTTCTACTGGTTGGGCGGTTTCTCTAGCAGCAACCACGGCATCGGCAACAATTTTGGTAAATAATTTAATTGAGCGAATAGCGTCATCATTACCAGGCATTGGATAATCAACTTCGTTGGGATCGGTGTTAGTATCAACAATGGCAACTATTGGGATTCCCAATTTGCGAGCTTCTTTGAGGGCGGTCTGTTCTTTTTGAGTATCGATAATAAAAACAATAGTTGGTAAAGCTGCCATATCACGAATTCCGTCTAAGGCTCGCAAAAGCTTTTTGTATTCGCGATCAATGGTAATGACTTCTTTTTTGGGTAATTTTTCAAAAGTCCCGTCCGTTTTCCATTTCTCAATTTCCTTAAGACGAGCGATGTTCTTTTTTAAAGTTTTAAAATTGGTTAAAGTTCCACCCAACCAGCGTTGGCTTATAAAATACATGCCACAGCGTTTGGCTTCTTCTTCCACGGTTTCTTGTGCTTGCTTTTTGGTGCCAACAAATAAGACTGTTCCGTTGTTTTGCACACTATCCTTGATAAAGTGATAAGCTACTTCAATTAGTGGAATGGTTTTGTGTAAATCAATGACGTGAATCCCGTTGCGGGCTGAATAGATATAGGGTTTCATCTTGGGATTCCATTTTTGGCTTTGGTGTCCAAAATGAACTCCGGCCTCGAGCAAATCTTTCATAGTTACAACTGGCATCTTACTATAATCCTCCTTGTAATTAACAACGAAGAGTAATTTTATCATAAAGAATGTACCTTGACAAGTAGCGACTAAGAGGGATACAATCGCTACATTCCTTGATAAGTGAAAATAAATGTGAAGGGGAGGTGTTGATAATGGTTTCAGGTTATTGTGTTAAATGCAAAAAGAAACAAGAGATGTTAAAGGACAAACCTGTTGTTATGAAGAATGGCAGGAAAGCTACCAAAGGTGAATGCCCAGTGTGCGGGACGAAAATGTTTAAGATTGGTGGATAGTAAAGGCCCATGATGGTCCGGTAGGGCAAATAAGGTTTTATGAAAAGGCTATGAGTCGCGGATTGCGGCTTGTAGCCTTTTTTGTTAAAATGAGTTGTCATGCCTCAAGTACCAAATTTTGTCCACTTGCATATCCACTCTGAGTTTAGTTTGCTTGATGGAGCTACGCGGATTGATGAGCTAGTCGTTTATGCCAAAGAACTTGGCATGGAAGCCTTGGCGCTTACTGATCATGGCAATATGTATGCTGCGATTGAATTTTACCTGGCAGCGCGGCAAGCAGGCATCAAGCCCATTATTGGTTGTGAAATGTACGTTGCTCCCCGTACGCGTCTTGATAAAGAGACCAAAGAAGATCGTTCCCCTTATCACTTAACAGTTTTAGCCAAGAACCAAGAGGGTTACAAGAATTTGCTTAAATTGGTTTCGCTGGCCTCAATCGAAGGTTTTTATTCTCGCCCCCGAATTGACCGCGAATTAATCGAGAAATATCATACTGGATTAATTATTCTTTCTGGCTGCCCCAAAGGTGAAATTCCTTCTCGCTTAATGGAAAACAATCTGGATGAAGCCAAAAAAGCAGCGCTCTGGTATAAAAACTTACTGGGGGAAGACTATTATTTTGAAGTCCACGATGTGGGGCTAGAAGAATTTAAATTGCTTAAAGGAATGTTGGCGCAACTGGGCAAAGAGTTAGGCATAAAATTAGTGGCAGCCAACGATGTGCATTATTTGAAAAAAGAAGATTCCTATGCCCAGGATGTTTTGCTGGCGATCCAAACCGGTGCTTTGCTTAGTGACGAAAAACGGATGCGTTTTCATACAACTGAGTTTTATTTGAAGTCCCCCCAAGAAATGCAGGCACTTTTTGCGGATGTGCCTGAGGCGATTACAAATACGTTAGAAATTGCTAGTAAGTGTAATCTGGAAATTGAAATTGGCAAATTGCATTTGCCCGATTTTACAGTTCCGGCAGGAGCAACCCCCGATACTTATTTGGAAAACTTGGTTTGGGAGGGAGCAAAGAGGAAGTACGGCGTATCCGACGCTGGGCCCATGAAGGCCCATGAAGGGAATGAGGGGGAAGGGGGAGGAAGAATTCTGTTGCCTCCAGAGATTATTGATCGGGTTAAATACGAGCTATATACCATTGAAAAAATGGGTTATGCGGCTTATTTTTTGATTGTGCAAGATTTTATTAACTGGGCGAAACAAAACGAGATTCAGGTTGGACCAGGTAGGGGCTCGGCTGCCGGCAGTATCGTTTCATATTGTCTGGGGATTACCATGATTGATCCGCTCAAATATGGTCTAATCTTTGAGCGTTTTTTGAATCTGGAGCGGGTCTCTATGCCGGATATTGACGTCGATTTCTGTTTTGAAAGAAGAGGGGAAGTTATCAATTATGTCACGCAAAAATATGGGATAGACCATGTTGCCCAAATTGTTACTTTTGGTACCATGGCCGCACGTGGGGCTCTGCGCGATGTTGGCCGGGTACAAGCCTTGCCGCTGCCCGAAGTAGATAAAATCGCTAAAATGGTTCCTTTTGGTCCAGACGTTACCCTCCAAAATTCACTTGAAAATGTGAAGGAATTAAAAGCCCTATATGATGGCGATGAAAGAATAAAAAATTTAATCGATACTTCCATGAAATTAGAAGGGTTAGCACGGCATGCTTCAGTCCACGCTGCTGGAGTGGTTATTTCCGAGAAAGCGCTAACCGAATATTCTCCTTTGCAAACGCTCGACAAAAATTCGGTGGTAACTCAATACCCGATGGGATCACTGGAAAAAATTGGTTTACTAAAGATGGATTTCTTGGGCCTGCGCAATTTAACCATGATTGCGCACGCGGTACAAATTATTAAAAAAACCAAAGATATTATTATCGATATAACTGATTTGCCGTTGGATGACATCAAGACTTTTCAGCTGCTCTGTGGTGGAGATACCATTGGAGTCTTTCAGCTCGAAAGTCGTGGTATGAGGGCTCTCATCAAAAATTTGCAGCCGAATAACTTTGAGGAAATTGTCGCCTTGCTCGCTCTTTATCGACCCGGTCCGCTAGAAAGTGGAATGGTGGATGATTATGTCAATCGCAAGCATCGCAAAGTGCCGGTTAAATATATGTTGCCCGAGCTGGAAACTATTTTGCGTGAAACTCACGGAGTTATTCTTTATCAGGAACAAGTAATGAGTATTGCCAGTAAAGTTTCGGGCTTTAGCATGGGGCAAGCCGATATCCTGCGCCGGGCGATGGGTAAGAAAAAAGATAAAGAAATGCAGCAGCAGAAAAACTTCTTTGTGGAAGGGGCAGTAAAACGGGGAGTCTCAGAACACAAAGCAACCGAGCTGTTTAATCTTATTGCCAAATTTGCCGGTTACGGCTTTAATAAATCCCATTCGGCAGCTTACGGAATTATTTCTTATCAAACTGCTTATTTAAAAGCCAATTACCCCCACGAATTTATGGCTGCCCTTTTAACTTCGATTATGGGCAATTCTGATAAAGTGACCATGTATATTAATGAATCTCGCCGTCTGGGAATTAAGATTCTTCCGCCAGAGATTAACGAAAGCGGACGGAATTTTACGGTGACTGCCGAAGGAATTCGTTTTGGCCTTACGGCCGTAAAAAATGTTGGGGTTGCCGCCATTGATTCAATTATTGCTATTCGCGAAGCGGGTGGACCATACCAATCACTCTCTGATTTCTTTCAGCGGATTGATACCCGAACGGTTAATAAAAAAGTAATGGAGAGTTTGATAAAAGTGGGGGCCTTTGATGCTTTTGGTCCGGGGCGTGCTTATCTTTTGGCAACTTTTGGCCGGGTATTAGACTCTGTCAGCAGCCGTGAAAAAGAGCGATCCAGTGGCCAAGGAGCTTTATTTGAAATTGCAGTTAGCCATCAACCATCGGCGGATGGTCTGGAAGATGTAGATGTTAAGGAATTTGCCCCCGAAGAAAAGTTGCGGATGGAAAAAGAGCTTTTGGGTTTGTATATTTCTTCGCATCCCTTAGAGTTTGTTAGAGATTCGCTTGAAGGTCAAACTACCGTTCGTATTGCGGATATTTCTGACCTGAAAGAAGGGGATGTTGTTAAAATTGGCGGGATGTTGACTGAAAGCCGTAAGATTACCACGAAGCGCGGTGACATGATGCTGGTGGGGACAATTGAAGATTTATCCGGTTCAATTCCGCTGGTAGTTTTTCCCAAGACTTTTGAAAAAAGCGCCAGTCTATTAAACACTGACACAGTTATTATTGTTAAAGGCAAGGTTAATCGCGATATGCGTACCGAAGAATTTAATGTGGTGGCTGAATCGATTGACCAAATGGAAGTGCTAGAAAAAATCCGTTCTTTGCATATAGAGTTAGTAAATGTGCAGGATCAGCAAATATTAGCCCGGATGAAAGAAATGTTATTATTCTTTACGGGACAAGATCCAGTGTATATAATGATGGATGGAAAAAGAATTGCGCTCGGAAAAGGCTTTCAAGTCGATATTAATCCCGAATTGGTCAGTCAGTTAGAAGAATTATTAGGATCAGGGGCTGTAAATGTTGAATTTAGATCGGTGAAAAAGGAGGTCTCAAATGGAGATGGATAAAATCAAGTTTGATGATAAAGGTTTGGTGGCGGTAATTGCGCAGGATTATAAGGACGGGACGGTGCTTATGCTGGCTTATATGAATAAAGAATCTTTGCAAATGACACTTGAGACCAAAGAGATGGTTTACTGGAGTCGTTCGCGTAAGGTTTTATGGCACAAAGGGGATACCTCGGGGCATATCCAGAAAGTAAAAGAATTATATTATGATTGCGATGCCGATGCGCTGCTCGCCAAAATTGAACAAGTAGGGGATATTGCCTGCCATACCGGCAACCGGAGTTGCTTTTTTAATAAGATGATATGAAGATTATTTTAGCTTCTCAGTCTCCCCGCCGCAAAGAGTTGCTGTGCAAAATTGTGCGCCGATTTTCGGTTGTTCCAAGCACGGTTAATGAATCTTTGATTAAAGCCAAAACCCCGGAAGCTTTTGCTGTCAAAGCCGCGCTAGCGAAAGCCTTAGATGTTGCCAAAAAGCATAAAAATAGCTTGGTAATTGGGGCAGATACGATTGTGGTGTTGGGTAAAAAGATATTAGGGAAACCAAAAGATAAAAAACATGCTATTGCCATGTTGCAAAGCCTTTCGGGTCGGGTTCATAAAGTTATTACGGGGATCGCTGTGGTGGACGGATTGAACGGACGGGTACGAACGGATTTAACGGAAACTAGAGTTAAAATGAAACGGATTTCTACTACAGCTATTTTAGCTTATGTTGAATCGGGTCGTCCGCTGGATAAGGCGGGCAGTTATGGAATCCAGGAAATTGAAGAGCAATTTGTCGCTTCCATTGATGGTGACTATGATAATGTGGTGGGGTTACCAGTGAAAGACTTAAAACGCTTACTTTCCTGCTTCTTGTAGAAGCTTTGATATCCATGCTAAAATTATAGATTCAATGACCGCCGATAAAATCATCATCAAAGGTGCTCGGGAGCATAATCTCAAAGACATCAATCTTGAGCTACCGCGCAATAAATTTATCGTTTTTACTGGTCTGTCTGGTTCGGGGAAATCCTCTTTAGCGTTTGATACTATCTATGCCGAAGGACAACGGCGTTACGTTGAATCCCTTTCTGCATATGCCCGGCAATTCCTCGAGCAAATGCAAAAACCGGATGTGGATTCAATTGATGGCTTATCCCCGGCGATTTCGATTGACCAAAAGTCTCCGCCGCGTAATCCGCGTTCAACTGTTGGGACCGTCACCGAAATTTATGACTATATGCGTTTGCTTTTTGCTAATATTGGCATCCCCCATTGTCCTAAGTGTGGTCGCAAAATAGAGAAACAAACCGTCCAGCAAATTGTGGACCAGGTTTTAAAGATACCTGAAAATTCAAAAATTATTCTCCTTGCTCCCGTTATTAGTGGTCGCAAAGGTGAATATAAATCACTTTTCCAGGATATTCAAAAAGATGGATTTTTACGGGTCCGCATAAATGGCAAGATTTATGAAATTAGTGAGGTGCCAACTTTAAATAAGCAGCAAAAACAGAACATCGAAATTGTGGTGGATCGCTTGGTGGTAAAAGAAGGCAGCCATAAACGCTTGGCGGAGTCAGTGGAAGTTGCTTTGCGCTTTGGCAATGGAATTGTTGAAGTTCTGCTAGAGAAAGCTGGCAGCAAGCCCAAAGTTTTTAGTGAAAAGTTTGCCTGTCCGCATTGCAACATATCGCTGGATGAAATTACCCCAAGAATCTTTTCTTTTAACGGGCCTTATGGAGCCTGTCCCAAATGCAGCGGGCTAGGGGACAAGTTAGAATTTGATCCTGATCTAATTATTCCGGATAAAAGCTTGTCCATTGCCGAAGGGGCAATCGCTCCCTGGGGGGAGGCCGCTTCTTTTTATCAACAAAAGCTAGAAGCCGTTGGTAATCATTATGGCTTTACGCTCGACGTTCCTTTTGAAAAATTAACCAAAGAACAACAAAATGTGGTCTTGTATGGGGCCAAAGATCCGATCAAATTTGCTTATCGCATGGAACGCAGTTATTGGGAACATGAAGGAAAATTTGAAGGGGTTATCACCAACCTGCGTCGCCGTTATTTAGAGACCAAGTCCGAGAATGTGCGTTATCATTTGTATCGCTATATGAGTTCTATTCCCTGTGAGGATTGTGGTGGCCAAAGATTGCGCCCCGAAAGTTTGGCGGTAAAAATTAATGGCCAATCAATTGCCGATGTTTGTGAATTGCCCATTAAAAAGATTGCGGCTTTTGTAGAAAATTTGGTTTTAACTGATCGTGAAAAGTTGATTGCCAAGCAAATAACCAAGGAAATCAAAGCTCGCTTACAATTCTTAAGCGATGTAGGTCTGGATTACATAACTCTTAGTCGTCAATCGGCGACTCTGTCCGGGGGTGAGGCACAGCGCACGCGTCTTGCCACCCAGGTTGGTTCGGGTTTAGTTGGGGTCTTATATATTCTAGATGAGCCGTCGATTGGTTTGCATCAGCGGGATAATCAACGCTTAATTACTACTTTAATGCGTTTAAGAGATCTGGGAAACACGATTATTGTGGTGGAACACGATGAAGAAACGATGCGAGCGGCCGATCATTTGGTGGATATTGGTCCAGGGGCAGGCACCCATGGAGGCAAAATTATTGCTAGTGGGAGTGTTGCAACTATCTGTAAAAATGAAGATTCAATCACGGGAAAATATCTCTCCGGTAAGAGTCAAATTGATATCCCAAAAGAAAGACGCCCAGGCAATGGCAAATTTATAACCGTTAAGGGAGCAACACACCACAATTTAAAAAATATCGATGTGGCTTTCCCGCTGGGAGTGTTTACGGCGGTTACCGGAGTGTCAGGTTCGGGTAAAAGTTCGCTAATCAATGATATTTTGTATAGTGCTTTGGCCAAAAAGTTTTATCGGGCGCTCGAAAAAGCTGGTTCCCATAAAAAAATTGAGGGGTTAGAGAATATCGATAAAGTTATTATTATTGATCAGACGCCCATTGGCCGTACTCCCCGATCTAATCCGGCAACTTACACTGGTGTTTTTGACCATATCCGCAATCTTTTTACCATGACCCAGGAATCCCGCATGCGCGGCTATCAAGCCGGTCGTTTTTCTTTCAATGTTAAAGGTGGAAGATGTGAGGCCTGTAAGGGTGATGGGTTAGTGAAAATTGAAATGCACTTTCTGCCCGATGTGTATGTCCCCTGCGATGTGTGTAAAGGGAAACGCTACAATCGTGAAACACTAGAAGTGCATTATCGGGGTAAAAATATCTTTGATATCCTTGATATGACAGTCGAAGAAGCGGCCCAGTTATTTGAAAACATCCCGCAAATCAAAAGAAAATTAGATACTTTGGTGGATGTGGGATTGTCATATATAAAATTGGGTCAAGCGGCCACAACTTTGTCAGGTGGTGAAGCGCAAAGGGTTAAATTGGCCACTGAACTTGCTACTCGTTCTACAGGTAGGACACTTTATTTATTAGACGAACCAACCACTGGTCTGCATTTTGAAGATATTAAAAAGTTATTACATGTTTTGCAGCGACTAGTGGAAACGGGCAATTCATTAATTGTAATTGAGCATAATTTGGACGTGATCAAAACGGCTGATCATATAATTGATCTAGGGCCGGAGGGTGGGGATGAGGGTGGTTATATTGTGGCCCAAGGAACGCCAGAAGATGTAGCTAAAAATGCTAAGAGTTATACGGGGAAATATTTGAAGAACATTCTCACTTAGGAGCGAGTATATAATAGTGCCCCGCGATGATTATATTTAAACTCAAAGCCGGCGTTTTGTGGAATATTTACGTTGCTTTCCTTCCAAGTGTTATTAAATCCCTCAAGTCTAATGGGTTTGTCTGTTAAAACGCCTGTTCCCGGCTTCATCTTTCTCATGGCCCTTTGAATTATTATGTCGCATTTTTGCAGTCTCTCTCCATCAGCATCACCACAGCCGGTAACCATCAAGACTCTCAATTGTTGGTGGGAAAGCCACTTTGGTAAATCTTCAGCAAATAGGATTTTGTTAATTAATAAAAAATGGAAAGTCCTAGATTGCAAAGTAAGGGCAACAAGGTATAAAGGGGTAGTGGATATTTTAGGGTTGTTCCCACTAAACACACGAATGTCGTTGGCATCAAGCAACTTGGCTTGTAGAAATAAATAGGTTCCGGTTTCCCCCCATTCATCCAAGCAAGAAGCATCAATATAAGAGCACGGTGGTCGCGATTGTAAATGGTGCAAAGTTTTTGGTGAAATGTACCTATGCTGTACTGGTGATTTTGTTTTTCGCGGGTTATCTTCTCTTAGAAATAGATGATTATCATAAAATACACCGTCTAATCCCGTTGCTAAAGTGTAATCAAGGACATTCCCGCCAGCACCAAAATAGATTCCAAAAGCATCTTCCCTTTGGATATTTATTTCTTTTCGAGTGCTTTCTAAGAAAGCTAATCTTGGAGCAATATCTCTCCAAGCGGATTTTATGGTGGGCGCGACTTCGCTGGCAACTCGCAAACGGGCTTGAATTAATGGGCTATGAGTAACTTCGGTCCAGGTAACTCTGGCTAGTCTGTGCAAGCTTGTCATGTAGATATATCGGTAATACTAGCTGGAGATTTCAGAAAAATAGTGATTTCGAAAGGGAATCAACACGAAGGCCTGCCTGCCGGCAGGCACTAAGACGCAAAGGAAACAGCTAAGGATTAAGCCGATATATGCTAAAGTTTAACAACATCGCAAAACTTACCCAGCAAATATAGGGAATAAGCAGCCAGGCTGCTGTTTTAGAAATTTTCCAAAAATATAGAATAGTTGCCAAAATTGCTAACCACAAGAAAACTATTTCAATAAAGGCATAAAAGGGTGAATGATAGCCAAAGAAGATAATTGACCACAAGCAGTTTAGGAGCAATTGTACCCCAAAAATCAAAAGCCCCAGGGGAAACTCTTTCTTTTCGCCGATTTTATCCCAAACCAGGGCAACCGCTATTCCCATCAATATATATAGAAGTGTCCAAGCGGGCCCAAAAAGCCAATTGGGTGGGTTAAAAGAAGGTTTGATTAAATTTGCATACCAGGTAGGAATAGCTGGGGTGGTGGAAAGCGAACCGAGTAAGCCAACTAACAGACAAACGAAAACACAAAGGACGATTTTACCGATTTTACCCATAACGAATTCCTCCTCTTGGGTGGTTTTGCGTATTATATAACGTTATGCTAGGATTTGGAAGTTATAGGTTGCGTTATGGGTTGTTCGGGAGCGTCTTGAGAATCGTTAGGCGTCTTGCGGCAGCGTTTCTTCCGTATTACGCATTACGTATTACGCTCTACGATTCCCCCGACGCCACCTCTACCGCAATACGCAAGACAAGGAGAAGTAAATGTTTAAATACCTTGCTGATCTAATTACCTATCAATTGCTAAACTTACCTAAAGAATCTCATCTGGCCGAGAGTCTTAATTTCTTCCTTTACGATGTTCCCAAGATTTACGTTTTGCTGGTCAGTGTGGTTTTTGTTGTATCAGTCTTGCGAACTTTTCTGCCGCCCGAAAAGATCCGCCAAATCTTAAGCCATAAGATGGAATTTGTAGGGAATATATTGGCTTCTTGTTTTGGGATTTTTATTCCCTTTTGCACGTGTTCAGCCATTCCTCTTTTTATCGGCATGCTTGAGTCGGGGGTCCCCCTCGGCGTAACGATGTCTTTTCTCGTAGCTTCTCCTATGATTAACGAAATTGCCCTAGTTCTGCTGTGGGGTTTATTTGGTTGGAAAGTGGCCGTAACTTACATTGTTAGTGGACTCGTAATTGCCACGTTAAGCGGTTTTATTATTGGCCGTTTAAAAATGGAAAAATATTTGGAAACACTAGTGGCAAAACCAAAAACTTGTGGCTGTGGCTGTAAAGATGAATACGGTGATCAGCAAAGCTCCTGCGGTCCGAAACCTGCCGTAAGTAGTCTGCCGTTAGCTGGTGGTGCTAGATTTCAATATGCCTACGAATATACCCTGGAAGTTTTTAAATCAATTTGGCTATATATCATTTTGGGAGTAGGGGTTGGAGCCTTAATCCACGGTTATGTTCCGGTTGAATTGGTGACCAAATATGCCGGGCCGGGAAATCCATTTGCAGTAATCATTGCAGTATTACTTGGGATTCCGATTTATGCTAATTGTGCGGGAGCAATTCCCGTTGTCCAAGCTATTCTGGAAAAAGGATTACCTTTGGGAACCAGTTTAGCGTTTATGATGGCGGTAACTGGTTTATCTTTACCTGAGTTTTTGATATTGCGTAAAGTAATGAAACTACGCCTACTTCTTACTTTCTTCGGAATAGTGGGATTAGGTATAATTATTACTGGTTATTTGTTTAATGTTCTTTTTTAATCTTTGAGTCTTAGAGCCTTTGAGGCAAAAAAATATAGCCTCTAAGGCTCGAAGTCTCTAAGGGGAGAAAAATGGAGGTTGAAGATGGACAACATAACTTTTGCTGACTTTCAAAAAATGGATATCCGGGTGGCGGAGATCAAATCGGCTGAGGAGATCGAAGGGGCGGACAAACTTTACAAACTCATTGTGGATGTGGCTGGAGTGGAAAGAATTTTGGTCGCCGGCATTAAGCCATATTATCCCAAAGAAGACTTACTGGGGAAAAAAGTCCTCATTTTAGCCAACCTAGAACCACGGGTGATACGTGGGGTCGAGAGTCATGGGATGATTCTATGTGCCCATAGCGAAGACCGCTCACAGCTGGTTTATACGACGGTAGAAAAAGATATCCCTTCTGGCGCTGGCGTATCTTGAAATCCACCCTTAAAATAGGGTAGAATTACACTCCAATGGCTGAAGAACGTATTCCCCCCCAAGATCTAGTGGCCGAACAATCTGTGCTGGGATCCATGTTGATGGATAAAAGCGCGATTTCAAAGGTTGTCGACCACCTTGATCCCGAAAGTTTTTATCGAGATGCCCACCGTCATATTTACGAAACCATCCTAGACCTATTTGATCGAGGGGAACCGGTTGATTTGGTTACGGTTACAGATTCTTTACGTAAATCTTCTAAATTAGATTCGGCGGGTGGAGCGGTTTACATTGCTGATCTGCTTAATTCAGTAGCTACGGCTGCCAATGTTGAATACCACGCTAAAATTGTGGCCGAAAAAAGTATGCTGCGCCGCATGATCGATGCTGGGACACGCATGGTACATGAGTCTTTTGATGAGAGCCAGCGCGTAGACGACATTTTAGAAGCGGCTGAGAAAACCATTTTCAACTTGGCTCTTAAAAGAGTTCGAGAGGGCTTTTTTCGCATTGACTCAGTTATCAAAGGGGTTTTGGATAAAATTGACAGCTTGTATGGCAAAAAAGATGCCATTACTGGCACGCCAACCGGTTTTGCCGATTTAGACCAAATGACGGCCGGCTTTCAAAATTCCGAGTTGATCATTATTGCGGCTCGTCCTTCGGTGGGTAAAACGGCTTTAGCGCTTAATATCGCTACAAACGCTGCTATTAAATATAAAATTCCGGTAGCGATCTTTTCGCTCGAAATGAGCAAAGAACAATTGGCCCAAAGAATGCTGTGTGGCGAAGCTGAGGTCAATGCCCAACAACTCAAAACGGCTAGCTTGTCAGATACCGGTTGGAAAAAATTAACCCGTGCCTTAGGCCGGCTTTCCGAAGCCCCTATTTATATTGATGATACAGCTTCCATGTCTTCTATCGAAATCCGGGCAAAAGCGCGCCGACTTAAAATTGAAAAAGGGCTGGGGATGATTATTATTGATTACATGCAATTAATGCGCGGAAGAGCTAGAGTTGAAAACCGTGTCCAAGAAATCTCCGAAATTGCTCGATCGCTAAAAACCCTGGCGCGTGAGTTAGATGTTCCTGTCGTCGTCTTATCCCAGCTTTCGCGGGCGATTGAACAACGCACTGATCGCATGCCGCGCCTGTCCGACCTAAGAGACTCTGGTGAAATTGAGCAAACTGCCGATGTGGTAATGTTCATCCATCGTGATGATTATTATAATCCTGGATCAGAACGCGGCAATGTTGCAGATATTATTATTGCCAAACAGCGGAATGGTCCAGTCGGAACGGTTGAATTGGTTTTCCGCAAAGATATTACCCGCTTCCACAGCAAAGAAGCCCGCTATGAAGAAGTGGCTTAGCTTTCTCCCCTTTTTTGTTTTGTTTTTATCCGTTAACTTTTCACCATGTTTTGCTCAAGTTAAAGGTTTGATTATCAATGGCAATAATGTTTCTTATGACAAAGCCAATAATTTAATTGAGGCAACTGGATCGGTAGAAGTTTTATATAAAGACGTTTTAATTTATGGAGAAAACATTGTATATAACACCCTGAAGGACACTGTGTATGCCAGGCAGGGATTTAGCATGTTGTATCAGGGGGTTACGGTTGAAGGTGACAGCTTAGATTATGATATCAAAAAATTTAGCGGCAATGCTACCAATGTAATCTTTACTTATCGTAAGATTTATTTAAAAGGAGAAGAGTTTCAATTTGACCGCGAAAAATTTGCTTTAAAAAATTCTTCTTTTTCTACTTGTGATTTGTCAGATCCGCATTATCATGTTACAGCTAGTGATATTAACGTTTATCCAGACGTGGGTTGGTTGGTGGCCTACTGGGGATTTTTTTGGATCAATCGTGTTCCGGTTGTGCCAGTGCCGACCTATATTTATGATTTTTCAGACGAATCTGCGCGGAACCTTCCTCCTTTTCCGGAAATAAGTGCGGATAATGATTATGGCTGGTATATTACCGAAAGATTGGCTTGGTATATGCGCCGTGAACTGTCTGGAACCTACAGTTTAAGCTATTACACTAAAAAGGGCTTGGGAATCGGAGGAGAAGCCTCTTATTTGTTAACCCCCCAAAGTCGTGGCAATGCCCGGCTTTATTGGAATATGACCGATGGACCATATGGAGGAATTACCCATCGCTTATTCTTTGGCGATGAGGTAAGGGACAATGATTTAAATGACGCCGAAAAAGAGGCTCCTCTTTCTTTTTTCTCGTTACCCAAATATAAACGTTATGAAATAGATGCTTCTCTTTCTTCTCGCGAGCGAATCAATTATCAAAAGGTCAGTTATTTGCCAAAATTAGAGATAAAAGTGCGTAAAAGCCCGGGTTTGGTAAAAGGAATTAAGCATGATGCCGATATTTATGCTGGAATGGTGGGAGAAGAAGGGACTGGTTATTATGGTGAGGGTGGAGCAAAAATCAATTTTTATGGCGATTTACCCGAAAGCAGTTATGGTTTAATTGTCCCATCCATTGGGATTGATGCTAGTGCCTATTCAAATGGCACCAATTGGGATAAATTTACAGGAAGGATTGATTTATCCAAGAAAGTAAATGATACATTTTCTTTTGGTTTAGGCTATATTCATTATTTTTCTGTGGCGGGGCAGAGTCCTTTTCTGTTTGAAATGTACCGTTTTAGTCCCCTTGACCGTTTAACTTCACAATGGCTATTTTATATCGGGGAAACCAAAACGGAGATCGCCACTTCCTATTTTGCCAACAATTGGTCGCCTGAAGATCTCGACTATGCTTTTTATTTTAGGTTACACTGCTATGATTTAATGCTAAAATATCGTTCATTGCGTAATGAATTTTCGATGGGATTTGCGCTAGCAGGTGAAAAATAATGTTTATAACTTTTGAAGGGCCCGAAGGATGTGGAAAATCAACTCAATCCAAGTTGCTAAAAGCCTATTTAGAAAGCTTGGGGAAGCAGGTAATTTTAACCTGTGAACCGGGTGGGACAAAATTAGGGGAAGAATTGCGCAATATTTTGTTGCACACCCCGGAAAAATTAGATCAATTGGCAGAACTAGCTTTATTTGCTGCAGACCGAGCCGAACATGTTGCCAAAATTATTCAACCGGCTTTGTCGGCCGGTAAAATTGTTATTTGTGATCGCTATGTCGATTCTACGGTTGCTTATCAGATCGGTGGACGGGGATTGCCTGAAGATTTGGTGCGCTATTTTAATATGGTTTCTAGCCGAGGACTTTTGCCGCAAGTTACTTTTTTATTGAAAGTTGATCCGCAAATCGGCTTGCAAAGAGCCGGCCAAGAGAAAGTCGCTGATCGCTTCGAAAATGAAAAAATCAGCTTTCATAAGGCGGTATTAAATAAATATCTGGAGATTGCTAAAAACGACGCAAAAAGAGTTAAAATTATTGAAAGTAATGCTCGATCGATTGAAGCTGTGCAAGAAAATATCCAAAAGGAGCTAAAAGTACTTTTATTATGAAAAGCGCAGAAATTAGAAAGTTGTTTCTAAAATATTTTGAGGCCAATGGCCACAAAATCCTACCCGGTTCATCGCTTGTCCCATCTGACCCCACCGTTTTGCTAACTTTAGCCGGGATGTTGCAGTTTAAGCCCATCTTCTTGGGGAAAGAAAAAGCTCAATATAAAAGGGCAACCACTATTCAACGCTGTATGCGGATGAATGATGTTGATTTGGTTGGAAAAACAGCTCGGCATCATACGTTTTTTGAAATGTTAGGCAATTTTTCATTTGGCGATTACTTTAAAAAAGAAGTGATCCGTTTTGCCTGGGATTTGCTGGTTAAAGAATTTAAAATTCCTACCGAAAAATTAGTTATTGCCGTTTTTGATAAAGATGATGAGGCCTATGCTATTTGGGAAAACGAAATTGGTTTGCCCAAAAATCAGATCGTTCGCTTGGGAGAGGACAATAACTTTTGGGCAGCCGGACCTACTGGTCCGTGTGGTCCGTGTTCCGAAATATACTATGATTTTGGTTCAAAGAGGGGTTGCGGAAAGCCCGATTGTGCCCCGGGTTGTGACTGCGATCGTTTTCTAGAAATCTGGAATTTGGTTTTTATTCAATACGATCGCAACGATAAAGGTGAACTTATCCCCTTAAAGCAAAAAGGGATTGATACTGGGATGGGGCTAGAAAGAATTGCTTCAGTTTTGCAAGAAGTGGATTCCAACTTTGAGACCGATCTGTTTATGCCCTTGATCCAAAAAGTTGCCTCACTTGTAAAGGGCGTTTCTCCTTCGCCACTGGCTATGCGCATTATTGCCGATCACATCCGTGCGATTACTTTTTTGATCTGCGATGGAGTTTTTCCCGAAAATAGCGGTCGGGGATATGTTTTGCGCCGTTTAATCCGTCGTGCTGTGCGGAATGGCTTACTTTTAGGAATCAAAGAACCTTTCCTATGTAATTTATCAACCGATGTAATTGCTGAAATGGAAGAGGCTTATCCCGAACTGTGCCAAAAAGAAAAGAGCATTTACGCTATTATCTTGTCTGAAGAGGAAGCTTTTATGGCAACTCTTGATCAAGGGATACAGCTATTTAAAGAAGTAATTGAAAAGCACAAATCCGACAAGGTTATCCCAGGTGATGTTATTTTTAAATTACATGATACTTATGGTTTTCCTCTTGAGCTGACCCTTGAGATGGCCAAAGAACACGGCTATGCGGTTGATGAAAAGGGTTTTAATCAAAAAATGGATGAGCAGAAAGGGAGAGCCCGCAGAGCTGGTATTTCAAATGAAAAAAAGGAAATTGAGCAATTAGACTTGGGTGATCTACCTCCAACCGAATTTTTAGGTTACGATAAAACCACTTCTGATGCGAAAGTGCTAGGAATTTTCCTCAACGAAAAATGTATTGTTCTTGATAAGACCCCTTTTTATGCAGAAAGTGGGGGACAAGTTGGAGATACGGGAATAATTACTGCTGAAAATCAGCAGTTTAGAGTTATAGATACCATCCCAAGTGGAAAAGGGGTCTTTGTCCATAAGTTAGAAAAGGTTGATGGATTAAAAGAAAGGATGAAAGTAAATTGTACGATTGATGTCTCGAAAAGGCTGGCGACCGAAGCTCATCATACGGTAACCCATTTATTACACAAAGTTTTGCGTGAGGTGCTGGGAGAGCATGTGCGCCAAGCTGGTTCAAGCGTCGGGCCAGAAAAGTTGCGTTTTGATTTTACGCATTATGCAGCTATGAAGCCCGAGCAAATTGACCGGGTTGAGATGCTAGTCAACGCTAAGATTCATGAAAAGATAAAAGTAGAGGTGTTAAAGAAAACACTCAAAGAAGCTACTGCCATGGGAGCCACCGCTCTTTTTGGTGAAAAATATGGTGACAATGTAAGGATCATTAAAATAAACGATTATAGTATGGAATTGTGTGGAGGAACCCACGCCAAATCTACTGGAGATATCCATTACTTTAGAATTTTATCGGAAAGTGCGCTGGGAGCGGGGATTCGAAGGATTGAGGCTGTGGCGGGACAAGCCGCCAAAGTAAATATCATGTATCAGGCAAAGGCGCTATGCGATAAAGTTGGCCAATTAATCAAAACCTATCAAACCTTGCAATTTCAAAAAGAACTACTGGGGGGCAGTAAAATGCTAGAGACCGGAATCTTTGAAATTGACCTGACTGAAATTGAAAGATTGGGAAAAGCGGTGGACAATCAAGATTTGGTGAGTGTGGACAAATTCCTAGAACATTTGAGTGGACGGGTAGAGTGGCTAGAGGAGCGAATTAGTAAGACACAGAAGGAAATAACGGACTTAAAGGCTAGTCAGCTTTCTAGTGATGCGGGGAATTATGTCTCGGAGGTAACGGAAATAAACGGAATAAAGACACTGATAAAAAAGGTTGACGGGATGGATATTAACAGTTTACGTGTTGTCTCTGATACCCTTCAGCGACAGCTAAAATCTTGTATTTTGGTTTTATTCTCAACCTTTTCTGAGAAAATCATGTTTTTAGTAGCGGTTACTCCCGATTTAACGGCTATGGGCTTTTCTGCCAAAGCTATTACTGATTCTTTTGCTCCCATTCTTGGTGGTAAGGGAGGGGGTAAAGATATTAAGGTTGAGGGTGGTGGAAAAGAGGTTGGAAGGGTAGAAGAAGCAATGGCTAAAGCGCGGGAATCCATTGGGCATGTAAAGTGAGAATTGTAGCTTTAGATTTTGGCGAAAAAAGAATTGGAGTGGCTATTTCTGATCCCCTAAAAATTATTGCTCAAGGAATTGGATTTATTGCTAAAGCAGATACTTATGAAAAAGATGCTGCTACACTCAAAGAACTACTGAAAGACTACTCCTGCATTGAAGAAATTGTGGTTGGTTTGCCGAAAACATTAAAAGGTGAAATTGGTTTTTCGGCGCAAAAGGTTTTAGACTTTGTGGAAGTTTTAAAAAAAAGCTTCGAAGTTAAAATTTCCACCTGGGATGAACGTTTTACAACTGCTTCTGCCACCAAATCATTAATTGAAATGGGTTTATCGCGCGAAAAAAGAAAAAAGGTAATTGATCGCACCGCCGCTACTATAATTCTGCAGGAATATTTGGGTAGAATCACCAAATGACAAATCCCAATTTACCAAACAATCCCAAAATTTTAAATTTTAATATTAAATATTTGGTATTGTTTGTGATTTGTATTTTGGTGCTTGGTGCTTTATTCCTCACAGCCATTCTCTCTCAATCTTCTAATCCATTGAATTTAACGAAATATCGGGTCATTATTCCAGAGGGAGCGTCAAGTCATACGGTAGCGCGATCTCTGGAAGAAGCCCAAATATTAAAACCAAATAGCAGCTTTATTTTTATGGCTAAGGTTTTGGGTATTTCAAAGCATATCCAGGCCGGGACATATGAATTGTCTCCTTCTGATCCTCTCTGGCAAATATTATATAAACTAAGACGTGGAGCTACTTTGCCTTCTAGCCAATTTAAAGCTACATTTCCCGAAGGCTCTTCTATTTATAAAATGGGGGAGATTTTAAAGAAAGCCGGGTATAGTGAAGCCGATAAATTTCAGGATTTAGTCAAAGAAGGGGTAACGGCGGATTTGCGTCAAAAGTATTGGCATATTTTTAAATATATTCCTTCTGAATCGCTAGAAGGGTATCTTTATCCCGATACTTACTTCTTTTTATTAACTGCTTCCCCATCAGCTATGGCGGAAACCATGGTTAAACGCTTTGATGTAGTGGTTACTCCTTTCTGGAATGAAGCTAAAAATATCACCAAATTATCTTTGCACGAAATTTTAACCTTGGCCTCGATTATCGAAAAAGAAGCCAAACGACCAGAGGAGCGGGCGATTATTGCTTCGGTTTTTTACAATCGGATGCGAATCGGGATGCCACTGGCGGCTGATCCCACCATTAAATATGCGCTTGAGTCTCCAACCAAACGGGTGCTTTTTAAACAGTTAAATGTTGATTCACTCTACAATACTTATAAACGGAGAGGGTTACCTCCGGGACCAATTTGTAACCCTGGGATTGAATCGATTAAAGCGGCGGTTCATCCGGCTAAAACTAATTATTTTTACTTTGTAGCCAAAAAAGACGGCTCCCATATTTTTTCTGCTTCTTGGGATGCCCACCAAAGAGCGCGCAGAGGTCTTAGTCGTTAGTTTTTTAGAAAGCGTGTAAAGTAAAATTTTATCTCTGCGCAAAATATGGTGAAATTTATCTTTTGCTGTGCTGATAATTAATTGATAGCAAACAAAGGATAACATTATGCGTTTCGATATAACAAAGTTTAATCCATTTATAGTTTCTTCAATAGGTGGTGCAGCTATGAGTAAAAGGGCAGCCCAGCAAATTCGAAGACAAATCGGATTAGATAGAAGTTTAGCCGAGATTACGGAATGGCATCGCAATTGTAATTTAAAGCCTGGGGTGCTAGAAGCTGCTAGACAAATAATGAGAGGGAGGATGCCTAGAGAAGCATGTGTGGAATGCGAAGATGGCTATCGCATAACACATCCGCAACTAATTGAAATGGTAAGGCAGGATTTAGTCAGTGATGCGGAGAGGATAACTGCCAAACAAGCAATGGCTACCGATCTTGTTCTCTTAGGTTTTCGCGTGATGCTAATAATGTATGATCCAAAACGATACGAGCATCTTGATCCTCATTTATTAGAAAAAGCAAAAGCTACTGGGATAAAAGATGAGGATCTTGTTTTATTAGAGGCCGAAAAAGATGATGAAATGCCTTGTTCCTTAGCTTTTCCAAGAGACCTATTTGTTCAATTGGACGATAGGATTTATATCAATCCGGAATGTGGTGGGCCAATTAATTGGAAAAACTTATTCCAAAGAGCAAGTTGGCTGAAAAGAGATTATAGTCGCATTGGATTTGGTGGAGAAGTTATAATCGGCGATACTTTTGCTTTATTGGCAGAACAATATGTTCCAAGATTGACCGGAATGTCTTTTCGCGAAAGGGAACAGCTTAAGATGCAATTGGCCATGTTTCGCAGTGTAACTATTGGAGAGACAGAAGGCACTTTAAGCAGAAAAGGATATCAGGTTTATACTCTTCCTTGTGGTTGGATGGAGCTTTTCCCTCCATCGATCCTGGCAGAATTGAATACTGAAAAGAAATTTTATGTTCCCAGCGACCATGTTGATATGCAGGCCGCTTTTCTACCAGAGGAAAGAGCCATATTGTTGAATGAGCCTTATTACCGAGATAATAAACCTTTAATGGATCATATATTGGATGGCATAAAGCCAAGCTTATTTAAAACTTTACCGCCTGAAGAAGGATTGCCAATAAATTTGCTTCCTCTGCCGGGGGGAGGAGTATTCTTGGATAAGGCTTCAGTGCAATCTGCTGAAATATTAAGACAAGCGGGGATAAAGGTTGAAACAACAACACGCCCTTTTGGAACCTGGGCGTGGGGAACATGGGGCGGAATTCATTGTTCAACTAATATGCTTTGGTTGCCAAAGTAAATTATCTGGCTGAGAGCCTTCTTTTTCTACTCCCACTCAATAGTGGATGGCGGCTTCGAGGAAATATCGTAAACAACTCGGTTGATTTCGGGTGTTTCATTGATAATTCTACTGGAAATCTTCTCCAGCAAATCATAGGGCAAGCGAGCCCAATCGGCGGTCATAGCGTCAGTTGAAGTAACGGCTCTAATAGCAATTGTATTTAAATACGTTCTTTTATCTCCCATAACTCCAACCGTTCGAATCGGCAATAAAACAGCAAAAGATTGCCAAACTTTTTTATAATATCCAGCGGCTTTGATTTCGGCAACTACGATATCATCCACTTCCTGCAAGATTTTTACCCTTTCCGGGGTTACTTCACCAATAATTCTGATGGCTAAGCCAGGACCAGGGAAGGGTTGGCGGGAAACGATTTCTTCAGGAACGCCTAATTCGCGACCTAATGCTCTTACTTCATCTTTAAATAGTAAACGCAGTGGTTCAACCAGTTTAAAGCCCATCTTTTCGGGTAATCCACCAACGTTGTGGTGAGTTTTAATCTTTTTAGCGACTTTCCCAGTGGTTGTCCCCGGAACGGCACTCTCAATGACATCTGGATAAAGAGTTCCTTGTGCCAGAAAAGGCATATGTCCCAGTTTCTTGGCTTCTTCTTCAAAGGTGCGGATAAATTCGTTGCCAATGGCAATCCGTTTTTGCTCTGGATCCGAAACGCCTTTTAATTTAGCAGCAAAACGTTCAATGGCATCAATATGGATTAAGTTAATTTGAAAGCTTTTAGTAAAAAGTTCAACAATTTTCTTGGCTTCGTCTTTGCGCATAAAACCTTGGTCAATAAACATACAGGTTAACTGATTGCCAACTGCTTTATGCACTAAGGCAGCCACGACACTCGAATCAACCCCGCCCGATAGGGCGCATAAAATCTTTTCTTTGCCAATCTTGGCCTGTAAATCAGTTACTTGTTGCCCAATAAAGTTGGCAGTGGTCCAGGTCGGTTTGCAAGCGCAGACGATATATACAAAATTCTTTAAAATATCGATTCCTTGCGGAGTGTGGACGACTTCGGGATGAAATTGAACGCCAAATAAACCTTTGGAGGCATCCCCAATGGCAGCAAATTGGGTATTGTCGGTATGAGCGAGTTGTTTAAACCCGGGAGGGAGAGCCATGACGGTATCTCCGTGGCTCATCCAGCTCTGGATTTGTTTAGGAAGGCTAGCAAACAGGTTGGTTTCATCATCAATATAAAGTTCAGCTTTGCCATATTCTTTTTTGGAACCGGGTTTTACATTGCCGCCTAATTCTTTGGTCATTAATTGCAAACCATAACAAATCCCTAGGATCGGGATACCGCAAGACCACAGTTTGGAGTCGGCTTTAGGGGCGCCGTCTTCATAAACCGAAGCTGGTCCGCCGGAAATAATGATGCCTTTAACTTTTCTTTTGATTAATTCGTCGGTAGAAATATCGTGGGGAAGAACTTCGCAGTAAACATTGCATTCCCTAACCCGGCGGGCGATGAGCATTGAGTACTGCGCGCCAAAATCGAGGACTACAACCAAATCATGCTCTTTAACCATGTTAGATTATAACATATTGAATCAATTTGAATCAATTTTGCAAATAGAGTAGACTTTCTGTGGGGTAGAAAACTATGCACACTCGTTTAGTTAAAGTATTGGCATTAATTATTTTTGTAATATCGTTTTTGGCCTTGAGCTGTTCTGGTAGTGAACTGGCAAAGGTTGCATTCCAATCTACAAGTAAGTTGATCGCCCCTTTTGCCAAAACTGTTTGTGTTTATTATGAAACTGCCTTGTTTTTGCCGGATGGATCTATCATCAATTTAAACCACAGCCAAGCACAATTTTATTTTATAAAAGACAAGGAAAAAATAATGCTTCAGGTTCCACCTGCTCGCTTATCCCTAAAGCCTACATTTGAAAAAGCATATCGACGGGCACAATTACCAAAAGAAATTCAGAAATTAATTGTCCGAGAATCCGCAACCTGTAATGTGCCCAGCATATATACCATTAAAGAATGGTGTTTGTTACCTAAAAAGGGGTATTGGATAGGAGCAATCAAAGAAACCTTTCATTTGCCTGGGCCTAACGTTGATTATGAAGAAAAATCCTACAACGCTTTTCGCATAATGGATTATAAATATAATTCTAAAGAACGCGACAAATATCTAACCCCGCGTAGCAATTGGATTGGTGGCTAATTTACTTGTACATTCCCAGCTGCTGGGCCTTTTGATAAACCTTGCCTTCGGTTAAAAGCGAAGGAGCAATGATTACTTCTACATGCTGCATTTCTTTGAGGTTGGCTGCGCCTAGCGTTCCCATTGACGTGCGTAGTGCTCCGGCAAAATTCATTGATCCGTCATCATACTTGGCTGGACCGTGCAGAATTTCTTTCAAAGATCCAATGGTGCCAACTCTAATTCTTGATCCTCTAGGAAGAGTAGGGGAAGGAGTGGCCATTCCCCAGTGGAATCCGTGTCCAGGAGCTTCGGTGGCCTTTGCGATTGGCGAACCGATCATTACAGCATCGGCTCCGCAAGCAATGGCTTTGCAAATATCGCCACCCACTGCCATTCCGCCATCTGCAATAATTGGAACATAAATGTTATTCTCTTTAAAATAAGAGTCACGAGCTGCAACGCAATCCGAGATAGCGGTTGCCATTGGCACGCCTACTCCCAGGACTCCGCGAGAAGTGCAGGCGGCTCCCGGTCCGATGCCAACTAATACTCCGGCAACTCCTGTTCCCATCAGAGTTAAAGCCACTTCATATGTCACACAGTTTCCGACCAAAACCGGAATCTTCATGCTTTCACAGAACTTTTTGAGATCGAGCGGTTCTGACGAAGTTGATTTGTGTTTGGTAGAAATAACTGTAGATTGAATCACAAAGATATCGACCCCCGCATCTCTGGCAATTGGACCCAGCTCAATGGCATCTTGAGGAATGGATGAAACTGCTGCAATTGCTCCGGCAGCTTTTATCTCTTTAATCCGTTTAATGATTAATTCTTTTTTAATTGGTTCAAGGTACATCTTTTGCATCAGTGGGACATATTGGTCTTTATCAACCGAGGCAATTTGTTCGAGTTTTTTATCGGCATCTTCGTAACGTGACCAGACTCCCCCCAAATTGAGCACACCGATCCCGCCTAATTGGCTCATCAAAATTGCTGTTTTTGGGCTAATTACCCCGTCCATTGCTGCAGCGATAATTGGTATTTGCAACTTTTTACCTGCAATATCTACCGATATATCAGTATCCTCCGGATTAATGGTGATAATAGAAGGGCAGAGGGCAATTTCATCAAATCCAAAGGCACGACGGGTCTTTTTCGATTTACCGAGTTCAATATCCATTTGTTTCCTCCTGCTTTTTTATTTCTTTTTTGAATGATGCCTTAGTTTTTTGGCTGTGTCAATCATTTTAACAAATTCTTTCATGATAGGTTCTGGAACCCAAACCTCACCGCATTCTTGGCAGACAAAAGCGGGAATGCTCTCCATCATGTATAATTTGCCGCCCTGGTAGTCCTCGAGGTTTACCTTTTCAATTGCCAGCGCTCCGCCGCAATTTTGGCAGTCGCCAATTTCCACGTCTTTCAGTAGCTCTTTATATTGGTCGTTTTCGTCGTTATGCATGGGGAATTGAAATGTTATTATATCCAATAATTATTGATTTGACAATAGTGATGAAATTGTTATAATTAGCGAGGTTGATAAATGATTTTATTTGGTTTTTTATAGGAGGAACAAGAAGGTGAATTATTTAAAAAGAGGAATGGGATTAGCTGTTGGTCTAATCTTTTTTTGTGGTATTTTTTTGGGGAATGCAGTAGAGGCAAAAAATTATAATACACAAATTAAAAAAACCCAAAAATATATTAAAACCATTGATACAAAAATCAAAAAACTCAGCAAGAAACTAACGGCCAAGAACAAAAAATCAATTACTACGCTCAAAAAACAACGAAAAACGGCTGTTGCCCAACTAAGATCACTGCAAAAATTAGCAAAAGTTCCAGTTACTGTTGAAGAGCCTACTGGGGATGAAGAGCCTGTAACTACTGAGCCAGTTGAACCCGTTTCTGAGCAGCCAGTTCAGGTATCGCCTGCAGGCGGAACGACTAATTCATTGGCTGGTACAAGGATAATGGCAGGTTTTGGTGGAGGCGCTGGGATTGTTAATCTTGGTTACACTTTCCCGATTGGATCGCGAGCCGGGATTAGAGTTGAGGCCGGATACGGGATGGGAAATCAATACTCTTTGATGAATGCTGGAGTTTCGGCTATTATCCCGTTTGGGGCCGAATATGTTGGCGTGCGAGTTGGTGCAGCTAATTACTCGGAAGCGGTAACCGATGTCCCTGGAATTTCTGGGGTTTTGTCGCAAGGCGCCCATGTTGGCGCGGGTATTTTTGGCGGGTTAAATATATTGGGCCTAAATACCGAAATTGGTTATAACACCGATTTAGGGCTTACTGCCGGAGCAGTCTTTTTGTTTTAAGCCGCGTTTCAAATATGAATTGAGGGGAAATGCATTTCAATTTAGAAAATGTTCGCAAATATGATCCTGAGGTGGCATTGGCGTTAGATCAAGAACTAACTCGGCAGCAAAGCAAGCTTGAAATGATCGCCTCCGAAAATTTTACCTCTCGAGCCGTTATGGAAGCTTGTGGCTCAGTGATGACCAATAAGTATGCTGAAGGATATCCTGGAAAACGCTACTATGGAGGTTGTCATTTTGTTGATATTACCGAGTCATTAGCCATCGAGCGAGCTAAAAAGTTATTTGGTGCTGATCATGCTAACGTCCAACCGCATTCCGGTTCCCAAGCTAATTTTGCGGCCTATGTGGCCTTTATAAAACCGGGTGATACAGTAATGGGGCTCAATCTTTCCCATGGTGGACATTTAACTCATGGCAGCCCGGTGAATGTTTCTGGAATGTATTTTAATTTTGTTTCTTATGGTGTTCGGCAAGATACCGAAACAATTGATTATGATGCTCTAGCCGCTGCGGCAAAAGAGCATAAGCCCAAAATGATAGTTACGGGGGCGACCGCTTATCCGCGGATTATTGATTTTAACAAGTTTAGAGCTATCTGTGATGAGGTGGGAGCCATATTAATGGTAGATATTGCCCACATTGCCGGGTTAGTTGCTACTGGACTGCATCCTTCTCCGGTGCCAGTTGCAGAAGTTGTTACTTCTACTACTCACAAGACGCTACGTGGTCCTAGGGCAGGATTAATTTTATGTAAAGAAGCTTTTGCAAAACAAGTGGACAAAGCGGTTTTTCCTGGCATCCAAGGTGGTCCATTGGAGCATATTATTGCGGCCAAAGCGATTTGCTTCAAGGAAGCCATGTTGCCAGAATTTAGAAAATATCAGGAACAAGTTATAAAGAATGCTAAAACCCTGGCTGAAGGATTAGGCAGTAATGGTTTTAGGATTGTTTCTGGCGGAACCGACAATCATTTGTTGTTGGTTGATCTGCGTCCTAAGAAAATTACCGGCAAGGTGGCTGAAATTGCTTTAGATGAAGTGGGAATTACCGTTAACAAAAATACTATCCCCTTTGATCCCGAAAAACCATTTGTTACTTCAGGGATTCGCCTTGGTACCCCAGCTTTATCCACTCGCGGGATGAAAGAAAACGAAATGAAAATTATTGCCGATCTAATCGGAAAAGTTTTGAGTAATGTGGGGGATGAAAAGGTCAAATCAGAAGTTAAAAGTCAAATTTCTGAGCTTTGCAAAAACTTTCCGCTATACCAATGATTCAACTTATCAATGTTTCCAAAACCTATCCTAATGGGACGGATGTCCTATACAATATCAATTTAAATATTGGTAAAGAAGAATTTGTCTTCGTGGTAGGACCTTCTGGGGCGGGGAAGACCACCCTTATGAAACTGCTTTACCGCGACGAAAAAGCCAGTTCAGGCAAAGTAATTGTAGATAAAGTTGATGTCTCAGCTCTTACCCCAGATCAAGTGCCATATCTGCGACGAAATATCGGGATTGTCTTTCAAGATTACAAGTTGCTGCCAAAAAGAACCGTTTTTGAAAATGTAGCTTTTGCTTTAAGGGTTACTGGGGCTCCTCGATCGAGTATTCGCCGCAAAGTTATGCAAGCTCTAGAGCTAGTTGGGATGCTGCGGCGGGCCAATGCTTTTCCAGATGAGCTGTCGGGTGGGGAAAAACAACGGGCTTGTATTGCCCGTGCCATTGTTAATGCTCCTCCTATATTACTGGCCGATGAACCAACCGGAAATTTGGATCCCACAACTTCTTGGGATATTATTCAATTACTCGACAAGATTAACAAACGCAATACGACCGTCATCGTTTCCACCCATAATAAAAGTATTGTCGATGATATGAAAAGAAGGGTGGTTGCGATTGAAAATGGGCGAATAGTAAGGGATCAGATGCTGGGGGGGTATAATGTTTAATAATTTAGAGTTTTTTATTGTTGAAGCGCTCCGTTCATTTCGTCGCGGGGCTTTAATGACTGTTGTTGCCATTGGAACCATTACGGTTACCTTGGTGATATTTGGGGTCTTTCTGTTATTAGTGGTTAATTTGGGCAATATTGTTGGCAACGTTTCCTCAGGGCTTGATATTTCGGCTTATGTTGACCAACCCATTACTTTGGAGCAAGCCGGGGCAATGCAGCTAGAGCTTTCCAAGATTTCTGGGGTGCAAAAGGTGGATTTTATTTCCCGTGATGAAGCTTGGAAAAAATTTAAAGAAGATTTTTCTGATCAGCTCGAGATTGGTGAAATTGTGCAAGATAATCCTTTGCCGCATACTTTTATTGTCAAGGTCCGCACGCCTGATCTTATTGCCCCAGTAGCTAAAATTGTTTCACAAAAACCCGGGATTTCTAATGTGCGCTATAGTGGTAAATTGATTGAGCAGATGAAGGCTCTTGTGTCGGCGGTAAGGGTAGGTGGTTCGATTTTGGTGATTTTGGTTACAATTGCCACCTTGTTAATTGTGGTTAATACCATTCGTTTAACCGTACTGGCTAGGGAAACTGATATTTATATTATGAAATTGGTGGGAGCAACCAATACTTTTGTGAAATATCCTTTTATTATTGAAGGAGTGCTAATTGGAATTATCGGGGGGGTTCTCTCCTTTTTAGTTTTAAAAGTTTCTTATGACTCTCTGGCTTTTCAAGTTTCAACCACCCTACCATTTTTACCAATAGTTACAAATGGATTTGTTTTAGGGGTTATTTATATTATAATGGTGTTGCTAGGAAGTATCCTTGGGATGCTAGGTGCTTATATTTCTGTTTCCAGAGTTTTAAAGGCCGAATTTTAGAACAGGAGGAATACGATGTTGACTTTTTTGAGGAAAAAAACGAAGGTGATTATGATTACGGTGGTGGTGGTTTTTGTGGCGACCATGTTTTATGGACTTGGGATTTCCGGAAAGTGGCAGGGGTTTGGGGGTGGCACCTCTAAAGATGTTGTAAAAGTTAATGGGAATGCCGTTTCCCAAGAGCAATACCGCCAAATTTTAAATCGCATTGCTCAACAATTTGGTATGCAGGTTACTCCGCAAAATATGGCTTTTGTTGAAAACTTGGCACTGGGTCAGTCGATTGATTATGCCATTATTTTGGCTGAAGCCAAAAAAAATGTAAAGATTTCCGGAAAGGAAGTTGATATGGCTATAGATAGTATTATGAAGCAACAAAAAATTGAAAATAAGCAACAACTGGAAAAAGCTCTCACCCAAATGGGACTGACTTTTGCTAAGTTTAAAGATTTAATCCAGAATGAAATGCTAGTTCAAAAAATGGTGATGAAAATTAGAGAAGAAGCCAAGCTTACTCCCGATGATTTGCGTGAAGTTCGCGCTAGTCATATTTTAGTTTCCCTGGAGGCTTTGTCCAACGATTTACTAAAAAGAATAAAGGGTGGTGAAGATTTTTCCGCTTTGGCAAAAAAGTACTCAATTGATACCGCATCCGCCGCCAAAGGTGGTGATCTTGGTTTTTTTCAGACCGGGGCGATGGTTGAGCCGTTCGAAAAAGCGGCTTTTTCAATGAAGGTGGGAGAAGTCAGCCCAGTAATTAAGACTCAGTTCGGGTACCATATAATTAAAGTAACTGATTCGAAGCTAAGAATGGTGACAAAAGGACAGGATGTTGAGAAAGCAGCTGCGGCGGATAAGCAAAATAAGGCTTTTCAAAAGTGGTTTATGGAAAAGCGCAGCAAAGCTAAGGTCGAAATTATTAGCCCGAGGATGAAAGGGCATGATTTTAGGTTTAAAAACAAAGTTGCAGAAGCTGTCCTTGAATACCAAAAAGCCATTAAGGATACTCCTTCCAATCCCGTCCTGCACATTTTCTTGGGAGATACTTATGCTAGTACCGGGCAACTGGACCAAGCGGCAATTGAGTATGAAAATGCAATCAAAGTAGATCCCAATAATCTGGACTTTTATGCGGTTTTAGCTGGGTTATACGAAAAGACCAATAAAAAAGAACAAGCGCTCGAATTATACCGCAGGGCTTCAATCATTGCTGGTGATAACAAAATGGCCCATGAAGCCCTGATGAAAGTATTCCAAAGATTGGGCTCATCCAAAGACGTTGCCAAAGAACAAACTGAGCTTGCTCGCGTTGCTAAAAAAGAGGCTTTTCAAAAAGGGTTAAAATAACTAACTGAGATATTTCATAGATTAATAAAGGGTTAATAGAGAAATCTGTTGACCCTCTATTTTTTAGCTAGAGATTCACCGGTTCCTAAAATTATCACCACATCTTCTTTTGATTTGGCTTCAACATAAATTCTAAGTAAAGGTTCAGTTCCCGAAGCGCGGAATAAAATCCAGCTATCATCTTCGAAATAAAACTTTAGTCCATCCAATGTTTCAATCTTTGCAATCTTCTTACCGGCAAATTCTTGGGGAGGAGATTTTTTGAGATTTTTAACCGTTTCGATTCCCTTTGTCGTATGTAAATCAATCCGATCATAATAATAATGGCCATGCTCTTGCATGATTTCTTCTAATATCTGGGCGAGTGTCATCTTTTCGTAGGCCATCAGTTCGAGCAGCATTAGTCCAGCAAGCGTCCCGTCTCTTTCCGGAATAAATCCTTTAATCCCCATCCCGCCCGATTCTTCTCCACCCAATAATATATCTTCGCTTAGCATTTTTGCTGCGATATATTTGAAACCGATCGGAGTTACTTCGAGAGTGCGGTTATATTGCTGACATAACTTGTCAATCAAATTGCTCATGTTGAAAGTTTTGACCACATTGCCAGTCATTTTGCGGTGGAGTACCAAGTGCCGCAAAAGCAATTCAAAAATATTATGGGTATTAATAAATTTACCGGATCCGTCGATTGCGGCGATACGGTCGGCATCGCCGTCGAGGACAATACAGGCGCATAATTCGGATGAATATTTCAAGGAAAAATCTTTAATGAATGAAATCGATTCTTCCAGATTAACCGGCAGGGGTTCGGGATTAATTCCGCTAAAGAGGGGATCGCGGTTCCCGCGGATCTCAGTTACCGGTAAACCCATTTGTTTCATTAGGCCGGAACCACTGCCATGCATAGGATCAACTACGATTTTTATTTTTTCGCTTCTAATTAAGTCTAAATCAACTAGAGAACTGATCTTTTTTAGATAAGCCGGAATAGGGTTAATAACTTCTATGTTTTTTGAAGAAGGGTGGATTTCTAGTTTTTCAGCTAGCTTTTGCTCTACTGCTTTGGTGGTTTCAGGGGTTGATGACCCCCCAAAAGCTTCTTTAATTTTAAATCCATTCCAGTCGGGTGGGTTGTGAGAAGCGGTAATCATTATGCCGGCAGCTAAGTCTAGGTTTTTTACAGTATATGAGAGGGTGGGGGAAGGAATGGAAACGGAACTTAAAAAAGTTTTTATCCCGGCGCCAGAACAAATTTCAGCGGCAATTTGGGCAAAAGTTTCAGATTGAAATCGATTATCATATCCTACGGCTACGCCACGGTTGGCAATCCCGCTATCTTTTAAGTGGTCTACAAATGCTTGGGCAACAATTTGTACATTTTCAAAAGTAAAATCCTGAGCAATTTTTGCTCGCCAGCCGTCAGTGCCAAATTTTATAATATCAGATTTCATTGGTGTCTGATTTAGGGGCGCCCATAGGAGGTTCAGGAATAGGATCTGGAATAGGTTTTGCCTCTGAGCTCTCGATTATTTCTTCCACAGGTTTTTTAGGAGCTTGGTGGACATTACAGATTTGGTCCGGGGCACTATCTTCCCAAAAAGATTCGCTTCGGATAGATTTTGCCGGGCAGTAAGGGCTTGGCAGTTTGCCTGAAGCTGAGCAAAATTTAATAGAAATGTAACCAGTTGGCCGTGGGAAATCTAACACCGGCTCATTGGCTAAAGCCATTTTGTTATAATCTCTCCAGATTCTCGGACAAACTGCTACTTCGGCAATTCCCCGCATTGGAGAGTTGTTATCATTGCCCACCCAAACGCCGGTCACAAGTTGGGGAACGAAACCAATAAACCAAGCATCGCGGAAATTTTCGGTGGTTCCGGTTTTGGCTGCGGCTGGACGATTAATCTGGCCTTTAACCCCGGTACCGCGGGTTAAAACCCCTTTCATAAGATCAATAATGGCGGCAGCAATATTAGGGTCCAAAACTTCTTCCCCTTTGGTCTTATCTTCAAAAAGGGTGACTCCTTCGTGGTTTTCCACTTTTAAGATAGCAATCGGATGAATCCTAGTCCCTTTATTTGCAAAAACTCCATAAGCGGAGGTCATTTCAAGCACGGTTGTTTCTGAAGCCCCCAAGGTTAAAGATAATCCCGGTTCGAGACGACTGGTGATTCCCAGTCGGTGTGCCATATCGATTGCCGAAGTAACCCCAACCTCCTCTAATATTTTTATTGAAGGGATATTTAATGATCTTTCTAAGGCCGTGCGCATAGTTACCATTCCGTTAAACCTGCGATCAAAGTTCTTTGGCGCCCAAACCCCTCTGGGGTTCCAGCGATTGCGGGATACTTTAAACGATATAGGAGCGTCATCAAAGACGCTCCCCGGAGATATTCCTTGCTCTAGAGCGGTGGCATAAACAATCGGTTTAAACGATGATCCCGGTTGTCGTTTTGCCTGGGTGGCCCGGTTAAACTGGCTCTTGTAAAAATCTGCTCCTCCAACCATAGCTTTGATGTAACCTTTGCGCGGATCAATTGAAACCAGCGCCGCTTGTGAAAAATGGTATTTTGTTCCTTCATCTTTTATGACGCGTGAAATTACATCTTCGGCAGCAGTTTGTTTTTTAGTATCTAGAGTGGTATATACCCGAAGGCCACCACTATAAATTGCTTCTTCTCCAAATTTTTCAACCAATTGTTGCGTAACATAACTAACAAAATAGGGAGCCAATCCCCCAAACATTTTAAGGTTTTTTGGAGAAAAAGAAAGGCTTTCTGACGCTGCCTGCCGGGCAGCATCTACTGAAATAAGGCCAAATTCCATTGCCCGGTTAAGTACCGCAATTTGTCTTATTTTGGCGCCTTTAAAGTTTTTGTATGGAGAATAAAGTTCGGGCCCACGAATTAAACCGGCCAACATGGCAGATTCTGCCAAGTCTAGATCTTTAGCGGTTTTACCAAAATAGAGATTTGCGGCAGCTTCGACCCCATAAGCATTATGACCAAAATAAACCTGGTTTAAGTAGAGTCCCATAATTTCGTCTTTGGTATATCTTCTTTCCAGTTGCAAGGCCAAAATAATCTCAGCAAATTTACGGGAGAAGGTCTTACGGCGGTTTAGAAATATATTGCGGGCCAATTGCTGGGTAATGGTGCTGCCGCCCTCCACAATTCGGCCATAGATCAAATTCTTGATTGTGGCGCGAAAAATACCTTGATAATCAAAACCATGGTGCTGATAATATTTGGGGTCTTCAATTGCAACCACGCATTTTTGCAAATAGGGTGAAATACGCGATAATGGGACAACTTGGCGGTTTTCTTCTTGGTGCAAGCGGGCAAAAACCTTGCCGTCTAAGGAGAAGAGAAGAGTGGCTTCGGTTGGGCTAAAGGCCTCAATAGTATCCGAATTGGGCAATTGGTTAATAATCTGCAGGATGAAAGCTGCGAGGGCTATTATAAGGATGAATAGGGTAACCAAGAAGAATTTGGCTTTGCGGCTATTTTTGACTTTCACCATTTATAAAATTATACCATTTATGCCCTTTCTTGATAAGCGTTTTAGGGGTGTGTTAGAATCAAGAAGTTATAGGAGGGAAAAAAGTGAAGAATAAAATCCTAGTTATCCACGGGCCTAATTTAAACTTGCTTGGTGATCGGGAAGAGGCAATTTACGGGAAGGTCTCTCTAGAAGATATAAACAAAAAGCTGCAAGCATTGGCAAAAGAGTTGAAAGTGGGACTAAAAAGCTTTCAAAGCAATGTTGAAGGTGAAATTGTAAACGCTATTCAAGCGGCCAAAGGTGAATATCAAGCAATTGTCATTAATCCAGCCGGTTATACCCATTACAGTATTGCCATTCGAGATGCGATTGCTGCTGTAAAGATACCAACTGTGGAAGTGCACCTTTCAAATATTTATTCCCGTGAAGAGATCCGGCACAAGTCGGTGATTGCTCCGGTCGCTATTGGCCAAATTGCCGGTTTTGGGGTAAATAGTTACCTACTGGGCTTGCAAGCCGCCATTGGATTTATAAATAAGTGAATGCCGCGCAATTAAAAGCCATCAAAATTGCCTTAAAAGTAATCAAACACCTAAAACTTGAGGTTGGGATGTCTGAGCTAGGGATTGCAGAGCAAGTTCATTTTCTGCTAGCAAAGTTTGGAGCTAAATCGGCCTTTCCCATCATTGTTGGTTCTGGTAAAAATGCTATGCAGCCTCATTGTCAGCCAACTCATCGCGAAATTAGAGAAAGTGAGCCGATAAAAATTGATTTTGGTGCCAACGTTAACGGATGGCGATCAGATGTAACCCGGACATTTGTCTTGGGAAAAGTTCCAGCTAAACTAAAAAAAGTTATTGCTATTGTTAAGGAAGCTCAAAAAAGGGCCATTGCTGCGGTTAAGCCAGGAGCCAGATGCTGTGATGTGGATCATGCTGCCCGCCAATATATTCATGAGCAAGGTTTTGGGCGACACTTTGTGCATTCTACTGGCCATGGCATTGGCTTGCGTGTCCATCAAGGCCCAAAAATTGGAACCAAGAACAAGCGGCGGCTAAAAGCGGGAATGGTTATTACCATTGAACCGGGTATCTATATTGAGAAGTGGGGGGGCGTGCGGATTGAAGATATGGTATTAGTAACGAAAATGGGGCATAAACTTCTAACTTCAAAGCTCAAATGACAAAATATAAAATAATTTTAAAATCAAAAAAGACAGTAGCAATAATTGTTGCTGGGGGAAAAGGCAAGAGAATGGGGCGTCCCAAGCAATTTATTAGTATTGCTGGTAAACCGGTTCTGTGGTGGACAGTAAAAGCCTTTCAAAATAGTAAGTCAATCGATGGTATTGTTTTAGTGGTGAATGCGCAAGATATTCCTCGGGCTAGGCGGTTTGGTTTTTCTAAGGTTATTTGCGTGGTTGCTGGAGGATTGGAGCGGCAAGATTCGGTTTATAACGGAATCTTGGCCTTGCCGGATGATGTCGAGGTTGTTGCTATTCACGACGGAGCAAGGCCGCTGATTAGCTCGGAGATAATTGAAAAAGCCATTGATGAAGCCAATATATATGGGGCAGTTGTCGTCGGAGTTCCCGTTAAAGATACAATTAAACAAATTCAAAAATTAAATATCAAAGTTAAAAATAAATCAGAATATTTAAGTCCAAAAATACAAAGGACATTGGATCGTGAAACATTGTGGTCGGCACAAACACCCCAAGTCTTTCGCAAAGAAGTACTTCTTAAAGCTTACAAAAAAGGGTATAATAAATATTCGGTTACCGATGATGCGATGTTGGTGGAGAGGTTAGGAATCCCGGTAAAAATGGTGATGGGTTCCTACACAAATTTAAAGATTACCACTCCAGAAGATTTGTTGGTAGCTAGCCAAATTTTAAAAAAGCGGAGGAAGGCCTAGTGATTTCTATAGCAAGCGATTTGTTGTTGAATTTTGCTTTTGTGGCCGTTGTTGTTTCATGGTTCTTGGCCCAAGCCATAAAAGTGGTTATTTACTGGATTAAAGAAGGAAAAATTAATTTTTGGCATTTTTTTGAAGCTGGCGGGATGCCCTCTGCTCACTCAGCTTCAGTTACCGCGCTTACAGTTGCAGTTATTTTAGAAGAAGGGTTTAAAAGCCCGCTCTTTGTTATTTGTTTGGTTTTTTCTTTAATTGTAATGTACGATGCTACTGGAGTTCGGCGCGCAGCTGGCAAGCAAGCCGAAATTCTCAATAAGATTGTTGATGATATCTATTCAACCGGTAAGATTAAAATTGAAAAGTTGAAAGAAATTTTAGGGCATGACCCAATTGAGGTTTTTGCTGGAGCTACTTTAGCCGCTGTTATAACGCTAATTGTCCACGCAATATATGGAATCATTATTAGATAAAATTAAACTGCCAGAAACCCTGCGCAGTTTAACTGGAAAACAGCTCGACCAAATCTCTGCCGAAATTCGCCAAAAAATCATTGAAGTGGTGTCTATTAATGGCGGACATCTGGCCCCGAGTTTGGGGGCGGTTGAACTAGCGGTTACGCTGCATTCGGCTTTTCAAACCCCGCGTGATAAAATTATTTGGGATGTTGGTCACCAAGCTTATGCCCATAAATTATTAACCGGCCGGTTAGATCGATTTTCCACCCTGCGGACTTTAGGCGGGATTACCGGTTTTCCTAACCCAATTGAGAGCCCACACGATTCTTTTGGGGTGGGGCATGCCTCAACCTCGATTTCAGCAGCTCTGGGGATGGTAAAAGCCCGCGATTTAAAGAGCGAAAAGCATTTTGTGGTTGCCGTCATTGGTGACGGTTCCCTTTCCGGAGGGCTAGCTTTTGAAGGAGTTAATAATGTTGATGGGTTAAAAACCAATTTTATCGTTATCTTAAACGATAATGAGATGTCAATTACCAAAAATGTGGGGGCAATGTCCAATTATCTAACTTCGGTTGCCACCAGTGATTTATATCTTGATTTGCGTAATCGCATCGAAAAATTGGTCAAAAAAATACCTCGCGTTGGCGTTTCTATGTTTGAAGCCGCTAAAAAGCTAAAAAATCGCACCAAACATTTGGCATTAAACTTTAAAGTTAACGTTCTTTTTGAAGAATTAGGTTTTAAATATTTTGGTCCGATTGATGGCCATAATATACCTCTTTTGATGAGTACTCTGCATCATGCCAAAGAAATAAATGGCCCAGTCCTTATTCATGTTATTACTAAAAAAGGCAAGGGTTATTTGCCGGCCGAAAAAGAACCGGCGCGTTTTCATGGGACTGGGCCCTTTGAAATTGCCACTGGGAAAGCTTTAAATGGCAGCGGGCGGTCCTACACTTCGGTTTTTGGTGAAACGATTGTGAAAATTGCCGAAAAGGATTCTCGGATTGTCGGTATTACTGCTGCTATGATTGATGGAACTGGTTTTGAGGAATTTTCAACCAAATTCCCAAGCCGTTTCTTTGACGTTGGAATTGCCGAGGAGCATGCTGTTGAGTTTGCTGCCGGTTTGGCAATTTCTGGAATGAAGCCGGTAGTAGCGGTTTATTCTTCTTTCATGCAACGGGCTTACGATCAGATTGTACAGGACGTTTGTCTGCAAAATCTTCCGGTTATCTTTTGTCTGGATCGGGCAGGGATAGTGGGGGAAGATGGGCCTACCCATCATGGCTTATTTGATATTGCATTTCTGCGCTCCATTCCCAATATGGTTGTCATGGCTCCCAGAGACGAAAATGAATTTCAGCAAATGCTATATACCGCCGCCTCTCACAACGGGCCAATTGCCATTCGTTATCCTCGCGGAGCCGGAACCGGAGTTGAATTGGAGGCTGAAGTTAAGCTTTTGGAAATTGGAAAAGGCGAGATTATTAGAAAGTCGAAAGTAGAAATTAGAAATTCGAAAATTGGGATTATTGCCATTGGCTCGATGGTCCACCCCTCCATCGAAGCGGCTAAATTACTCGAAAAAGAGGGAATTGCCGCTACCGTTTTTAATGCACGCTTTGTTAAGCCGTTGGACAAAAAGGCCATTATTCACTTAGCCAAAGAAGTTGATCGGATCGTAACAGTAGAAGAGGGGGTTTTGGAGGGTGGGTTTGGTTCTGCAGTTGCAGAACTCTTAGCTGATGAAGGGATTGTTCTCCCCATTCAACGCATTGGTTTGCCTAATAAATTTATCGAACAAGGCAAACGGCAGGAATTGTTGGAGATGTACGGTTTAACTGCACAGGGGATCTACACGGAAATAACGGATAAAAATCATTAAGAATAACGGCTGAAATTTACATATCCAGTTATATTTCGCATGATAGTATCAGTAAATACGGCATTAAAATCTTTTTCTAATTCGGCCATAGAAGTATATCTTGTATTAATAGGAACAGCGGTGGCTTTTTGTCTCAGAGGATCAAGTTGTCTCATAAAATCACTACAGTATAAATATGAGGATGCCTGGAAAGCCTTATAAAATATTGTTCCTATGGCAAAAACATCTCGCAATCTGCTGACTTTTAAAACGGGATGGACATTGGATGAATTTGTGTGATCTTCTGGCGGCATAAATTTATGACGACCCAAACCATGGACGCGGTTAATAATGTTTCCATTCCGATTTATTGGGTAGCCAATCGGATCAAAGAGAGTGAATTGATTGTCTGGGCTAAGCAATAAATGTCCTGGGCAAAGATCTCCGTGTATAAAGCCTGCCTGTTCATATTTTGTCAGAGTAGCTACTGCCTCTTTCATTACTTTCATGAATAGATTAAGAGGGATATTTGGGGTTTCTTCTAGGCTTTTTCCCGGCCGAAATTCGCGGACAATCACATAAAAATCTTCGTCATAGGCGACAACCTTCCCATGATCCCAGAAAGAAGGAGTTAAATGATCTCCCTCTCCCAATGTCTCATAAACTCGCTTTTCTTGCCTTAATACAATAGAATCTGTAGTAACTCGGTTATTTTCCCCTTTTACTGGTGCCAGTTTAACAAAAAATGGTTTTGAGTCTCCTTTTCCACCTATTCCGATTGCTTCAAAAGCCAAAGTTTGATTATCATCAGCATAGCTTCTTTGTTTTGTGAAACGATAAGCGCCTCTGCGTAAGGTAATTGTGCTGCCAATATTTAGTAATTGCATATATTTTTACTACTATCTCCACTAAATTTTCGCCATATAAGCAAGCGAATTTCAGTTTATTTGGGAATGTTAAAGGAAGGAGAAGGCAATGAATGGTAAGGGAGGTGATGAAGGCAAGGAAGGGCAAGGGAAGTAATGAGGGTAGAAAAAGAAAATTTATTTTGCCTTCTTTTTCTATGCCTTCATTGTCCTTCCTTGCCCTTTGTTGCCGTTCCTTGCCCCTTTTTAAGCTTTAGAATTCTGCGTCATCTTTACCACTTCAAACCAGAGCAAGCTGACGGCGGCGCCAAGTATACAATAGAATAGATCGTTGGGGTGCAGAACGGAGAAATGAAATAAGGATTGTAGAAAGGGTAGATATAAGGTTAAGAATAATGCTGTTAATGCCCCGGTAATAACACACCAAAGGGCAGTGTTTTTGGTTTTTAATATTGTAATCAAATTATGCTTCCAAGATAAATTGGTAATGATCAGGAGTAGATTGGCAAAAACAATGGTGGTAAAAGCTAGTGTCCTTGCTTCCATTTCTGATTTTCCAAAATATAAGCCTGCCAAAAAAATAATAAAAACGATGGCCAAAACACTTAATCCTTGCAACAGACTAATAGTCAATGCCTGTCGGTTGAATAAGGGTTCTTTTAAATTGCGTGGTGGTCTATCCATTATGCCGCTTTCTTCTGGTTCGGCTTCGAAGACAGTAGAACAAGCCGGATCGATTACCAACTCTAAAAAGGCAATATGGGCGGGCAATAGGACTAGCGGGAGTTGGAATACAATTGGCAGAAAAGACATTCCGGCAATTGGCACATGTACGGCAAAAATATAGGCCATGGCTTTTTTGAGATTATCAAAAATGCGACGACCAAGACGAATGGCCTCAACAATTGAAGAAAAATCATCGTTTAATAAAACTAGATCAGCAGCTTCACGAGCGACATCCGTTCCTCTTTCACCCATGGCAATCCCGATATGAGAAGCTTTGAGGGCAGGGGCATCGTTAACTCCATCGCCGGTCATGGCCACAATTTCGCCATTGGCTTTGAGAGCATTTACAATCAGGAGTTTTTGTTCAGGAACGACTCTGGCAAAAATATTGGTAGATTTTATTCTGTGTTTTAATTCTTCGGGTGATAATGTGGTCAACTCTGGGCCGGTTATGAATAATTCTGGATTTTTAATCCCAATTTTGTTGGCAATATGTTGGGCGGTTCCCGGATAATCGCCAGTAATCATAATTACTCTTATCCCAGCCTGATGGGCTTGTTTTATGGCAGCTGGAACAGTGGGGCGAATGGGATCAGTGAAGCCGAGTAATCCTATAAAGTCAAACACAAAATCGTGCTGTTGTGCCGGCAGACTGGTTTTGGAAAAAGAGGCTTTGGCAACTCCGAGCACACGCAGTCCATTGGCAGCCATTTGTTCAATTTGCTTAGCAATGGCACTCACTTTATCTGCTTCAAGGTGGCAAAGGTCCATAATGGCTTCCGGTGAACCTTTGGCGGCGACAACATAGTCTTGTTTGTTGGGAGATTCCCAAACGTGGGAGATGGCAAAGAGATGCTTGGAAAGGGCATATTCGTGGATCAATTTCCAATTATGATGGATATGTTCTGTTCCAGAAAGTAATTTGTCGCCTTGCAGAATTAATTCTTTTTCAATTGGATCAAACGGATCTTTTTGGCTGGCTAGAACCCCATACTCTAAGACGTCATGTAAATTCTCGGGTAAAATAGAAAGGCTATCATTAATATCAAGGGTATTTTCGCTGGCACTTACAAAGCTTAGTTTCATCTGGTTAAGGGTTAAAGTGCCGGTTTTATCGACACAAAGAGCGGTTGCAGCGCCAAGGGTTTCAATGGCTGCATTTTTACGAGTTAAGACCTGGCTCTTTGAAATGCGCCAGGCTCCCAGGGTCATGAAAATTAAGAGCACGACCGGAAATTCTTCGGGCAGCATGGCCATGCTAAGGGTTAAGCCGGCCAAGAAGCCATTGATCCAATGGCCGCGAGTCAGTCCATAAATAACAATGACCAGTAGACAAAGGACAATTCCGGCGATCGAAAAGTTTTTAACAATTTTGCCGGTTTCTTTTTGCAAAAGAGTAGATTCTTCAACTATATTTTCTAAGGCTTTGCCAATTTTGCCCATCTCAGTGGCTATGCCGGTTTCGGAGATTTTGGCAATTCCATGTCCGCTGACTACCAATGTCCCAGAATAGACAAAGGGCAAATCATCCCCGCCAGGGGCTTTGATCGATTCTTTGCCGTCCCATTCTGATTTTCGAACAGCGAGGGATTCTCCTGTAAGGAGGGATTCATCCACCTGCAAATTGGAAGCAAAAATTAGGACTCCATCGGCTGGGACGCGATCGCCCTCTCGCAACACCACCAAATCTTCACGTACCACTTCGCGGCCAGCGATTCTTTTATGTTGACCGTCACGAATAACCAGTGCGCGCGGGCTGGAAAGGTTGCGCAGTGCCTCGAGAGCTCTTTCGGTTTTTCTTTCCTGGTAGAAAGTAATGCCTACTACTACAAAGACAAAGGAAAGTAGCATAAGGGCATCTTTGACATCCCCCAGAAAGGTGTAGAGCAGTCCACTGCCGATCAAAAGGAGGAGCATGGGCTCTTTTATGACATTAATAAAAATTCTAATGAAACTTTGTTTTTTTTGGGAAGGTAATTCATTTAACCCATCTTTAATTAGTTTTTCTGCGGCGGCTTTTGCTGTTAATCCTTGCAGATTTTTGATAATGGTTTCCTTTTCCATGACGGTGATTATAACATACTATGAAGGAAAAATTGGTTTATTTGTAAATATTAATATGGTAAAGTAATCGCATGCTAAACGATATTGAAATCGCCCAAAAAGCCAGGATGAAGCAGATTGTAGAAATCGCCAAGAAAGCTGGAATTAAAACCTCTGAGCTGGAAATGCAGGGTTGTTACAAGGCCAAGATCAGTTTAAATACGCTTAAAAGACTTAAAAATAAAAAAGATGGCAAATTAATCTTAGTCACTACTATGTCTCCCACCTCGCAAGGGGAAGGAAAGACAACTACAACTATCGGTTTAGCCCAAGCTTTGCAAAAATTGGGCAAGAAAGCCATTGTTTGTATCCGGGAACCTTCTTTGGGCCCGGTGATGGGGCTTAAAGGTGGAGCGGCGGGTGGGGGCTATTCCCAAGTTCTTCCCATGGATGATATCAATCTCCACTTAACCGGTGATATGCACATGATTACCTCGGCCCATAATTTGCTTTCCGCCATGCTATATAACCATATTTATCAAGGCAATGAATTAAATATTGATGAAAATCGGATTGTCTGGAAGCGGACGATGGACATGAATGATCGGGCTTTGCGCGAATTATTCGATATCACAGCTTCTTCCGAAGTAATGGCCGTTCTCTGCTTGTCAAAAAGTGTGACGGACATGAAAAAGAGGCTAGGGGAAATTATTGTTGCCTATAATAAATCCGGTCAGCCGGTTAGAGCGAAGGATTTAAAAGCCAACGGAGCGATGGCCATGCTGCTCTGGCATGCTCTAAAGCCCAATTTAGTTCAAACGATTGAGGGTGGGCCAGTTTTAATTCACGGTGGTCCTTTTGCCAACATTGCTCACGGTTGTAATAGTTTAGTTGCTACTCAGCTTGCTTTGAAACTAGCTGACTATGTGATAACCGAAGCAGGGTTTGCGACTGATCTTGGAGCCGAAAAGTTTTTTGATATCAAATGTCGGATTGGTAAGTTAAAACCAGCAGCGGCAGTCTTAGTTGTCACTCGCCAAGCGATTGAAAAGCACGGTTACGAAAATGTACACAAGCATATTGAAAATATTCAGCTTTTTGGAGTCCCCTTGGTTATTGCCGTTAATCGTAAACAGCAGGATCCGGAGAGTGAAATTGATTTTATTGTTAAACAGTGCGAAAAATTCGGAGTTCCCGTGGTGGTGTCGGATATATGGGCGAAGGGTGGAAAGGGAGGGGTAGCTTTAGGAAATCAGGTGATCAGGGTATCTGGGAATCAGGGAAAGGTAAAATTTCAATTCCTTTACGATTTGAATGCATCAATTAAAGATAAGATTAACACCATTGCTACCAGGATCTATGGGGCGGATGGGGTGGAGTATAGCGAAAAAGCGCAGCATAATATTGAATTGCTCGAAAAAATTGGTTTTGGTAAGCTTCCGATCTGCATTGCTAAGACCCAGTACTCGTTGTCCGATGATCCCAAAGCTTTCGGCAGGCCAAAAGGTTTTAATATTACCATTCGTGAATTGAAACCCTCTGCTGGAGCGGGCTTTATCGTAGCTTATGCCGGCAATATTCTAACCATGCCCGGCTTACCAAAGAATCCCGCTGCCGAAAAGATGGATATATCCGAAGACGGGAAGATTACAGGGTTGTTTTGAAAAGCAAAATTTGTTTTCAATAGTCTAAAAATGCTTCCGGATCAAATATAAACTTTGTACTTTTCATCTGTATGTCATTTAAAAGGATCACGAAAGTTGATAAATGTAAATGGGGAGGCTGAATTGCTTGCAGTTTTTCCGCAAAAGCAGCGATTTCTTCTCTTGTCGAACTTTGGGATAGTTCTTCTCCGCGAATACCATATCCGTACGCGTAACCCATTCTGTCACTTTTTCCAATGATATCGTGATTATTAATAATATCACCTGGCAAAACTTGCGGTAAAATATGGGAATAGCTAGAAATAAATAAGCATAAATTATTTCCTCTTAGCACTGCATGGGCAATTTCAATTTCTGCATATCCCGAATCAGTTATTCCACTGTTTGAGACGTCTCCTAATCCCCCGTGAACGGTACATACTATGCCTGGCGCAATCGAACGGATAACTGTTCCATCAGGTAGGCCCTCCACGCTATGTCTTCTATCCCCATCTGTTTTATGATAGGCCGAAAAATCTCTTCCGGAGTGCTTCCCATCAAATAAAAAACCTCCATTGATCCATTCTTCCCTTCCTGGTAGCTGTCGTCTTTGCTTGTCCCAAGATAGAAAGCCGGAAATGTCCTGCGGCAGAAAAGGCAAGCTAAGTCTTTTTCCTGAATGTTGAAATAGGCCATGTAACGTGCTCCCCTCTTGCCTACACTTATCTGCAAGATTAGATAATGGAGCTCCGGGTAGAGTTGTAGTTCCATTTATTCCAGTTAAATTGTTAATGCTATCCGTAGAATCATCAAATATTTTTCCGCTTTCTAATAATGCTGATCCAACCTTTCTATACCATTCAATCCCAGGTTGAACATTGCAGGAGCGTATTAGTCTTGAGCTACATGATCTTGCAGTTTCTTTCAATAACTCATTCGTAGGAACATCACTTATTGGACAGACGCGAGATTTTTCCTGGGTAATAGCTGGATTACGCCAAAATCTTGCATAGCCCCATTGTAAAACTGGCGATGATTCAACACGAACCCTATAATTTATTCCAGCTTTCATATGCTACTTTTTAAAACTAGCCATTTTTATCGCTTCTTTGTTTGACCCTCATATATATATATCGTATTATTGTTATTGTTATTTCAGTCTTTATATGGAGGGAGCTAGAATGAAAAAATTCATTGCTTTATTAGTCTTTTTTGTGGTTTGTTTGGTTCTTGTCCCCATTGCTTCCGCCCGCACTCTGTATTGGGATCGGATTGATGTTAATCTGACGATCAATCAAGATTCTTCCATAAACATTGAAGAAAAGCAGGATTATCTCTTTAATGGTGCTTGGAATGGCGGTATTCGCTGGATTTCAAAGAAGGGCTTAGATCAAATTACCAATATTGCGCTTTTTGAAGGCAATAAAGAGTATACTCCTGGCAGCTTGGACAAATATTGTTATGAAATTAGTGATATGGGAAATAGTGTTGAAATAAAATGGCGCTCACGCAATGAGGAAGACCCTGAATATACTAATACTCCGCTAACTTTTATTCTAGAGTATAAAGCTTTAGGTGCAATTCAATATGATAATAATACGGATACTCTTCACTGGAATGCCATCTTTCCCAGCCGCGATGGGGATGTTAAGACCGCTTTAGTCTCTGTCCATTTGCCGGCTGGAATAGATAAAAATAGTGTAGTGATTGGGAGTAATTCTTCTAAAGCCAGCTGGAAATGGGCGGATGACAATACCATCGTTTTTGTTGGGAATAATTTTGGACCGGACGAAACCCTGGATGTTAAGGTGACTTTCCCGAAAGGTCTGGTTACTCGCCCGCCAGAAAGTGTTCTCTTTGCTAAAAGAATCTCTTTTTTTCCTATTCTATTTATTCCTGTGCTGGTTTTTGCTTTTATGCTCTGGCATGGTCATCGCTATGGCCGAGATCCCGAAGTAAAAGATGTGCCAGCTATTCTAGACCATTTACCCGCCGAAATTTCTCCGGCCCTGGCCGCCACCATTATTGATGAACAGTTTGGGATTGAAGAAGTGATTGGAACCATCATTGATTTGGCACGGCGAGGGTATTTATCAATTACGGTATTGCCTAAAGTTAATATATTTATCGGAGAAGATTATATTTATAAGATACTAAAACTTGACGACAAAATCGCTAAACATGAGATGGCAATATTAAAAGGAATTTTTGAAGAACCAAAAGTTGGGGATGAAGTAAAAATATCTGAGCTAAAAAAGAAAGCTGATGGGACACGTTTCCAGAAGGGTATTTTTGAAGCGAAAGACGCCGTTTATGCCGAAATGGTTACTCAAAAATATTTTGAAGAAGATCCGCGCAAAGAAGTGAAAAAATATGTGCTCTATGGAGTTGTGATGGCTTTGATTGGTTTGCCATTGATTGTTCTTGGCTCCAATATTTTTGTAGCCTTTATTGTTTTTGTGATGTTGGCTTTTTTATCTCCCTTCTTTTGGGTAACGACGCTTATTATGAATGAAAAACATTATTTTTTCGGATCGATTTTTGGAATTATATTAGGTTCTTTTATCTATGGTGCATGGCTATTACTTTCACAAGAATTTGCTTTTCTCTTTACTAGTCCGCTGACTTTTGCTGGTATTGGTTTTTATTTGTCCGGGATTATTGTTGGTCTCTTTGCCATGTATATGCCGCGCAAGACGCTAGAAGGCGCTATTGCCCGGGCAAAATGGGAAGCATTTAAGAATTACTTGGTTGGATTGTCTGACCCGGATAAGATCAGCCAGAAAGAAGAAATCTTTGAAAAGTATTTACCTTATGCCATTGCTTTGGAATTGGGGGATAAGTGGGTTAAGAAATTCTCCGGCTTAAATATTACGGCGCCCAATTGGTATCAGCCTGTGTACCACACTTCAGGGATTAGTGGCTCGGGGGTAGGAGATAGTTTTGGCGGATTTGGTGGTGGTTCCAGCGGTGGTGGGGGAGCGGGACGCAGTTTTACGATTGATGGGATGGCGTCTGGGTTAACTAGTATGCATTCTTCTCTTCAGTCATCTTCCAGTCCTTCTTCAAGCAGTTCCGGTGGTGGTGGTGGCAGTGGTGGCGGCGGTGGTGGTGGGTGGTAGTCTTATTGCCACCAGCGGTTTTCAGAACCATTTTTGGCTTTAATAGTTAACAAGGCCAACACCGTGTTATCAGCCAAAAAGTTGGACTTTCCAAGATATACGCCGCTTTCTAAAAACCAACCCTTGGGTAAAACCCTTCCAGTCCAAAGATATGTCCCGCTAAAATCAATTGGTTTAACTCCCGGAGTATTTTCAATATTTATTGGCAGAAAGACTTGGATTCCCCAGCCCCACCATGGGTTATTAGCAATGGTCCCATCAAGTTTTGTATGGAGTAAAAGTCCGTTTGTTCCGGTTTGAATAATTCTAGAATATTCTGGAGTAAACCGCAGGCCAATATCCCCAACATAAGGCAATTCAATCGCTGTGCGCATAAATGGGGCGATTGCTAAGGTTGATTGTGGTTTGCCATCCAAGGTTTGTGTGGTTGTAAGATTGCTTCTTAGAACAAAAGGTTCCCCTTTTCTTTGATAAACAGCCTCAGCTACGGTTGTTTGTGAAGAGGCTTCAGTTACTGGCCGACTTGTTTCAATTCTAAAATAAATATTGCCTCCCGGAACTGGGGCCTGGGTCTGTACTTCAAGTTTAACTCTTGCTGCCCCAGTATCTAAAGGAATTCCGGGGTCGGTTATTTGTCGTGCAGCTTCAACCCCTCCCATAATTAAACAAGATGTTCCGTCTTTTTTGTCGAGCGGTTTAAATCCACCCTCAAAGAAAAAGCGGGTAGGGCTAATTACGGTATCGGCAAATGTACTCATTCTAAATATATATCGAACGGTCGATTTATTAATTTCACTATATTTGCTATACTCTTAATATGATCAATCAAGCCAAAATTGAAAAAGCGGTTAAAGAGATTCTAATTGCAATTGGTGAAAACCCTAATCGATTGGGGATAAAAGATACTCCAAAAAGGGTTGCCCGCATGTATGCCGAGCTCTTTGAAGGATTAACCAAAGATCCCGGCAAAGAAATGACCGTTTTTCATGAAGAAGACCATGAAGAAATGGTGATGGTTAAAAATATTCCTTTTTATTCAATGTGCGAACATCATCTGGTTCCTTTTTTTGGTAAAGCCCATGTTGTCTATATCCCTACCAAAGGAAAGGTCACAGGATTATCCAAATTAGTGAGGGTAATTGAAGGCTTTGCTAAACGCCCCCAAGTCCAAGAGCGCTTAACCAGCCAGATTGCCAATTGTTTAATGGAAAGATTAAAACCGCGGGGAGTTTTGGTTATTATCGAAGCTGAGCATCTCTGTATGTCCATGCGTGGGGTAAAAAAACCGGGAGCCATGACTACAACTTCCGCTGTTCGCGGTGTTTTCCAATCTGACGTTAAAACCCGTGCCGAGGCGCTGTCGCTTATTAAGACATAGGTGGCGAAAATTCGACGCTGTGTCTCTGCTTTCCTTCGTGAGTTTACGTTTTTAACCTGGCAATAAAGTTGCTCAGCTTTGCTTCATGACGAACCTAGATAATTTATCGAAATGGTTAATTCTTAATCGCATTCCTGATCTTGGGGTAGTTGGGGGTTTCCGACTTTGGAAGCATTTTGAATCTATTGAAGCTATCTTCAATGCTAATCAAGAAGTGTTAGAAACTGTAGAAGGAATCCACCCGCGCATAGCGCAATCAATCGTAGAAAATAGGGGTTTAATTAATGTTGATAAAGAGCTCAAGCAAATTGGCGCGATCGAGGCTTTAACCTTCGACTTTTTAAACTACCCAAAAAGCTTGCTAAACATATATGACCCGCCTTCAATTTTATATTGTAAGGATGGACTGGTTGAACAAGACCAGAAAGCTATCGCCATTGTTGGTACGCGAAGAGCCTCGCATTATGGATTAGAGATTGCCAAAAAGCTGGCGGCTGAACTTTCCGCTTTAGGTTTTACCATTATTTCTGGAATGGCGCTGGGAATTGATACGGCGGCCCATGAAGGAGCTCTGCAGGCCGGCGGAAGAACGATTGCCGTTCTAGGCACAGGCGTTGACGTGATTTACCCACCGAGCAATAAAAATTTGTATCATTCAATTGTTGAAAAAGGAGCAGTGGTCTCTGAATTATTGCCAGGCACCGCAGCAGAGCAATGGACCTTTCCGCGCCGTAACCGCATAATTTCTGGTCTTTCTCTCGGGGTGATTGTGGTCGAAGGCCATTACGATAGCGGAGCCATGATTACGGCTAAGTGTGCTTTGGATCAGGGGAGGGAAGTTTTTGCCATACCGGGTCAAATCGGAATTGACCAATCTAAAGGCCCGCACTGGCTGATCAAGCAAGGTGCCAAATTAGTTGAAACAATTGATGATATCCTTGAGGAACTAAATTTCCAAATCCCAATCCACAATTTCCAGACAATACCAAATAATCAAACACTAATATCTAAACCTGATTATTTAAACTTGTCTGTTGATGAGCAAAAAATTGTAGCTACGCTGTCCCTCGACCCAAAGTATATCGACAATATTGCGCACGAGAGTGGAATGCCAATTTCGCAAGTCTCTAGCTTGTTAATGATGCTTGAGATGAATAAAGCTGTGAGGCAATTGTCAGGAAAATATTATGTAAAATTTGCCTAGCCAATCCCTAATTTTTCGTGTTAATATACCCAAGTCATGGTCTTATTTTCTGAAATGTTTTTATCTGAATTACTTGGCGTGCAGGTGGTGGATCGACTGCAGGATCCGATTGGCACGATAAAGGATATTGTTTTTACCGTCGGAGAACTTTTTCCCAAAATCAGCGGATTATTGCTAAAAAATAGTGATAAAAACGAAGAAGTGGTTTTGCTCATTAGTGAAGTTGATCTGATTGGCAAACAATTTGTGGCGACCAATTCGGTTAAAGATCGGATTGCGTTTACTAAACTTCGTCCAGAAGAACTTTTGCTCTGGAGAGACATAGTTGATAAACAAATTCTTGATACCGAAGGTGCTCGAGTTATTCGTGTCAATGATTTAAAACTAGCTAAGGTTGACCAGGATATCCGTTTAGTGGCCGCAGATGTAGGGATTCGAGGGATATTTCGGCGCCTTGGAATTTTAAAATATGTTGAATTTATTTTTGGATTGTTCAGGAGAAGTATCCCTGACGCTTTAATTGGTTGGGATCATGTTGACTCGCTAAAAACCGGTAAATTTAAAGGCAATATCACGGTTCCTTCTAAGCATGTTTCCGATCTTCATCCAGCCGATATTGCCCATATTATTAGTCAAGTCCATACAGAAGAAAAAAGAGCAATCTTTCAATCTTTATCCGAAAAGGCTGCCGCTGAATCTTTGCATGAACTAGAACCCAAAATCCAGGCGATGTTGCTTTTTACCATTGATACTAAAAAGGCGCTTGGAATACTAGAAAAAATGCCGGTGGATGAAGTAGCAGATGTGTTGGGAGATATCCCTGAGGAAAAAGCCGAAGAATTTTTACGCCTGATGCGACCCCGTAAAGCAGCCGAAATCAGTAAACTCCTAAAGCACCAAGAAGAAACTGCCGGCGGGTTAATGACGACTGAATTTATTACCATTCCGGTTGACTTTAGTGTTGAGCAGACGATTAACCACTTGCGGGCACTTGCTCCGGGGGCAGAAACAATTTATTATCTATATATCACCGATAAGAATGATCGTTTGGCTGGGGTTTTATCCTTGCGCAGTTTAATTGTCTCTTTCCCTGAAAAAAGTATTCAGGAAATCATGAATAAAGAACCAATTGTTATTTCTCCGGAGATGAATCAACGGAAAGTTGCTGAGGTTATCTCCAAATATAATCTATTGGCTGTGCCGGTAGTTGATGCCGATAGAAAAGTATTGGGAATTATTACTGTTGATGATGTAATTGATTTTATCCTCCCCCCATTATCCCGCCGCAAAAGGCAGATGTTAGGGTAGGGTTATGCTGCAAAAACTTTTCGGTAATAAAAAATGGAAGTACTGGAAGGTCCGCTTACTAATTTTTCTCTCCGTTGTAGGTCCGGGTATTATTACAGGAACTGCCGATAACGATGCCGGCGGAGTGGCAACTTATTCTGTAGCTGGAGCGCATTTTGGCTATTCCATGCTCTGGATCTTGCTCATTATCACTTTTATGTTATTTGTTACCCAGGAAATGGGGATGCGCTTGGGGGTAGTAACAGGAAAGGGACTGGCAGATTTAATTCGTGAAAAGTTTGGTTTAAAATTTGCTCTTTTTGTGGTGATTTTAGTTTTTGTTGCCAATTTTTCCAACATTCTGGCAGATGTTGCTGGAATAGCTGCGGTGGCTGATATTTACCATATTCCTCGGTTGATATTTGTCCCTATTTGCACTTTGCTAATCTGGTATATTATCTTAAAAGGTAGTTTTAATTTTGTCCAAAATATCTTTTTAACTTCTTGCGTGCTTTTCTTTTGTTACGTCATTAATGGCTTTATTGCCAAACCAGATATTCCAGCTATGCTTCAAGGAAGTTTTGTCCCTTCTCTACCCATGAATCGTGAGTTTTTATTTATAGCAACAGCCCTAATTGGAACTACTTTAACGGTCTGGGGACAGTTTTTTGTGCAATCTTACTTTGTGGATAAAGGAATCGATGTTAAAAAAATTGGCAGTGCACGGTTAGACGTCTTATTTGGCGCTTTATGGACGGATATTGGATCCTATTTTATGATTATCTCAGCCGCTGCTACCCTGTTTGTAAATCAGGTAAGAATTGAATCAGCGGCGGATGCTGCCCTGGCGTTAGAGCCGTTGCTCGGACCGCTTGCCAAACATCTTTTTGCCTGGGGACTGCTTAATGCCTCAATGCTAGGGGTTAGTATTATTGGCATGGGCACGGCTTATGCCATTACCGAAGTTTTGGGAACGGAAAGAAAAGTGAATGCCACCTTTCGCGAAGCTCCCTTATTCTATTCTATCTTTGGCTTTTGTATTTTTGCTTGTACCCTCTTAGTTTTTATTCCCAAATTCCCTATTATCTTAGTGTTAACTGCTTCCCAAGCGCTAAATACAATTTTGCTACCGGTAATCTTTTACGTTGTTCTAAAACTAATTAACGACAAAAGCATTATGGGCAATTACACCAACAGTCCAATTGTTAATGCCGTTGCATGGATAACCATTATTAGTTTTTCAATTATTTCCTTCTTAATGCTCTATCTGGCGTTCTTCTAGAAAATAGACTGAAACTTTTGTCTTAAGTGACTGAAATAGCATTGGAGGATATATTCAATGCTTATTTTGCCTTTACTTCTTTGGGCCTGCAGTTCGGGAAATAAAACCCCTAATTTTTGGCATGCAGGAGATTCAAATGAAACCGGTCGGGATTCAAAAGCCGATACCTTAAATGATTCTGGTCATGATACTGGAAAGGCAGGAAATGGCTACATCATTGACGTGCCATATGGTCAATGGCCCAATGTTGGACGCGATGCCCAGGCTACCAACTCAATTCAATTAGATGGTTTTGATTATGCCAATTTGCAAAAATTTACTTTAGTAAACGAAGCTAGTCCTTCTATGGCCTTCGCCCCAACTGTTAGTGTTGAAGATGGTTTGGTTCGCCTTTTTATCGGCGGAGAATATGGTGCTTCACTCTTTACCAATGGAGGACTGACAGGAATGTATATGGACGATGGAACAATAATTCCTTCTCCCTTTTTCAATCTTTCTGCTGGTCGGGGATTAATAGGGGCCAAGAATGCTAGTGGTCCGATTGTTGAATTTGAAATTGATGCAACAGGCCAAATTGTCCCGGTGTGGAGACAAGAAGTAGGGGGGACGGTTTTTGGCAGAGGAATTACTTTTGATTATGTTGATGCAGAAGGAGTTCCGCACAATTATATGGCAATGGGGATAGATAGTGGGGAACTTTATCTATTTGATGCAACTAAGGACTCTGAAAGTGAAGCGTTAATCTGGTTAGGTCATGTAATGGGATCGGCTTATGGTGGAGTGGCTGCCAATGAAGAAGCAATTTGTGTTGGGGGAAGATTGTCTTCAGGAACGGATCCCGCCGGGTTGTTTTGCTTTGCCATGGAAGATAGTAATGGGGATAAACAAGGAGATCTATTAGGCCAATGGCCGCTTCCCGAAAATACCAGTACCTATGCTTCTCCAGCGATTGATCCAAATGGAAATCACTATGTATACTTTGGTTATAATTGTGATACAACTCCCGAAGTAACTGCCTGTGAATATGGTACAAAAGGTGGTCTGGTTGTTGCTACTACACCGGATTTGTCTGAAGTCTGTCGGTATGAACTTGATGGCCATGTCCGTGGTGGAGTTGCCGTAGGGGATGGAGCTGTTTATTTTCAAAATGCCCTAACCGGGGAAGTTATTGCCATGGATAAAAACGATTGTTCCCACGTTCTTTGGCAGCAAAAATATACCGGCAGCGATACTGCTTCTGCCGATGCTACTCCTGTTTACGTTAAAACGGATGCGGCCAATTATCTGCTAGTGAATGTCGAAGAACAAACTGCCGGAGAAGCCATTGGAGACTACATCTTAATTCTTAATGCTGATAACGGAGAACAACTCATGCAATACAAATTGAGCGAAATGACTGGTTGGTTTCCTGATTCAGGAAAGTGTGGGCCAACTATTTCAATTGGTCAAAATTATGCCGATCCATTTGCCGAAAAAGTCTGTGTTTATACCTTAAAGGATCGTGGCGTCTATGCTTTATGTGAGCAATAGAATGTGCTAATATTGCAGGGCGATGCTAAAAAGAATATTTACTTGCCTTTGTTTGTTGTCTCTTTTTTTAATTAATCCTTCTCTTAGTGCTGGTTTCTATGTTTCTCCTACGGGCAGTGATGCTAATACCGGGACAATCGAATCTCTTGCTTGGAAAACAATTCGTTATGCGGTGACAAGGGTTGTCTCTGGTGACATTATAAATGTTTTGGGGGGAACCTATACTTCTACATTAGAAAGCCCAATCGTTATTCCGGATGGAGTTATACTCGGTGGGGAATCTTCTGGTTCAACCAAGGTTTATGGGCCAGGCACTGGCAATGCTGTTGTTTTTCAAATTAATAATAGCACTGGAACGATCAGAGATATTTACATTAGCGGAATGGGGCTAACAACCACCGGGCCTAATGCTGCTGGGATTCAAGTTACAGGTTCAAATGCTGTTGCCAATATCTATGATGTTATTCTTGATGGTGGAAATACTGGTAATTTTGGTGTGATTACACAGATATGCAATAGAGCAACTATTGTTCGCTCCGTCTTCACGAACATGGCTGGAAAAGGTATCTTTGGCCAAAACAGTGGAACAATTGAAGTCGCAAATTGTGTTTTTGCTAATAGCCAGGCCAGTACATCACATTGCATTTATGTTGAAGCAAGCGTTAGGGCAGGGGTTAGGAATTCAATCTTTGCTTTTAATCAAGGAACGGCCTTGGGCGCGGCGGACTCAGCAGCGTTAATTTCTCGTTATAATAATTTATATTCAAATCAAACTAATTATGCAAATGTTATTACCGGAGAAGGAGATATTTTTGTTAATCCTTTTTTTGTTGGTTCGCTTGAGGCCAATTTCAGGCTACAATCTACTTTAGATGATCCCCCGAGCTTGGTTGATTCTCTTTGTATTGATGCCGGGAACCCGTCAGACCCTTATGACAAAGAGCCATCCCCAAATGGTAGTCGGATTAATATAGGGATTTTTGGGAACACCTCAATAGCAGAAAAATCTGCTTCCACATCAACAACCAGCACAACTACTAGTACTTCTACCTCAACTACCTCGACGGTCACAACTTCAACCACAACTTCAACCACAACTTCAACCGCAGCGACCACCACAACTGAGACAACTACAACCTCAACTACTTCTACTACCCAAAGGAGTCGTTTGCCTAGCGGACAGATTATTCCCTATCCAGTAGTGTGGAATGCAAAAACTGATCCCGCCGTTAAATTGGCATTTTCTTTAAATATTGATACCGCCACCAAATTAATTATATTCAGTAATGGCGGGACAATTGTTTATCAAAACTCATTTGCCGCTGGTTCTATGGGTGGGCGGGCCGGCTATAATGAAATTCAGTGGGATGGCACACTATCGAGTGGCGCCAAGGTTGGGAATGGCGTTTATGTAATGCAGCTAATTTCTGGCTCAAACCGAGTTGCTAAAGGCTATTTGACTATAATGCAATAACCTCTTCATTGCCCCTGCTGGTTAGTGGTATAATATTGAAAATTAGGATTTTATAAGGAGCTTTTTATGCTGATGCTTCGAAAAACGCTACTCTCATTGTTTGTGCTTGGTGTTTTTTTTGGTACTTCATTTGCCAGTTATATAAGTTTAAATACCTCCGTTACTTCAAAAGTGGAGAAAGATAAGTTAAAGGTGTTTGTGTCAGCTAATAATAAGGGGGATGAGCCAGCTTATAATGTTCAAGCCGAAATCAGGATGGGAGATAAGAAGGTATTAACCGAAAAAAGCACCTCGGTTGCTGTCAATGATACATATAAAAGGGGTGCGGAGCTTTCTCTAAATTTAAGTAAGCCAGGCCAATATCCCTTAGTGGTAATCATGCATTATGGTGATGCAAATCAGTATCCTTTTTCAGCTTTGACGGTTCAAACCTTTGCTTATAAAGCTGATCCTGGTCTTTCTGAGATATTTGGTAAGTTAAAGGCTATCACATTTTGGAAAGAAGGGAAAACCAGTCTAATTCTGAAAAATTTAGCTGAATCTGTCATTAATACCAAAACATATTTAATTATCCCTCAAGAAATATCAGTAAAAGAAAGCCGAATTGAATCAAATATAGCTCCAAAATCTGAAGCGCAAATCGAATTTTCTTTTGATAACTTTTCGGCTTTAACCGGCAGCACCTATCAAATCTTTGCCATTTCAGAATATGAAAAAGATAACATTCATCAGACCAATATTACTCCAGGGCTGGTAAAAATCATTGAAGAAAAGAAAATTATGGGAATTAGCTATACGATGGTGTTCTCTGCCATGGCCATTTTGTTGGTTTTGTTGATTGGTTACCAATTTCTTAAGAAATAAATTAATGTTTAAATTCTTATCCAGAAATTCTATTGCAATTGATGTTATTGTTCTAGCCTTCATAACGTTTTTCTTAATCAGTTTTTTTTCTCCTGGGCTATTGCTTTTAAAAACTACCATGAATGGGGGGGATACTGGCTCGCACTACCCTTGTGCTGATTATCTGAAAAATGTTTTGTTGCCGCAAGGAAAAATTATGGGATGGGATCAAGGGAATTATGCGGGCTATCCTATTTTTTATCATTATTTCCCGTTGCCATTTTTGCTTATGGCTTTTTTAAGTATTATTGTTCCCCTTGAAATCGCCTTTAAATTGATAGCAGTCTTAGGTACTTTTCTGCTTCCATATGCCATTTACTTTGCTTTTCGGGCACTAAAATATGAATTTCCTGTTCCCATCATTGCTTCCATCTTTTCACTCGCTTTTCTTTTTAATCAAGGCAATTCAATGTGGGGAGCCAATATCCCTAGTACTTTAGCCGGGGAATTCTGCTATAGCCTTGGTTTTGCGTTTGTGTTTCTCTTTATGGGGACTTTGTTTTGTGGTGTGAAAGAAAAAAAATACGTAATAATTAATGCTGTGCTCATTTTTCTGATTGGAATGAGCCATGTCTATGCCTTGATATTTTGTCTCATGTTGGCAACCTTTTTTGTTTTTGATAATTTTAAAGAAAACATTAAGTATTTATTGGTTGTTTATAGCTTGGGTGGAATGTTACTGGCTTTTTGGTTTTTGGGAGTGATAATTAATACGCCATATATAACATCCTTTGCTTTCCGTTGGACTATTAGTTCTATCTTTGAAGTCTTTCCGCCAATAGTTATTCCTTTTATGGCTTTATCTTTTATTGCTTTTTATTATAATCGCCAAGACAAACGGACATGGTATTTTCTTTATGCGGTTGGAGCCTGTGTTTTTGTCTACTTGCTGGGGCCGCGGATTGGGGTGCTGGATATCCGCTTTGTTCCAATTTTTCAATTCTTAATGATTGTATTTGGGGCTACCGTAATAATGCGCTTTATAAGTCAAATAAAACTGCCGATAGTATTGCCTTTATTGATTTTTTTAATTGTGGCTATTTGGTCCGATGTTAACGCCACCTATGTGCGCGGCTGGATCAATTGGAATTTTAAAGGTTATGAGCAGAAAAATACTTGGAAAATATTTTATGGCATCAACGATTTTCTAAAACATTCAGGACCGGGCAGGGTGGAGTGGGAACATACGCCATTAGACGAGGCGCTTGGTTCGATCCGTTCTTCCGAAACATTGCCCTATTTTGCAAGGCGACAAACGTTGGAAGGCATTCATATGTTGGGAGCGATCTCAGCTCCCTTTGTGTTTTATATTGAATCTGAGACATCCTATCAAGCGTGTAATCCGATTCAAGACTATTTTTATTCTACTTTCGACTTAAAACGTGGCATCAATCACTTCAAACTATTCAATACCTCTCAGTTTGTGGTTCGCTCTGATCAGGTTAAAGCAGCCATAAAAAACTTCCCAGAATTTGAATTACAGAAAAGTGTCGGAGAGTATCAGATTTATCGTTTACTTTCCAATGATAACCAATATGTTATTCCTCTTGAAAATATGCCTGTACTGTTTGCTACTAACCATTGGCGTGACATTTCTTACCAGTGGTTTTCTCGGGATGAATTGCAGAATGTATTTTTGGTTTTTAAAAATAAAGCTGATGATTTGGATAAAAAGCTATTTAATGGTCAGGTTGATGATTTAGCGGAAGTAAGGATTACACCTTACGAGAAAGCCTCTGTAAAAGTTGTTAGTCAGGTCAATGCCGAATCAATTGATATCGAAACGTCTGCACCAGGCAGACCACTGCTGATTAAGGTTTCTTATCATCCTAATTGGAAAGTTACGGGAGCTGATCGGATTTATTTGGTGTCTCCTTCTTTTATGCTTATTTTTCCTACTCAAAACAAGGTCCATTTAAGTTTTGAGCCAAGCTCTATGGAAAACTTTGGTAAAATATTATCTTTCTTTGGTTTGCTTTTAATTGTTTCTTCCCCCTGGTGGTATAAAGATAGGGCAAGCAATAATCTTGGTCAATTAGACAATGAAGGCCGCAAATGGATTGTAATTTTAGTGTGTGCGATGGTTGTTTTGTCACTATCCTTCTCATTAGATATCTTTTCCCCAACTGCAGAAACCCTTTTAAAGAAAGGGCGGGCTCAATTTGACCACAACAATCATCAAGCGGCGAGAGAATTATTCCAAAAGGCAATGGATCATTCCAAAATTAGTTCCGGCTTCCATTACGAAGCTCAAGTCTTTTATGCTACCACCTTTGTGAGAGAAAACCGTTTTTTTGAAGCGGCGAATGAGCTAAGGCAATTTTTAAAACAATATCCCAACACTTTTTGGTCTCCGCAGGCCTATTTTGATTTGGCTTATTGTGAAACTAATTTAGGCAGAAAAAATGTTGCTCTCGATCTCTATAATAAAATTATTGTTGATTTCCCTACCACAACCTGGGCAACGTATTCTAAGGGTCGAATTAAAGAAATACTGGATAAAAAATAATGCAGCCATTTTCAATTATTGTTCCAGTCTATAACGAAGAGGAAATATTAGAGAATAATACGGCCAAATTAATTGCTTATTCAAATCGGCTTGGGGTTGAATATGAAATTATACTAGTTAGCAATGGCTCAACCGATACCACTGAAGAAGTTGGTGGCAAATTGGACAAACAATATCCCAATGTTAAGTTTTGCGCAATCCCGGATAAGGGAGTTGGTCGGGCATTTAAAAAAGGAATTGAAGCGTCAAAACACGAACATATCATCTTTATGGATGCCGATTTGTCAGCTGAACTCAGTTTTATTGAAAAAGCCAATCAACAGCTGGATGCCCATGTTTTAGTGTTGGGAACCAAAATTAATGGCCTGCAAAATCGCAGTCTTTTCAGGAAGATGGGCAGTTTTGTTTTTTTTCTTTCAGTCCGTTTGTTAATGGGGTTAACCTGTATTGATTATGCTCCAGGAGCAAAAGCTTATAGGCGATCATTTTTGATTAAATATTTTAGCTTTATTGATGATTTTACCAGTTTCGTGCTTAATTTGACCTATATAGCTGTAGTTAAGAAAGAGCCGATTCTCGAAATATCGATTGTCTGCGATGATCGGCGAAAAAGCCGTTTTAATTTATGGCATGAGGCAGTTAGTAAATATCGCGGCTTAATCACCCTAAAATTGATGCAATTAAGGGGGCAGTTGTAAGATGATAAGTTTAAAGAGGGCTCCAAGGCAATACTTGCTTTGGGTAATTGCTGTGGTTTTAGCCGTCTTAATTGGCAATATCCTTTTAAAAACAGTCTTTTCCAATGATGGTTCATTAGATTATGCCATTGTTTCTAAAGAAAAACTGCGAGATCCAGCTATCGAAAAATGTATTGCGCAAGGAATTAAACAAAGAAAAATATATATAGATAATTTTCACGGATTAATCCCAGCCAATCCCTATATCTTAGATTCTTTGAGAATAACGTACGATATTGGGCAGGATCGCCTGACTAACGAACAAACTCGATTGTATGGTTGTGGCATTCTTTTGATGAATTATGCGATTGGGAAGCCCGAATTATCCGTTGCCGAATATAAAATATTAAAGAAATTTATAGCCAATGGCGGAAGAGTTATGCTTTTGTGCCCGATATGGGTATGGGAAGCTTATGATAAAAAGGCGATCAAGTCTTCTCATTATTATAAAATTGCTCAATATTATGGCCTGGAGCTGTCATCGCTTTATGTAGAACCCCCCTTAATAAGTTCTCCCCTCTTTTATGATGAACAAGATCAAGCGTTTATTGGAGGACTTAACGGCGTCTTCTCAAGTATTGTATGCGGCAAAAATGCTTTTCCTGTAATTATGGGAAAAGATCACAAAATTGCGGCTGCAATAGCTTTTCGTGATAGCTCAAAGCTGTTTGTTTGGTCGCATAATAATTTGTTCGACAATGATATTGTTTCCTTGCCATCCGGTAATATTTTTATTGGTAAAATATTTGATGAAATATTTAGTCTTAATACTGATCTGCTTGGAAAATATAATTTAAAAAAACCAATTGCTTCCCAACTTGATAGCGACAATATCGTTGCAAGTGGCAGCAAAGATAGAGTGCGCAATATTTGGCTTTTCATCAATTGGGCTCTATGTTTTTTTTCAATTATTGCTCTGCTTGGCTATGGGATATATTTTGGTATGGCCCAATATGGTAGGGTAAAATATAACAGTAAGCATATTGTTAGTTTAGCGGCTTTCCTGTTAGCAATGGCAATTGCTTACTATATCAATAATTTGTCGTTTATCTCAATTTTAATTCAAGCCAATTTTGGCACTGGCACCCACGATGTTGGAGTTTATGACCAGGTGATCTGGCTGGCAAGCCGTTTTATGGAGCCATTCAGCACGCTGGGAAGGATGAGTGTCTTCGGTATTCATGCTTCGTTTTATTGTATTTTGCTGGCTCCCCTTTTTTGGATTTGGTCGACCATAAATATTTTATACATTGGGCAAACAATCTTTATTGCCTTGTCTTCCATCCCAATCTTCCTATATGCGCAAAAAAAATTGGGAAACGCTTATTTTTCTCTTATGCTTGCTTTGTCGTTCTTGCTTTACCCCGCAATGTCAAATATGAATCTGGATAATTTTCATCCTGAAGCAATTTCCATTTTCTTTTTGGTGTGGACACTTTATTTTCTTTTAACCAGTAATTTTAAGGCCTATTACCCTTTTTTAATACTATCAATTATTGGAAAAGAAGATATCGCCTTATCTGTTATCTTTATTGGAATATACTTGTGGATAAAAAACGAGAAAAAACATGCTATTGCGACTATGATTATCGGCATTAGCTGGCTATTGTTTTGCCTTCGCATCCTGATGCCCTGGGCAAACGGAGTTTTATTTAAACCTTCGGAACAGCCACTAGTTTATTCCCATTGGTTTGGTGGATTTTCAGGTAATATTTTTAATCCATTATACTATTTTACCCACTTTACTGATGCGGAGTCTGTCAGCTACATATTTAATCTGTTTAAGCCTTTACTCTTTATCCCTTTGCTTAGCCCGGTTACTCTTCTCATCCTTGTTCCGTCTCTTGCCGCCAACCTATTAACCGGTTGCGGCTATTTTAAATCATTATTTTATCATTACGATTGTGTTATAACTGGTGTTTTGTTTTTTTCTGTGATTGAAGCGGTTTATTTTGTAATTAATTCAAAATATGGTAAAAATATTCGTAGCATTTTTTTATTGATTGCTGGGACGGCATTGCTTCTTGTGGGATTGCTGCAGCCTCCTGCAATGTATCGGGTGCCTCTGCGAGAATATCATAACGCCGTTAATCGGGGCTTTGATGAGGCCTACGGTGCACGGCATCTAGCAAAACGGGAATATCTTAAATGTATCCCGGAAGATGCCAAAATATCGGTTTCGTATTCAATCTGGCCGCACCTCGATCACCGTAAAGAGATTGCCCATTTTCCTAACCCTTTTCGAGAAGCATACTGGACCGACTATATCCCTCGTCCATATGCGCTAAAGATGGCGGAATATGTTGTTATAGACTGGAACAATCATCTCACAGCTTATGAGGACAAATTAATATTGAAGTATCTTATGAATTCCCAATATTATACAAACATTCTTTGGAAAGGGTCTTTAATGATCTTACAACGGATTAAAACTGAGAGTATTTTAGAAAATGGTGCCAACTATTCACTCTTTTTGGCTGATAAACCAGTCTTTATTGAAGATGATTTTTTTAAGAAGCTTCCGCTTTGTAAGACAGGCAAAATCCATAATCTTTATTTTCCTGAATCAAAGATGGAATTGCGTAACTTGCTGGGGGAATTAGTTGCTAATAAAAAGAAATTAGCATTATTAGTTACTGGCTATATCTTTTTCCCGGAAAGTGGTGGTTATGAAATTGCCCTGCAAAGTGATTCGCCTGCTCTGATGGAAATTGACGGGAAACAGATCTCTGGGGCAATGGCCATCTCTAAGGGGTTTCATGCTTATCGAATAAAATATATAAATATTGATTCGCGTTTCAATTTAAAAGTTATTGTTGCTCCTCCTTCCGGCCAAAAATATATAATCTCAGACCAACATTTGTTCTACGAAAAAAACGAAAAGGCCTTTGCTGGCTTTGTGGATGAATTTAGCAAACGGCAGGAAAAGATCTTTGCTTTAAACAAATCTAGTAAAAACTTAATCTCCAATGGCGATTTTGAAGCTGGAGAAAACAATAAACCTCTAAGTTGGTTGCTTGACTGCTGGCAAACACCCGAGACAAAAGGAACATTTGGAATAAACAAGGAAAAAGTCAAGAATGGCAATAATTCTTGTGAAATACAACATCTTGGCAAAGCTGATTCGCGCTGGACGCAAGTAATTGAAGTGCGTCCCAATACGCACTATAAACTTAGTGGTTGGATAAAGACCATTGATGTAGCAAGGTTAGGAGAAGGGGCTTTTATGGCAGCTGAAGATACCTGTATTAGAACCGATGTCCTTTTTGGTACGAACGATTGGGTCTACATGGAAGCAGAAGGCGTAACTAATGTTAATCAGACTTCGGTTAAAGTTGAATGCCGCCTTGGTAACTGGGGGGCGCCCAATTGTGGTAGCGTTTATTTTGACAAAATCGAATTTAAAGAGGTTTTGTAGATTGCACAATACTTATTCGCTCTTGGATTCCCTGGTCATCAAATCGTTTATTGCCTGAAAAGGTTTTTTCCCTTCATATAAAACCCGGTAGACCTCTCTGGTAATTGGCATTTCAATATGATACTTTTGGGATAGGTTGATAGCCGCCCGGCAGGTAGGAACTCCCTCCGCAACTTCCTTAGTAGCAGTTAAAATATCTGCCAGTTTGTTGCCCTTAGCAATTTGCTCTCCGACACAGTGGTTTCGTGAAAGTGAGCTTGAGCAGGTGGTAATCAAATCTCCCATGCCTGATAACCCGGCAAAGGTTTCAGCTTTAGCTCCCATGGCAACTCCCAATCGGGTAATTTCAGCGATACCGCGAATCATGAGTCCTGATTTAGTGTTATTGCCAAGAGCTAGCCCGTCAGCAACGCCTGCAGCAATGGCTACTACATTTTTTAATGCTCCGCCGAGTTGTACCCCCAAAGGATCCGTGTTGGTATAAACCCTAAAGCGGTTTAACACTAAGCTGGTCTGAACAGTTTTAGCACACTCTAAATCTTGCGAAGCGGCTACCGCAGCGGCGGGTAACCCACTCGCAATCTCTTTGGATAAATTTGGGCCAGATAAGGCCACCAATTTATGGGATTTTAATTCGGCTTGTAAAATATCTAAAGGAAGTTTTAGGCTGTGTTCTTCAATCCCTTTGGTGGCTGAAACAATAATTGTATCTTGGCCGATAAAGGAAGATGCTTGTTTGGCAATATTAGCTAAAAATTGAGTGGGGACTGCAAAAAGAACAATTGAAGCATTGCTAATATCTTTTAACTCCCTGGTAATATTAATATTGGGAGGGATTGGAAAACCGGGTAAGAAGAGTTTGTTTTCTCTGTTCTCTGATATTTCTTTAGCTAAGTCCTTTTCATACACCCATAGGGTTACATCATTGCCAGCTTCAGCAAAAAGAATTGAGAGGGTTGTTCCCCAGGCTCCAGCGCCAATGACCGCAATTTTCATTTATTTACCCCAATCTTATTTTCAGTTCCATTCATTAAACGTTTGATATTTGGGATATGTCTTACAATAATCAAGATGGTAACAATCAGAGCAACTAAGCAGTAGGGCAGAGGCCTTCCCAAGATAATGAGGGCAAAAGTTACTAAAGTAACCGTAAGGATTGAGGCAACCGAAACATAGCGGGTCACATAAATGACCAAAGCAGCAAACAAAAAGGCAAAAACAAAAATATCGGGGGCGATTCCCAGCAAAACTCCCAAGCCGGTGGCAACCCCGCGGCCACCCGTAAATTTTAGGAAAGGGGAAAAAGAATGTCCGATGATGGCAGCCAAACCGCAAAGGATAATAAACCAAGGATTATGGGAAAAATGCAACCCCAAGTAAACGGCCAAAGAGCCTTTGAGTACATCTAAAATAAAGACTGTCACCCCTGCATTGGTTCCCAAGATTCTAAAAACATTGGTTGCCCCAATATTACCTGAACCGTGTTGCCGGATGTCGATTCTCTTATAGCGGGCTACCAAATAGCCAAAGGGAATGGATCCTAAGAGATAAGACAAGGTGAGAATAAGTGTCTTGGTAATCATCAATTTTCATTTTACCTGACTTGAAAATGAGAATCAAGCTTGCTATACTTAAACTTCTTATGGCAGTTCCAATTAATGAAGTAAGACCGGGAATAACAGTTGAATTAGACGGCCAGCTTTTTCGCTGTATCGAGTACCGCCTGCAACGGGCGGCGCAGCAAAGCTGGATCAAGATCCGCTTCAAAAATCTCCGCACTGGTGCCATTATTGAACGTTCCTTTAAGCCTGGTGCAAAAATTGATACCGCCCACATTGAATACAAGCAGATGCAATTCCTCTATAGTGACGGAGCTGATTTTCATTTTATGAATCAAGAAACTTTTGAGCAAATTGCCATTCATGCCGATAAAGTGGGCGATGCTGCCAAATATCTAAAAGAAGGGTTTGTGGTAGGGATATCTTTTTACGGAGAGGAAGCCTTGGATGTTAATATGCCGGCGGCAGTGGAACTAAAAGTTACTGAAACTTCTCCCGGCTTTAAAGGGGATACCGTTTCTGGCGGTAAACCGGCTACAATGGAAACCGGTGCGGTGATTCAAGTGCCTTTTTTTGTTAATGTTGGAGATATGCTAAAGATTGACACGCGAGATGGAAAATACCTCGGGAGGGCGTAAGAATATGGCTATTGATTGGGAAATTGTTAAAAAAATCATTAAAATTGTTAAAGAAGAATCTATCAGTGGACTTGCTATCGAAGATGGCGGGGTTAAGTATGAAGTAAAGCGAGAAGGCGGAAATGTTATAGCTTCGCACCCTGTTCCAGTCAGTGCCCATAAAGTGGTTGAGAGCCATGCCCCAGCAGCCGCTGTCCCGGTAGCTGAGGAAGAAGGGGTTGTTGCCATAACTTCTCCAATGGTTGGTACTTTTTATCGATCACCTTCTCCCGAAGCCCCGTCTTTTGTAGAAGCCGGGCATGATGTAGAACCGGGTAAAGTAGTTTGTATTGTGGAGGCCATGAAATTGTTTAATGAAATTGAGGCGGAGGTCAGAGGGAAAGTGGTGAAGATATTGGTGGAAAATGGTCAACCAGTAGAATATGGACAAAAGCTCTTCCTGATCAAAAAAGCGTGAACCAATCCGTCTGGCAAATAAAAGAACCCCAAGCGGGTCTTGCTTCCTTGCTGGCTTCTCAATTAAAAATTTCCCCCATGACGGCTGCGTTATTAATTAACCGTGGTATTACTAATTTAGAATCAGCTGAGGCCTTTCTTAATCCCAAACTGGCTCATCTTTGTGACCCTATGCAAATTCCAGATATGGAAAAAGCGGCTCGTCGGGCTTTGCAAGCCAAAGAACGGGGCGAAAAAGTGGTGGTTTATGGAGACTACGACGTTGATGGCGTAACCGGAACGACCATTTTGGTGTTAGCCTTGCGCTTTTTGGGGATCGAAGCCAGTTATTATATCCCGCATCGCTATGGCGAAGGGTATAGCTTATCGATCGAGGCTATCAATAAATTAGCGGCCGATGGGACCAAGATGATTATTACCGTTGATTGTGGAATTTCAAGCCTAGAGGAAGTGGATGAAGCTTATAAATTAGGTTTAGAGGTAATTGTAACTGATCATCATAATATTCCTGCCCAACTACCTAAAGCCTTTGCCCTGGTAAATCCCAAGTTAATTGTTGGCGAACACCCTTCCAAATTTCTTTGTGGGGCGGGGGTAGCTTTTAAATTTGCCTGGGCCATGCTTAAAGTGGCGGGGATCAAAGATGTTGAATTTTTAACTTCGCTGCTGGATTTAGCCGCGCTTGGAACATTCTCGGATGTTGTGCCTTTAACTGCCGAAAATCGCTCAATCGCCATTAATGGGCTACGTTTAATTAACGAGCGAAAGCGTCTTGGCCTCAAACATCTAATTGAAGCGGCGGGGGTGAAGGGGGAGGTTACTGAAGATCGAGTTTATTTTATGCTAGCTCCGCGGATTAATGCGGCGGGCAGACTAGAACATGCTTCTAAGGCGGTAGAATTGTTTTTATCCGATGATCCGCAAGTGGCAAAGGAATTAGCAACAGAACTTGGACGGATCAATACTCGCCGGCAAGGGATTGGAGAAGGGATTCGCGACGAAGCTTTTGGTCAAGTTAACGATGAATATGTAAAAGAAAATAAAGTGATTGTTTTGCATGGGGATAATTGGCATCCAGGTGTAATTGGGATTGTTGCTTCCAAAATTGCCGAACACTATTGGCGGCCGGCAGTTTTAGTAGGGATAAACGAAGGAATAGGCCGAGGTTCGGCGCGCTCAATTAATGGCATCAATATTTACGAATTACTGGATGCCTGCCAGGACTTATTTTTGGATTTTGGGGGGCACGAAGGGGCGGCCGGTTTTGAAATCGCACTCGAAAACATTCCAGAATTTGAAAAGCGGCTCAAAGAAACGGCGGATCGGATTATTAAAGAAGAGGATCTAAAAACTAAAATTGAAATTGACGCCGTGCTTGATCCGGCGGAAATTAATTTGGCTTTTGTAAAAGAATTAGATAAATTGGCTCCTTTTGGTGAGGGAAATCAACCGCCCGTGTTTGCTTCGCGAGGATTGCAAATTGAAAGTATGCGTCAGGTAGGCAAAAGCGATAAACATCTCAAGTTAAAGCTAAAAAAGGATAAGGCTTCTCTTGACGTAATTGGCTTTGGTTTTGGGCATCTGTTTAATCAACTTGCCTATGACAAATTGTACGATTTTGCTTATAATTTAGAAGCTAATCTGTGGGAAGGGTTTGAAAGGGTACAGTTGGGTTTGGTTGATGTTAGGGAGGGATTGAAGTGAAAATATTAGTCATTGGATCCGGCGGAAGGGAGCATTCTCTGGTATGGAAAATTGCGCAAAGCCCTAAAGTGGAAAAAATCTATTGTGCTCCGGGCAATGCGGGAACTGCCCAATATGCTGAAAATGTGGAGATAAAAGTAGATGATCTGGCCGGATTATTAGACTTTGCTAAGAAGAACAAAATTGATTTAACCGTAGTTGGTCCCGAAATTCCGCTGGTCTTAGGAATTGTTGACCAATTTGAAAAAGCCGGTCTTAAAATCTTTGGCCCCTGCAAAGCAGCCGCTAAAATTGAAGGGAGCAAGGTTTTTTCCAAAGAATTTATGCTGAGACATGGGATTCCAACAGCACAAGCTGGCATTTTTGATAATGCCAAAGATGCCATTGCTTACATTGAGGAAATGGGTGCTCCGATTGTAGTTAAAGCCGATGGATTGGCGGCGGGGAAGGGTGTGATTGTTGCCAAAACCAAAGCTGAAGCCATCGAAGCCGTTAAATCAATCATGGAAGCCAAAGAATTTGGCGAAGCGGGCGATAAAGTGGTGATAGAAGAATGTTTGGTAGGTGAAGAAGCTTCGATAATAGCTTTTACTGATGGCAATTCAATAGTTCCACTTGTTTCTTCTCAAGACCACAAGCGAGTTTTTGATAATGATGAAGGGCCAAACACTGGAGGGATGGGGGCGTATTCGCCTGCTCCGATTGTCACCGATCGTCTAATGGAAGAAATTTATATCAATGTTTTAAAACCGTTTGTCGCCGGATTCAATCAAGAAGGGATTAATTATAAAGGGGTTATTTATGCAGGGGTTATGGTTACAAAGAAAGGGCCGATGATACTAGAATTTAATGCCCGTTTTGGTGACCCCGAAACTCAGCCGATTATGATGCGCATGAAGAGCGATATTGTGCCGATTTTTGAAGCAATTATTGATGGTAAATTAGATAATCGTTTGATTGAATGGGACGAGCGTGCTGCGGTTTGTGTTGTTCTTGCCGCCGGTGGATATCCGGGAAAATATGAGAAGGGGATAGTTATTGAAGGATTGGATAAAGTTGAGCAGTTAGACAATGTGATGGTGTTTCAGGCGGGAACGAAAGTAGACAGTAGACAGTCGACAATAGAAAATAGGAGTACTATTGTAACTTCTGGTGGACGAGTGCTGGGGGTTACAGCCTTGGGCGATGGAATAAAATTTGCTATTGAAAATGCGTACCGAGCGGTTAAAATGATCCATTTTAAAGGCATGCAATACCGCAAAGATATTGGAAAAAAAGCCCTGCAAAAAGGGAGATAATTCGCGTTGGGATTAAAAAAAACAAAAACACTTGCCATCTTATTTTTAATTACGGCGATTATTGTTATTGGAATGGTAATAGTGTCTTGTGGTAGCTTAATTACTAATTCAACTGGCTTCTCGCTTACCTATGAATCAACTTTAATTATTACCCCAAATGATTACCATAAAACGGCTTCTTTTTGCCGTATTTTTTATGTAAGTTCACTTAATAAATTCTATGTTATTTATTGTGGTATACGTCAAGGCACCTCTGGAATATTACCTACTGATACAAATTATGCCTGGCGCGAATATGATGCGAATCTGCAATTTACAGGCAGATGCGGTACTTTGGAGTATGTCTCTGCTACTGATTATGCGGCGGCATTTGATGGGGATTATTTTTATATGCTAAATGGTAACCCGCAGGGGTATTTTCTAGCAAAATACGATCTTAATTTTAATCGTTTAGTTTCAACCGTTATCAGTTGGGATAGCAGCTGGGAATCTGGTAGTGATCAGATGATGAATTATACCAATGGAAAATTATATTTATCCACTCTTTATGATTCGGATAGAATTGATTCTAGCGCTGTTGTTGGGATGGCAGCCGGGACATCCTATCCGCATATGTTTATCTATAATACTTCTCTTGAAGCAATTTCGGATTTTTATCTTACTGCGGAGAGTAATATTCCATCTGGAGCAAGTGTTATATACACTAACTCGCATTTTTTTATCGTAACAACCAATGTCTTTCCAGGTGGGGATTTATATGCCTATAAATATGATAGCAATTGGAATTACCTTGATAAAACATTTCTAGCAGCAGATGGACAATGGTCGCAAGGTTTGATAATGGATAATAATAAATATTATGTGGCTTATCATGTGGGAAGGCATGGCAATGGAAATGTTGCTATTGGAGTCTATGATAGTAATTGGAATAACTTGTACTCAAAAACAATTACTAATTATCAAGATGATTATAACGCTCAAAGGCCTTGGCTGATAAAAGTTGGCAATAAAGTATATATTTCTTATGATGTAGATGCCTTAATTGGCGGTACGGAAGAAGCGCGAAATTGGCAGGGTTATATTGATGTGTATCGGGTGAATGAATGAAAAAAATTATTGTTGCCACATCTAATAAGCATAAACTGCACGAAATTCAAACGATCCTAGGGAAGCCTGCTGTTAGCTGTGAGCTGTTAGTAAAGGAAGATGGAAAGACGTTTGAAGCTAACGCGATTAAAAAAGTAAAAGCCATCAAGTTAAAACCCAATCAGATTGCTATCGCGGATGATTCGGGGTTGTGTGTGGATTGTTTGGGTGGGAAGCCAGGGGTTAGGTCGGCGCGTTTTGCAACGCCAGCAACTCCGGAAAATCTTTGCCATAAACTGCTGTTAGCTCTTAGACGTAAGCAGCTTGCTGTTAGCAGTAAGCCGTTAGCCAGGTTTGTTTGTGTGATTGCTATAAAGTATCCTTCGGGTAAAATTCGAACGGTCAAAGGTGTTTGTCACGGGAAGATAATCGAGGAAATGCGAGGCGATCATGGTTTTGGTTATGATCCCGTTTTTGTTCCAACCGGCTACAAGAAAACTTTTGCAGAGATGAAGCCCGCAACTAAAAATCGTTTGAGTCATCGGGGTAGGGCGCTAAAAAAGTTAAAGAAGCTTATTTCTTCGGTTTAGCAGTAGTATTCCCAACCGAAAAGCTAACGGGCAAAGTATATCTCCAGGCAACTTTGGTTGGTTCTTCCATCAATTCAAAAAGAATATCCAATGTATAGACGGCTAGTTCTTTGATGTTTACTTCAACTGTAGAAAGTTTTGGCAAATAACTTTTGGCGTATTCGGGTGGGGCAAAATTATCAAAGCCAGTGATCGAAATGTCTTCCGGAACTCTGATCCCTCTTAGGGTCAAGACTTCGTGAATCTTATAAGCGATCGGATCGCTTGCACAAACAATGGCGGTGGGAGGATCTTTGTGGTCTAATAATTCATTTAATGCTTTTTCGGAGAAGGTGTACAGCCGAAAATCTGAACTGACAATATATTCTTCTTTTATGGCTATCCCATTTTCAATTAGGGCATAACGATAGCCTTCAATCCGATCCCGCGAAACGGGGTCAAAAATCTCTCCGCCAGCAACGGTAGCAATCTTTGTATGACCTAGTTCCAGTAAGTGTTTTGTGGCTTGGTAGCTGCCGGATTTGCCATCGGGCATGACCGTATGCATTTCAATGTCAGGGAGCGGATGGCCGCATAAAACCATGGGCAGTTGTTTTTGTTTAATGCTTAAAATCTTTTCATGATGGATTTTTCCCAAAATAATAACGCCGTCAATTTTATTGCGGGAAATTGACCAGGGGAGTTCATCGTGCTCATCCGGCCAGGGTTCAAAGATCAAATTGTATTTGTGTTTGCGGGCATAATCGAGCATGTGTTCACAGACTTTGGCATAAAAATCGTTAGCGAAGTGATAACTGTCTTTAGAGATAACGGCGATATGGTAAGTGCGCTTTTTACCCTTAACATTTTTAATGTAACCAATTTCTTCGCAAACGATCAAAACCTCTTGCCTAGTTTTGCGATTGACCTCTTTGGGGTGGTTTAGCGCCTGTGAAACGGTGGCAACCGAAATCCCCAGTCTTTTTGCAATATCTTTTATTCTAACCTTTTTCCGATTCATAATATGTTACTTCTCTCTTGTCTTCGATCCCTTTCCTTGCCATCCCTTGCCCTCGTTCCCCATCTCCCTATATTATTATCGGCTAAAATCGGCGATAATTTCAAAATTTCGCCCATGGTTTAGGCTAAATTTATGGATTCTTTTTTATTCCCAGCCTTAATAAATGGCTTAATATCGGCAAAAAATTGCATTTGATAAGTTTAGCTAAAATCCGTTGCTGAATTGTTTCAAAACTTTAGCCGAAATATATGTGAGAGGAAGAGAAAACAATAATAACCAGGGAGGTGAAAAAGTTGAATACGACGGGAGAGAGACTTGATCTCCAAAAACAGAGTCAAAAAAAGTTATAAGGAGGAAAAGAAAATGAATACTATTAATAGAATTTGTTCTGCAGTGAAAAGAGTAGCAGTGTATTTGCCAAGGAAGATTGCCGGAAATAATCATGGGACAAAAATGGAAGGAGTTAATGCGGCTATGAGAGGATTTTCCCCGATTGCAAAGGGGGCTTTATCGATAGCAGACGCGGAGCAAGGACCTTTTGCGATGACAGCAGATCAAACAGGTTTCTTTCGTGATTCCGCTTGGCAAAATCTACCACCGATTACAACTGGCGTTATATCCGTTGCTAATGGGGAACAAGGCCCATTTTCTCGGACAGAATTTTGTTCAACAGCAGTAATTCAAAGGCGAAGGTGGGGGACGGAAGTTATTAATACAATGGCTCGGGCAGCAGATGCACTTTATAACTTATATAGAACCCCCGGCAGAATATGGAGCTGGATGTTTGGAAAGAAGTCTTAGGTTTATTAAAATTAAGCCCCTTTGGCTGGATGGTCAGAGGGGCTTTTTGGGGTAATTGTTCCATGTCGTAGCTAAACTAATCTATTTCGCATAAGAAATATTATGTAAAGCTATTTCACTTAAGCTTCCCTTTTTCAATTTTTTCTTTACTTTTTCTTCTTGATAAGAAAAAGTAACAAAAAGAATCAAGACGGCAACT